>Ga0316576_10000177_pt1 | contig 26332 bp, 22 predicted proteins | sample S0NA_FD_203075 | JGI IMG/M metagenome (GOLD analysis project Ga0316576, IMG submission 203075) | Rhizosphere microbial communities from salt marsh grasses in Alabama, United States - S0-2_050615r3r5 | ecosystem: Host-associated > Plants > Roots > Rhizosphere | place: USA: Alabama | collected...
GAAGTGCTCGCTGTGTTGGCTCAGAAGCAGCTGATGCCTGCGTCCGCTGTGCAGAAGCTCGATGCCGCGTACTGTTTTCTCCGCCTGGTGGAGAATCGCCTCCAGGCTCATCGTGACAGACAGACCCATCTGCTTCCCGCGGACGACATGGGACGGACACGTCTCGCGCGTGCGATGGGATTCGCGGATTGGCCGGCGTTTGACTTCGTGTTGCGGGACCACCGTAGCCAGGTTCAGGAGCAGTTCGACGAGGTCTTTGCCGCCCCTGAAACCGAGGGGCCCTCACACGCGTCCGGATGGGTCGCCCTCTGGCATAACGAAGCTCAATCGTCGCACGATGTCCCCGCGCTCACCGAGGCGGGCTTTACCGATCCGGAGGCGGCCCAAAGCCGACTCGGGCAGTTCCGCGATGCCATCGCTCGCAAGGGACTGAGTCGCCGCGGCTACGATCGACTGGAACGGCTGATGCCGCTCGTGATGCAGGTGACCTCCGCCAGCCAGTACCCGGACCTCGCCCTGGAACGGGTGCTCAAGGTGCTCGAGGCGGTCGCGCGGCGGACGTCCTACCTGGCCATGCTCGTGGAGCATCCGGTGATCCTTTCTCATCTTGCGCGCCTGGCGAGCATGAGTCCCTGGTTCACCGATCGGATCTGCCGTCACCCCCTGTTGCTGGACGAGATGATTGACCCGCGGCGGCTCTATGCGCCTCTCCGTCGCGGCGACCTGGAGGCTGAGCTCGACGCCCTGCTGCTGCATGTGGATGCGGATGACCTGGAGCAGCAGATGGAGCGTCTACGCCAGTTCGCGCAGGGAAACATGTTGCGGGTCGCCGCTGCGGATCTGACCGAGGTGATCCCGCTGATGGTCGTGAGCGACTATCTGACCGAGATCGCAGAGGTCTCCATCCGCTGTGTGCTGCGGCTGGCCTTCGAGCACCTGGCCCGGCGCCACGGCCGGCCAACCCAGCTGCTCGGGGATGAGACCGGATTCCTGGTCCTCGGTTACGGAAAGCTCGGCGGGATCGAGCTGGGTTACGGCTCGGATCTCGATCTGGTCTTCATCCACGGCACGCTGGGGCAGACGGCCATGACCGACGGTGGGAAGCCGATCAGCAACGAGCAGTTTTTTGCGCGTCTGGGCCAGCGCATGATCCACATGATGACAACCCAGACCCCCTCTGGCGTCCTCTATGAGATCGATATGCGCCTGCGCCCCGATGGGAACCGGGGTCTTCTGACCCGCTCGCTGAATGCATTCGCGGCGTACCAAGTGAGCGATGCCTGGACCTGGGAGCATCAGGCACTGGTTCGGGCGCGCCCGGTGGCGGGCGATCCCCTCTTGGCCCGGCGCTTCGCCGAGCTGCGTCGCGGGATCATCTGTCGCAAGCGCGATGCCGCACAGTTGCGCGCAGATGTGCGGGAGATGCGGGCCAAGATGCGCGCCAATCTCGACAAGAGCGGAGGCGGCCGCTTCGATCTCAAGCAAGGTGCAGGCGGTATTGCCGATATCGAGTTTATGGTTCAATACACGGTCCTGCGCTGGGCTTTCGAGCATCCGGAGCTGTCCGACTGGACCGACAACGTGCGTCTGCTCGACGCGCTGGGACAGCTCGATCTGCTGCCCGGCAAGGCGGCGGCCGACCTCACCGCGGCCTATAAGGCACTCCGTGCTGCCTATCATCGCAGCGCCCTGCAGGAGCAACCCAAGACCGTCGGGGATGACGAGCTGCACTCGGAGCGCGAGCGGGTGGCGTGTCTATGGCGCGAGCTGATGGACGAGCGGCCGCGCTGACGGGATGGTCTCTCGAATCGAACCGGGGCCCGTGTGTCCCGATGCAACCGGAGTGAGCACGACATGGCAACGATGGCGGACCGTGATGGCCTGATCTGGCACAACGGCGAGATGGTGCCCTGGCGGGAGGCCCAGACACATGTACTGACTCACACCTTCCATTACGGGATGGGCGTCTTCGAGGGGGTGCGCGCCTATCGGACCGACAGCGGCACCGCGATCTTCCGCCTGCGCGACCATACCGACCGGCTCTTCGATTCCGCCCATATCCTGGGGATGAAGCTGCCTTACGATCGCGAGACCATCGACGAGGCCCAGCGCATCGCGGTGCGTGAGAACCGCCTCGATTCGGCTTATATCCGTCCGATGTTCTTCTACGGCCCCGAAGGCATGGGGCTGCGTGCCGATAATCTGCAGGTGCATTGCATCGTCGCGGCCTGGGAGTGGGGCGCCTACCTGGGCGAGGAGAACATGACCAAGGGCATCCGGATCCGGGTCTCGTCCTTCACCCGTCACCATGTCAACATCACCATGTGCCGGGCCAAGGCAAACGGCAACTACATGAACTCGATGATGGCCCTTCAGGAGGCCCTGCGCGACGGCTATGACGAGGCCCTGATGCTGGATGCCTCGGGCTATGTGATGGAGGGCAGCGGCGAGAATGTCTTCATCGTGCGCAACGGTGTGCTCTACACCCCGGACCTGACCTCGGCACTCGACGGCATCACCCGTCGCACCGTCATGAGCCTCGCGCATGAGTTGGGGATCCAGGTGGTGGAAAAGCGGATCACGCGGGATGAGGTCTATATCGCCGACGAAGCCTTTTTCACCGGAACGGCCGCGGAGGTGACGCCGATCCGCGAGGTCGACGGACGCGCCATCGGCAGCGGGACCCGTGGCCCGATCACCGAGCGGCTCCAAGGTCTCTACTTCGATCTGGTCCATGGTCGCCTTCCGGCCCACCCCGAATGGCTGACCCTGGTATGAAGCCCGTGCAGTGCGACCTCCACGGGTTTCCGCCCGAGCTCGATCCCGCCTTGCCGCGCAGCCGCAGACGCGATTTGAAGCTGAGGAAGGTCTGCTTCGGACCGCGTTCACCGCACCGCTCGGTGAGTCGTTGAAGTGTGTTTGTGCGATCATCGAAGCCTTGGTGCCTATGCATGACGCGGCTTGAACCGGGATCGGGGGTATTGCGCTTGATCTCGAGCGCCAATCCCGGATAACCAACGCGATGGAGAAAGAGTCGATGTCAGACGCCGCCCTTGAGACGCGGGCCGAGCATGGGTTGATCGAGGTCAGCCGCAAGGATCTGCCACTCTCCTGCCCTTTGCCCGATGCCCCCGTCTGGAATATGCATCCGCGGGTCTATCTGCCGATCGAAGACGAGCCGAGCCGTGAGGCCGTCTGTCCCTATTGCGGGGCGCGCTATCGGTTGATGGACTGATGCCTCCGACATGACCCCGGACACCGAGATCCGAATCGCCCGACCGGACGACTGGCATCTGCATCTCCGCGATGGGGCCGTTCTGGCGGATGCCCTCGGGCACACCGTCCGGCGCTTCGCCCGGGCCATCGTCATGCCGAACCTGAAACCGCCGGTGGTGAATACCGCCATGGCGCTGCGCTATCGGGAGCGCATCCTCCACGCGCTGCCGCCCGGCAGCGAGTTCCAGCCCTTGATGACCCTCTATCTCACAGATGAGACGACGCCGGCGGAGATTGCCACGGCCAGGGCAAGCGGACAGGTCTTAGGCTGCAAGCTCTATCCGGCGGGTGCAACCACCAACTCGGAGAGCGGTGTCACCGACCTGCCCGGACGCTATCGCGTCTTCGAGGCCATGCAGCGTGAGGGCCTCCGTCTCCTGGTACATGGGGAGGTGACGGACGATCGGGTCGATATCTTCGATCGCGAGCGGCGCTTCATCGAGGAGCGCCTTGAGCCGATCGTGCGCGAATTTCCCGGACTCAAGGTCGTGTTCGAGCATGTCACGACAGCGGAGGCGGTGGATTTCGTGCGCGGGGGACCCCCGACCCTGGCCGCGACCGTCACGCCCCATCATCTGCTTTACAACCGCAATGCCATGCTGGCGGGCGGGATCCGACCTCATCTCTACTGTTTGCCTGTCCTCAAGCGCGAGCCGCACCGCCTGGCCCTGGTCTCGGCCGCCACGAGCGGCCACCCCAGGTTCTTCCTGGGTACGGATAGTGCCCCACACCCGATCGGCGACAAGGAGAGCGCCTGCGGCTGCGCGGGGACCTTCAGTGCCCACGCGGCCATCGAGCTCTATGCCGAGGTGTTCGAGCAGGCGGGAGCCCTGGATCGTCTGGAGGGGTTCGCCAGCCATTACGGCGCGGATTTCTATGGGCTCCCCCGCAATCGCGGGACTATTTGCCTGCGACATGAGCCCTGGACGGTGCCGCCGTCCTATCCCTTCGGTGCGAGCCGGGTGGTGCCACTGCGTGCCAGCGAATCTGTCGGGTGGCGGCTGGGCGCCTGAGCCGCAGCGGATCGGCGCGGGCCGATCGGCTGCATCTAACGGCGTGGTTCGGGATTGGTATCGAAGTCGACCTCGTCCCAGAAGTCCTCTTCGCCCTCCGGCGGATTCCCGTCGTGCACCCGGTAGTGACGACGCTGCAGGTACGCATCGCGCAACAAAATATAGGGGTCGATGGCTGCGTCCTCGAGGATCTCGGTCGTGGTCAGGAGGTTGGCTCGGCGATCGATGGCCCGCAGTCCGACAAGACCCCAGTAAACTCCGTCGCTCTTGAGGTTGAACACCGGGTCGAGATTGAACAGCGGATCGGTGAACAGATCCCCGGCCTCGCCGAACGCGTCGCGCACGCTGCTAGGCCCCAGGAACGGCAACATCAGGTAGGCGCCGGAGTCCAGGCCCCAGTAGCCGAGCGTCTGACCGAAGTCTTCCTTGTAGCTCGGCAGACCGACATTGGTTGCGACGTCAACGAAGCCCAGGACCCCCACGGTGGAATTGATGAAGAGTCGACCGACGTCGCTGCCGGCACGCGACATCTTGAATTGCATGACGTTGTTGATTGCCGACGTCACGTCGGCGAGGTTGCCGAAGAAGTTGGTGATTCCGCGCTCCACCGGATCCGGAGTGATTGCGCGATAGCCTTTCGCAGCCGGCTTAAGGAATGCCTTGTCGAAGTCGGTGTTGAACCGATAAACGGCTCGATTGAAGGGCTCGAGCGGATCGCGCGGGTCCGTAATCCGACTCGGCGCCGATGCGCACCCGCCCGTGAGCATCAGTATCCCCAATGCTGCCAGCAAAGGCCGACTCCGGCAGGCGCGTGAATCAGGGTCCGGCATGCGTTGCAGGTCTCTCGCAGCAGATGGGCCGAATCCTATCACAGCCTGCGCCGACGTCGACTCAAGACGCTCAGAAGACCGCCGACACCTGATAGTCTTTGCGGCGCAGGAGCTCCACCACCCCCAGCTCACCTGACATGTGCAATGCGCCGACGGCAATAAACCAGCCGCCCTGCGCGATCAGTGGCGCCATGCGCTCGACCATCCGATGGTTGCGCGAGTCGATCACGACTGTCCGGAAGAGGCCTGCCAGCCCGGGATCGGTTTCGGCGAGATAGGATTCGCTCAGCGCCTTCAGTCCTGCCATGTCGCGCTCGAGATAGGCGGTGATCAGCCCTTCGAGGATCGCGGGCAGATGTTCTCGGGCAGCCAGGGTTTCGCGCAGCAGCGCGATCTGGTCGGGCTCGGCGAGGTCATCGAAGACGGCGAGCTGCTCCGCCATGGTCTCCAGGCCCCGGATCTGCTTGCCGTCGGAAACGGCGTTCCGATAGAGGAGCATGTCCAGGAACTCACCCGTATCGGACGGGGGTGCGCTGAGCAGTGTCACCACGGCCCAGGGTTTCAGATCTTTGAAGGCCTCCTCGGACATCCCGAGATCGCCGAGGGCGAGGGTCGCCTCCCGATAGAGGTCCGGCGGGAGCGTATCGCGCAGCAGCCGCCCGTCGGTATAGGCCATGGTCACCATCGCCTTGATGATCGCCGGGCCGTCTGGAACGACCTCGAGGGCGAGGCCTGGACTTGCAGCGAAGGCCTCGCGAACCTGCTCCGGGAGCTCCACGACACGCCGATCGTCACTATGGATGGTTCCGAACAGAAAACACGGGGTGGTCCCGCTCCCGGAGCGGATCTCGTAAAGGATCGCGTGCGCCTCGGATGTCTCTGCGGTGGACGGTGCACCCCCGATCGCAAGGCAGGCGCCGATCAGGCCGAGAAGCAGATGTCGGATGGTCATCAGACGCGTCACGCGGTGAGAATCAGAGTCTCCGCAGGGTCGTGGCCGGCGCGATCGAATCCGCTGGCGGGTCCTAAGCGTGAGCCGAATCGCTGTAATCGGAGTGACCGGGTTTGGCATTCATCTTCGTGCCACTTATGCTGATGCGATGAAACAGGAGCCAAAGACCAGAGAGGGCATCGCGGCCCGCTTCCGGGGTTTTCTGCCGGTCGTCGTCGACGTCGAAACGGGCGGTTTCGATCCGCAGCGACACGCGCTCCTGGAAATCGCGGCCATCATCATCCGGATGCTGCCGGACGGGCGACTCGAGCCGGGGTCTCCTATCGCCTGCCATGTGCTGCCGTTTGTGGGCTCGGAAGTTGATCCAAGCGCACTGGCTTTCAACCGCATCGACCCCGACCACCCTTTTCGCGATGCCGTGTCCGAGTCGGACGCCTTGAGCCGCATCTTGACACCGATCCGAAAGGCCGTGAAGTCGACTGGTTGCAATCGGGCCATCCTGGTGGGGCACAATGCGCATTTCGACCTGGGCTTCGTCAAGGCGGCCGTAGAGCGGACGGGCTCCAAACGCAACCCGTTCCACTCTTTCAGCGTCTTCGATACCGTGACGCTCGCCGGTCTGATGTTTGGACAGACGGTTTTGGCGCGCGCATCGCGAGAGGCGGGTCTGGGGTGGCAGACCAGTGAGGCGCACTCCGCTCTCTACGACGCAGAGCAGACGGCGCGTCTGTTTTGCACCATCGTGAACCGGTGGCGCGAGCTGGATCCCGTTCGTGCGTGGGAGACTGGCCCACAACCCTGAAGGGACGTCCCTCAGGCCGGCCCTGGCGTCTCCCCGGCGTACAAAGGTCGCGCGGCGCCGACGCTCAGCCGGCCTGCGTCCCACGCTTTGCGGCCGCCTCCTCCATCATCGGCTTGAGCTGGCCGCCGGCGTGCAGCTCGAGCGTGATGTCGCAGCCGCCGATGAGCTCGCCGTCGATGTAGATCTGGGGAAAGGTCGGCCAATCCGCGTAGCGCGGGAGATTCTCGAAGATCTCCGGATCCTGCAGCACGTTGACGTACGCAAAGGGGACGCCGCACTCCTGCAGGGCGGCAGCCGCCCTCATCGAAAACCCACACTGGGGGAACTGAGGGGTGCCTTTCATATAGATCACCACTGGGTTGTTCTTGACCTGTTCGCCAATGCGCTCCAGCACGTCCATCGCTCACCTCATCAGACCGTTCGATTTAACCTCTGCAGACTGTCGGGACGGGAGTGGCCATTTCAAGCGTCCCGCAAGCGGACCCAAGTGTCGACGGCGGTGTCCCCTCGGAGGCCGTCCATCCGCCATTCTGCCTGGGCTGACTCTCGGGCCTTCAACAGGCCGAATCGACGTTGCGCTGCAGCCAGAGCTCGAGCAGCGCAAGGTGCCAGAGCTTGTTGCCTTGGATGCGGGTGTGGTGCATGTCCGGGGCGGCGAGCAACTCGTCGAGATACGGCTTTCGATAGAGGCCGCGTTCTCGGCAGGCGCGTGATCCCAGCACGTCCCGCATCATCTCCAGGAACGGACCGCGGACGTACTTTAGCGCCGGCATCGGAAAGTAGCCTTTCGGTCGATCGATGACGGCGTCAGGCAACAGTCCGCGCGCCATCGCCTTGAGCGGGTACTTGCCGCCATCCCGGAGCTTGAGCTCGGGCGGGCAGCTCGCGGCCAGCTCGACCAGGTCATGGTCGAGAAAGGGTACCCGGGCCTCGAGCCCCCAGGCCATCGTCATGTTGTCCACCCGCTTGACCGGGTCGTCGACGATCAGCGTGGTCACGTCTAGCCGTAGGACGGCGTCCATGAGCTCGTCGGCATCGGGCTCGGCCAGTCGGGCGCCAATCAGTGCCGAGGTGTGGTCCTCGCAGGCGTAGGCGTCGTTGACCATACGCAGGTACTCGTCATGATCGCGGTCGAAATAGTGCCTGCGGAACCGCTCGAGCGGCGACCCCTCGCGCTCCGCCGCGATGCGCGGATACCAGAAATAGCCCCCGAAGACCTCGTCCGCGCCTTGACCCGACTGCACAACCTTGACCTCCTTCGAGACCTGCTCGGCCAGCAGATAGAAGGCCACGGCGTCCTGGCCGAACATCGGCTCGGTCATCGCATCGATCGCCTCCGGCAACCGCTCCAGGACCCGCGCGTTCGGGACTCGCAACCGCCGATGCCGCGTGCCATAACGGGCGACGACGAGATCGGAGTACTGGAACTCACTCCCCGCTTCTTCCGGGGTATCTTCAAACCCGACGGAGAAGGTCCGAAGGTCCGCCACCCCCGCCTCGGCAAGGAGTGCAACCAGCAGGCTTGAATCCAGACCGCCGGAGAGGAGCACCCCCACCGGGACGTCTGCCACCTCGCTGCGGATCCTCACCGCATGGCGCAGCGCCTCGTGGATCGCCTCCAGCCACTCCGGCTCGCTCCGCGTCTGCGCCGGGCGTGTCGCCGACAGGCGCCAAAAGGCTGCCTCCGACCGCGCGCCTCGGGCATCGATGCGCAGCCAGTGTCCTGGGGCGAGCTTGCGGATTCCGCGCAAGACGGTGCGCGGCGCCGGGACCACGGCATGCAGGGTGAACAGGTGGTGCAAAGCGACCGGATCGATCGTGGTGTCCACCCCGCCGAATGCCATGAGTGCCTGGGTACTCGACGCGAAACGCAGCGTCGAGCCTTGGTCTGACCAATAGAGCGGCTTGATCCCGAAACGGTCCCGGGCGAGAAAGAGCGCCTGTTGATTGGCGTCCCAGACTGCGAAGGCGAACATCCCGTGCAGATGCGCGCAGCAGTCGGTACCCCAGGCATGCCAGGCCTTCAGGATCACCTCGCTGTCCCCGTTTGAGAAGAAACGATAACCCCGCTCCTCCAGCTCGCGACGCAGGGCGCGGTAGTTGTAGATCGTCCCGTTGAAGACCAAGGCGAGTCCCAACTCGGCATCGACCATGGGCTGGTTGGAGCGTACAGAGAGGTCGATGATGGAGAGCCGCCGGTGTCCGAAGCCGAGCGCCCCGTCGCTGTAGCTTCCGCCATGGTCCGGACCGCGCCGGACCAGCTCGCCCATCATCGCCTGGATCGCCGCCAGGTCGACCGGCGCCCCGTCGAGCCGCAATTCACCGCAGATGCCGCACATTTGAGCGCTCTCCTACAGGGTCGACCCGGTCGAATGGATGAACTCAAGGGGCCAGACGCATCCGCGCGCGCTCAAGCCCTTGAGGATGGTGAAGATCCTTCGCCTGCACTCGGCGTCAGACATGGGGATGGACAGATCGGCTCAGGCGTCTGTCGCGGCCTCCGCTCCCCAGCCACCGCCTCCCGGCGTCTCGATCGTCAGGCGATCCCCTGGCCCCACTCGGACGCTGATTTTTGGGGGGAGATCTCTCTCATTCAATGTGTTGCAACCACGCGCGCCCGGGCCGCCGCCTGCCATTCCCCAGGGGTCGAAGCGCCGACGCTCGGTCAGGAGTGTGACGTCGGCCGGCGCGAGGAAGGTGAGCTCGCGGACCAAGCCATCTCCGCCCCGGCGAACGCCGTCGCCCCCAGACCCCCGGCGCAAAGCGTAGCGCTGCACCCGCACCGGATACCGCGCCTCCAGGACCTCGATCGGCGTATTGAGCGTGTTGGTCATGTGCGTATGGACGCCGGACCACCCCCCGCCGACGCTGCCCGCACCCATTCCGCCCCCAATGGTCTCATAGTAGTCCCAGAATGCGCCGCGTTCGGTGCTGCCGAGCGCGAGATTATTCATGCTACCTTGGCTGGCGGCCGGAATCAGGTCGGGGATCGCTCGGCCGAGCGCGCCCGTGACGACATCCACGACCCGGGTGCTGGTCTCGACATTGCCCGCGGCCACTGCTGCGGGGCGCCGCGCATTGAGCAGGCTGCCGGCAGGGGCCGCGATGCTGATCGAACGAAAGGTTCCGGCGCAGGCCGGCGTCTGGGGCGGCATCAGGCAGCGAAAGGCATAGAGCACCGCCGCGGCAGCAACGGAGAGCGGGCAGTTGATGTTGCCCGGCACCTGGTGTGCCGTGCCGGCGAAGTCGACGTGGATCCGCTCTGGTGAAGCCTCGATGGCGACCCGGATGGGGATCGCCTCGGTCCCCTGACCGTCATCGTCCATGACATCCTCGAAGCGATAGATCCCGGGCGGGATCTGCCGCAGGGCGACACGGGCAAGTCGTTCGCCGTAAGCGTTGAGATCCTGGATCGCCGCCTCGAAGGCAGACGGGCCGAGGGCCTCGATCAAGCCTCCCAGACGCGATTGTCCGGCCCGATTCGAGCTGATCTGGGCCAAGAAGTCACCGCGAGCGTCATCCGGATTGCGTGTCGCGTCGAGGATACGCCCCAGTTGGGCCTGGTCGAGGTGGCCCCGGCGGATCAGAAGGCTGGGCGCAAGCACCAGGCCCTCCTCGTCAAGCGTACGTGAGACCGGCATCGAGCCCGGTGCAATGGCGCCGATGTCGGCATGATGAGCGCGATTGGCCAGAAAGGCGATCACACGCCCGCCCGCGAAGAGCGGTGCGATGAGGGTGACGTCCGGGAGATGGGTCCCCCCGAGGAATGGGTCGTTGAGCACCACCATGTCGCCTTCGGCCCATTCGCAGGCGCTCACGATATCCGCCATGGCATAGGCCATGCTGCCCAAATGGACCGGTATGTGCGCCGCCTGGGCGCTGAGATGTCCGCCGCGATCGAAGACCGCGCAGGAGAAATCGAGCCGATCGCGGATGTTCGTCGAGAAGGCGGCCCGGCGCAGGACGAGCCCCATCTCCTCACAGACGGCCTGGAGGCGGCTGGCAAAGAGGCCCAGCTCGATTGCGTTCATTGCCAAACTCAGCCCCCGGCGCCCGCCGGGCGCCGTCAAAGATCCACTCGTCACGGATCCGCTCATGGTCAACCGCCGGGTTGGCGTCGCGACTCACCGAAGGCCGCGGCCGCAGGGAAATGTCCCTCACCGCCCCCGATGTTGGCCCGCGATCGGCTTGAGATACCTGAACGCGGGCCAATCTTGCCCTTTGTGTAGAAGATTCCAGTCCACACCAGATCGGAGGCCTCACGATGGTTCACGAGCTACCCGCATTGCCGTTCGAAAAGGATGCCTTGGAGCCTGTCATCTCCGCCGAGACCATTGAGTACCACTACGGCAAGCATCACCAGACCTACGTCAACAACCTCAACAACCTGATCCCCGGAACCGAGTTCGAGTCCATGAGCCTCGAAGACATCATCATGAAATCGTCCGGGGGGGTGTTCAACAACGCGGCTCAGGTCTGGAACCACACATTCTACTGGAACTGCCTCAGCCCGAGCGGCGGCGGGGCGCCGACCGGTGCGCTAGCCGACGCCATCAACGCCAAGTTTGGCTCCTTCGATGAGCTCAAGAAACAATTCTCGCAGGCCGCCGCAACCAACTTCGGGTCGGGCTGGACCTGGCTTGTGAAGACTGCGGATGGGTCGATCGACATCGCGAACACCTCCAACGCCGGCACCCCTCTCACCGAGGGCAAGACTCCGCTCCTCACCATCGACGTCTGGGAGCACGCCTACTACATCGATTATCGCAACGCCCGTCCGAGGTATCTCGAAGCGATCTGGGACAAGGTCAACTGGGGGTTCGTCGCGGCGAACTACACGGCTTGACCGACCCAGCTCGGTGGCCCGCATTGAAAGGCCGGGACTGGGCGGAGTCTGTGCGGTGGCTCAGCTCAACGGCGTTCGATCGCGCTCAGGATGCTGCTCCGGCGGAACCCGTACCGCGGGTGGCGCGACGCGCGGGCTGATCTGGTCTGCTGGGAGCCTGTCGGACTGAGGGGATCGAAGCGAGGGCGTGGGAGAGCGAGGTCCGATTCGACCGGTTGTGAGACGCGCAGCGGGCCTGTGTGACGAGACACCGGGGGGTATAGGCCGCTCTCCCGCCGGCGCAGTCGATCGGCCTCAAGTCCGACAGTCTCCCAGACCGTGGGACGGGCACAAGACGTCACCCGACCTCGGCCTCGTCGCCCCGCGGCCCACCCCCTTATCATCGACGGTGTCGCACTCCGCCGGCCGGGACGGCTACGGGTGGTTCGGGCCACACCTCTGCGATCAGGCCCGCCGGCCGCCGGGTTGCAGCCGGCGTCCTGAGTTGCGCCGCCACGGGCTTCGTCATCCGACCGATCGAGACGTGCGCGACCTTATCGACACCTTTTGGAGGCCGACATGGAGATGCTTCGCTACAGCCTGGTCCAGCGCCTGTTGCACTGGCTGATCGTGATCCTGGTGCTGGCTTTGATCGTCATCGGCTCGCTGCTGGGAAGGCTGGGTTTCGACGGCGTCAAGGACCTGGTGGGGATCGAGATGACCAATCAGCTGTATACCTACCACAAGACCTTCGGGATCCTGGTGCTCATCCTCATGGTGCTGCGCCTGGTCCTGAGACGGGTCCTCGCGTTCCCTGCCTACCAGCCCCCTCTACATTGGTTTCAGCGGGCGGCCAGTCTCACGGTTCACAGTCTCTTGTATGTCGCGCTGATCCTGATGCCTGTGCTGGGCTGGTTGGCGACCGCCGCCGGAGGCTACCCGGTTCAGTTCTTCGGCGCCACCCTTCCGGGGCTGATCGGCAAGGACGAAGCCCTCAGCGAGACCTTGTTTCAGTATCACGCGTGGGTCGGCTGGACGATCCTCACGCTGATCGTCGTTCATGTGGCGGCCGCGGTCTATCACTGGAAGATCAGACGTGACGGTGTCATGCAGCGGATCAGTCTAATCTGACGCGCCCTGCACGCTCGGGAGGTCGCTTGACGCTGTGACGGGGCGGCGCTCCCGGGCAGCCGCGCTGCTCGTTCGGCCCCGTGGTCATCTTCTTGTCGGCCGAGCGGCTTTCGCGTTATATTCACGCACTTCGCCTTTGAGTAGAGGCGGTTTCCCTTGTGGAGGAACCGCCTCTTTTGTTTTTGAAGACTGGGCGGTGCCTGCCGACATGAGCGAACCCTTGATGGCCACCTACACGCGCTTGCCTGTTGCCTTCGCGCGCGGTGAAGGCGTTTGGCTTTGGGATACGGAGGGCCGGCGCTATCTCGATGCCCTCTCGGGGATCGCTGTGTGCGGGCTTGGTCACGCGCACCCGGCGATCCGCGAAGCGATCTGCGAGCAGGCAGGTCTGCTTGTTCATACCTCGAATCTCTACCGGATTACCGAGCAAGAGCGCCTGGGAGCCATGCTGACCCAGATGTCCGGAATGGATCGCGTCTTCTTCGCCAACTCGGGGGCGGAAGCCAACGAGGCCGCGATCAAGCTCGCCCGACTCCACGCCCATCAGCGCGGCGTGGATAATCCGGCGATCCTGGTCACCGAGAACAGCTTCCATGGCCGCACGCTCGCGACCTTGTCGGCGACCGGGAATCGAAAGGTCCAAGCGGGATTCGAGCCTCTGGTTCAGGGGTTCGTCCGGGTTCCCTATGATGACGTGGCAGCGATCGAGACAGCGGCCGCCAATCGTCCGAATATCGTCGCGATCTTGGTCGAGCCGATCCAGGGCGAAGGCGGCATCCGGATCCCATCCCCGGATTACGGGCGGCGTTTACGTGAGCTCTGCGACCGCCAAGGATGGTTGCTGATCTGCGATGAGATCCAGACGGGGATGGGGCGCACCGGCCGCCTTTTCGCCCATCAGCACGGTGAATCGGCCCCCGACGTCATGACCCTCGCCAAGGGTTTGGCGAATGGCGTGCCGATCGGGGCGTGCCTCGCCCGAGGTGCCGCGGCTGAGGTCCTGGGTCCTGGCTCCCATGGGTCGACGTTCGGGGGCAACCCGTTGGCGTGCCGCGCCGCGCGCGCCGTGTTGGAGTCGATTGCCGCCGGCGAGCTGGTCGCCAATGCAGCCGAGCAGGGCGCCTATCTCCTCGCGGGGTTCCGGGAGGCGTTGGGCGATGTCGCGGGTGTGGTCGAGATCCGTGGGCGTGGTCTGATGCTCGGGATCGAGGTGGATCGCCCCTGCGCCGACCTGGTTGGCCAGGCACTTGAGGCGGGGCTGCTCATCAGTGTGACGGCAGAGCGGGTCATCCGGCTGTTACCGCCGCTCATTCTGACTCGCCAGGAGGCCGACCATCTGCTTCAAGGGTTGACTGCCCTGATCACGCGCTATCTGGATCACGACTGAGCGTGCCATGCGGGAGACATGATGCTCATGGGTACCTGTCGATCACGCTGCCGACACTTCCTATCCTTGCTCGATCTGAGCGCCGATGAAGCCCGGGCACTCATTGCGCGTGCGATGGAGCTCAAGCGCATGCTGAGATCCGGCGAGGAATATCGCCCCTTTCCGGGTCGCACACTGGCGATGATCTTCGACAAGTCGTCGACCCGCACCCGGGTGTCGTTCGAGGCCGGGATGGTCCAGCTGGGCGGCCATGCCCTGTTTCTGTCACCGCGCGACACCCAGCTGGGCCGCGGCGAGCCGATCGAGGACAGTGCCCGGGTCCTCTCCCGCATGGTCGATGCCGTGATGATCCGGACCTTCAGGCAGGAGACGCTCGAGCGTTTCGCTGCGCATTCCGAAGTCCCGGTCATCAATGGTCTGACCGATCGCTTGCACCCCTGCCAGCTGCTCGCCGACCTGCAGACCTATCAGGAGCATCGTGGGGACATCCGCGGGCGGCGCGTGACCTGGGTCGGAGACGGAAACAACATGTGCCACTCGTTCATGGAAGCCGCTCGTCTGTTCGATTTCGAGCTCTCGATCGCCTGTCCGGAGGGCTTCGACCCCAACCCCGACCTCTTCGCCGCCGTCGATGATCGATGCCGCATCGTGCGAGACCCGGCGGAGGCGGCCGAGGGGGCCGATCTGGTCGCGACCGACGTCTGGGCGAGCATGGGTCAAGAGGACGAGCAGGCCAGGCGTCAGGCCCTGTTTGCGCCTTTTCAGGTCAACGATACCGTGATGTCTCGGGCCGCGACCGATGCGCTCTTCATGCATTGTCTGCCGGCACACCGTGGCGAGGAGGTCGCCGCCTCTGTCATCGACGGTCCTCGGTCCGTGGTCTGGGATCAGGCGGAGAACCGACTGCATGCCCAAAAGGCCTTGCTTGAGCTCCTCCTGCTTCCGATGCCGTGACACGCGCCAGGCCCTCGCGAAGATGCCCTTCCGATCGGTCCCCCGCGTGGCCCGGCCAGAACCGCCCCGCGATTCCCGCGCACAAACCATGCGTAGACGAGGACGAGCCGTGAGACGTGCTGTGCTTCTTTCGATCTTTCTCGCGGGCGTCCAGGCTGCCCAGATCCCGGTGCTCCACGCTGCGACGCGTTATGTGACGGATGCGCTCGAAGTCACCTTGCGCACGGGTGAGAGCAATCGCTATCGCATCATCCGGATGCTTCCGAGCGGCACACCGCTGGAGGTCTTGAGTGTCAACAAGGCGACCGACTACGCCCGTGTGCGCACCGAGGACGGGACGGTCGGCTACGTCCTCGAGCGCGAGCTCCAAGACGAGCCAGCGGCACGCGATCGGGTCGTCGAGCTCGAAAAGCGGCTGAGCGAGCTGCAGGCGGAGCCGGACGCACTCGCCGCGCGGCTTGCCGCCTTACAGGCCGACCAGACCCGCATCAATGCGGAATTCCAGAATCTGCAGCGCGAGAAGCAGCGGCTGGAGCAAGAGCTGGCGACCATACGCCATGCGTCGGCCAATATCCTCGACATCACCAGCGACCGGGAACGCCTGCGTATCCAGGTGAGCGAGCTCACGCGGGAGCGAGCCGATCTCGAGCAAGCAAACCAGGATCTCATTAACCAGACCAATCAGCGGTGGTTCATGATCGGTGCCGGAGTGATCCTCGTCGGTGTCCTGATCGGTCTCGTCCTTCCGCATTTCAGGTTTCGTCGCCGAAGCTCCTGGGGGTCTCTCTGAGTCTGCCTACTTGGCATGGCGGTCGCCGGCTTTCAGGCCTGATTTGGAAGCAGTTTTTCAGCATTTTCGCTCGGTCGCATGATCCGGGCGCGATAGGCTGCGATTCTCAGCTGGTTGAGAGCGGATGACTGCCCGCACACGGGCCCGTCTGGGTTCGGCGCCTCTGCGCGCCCCTTCTGATCTGGACGATCGTTGCGATGTCGGATACTGTATGAATAAACAGTCATTCGCATGCAGGCACTTTCGTGTCCGTCGCGTACGCCGAGCTCTGCTGCCGTTCAAACTTCTCCTTCCTGCGCGGCGCCTCCCACCCCGAGGAGCTCGTCCGGCGTGCCTCTGATTTGGGCTATCGCGCGCTTGCTCTGACCGACCGCTGCTCGTTTTCGGGTGTGGTGCGTGCACACGCGGAGGCCAAATCACTCGGTTTTGCGCTCATCATCGGGAGCGAGCTGCCCTTGGAATCTGGCCTGCGTCTGGTGGCGTTGGCTGTCAACCGCGACGGCTACGGCAACCTCTCGATGCTGATCTCACGCGCTCGACGGCGTGCCAAGAAGGGGGACTTCCGTCTCCTGCCATCCGATCTGGATGATGGTCTCCCCGACTGCCTGCTGCTCTGGCTTCCCGATGTGGAGACCGATCCCGCGACCGGCTACAGGCTGGCCGAGCGTCTGCGGGGCCGGTTGTGGATCGGGGTGAGCCTGCTGCGTCGCGGCGGGGATCGGGCGCGTCTCGAACGCCTGCAACGGCTCGGACAGGCCTGCGGACTCCCTCTCGTGGCGGTGGGCGAGGTCTCCATGCATGTGCCGAGCCGCCGGTCGCTGCTCGATACCCTGACCGCAATCCGACTCGGGGTGAGGGTGGACAGTGTCGGTGCCGCGTTGGCGCAGAATCGGGAGAACCATCTGCGTCGCCTGCAGGATCTCGGGCGCTTCTATCCCCCGTCGCTGCTCGCCGAGACACTGGAGATCGCGTCCGCCTGCCGTTTCACGCTCGACGAGCTGCGTTATGAGTATCCGGATGAGCTGGTCCCGTCCGGCATCTCCCCAAGGATTCATCTGCGCCGCCTGACCGAGCAGGGCGCCCGTGAGCGCTTCCCGGGCGGCGTGCCCCCAAGTGTACAGTCGATGCTTGAGCATGAGCTGAACTTGATCGGCGAGCTCGCCTATGAGCCCTATTTCCTTACGGTTCATGACATCGTTCGGTTTGCACGCTCACGCGGGATCCTGTGTCAGGGCCGCGGGTCGGCGGCCAACTCGGCGGTCTGCTATTGCCTGGGGATCACCGAGGTTGACCCATCGCGCATGGAGATGCTCTTCGAACGATTCATCTCGCGCGAGCGCGGCGAGCCGCCGGACATCGATGTGGACTTTGAGCACCAGCGGCGCGAGGAGGTGATCCAGTACGTCTATGCCAAATACGGCCGCGAGCGCGCCGCCTTGGCGGCGAGCCTGGTCTGCTATCGCCCACGGAGCGCGGTGCGTGACGTGGGCAAGGCGCTCGGCATGGGTCCGGATCAGGTCGATCGTCTGGCGCGCAATCTCAACTGGTGGGATGGACAGGCGATCGCGCCTGAACGGCTGCGTGAGGTGGGGCTGGATCCGTATGACCCGTTGGTGCTCAAGACCATGCGTCTGGTCCATGAGCTGTTGGGTTTTCCCCGGCATCTCTCCCAGCATGTCGGCGGCTTCGTCATCGCGCGCGATGATCTGCACCGGCTCGTGCCGATCGAGAATGCGGCCATGGACAGGCGCACCGTCATCCAATGGGACAAGGACGACCTGGAGTCGCTCGGGCTGCTCAAGGTCGACTGCCTGGCGCTGGGGATGCTCAGTGCCATTCGTCGAGCACTGGACCTCATCAACGGCTTTCGCAAGACCGACCTGCGCCTCGCTGATATCCCGCCGGAGGATCCTCTGGTCTACCGAATGATTCAGCGCGGCGAGACTACGGGTGTCTTCCAGATCGAGTCGCGCGCGCAGATGGCGATGCTGCCGCGGCTCAAGCCGGCCTGCTTCTACGACCTGGTGATTGAGGTGGCGATCGTCCGCCCGGGGCCCATCCAGGGCGACATGGTGCACCCCTATCTGCGGCGCCGTCAGGGATTGGAGCCCGTGACCTATCCGTCCGAGGCGGTCAGAGAGGTGCTGGGCCGTACCCTCGGGGTTCCGATCTTCCAGGAGCAGGTGATCAAGGTGGCCACGGTGGCGGCCGGTTTCTCGCCGGGCGAGGCGGATGAGGTCCGCCGCTCGATGGCTGCCTGGCGCCGTCGCGGAGGGCTCGAGGGACTGCGCGGACGCCTGGTCGGGGGCATGGTGATGCGCGGTTACACGCTGGCCTTCGCCGAGCAGATCTATCACCAGATCCTGGGCTTTGGTGAGTATGGTTTCCCGGAGTCCCACGCGGCAAGCTTCGCCTTGCTCGTGTATGTTTCCGCCTGGCTCAAGCATCACGAGCCAGCCGCCTTCTTCGCCGCCCTCCTCGATAGCCAGCCCATGGGTTTCTATGCCCCAGCCCAGTTGATCCGGGAGGCACGTCGCCAGGGAGTCGAGGTGCGACCGGTCGATGTCTGTGCGAGCAACTGGGATTGCCGCTTGGAGCCGGCTCGCGATGGCGCGGCAACGCTGCGGCTCGGCCTCTGCATGGTCAAGGGGCTCTCGCAGGCCGGCGCGGAGCAACTGGTCCAGCAGCGCCAGGAGCGTCCTTGGTCGTCCCTGGCCGACCTGGAGGAGCGGGTCGGTCTGACCCGCAAGGACCTCAAGGCTCTGGCCGGTGCCGATGCACTGGCCGGTCTGACCGGAAACCGCCGCCTGGCCTTGTGGCAGGTTTGCGGGCTCGGCACGGACCTGCCCCTGGCGCCGCCCCCGCGCGATCCTGGCGCACTGCCCCTGTTGCCGGTCCCGAGCGAGGGTGCGGAGATCATTGCCGACTATCAGGCTTGCGGTCTTACACTGCGGCGACATCCATTGGCACTGCTACGACCGCGGCTCGAGCAGCGGCGTCTGCTGTCGGCGCGTGAGGTTGGCGAGGCACCACCGGGTGCACAGGTCCGGACCTCGGGTCTGGTGATCAACCGTCAGCGGCCGGCCTCCGCCAAAGACGTCACCTTCGTGACACTCGAGGACGAGACCGGCTACGTCAATCTGTTGGTCTGGCCGGACTTGGCCGAGCGGCAGAGGACAGTGCTGCTCGGCGCCCGCCTGTTGTCAGTGGTCGGCGAGGTGCAGCGCCATAGCGGTGTGACTCATTTGATTGCGCGAAGGTTGGGCGACGACTCGGCGTTGCTCGGCGGACTCCTGACCCGGTCGCGCGACTTTCGTTGAGGGGATCTCGCCGCTGGAGCAGCCCAGGGCGATCCCGCCACGCGGCAGACGCTGAAGTGGCGAGACCTTCGATCGGCGGGCCGCTTCGCATCGGATGCGCCCGCTGTCTGCTCCGCCTGCCCAGCTCAACGGAACCAGGGTGTATGATCTCGAGCCCACATCCCTGTCTCCCAGTGCCGCGCTTTTCGGCATCGCCTGGTCGGTGAGGGTGAGCGAGCCTGCGAAATCCCCACTTGCAGTGAGTCCAATCCGTGGGTCGTCAAGGCGCACATGCTTTGGCTCTGTCCGGACTCGCGGTGGGCCGGCAACGGGACGAGTCGAGGATCGGCCTATGCGACGGATGTCACTCGGGTGGATGAATCCATTACAGCTCCCAAGGAGTGCACATGTTAAGAGATTGGTCTGACGCTTATCGGATCGGGATCGACGAGATCGATCAGCAGCATCAAGGCTTCTTCGCCGCATCACACCAGTTGTATGAGGCGATCCTCAACCGCGAGGGCCGGGAGGGCGTGATCGAGGCCCTCGCCTTCATGCGTGACTATGCCGAGACGCATTTCACCACCGAAGAAGACTTCATGCGCAGGCATGCGTACCCGGATCTCGCGGCGCATTTGCGGCAGCATATTGCCTTCATGCGTCATCTTGACGCACTGGAGGACGATCTTCGCACCTTCGGCGCCTCTCAAGAGTTGGCGGATCGGGCCTTGGACCTGACCCAGGATTGGTTGATCGATCACATCGCAGACGAGGACGTCCTTTACGCCCTGCATGTCAAGGCGGGGGGGCTTGGGGAGCGAAGGGCCGCGCACCTCGAACGACCGACAGATCCGGATCTGTGAGGACCGGTTGCGGCCTTCATCTCCGCTTCATCCGCAGCTGACCGGACGGAACCGGTCGCCTCTTGCTCTCCCGGGCGTCCATCATACCGTTGGGCGACGGCGCTGCCCGCCGGCACTTGCGGCTCCGCTGGCCGTGGGTGCCGGCGGGCAGTCTCACTCAGGACGCCTTCTCGGCACCGTCCTTGACACTGACCTCGGGGCTGACCGCCTTCATCTTGCCCGAGCTGCGGCAATGGCTGGAGACTTCGATTCCATCCTTCCGTGTATAACCTGCTTGCCAGCGGCAGTCCTCCGTAGTCTCGCAGACTTCCTGTTCCAGAGCTTTGCACGTGGATGCGGCCAAGACCTGGGTGCTGATTGCGAGCGCGATTGCTGCACTGGAGAGCGTGAACAGGAATGTGGAACGAAGCGTTGTGGTTCGCATGAGCGTGATCCTTGGTTGCGGTTTCGGGATTCACGTTGTCGTTTGTAAACGAAACGTGCTCGACAACCATAGAACCAAAGTGTACACAAATCAAGTACGATTTTCGCGCGCGAGCGGCTCGCTCAAGACGGCGGAAGGGCTAGCCCGCCGGCTTATCCGCGAGTCCGAGATAGCGCTGATGGAGCCGCTCCACCTGGGCCAGAAGTGCGCGGCGATCGCCGCTGTTGTCGATGATGTCGTCAGCCCTGGCCAGGCGCTCGGCGCGGCCGATCTGGCTTGCGACGATGTGTGCGATCTCGGTGTCCGCTAGACCGCTGCGTCGACGGACGCGCTCGAGCTGAACCGCTTGGGGAACATCGACGACCAACACGCGATCGGCAAGGTCCTGCTGATTGGTTTCGAACAGCAAGGGGATGACGAGCACCGCATAGGGTGTGTCGAGCGCCGCCAGACGCTGGAGCATCCGGCGTTTGATCCGAGGATGCAGAATGGCTTCCAGACGGCGGCGGGCCTCCGGGTCCCGGAACACCAAGGTGCGCAGGGAGTCCCGATCGAGGCTGCCATCGGGGCGGATGACCTCTGATCCGAAGGCGGCGGCGATCTCGTTGGCGGCCGGGCTGCCCGGCGCAGCCAGCTCGCGTGCCAAGACGTCCGTGTCGATCACCCCCGCGCCGCGGGCCGCCAGCGCGTCCGCCACTGTCGATTTGCCGCTTCCGATGCCGCCAGTCAGTCCAATGACCAACACGATCGACGCCTAGCCGAGGCCAACCGTCTGGAGATAGACTCGGTTGATCTGCTCCCCCCAGATCAAGCTGATCCATCCCGCGACGGCGAGAAAGGGTCCGAAGGGTATGGGTGAGCCCCGTGCATGTCGCCCGCTCAGGATCAGGATCACCCCAAGCGACGCCCCGGTGAATGCCGACAAGAGGACGATCTGAGGCAGAGATTGCCAGCCCAGCCAGGCGCCGAGGACCGCCAGGAGCTTGAAGTCGCCGTAGCCCATCCCTTCCTTGCCGGTAATCAACCGAAACAGGTGGAAGACGATCCACAGGCTGAGATAGCCGGCGACGGCGCCGATAATGGCCGAGTGGCTGTCGGTGAAGACGCCGAAGAGGCTCAGGATCAACCCGAGCCAAACGAGCGGCAAGGTCATGCTGTCCGGCAACAGCTGGGTATCATAATCGATGACCGCGAGTGCGATCAGTGCCCAGGTCAAGAGCAGCGCAGGGGCGGTCTGCACGCTCAGACCGAAGTGCAGGATGACCGCGACGGTCAGCACCGCGGTGAAGCCCTCCACCAGCGGGTAGCGCACGCCGATTGTGCCGCCGCACGCCGAGCAGCGCCCGCCCAGGAGCAGATAGCTCAGTAGAGGGATGTTCTCGTAGGCTCGAATTCGATGCCCGCAGTGCGTGCATGTGGAGGGCGGGTGCGCCAGTGAGATGCGTGCCGGCTCCGGGTGGTCGGTGCCAGCGCCGTCGTCGCCCGCCAGTTCCGCGCAGTCTCGTGTCCAAGCCGCCTCAAGCATCCGAGGCAGCCGCAGGATCACCACGTTCAGAAAGCTTCCGGCGACCAGGCCAAGCAGGACGGTGGTCCCGTAGAGCAGCGGCGGGCTGTGCTCGGCGATATCAATCCAGCTCATAGGGCGCCTCCATGGCGGCAGATCGAAGGGTCAGACCACGGCGGCCAGTTTGAATATCGGCAGATACATGGCGATGATCAGGCTGCCGACGAGCCCGCCGATCACGACCATGATCATGGGCTCGAGCAGACTGCTCAGGCTGTCAACCGCGTTATCGACCTGTTCTTCGTAGAAGTCGGCGACCTTCGCCAGCATCTCATCGAGTGACCCGGATTCCTCCCCGATGGCGGTCATCTGAATAACCATGTGCGGGAACAGTGCCTGCTGGCGCATCGACAGCTGCAGGGACTGACCGGTGGCCACCTCCTCGCGCATCTTCAAGACGGCATTCTGGTAGACGATATTGCCGGTCGCACCCGAGACCGAGTCGAGGGCCTCGACCAGTGGCACCCCCGCCGCGAACATGGTCGAGAGCGTGCGGGCGAAGCGCGCCAGCGCGGCCTTGTGCAGGATCGGCCCGATCACCGGGATCCTGAGAACGGCGCGATCGACGATCTCGCGGAAGCGGCGTGATCGCTTGAACACATTGGCGACGACGTAGGACGCGGCGCCCAATGCGAGAAGGACCACCCACCACCAACGGCGCAGCATGTCAGACAATCCGATGACCAACAGCGTGAAGGCGGGGAGATCGGCGCCGAAGCTCGAGAACAGCTCCTTGAACTGGGGGATCACGAAGATGAGGAGGACCGCGCTAACGATGATGGCCACCGCGATGACCGCCAGTGGATAGAACATCGCCTTCTTGATCTTGCCCTTGATGGATTCGGTCTTCTCCTTGTAGGTCGCGATCTTGTCGAGGAGGACGTCCAAGACCCCGGCCTGCTCGCCGGCGGCGACCAGGTTGCAGACCAGGTCGTCAAAATAGAGTGGATACTTGCCCAAGGCGAGTGCCATGGATGTGCCGCTCTCGATATCCTGCTTGATCGCCAGGATCATGTCCTGCATCGCCGGATTCTCATGCCCGCGGCCGACGATGTCGAAGGCCTGCACCAAGGGCACCCCGGCGGACATCATAGTGGCGAGCTGGCGGCTGAAGATGGCGAGGTCGGCGCTGGTGATCTTCCTCTTGCCGCCGAATAGCGGCTGGGGCTTTTTCTTGACCTTGGTGAGGCTCACGCCCTGCCGCTTCAGGTCGGCCCTGACCAGTGTCATGTTGGGTGCGCGGGTCTCACCGGTAATTCGGGTGCCACGACGGTCGCGGCCTTCCCAGGTGAAGACATAGGCCTTCTCGGCTTGGGGCTTCGTCCTGAGCTTCCTCTTCACTGCCGTTGCCATTTCCGTTTCCCTTGCAGTCATTCCTTGGTGACACGGTGGAGCTCTTCGAGGCTCGTCACCCCTTCCTTAACCTTGTTGAGACCGGATTGTCTCAGGTCGTAGACGCCCTCTCGCTGAGCTTGGTCAGCCAACTCCATTGAGTTGCCGCCATCGAGGATCAGCCGCCGAATGGCATCGGAGACTGGCATGACCTGGAAGATGCCGACGCGGCCCCGATAGCCATTCGTGCAGCGCTCGCAACCGACCGGTCCGTAGACCACGACACCGTTTTCGATCTCCTCCTCGCTGAAACCTTCTTGGACCAGGACCTCATGCGGGAGGTCCTCGGGTGCCTTGCAGTGCGGGCAGAGCCTTCGTGCGAGGCGCTGTGCCATGATGAGCAGCACCGATGACGCGATGTTGAACGGCGCCACGCCCATGTTGGCGAGACGCGTCAGGGTTTGAGGGGCATCGTTGGTGTGCAGCGTGGACAAGACCAGGTGTCCCGTCTGCGCCGCCTTGATCGCGATCTCGGCGGTCTCGATGTCGCGGATCTCACCGACCATGATGATATCGGGGTCCTGGCGCAGAAATGCCCGCAGGGCGGCGGCGAAGGTCAGCCCCGTCTTCGGGTTCATGTTTACCTGGTTGATCCCGGGGACCTGGATCTCAACCGGGTCCTCGACGGTCGAGATGTTGATATCGGGCCGATTGAGGAGATTGAGGGCGGTATAGAGCGACACTGTTTTCCCTGATCCGGTGGGGCCGGTGACCAGGATCATGCCATACGGCTTCTGAATGGCATTGAGAAATGCCTCACGTTGCTCGGGCTCGAACCCAAGGGACTCAATGCCCACCTGAGCCGACGCGGAGTCCAGGATGCGCAGCACGACCTTCTCGCCATAGAGGGTCGGCAAGGTGTTGACCCGGAAATCGATGTCGCGCGACCGGCTCACCTTGAGCTTGATCCGCCCGTCCTGAGGCACGCGGCGCTCGGCGATGTTCATCCTGGACATGACCTTGAGCCGAGCGATCAGGCGGCCGGCGATCTTGAGAGGCGGGCTCGCGATCTCGCGCAACATGCCGTCCTGCCTGAAGCGTACCCGGAAGAATTTCTCGTAGGGCTCGAAGTGGATATCCGAGGCGTTGGCCGCGATGGCGTCGACCAGCACCTTGTTGACGTACCGCACGATCGGCGCATCGTCGACGTTGAGGTCAGCGTCGTCACGCGACTCTTCGGCATCCGGGGCAATCTCGAGTTTTTCCAGGTCCGCGTCCATGAGGTCGTTCATGGTCGTGTCCTGGGCCTCAATAGCGGCGTCGATCGCCGCCTTGAGCTTGTCCTCCTCCACCAGGACGGCCTCGGTGGCCAGACCGGTGTTGAATCGGATCTCCTCGAGTGCCTTGTCGTTGGTCGGATCGGAGATGGCAAGGAACAGCCGGTTGCCGCGGCGGAAGACCGGCAGGGCACGGTGTTTGCTGATCAGGCGCTCATCGACGAGACTGATTGGGAGGTTGAGAAGGTCAATGGCATGCAGGTCCAGCAGCGGAACGCCGAACTCATGGGATGCGGCGATCGCGATCCGCCGTCCGTCGAGCAGCTTCTGCTGAACCAGATAGGGCACGAAAGGCTGACGGCGCCGCGTCGCCTCTTCATAGGCGGCGATCGCCTGCTGCTCCGTGATCAGATGATCGCGCACGAGGCGCCAAGCGAGTCCTGAGAGCTTGTCTTTGGCTTCGACTTGATCCGTAGTCATTGGGGGGCGCACTCCGGCGTCACCGGTTCACGGAAAACGCGAGTCGGACATTGTTGGCCACCAGGCCGTTGTCTTTTTGGTCACTCTCGTTGAGATAGAACTCCAGGACCGTTTCTCGGTTCATAAGAAGGTCCTCCGTGACCTCGTCCGCCAACTCATTGACATGAAGAAAGACACTGGTATACGGGGAGTCCTGTTCACGCGGATCCGTGACCCAGAGCCTTGGTGAGATATGGTCCATGATCCGGAGGAACCCGTAACCCTTGTCGGCAAACCATTTGGTGCAGACACCCCTCACACAGGAGCCGGTTTTTCCCCATTCATTGCGCGGCTCGTAGGCGATCGGCAAGAGATCGGGAATCAGGAACCCGGAATAGTAGGCGTCGACCTGCTGCTGAAGTTGGCGCGAGACATTCTTGAAACCGATCAGCTCGACTCGGCACCCGGTGTTCTGCAGTGCATCGACAACCTGAAGAAAATCCCCGTCTCCTGTGACCAATAACACCTGGTCCAGCCTGTTCGCCTGCAACATTGCGTCCACTGCCATATCGAGGTCCGCATTGGCCTTGGTCGTCACGGTGCCATTCTCATCAGTATAGCGGCGAACCAGCTTGACCGTGATCTTCCAGCCGAAGTCCCGCACCATTTGCTGGTAGGTGTGGGCCTTCTTCTTATATTCGTGATCCTCGCGCGCCCGCTCAGCGTCGAACGCCATATAGGTGTTCAGCCGCTGCAGGATGCCGCCGTCGCGCGCGGCGAAACGTCGCAGGACGTCATAGCGCATCTGGTAGCCGCCGTTGTAGCGGACATTCTCCGCGTCGACGAAGACCCCTACTCTAAAACTGGAGCTCATGGATGGTGGCGTCACATTCAGTGCGCGGCGCGCGGAGATTGTCTTCTTGTCAATCGGGTACACTCCCCGCGCGCCGCGGTGTTCCTTTGGCTGTCAGCTATCCGTGCCACGGTTTGACTGGCGGGTCATGATCACGCACCGCGTGGACCTACCGCGCCGTGTCCGGACTCGGGAGTGCGTGTCGGCCGGCCCCAGTCCGCTGACAGCTGATTGCTTTCCTCTAACGATTGACCCGGTTGTCGATCAGATCCTCGACCACCGTGGGATCGGCCAGTGTCGA
>Ga0316576_10000178_pt1 | contig 26265 bp, 19 predicted proteins | sample S0NA_FD_203075 | JGI IMG/M metagenome (GOLD analysis project Ga0316576, IMG submission 203075) | Rhizosphere microbial communities from salt marsh grasses in Alabama, United States - S0-2_050615r3r5 | ecosystem: Host-associated > Plants > Roots > Rhizosphere | place: USA: Alabama | collected...
ATCCAGGCCACCTGGACCGCGGATGCGGCGATGGCCACGCCCGTGGCCACATAGATCCCCTGCAGCTTGTAGGCGACGAAGAACAGCAGAATCGGGAAGAAATCGATTAGCAGCTTCATGGGCTCAGCAGCTTCTGCGCCGGGGCCGACCCGTCACCGCGCGCTCGGTGCTCGCAGGGGCCGGGGAGTCCTCCGGGTCTCGACCTGGGGCGACGATCCAGTACCTCGACGAGGGATTCCCGCTCACCGGTGCTTCTTGCCCACGTTCTCCATGTGGGCGATCCAGGCGCCGAAGAGGCCGGTCTTGGAGCGGAAGTTGCGGCGTCCCGGGAAGGTGCCGAAGCACCGCTCGTTGTCCTCGCCGAAGCGCGCGGAGCCGACTGTCAGCAGTCCCAGCATCAGGAAGACGTCCGCAACGAGTGCGAGCACCACGAGCGGGGTGTGCAGCAAGACGTTGGTGGAGATCCAGGCGAGCACCTGCTGGTGGTAGGTGAGCACCACCCAGACGGTGGCGATCAGGAGTGCTAGGGCGAGCAAGGAGAAGAAGTCGGCGATTCGCTCGTGGGTTCGAGAGAAGTGCTTGATCTCTCTGCAGACGGTCATTTGGTGGGCTCTCGTCGTCCGGGGGTTGATGGGGCCCCGCCAGGGGCGGGCACAAGAGCCGGGAGCATAAGGGGTTGGGGGCCCAGGGTAAAGTCGTGTCCCGTAGGGGGCGTCGAGAGGGATCGCGACGCTGAACGGTGCGCCGTTCGATTCGAACGGTCGTCGCGGTCGTGCGATTTGCCCGAGCCGGCCGGGTCGTCAGTCGGGGTGCGGCAGCGGCCGGATTCTCTTGATTGTCCGGATACCGCTGCCGCTCGACACCGCCCCGTCGGTGCTCTCCGTTTGCCGGAGGCCGTGCGCCCTTCGTTGGCGCACACACATCCTAGCGGTGCGCGGTGTGGTATTCCTTGACAGAGGCGGACAATCGATTGACTGCGCGCGCCAATCGTCGCGGGGCCGCGTGGGCCTTGCCGGATTTTGAGTCGAATGCCGTGGGTCGCGTGCACGGGAGGGGCAATTTGTCAGCGCTTCAGTCGGGGCTCGCTTGTTCGCGGGACCCGTGAGACCTATAGTCAAGGCCATGAAGTTGTCCCGGCGCTTCTCGCAGACCGTGCTCCTCCTGTGCCTGCTGGTCATGCAGTCACAGCTGTGGGCCTCGGTGACGCTCGGCTGTCGGCATGAGGCAACGGTCGGGCTCACCGCCTCGGCCCCCTGCCCCTTCCATTCCGCGGGTGCCCAGCAAGGCGACCAGGCCCATCCCGCTGGGCTCCTCGACTGCCAGAAGTGCGTCCTGCACCTGGCCGTCGGCGTTCCGGCCCTCGCCGCCAGTCCACCCGCGCTCGCGCTTCCGGCGGTCTCTTGCCCGTCCACGGTCCCGGTGGAGCCCCACTTCTACCGCTTCGCCCCTGACGCCATCCACCGACCTCCAATCGCCTGATCCCTCCCGATCGACCGTGTCCGCCATCGGCCTGGTAACTGCCTAGCCCGTTGCCGAGCGGCGGGTTGTTCGATTGCGCGGCAGTGCCGCCGTGATCCCCGGAGGAGACAGCCATGTCCCGTTCCCCCGTTGCCCGCCGCGTCGCGGGTCCCGCGACCAGGACTGCCCTGGCGCTTGCGCTCGCAGTCGTCGCGGGCTGCGACCAGGGGGTGCCGCCCCCCAGCGAGTCCCTGGAGGAGGCCATGGGCGATACGGCCATGGGGCACGCCCTGAAGCACCTGGACCCCAAATACGTCTGTCCCATGCACCCTCAGATCGTGAAGGACGAGCCTGGAGCCTGCCCCATCTGCGGCATGGATCTCGTCCAGAAGATGATGGACCCCATGACCGGCAAGCACCCGGAGGTCAGCCTGAGCGGGGCCGTGGTGCAGACCATGGGCGTGCGCACCGCGAAGGTGGAGCGGGGCACCCTATGGAAGTACATCCGCACGGTTGGCCGGGTCGAGTACGACGAGACGCGGATCGCCCATGTGCACCCGCGTGCGGAGGGCTGGATCGAGGGCCTCAAGTTGCGCGCCGAGGGCGAGCCGGTGACCAAGGGCCAGGCGCTCGCCGAGCTCTATTCCCCGGACATCCTGTCGGCCCAGGTGGACTTCCTCATCGCCCTGGAGCCCGACAGCGGCGTCAGGCGAGACAGGATCGACAAGGCGCGGAACCTGCTTCGCCTGCTTGATGTGCCGGACCCGATCATCCGCGACATCGAGCGCGCCAAGGAGACCCGCAACACCGTGCCCGTGCTGGCGCCCATCAATGGGATCGTCACCAAGATGGTCGCCCGGGAGGGTATGTTCGTCACCGAGAGCAGCGAGATGTTCACCATCGCCGATCTCAGCCAGGTGTGGGTCATGGTGGACGTGTTCGAGCACCAGATCGACTGGATCGAGCCCGGGCTGCACGCCGAGATCCGTGTCCCCGCCCATCCGGGAAGGAAATGGGAGGGGGTGGTGGACTATCTGTACCCGGACCTGGACCCCAAGACCCGTACCCTGCAGGTGCGCCTGGTGTTCCCCAATCCGCAGCTGACCCTCAAGCCGAACATGTTCGCCGATGTGGTGATCTTCGGCGGACCCAAAGAGGGCGTGCTGAAGATCCCGCGGCAGGCCCTGATCGTCACGGGGGAGCGGGAAACGGTGGTCAAGGCCCTGGGGGACGGTCGCTTTCAGCCCGTGGACGTGGTCTCCGGGATGCAGCGGGGCGACGAGGTGGAGATCCTGTCCGGTTTGAGCGAGGGGGACGAGATCGTGGTCTCCGGCCAGTTCCTCATCGATTCGGAATCCAGCCTCCAGGCGAGCTTCATGCGCATGGAGGACACACAGGCCCCGGCGGGGGAGCAGTCGGTCTCCAATCCGGCTCACCAGCATTGATCGGAGACCCTTATGGATAAGCTCATCGAGTGGTCCGTCCGAAACCGCTTCCTGGTCCTGCTCGCCACCCTGCTGCTGACCGCCTGGGGGCTGCTGTCGCTCCGCCAGATTCCCCTCGACGCGATCCCGGACCTCTCCGACGTGCAGGTCATCATCCGCACGCCCTTCCCGGGACAATCGCCGCGGGTAGTGGAGGAGCAGGTCACCTACCCCATCACCACCACCATGCTGGCCGTCCCCGGCGCCGAGACGGTGCGGGGGTACTCCTTCTTCGGCGATTCCTACGTCTATGTCATCTTCGAGGACGGGACCGACATCTACTGGGCCCGCTCCCGGGTCCTGGAATATCTCAACCAGGCGGCGTCGAGCCTTCCGGCCGGGGTCCAGCCCAGGCTGGGTCCCGACGCCACCGGCGTGGGCTGGGTCTACAGCTATGCCCTCGTCGACCGCACCGGAAGGCACGACCTGGCCCAACTGCGAAGCATCCAGGACTGGTTCCTCAAGCTCGAGCTGCAGACGGTGCAGGGTGTGGCCGAGGTCGCCACCGTCGGTGGGATGGTGCGCCAGTACCAGGTGGTGGCGGACCCGGAGAAGCTCCGTGCCTATGGCATACCGCTGGCGCGCCTGAGCGCCGCCATCCGCAACGCCAACCGGGAGGTCGGCGGCTCGGTGGTGGAGCTCGCGGAGGCGGAGTACATGGTCCGCGCCCGCGGCTACATCGAGTCCCTGGAGGACATCGAAACCATCCCCGTGGACGTGGATCCTCGCGGCACCCCGATCCTGCTGCGGGACGTCGCGACGGTGCAGATCGGCCCCGAGATGCGGCGCGTGGTCGCCGACCTGGATGGCGAGGGGGAGGTTACGGGAGGCATCGTGGTCATGCGCTTTGGCGAGAACGCCATGACCACGATCGCGTCGGTCAAGCGCAAGCTGGATGAGCTGCGGGCGGGCCTGCCGGAGGGGGTGGAGATCGTCGAGACCTACGACCGTTCCGAGCTCATCCGTAGAGCGGTGGACAACCTCGAGCACAAGCTGATCGAAGAGTTCATCGTCGTCGCCCTCGTGTGCCTGGTGTTTCTGTTCCATACCCGCTCCGCCTTCGTCGCCATGGTCACCCTGCCGCTCGGGGTGCTGGCGGCCTTCATCGTGATGCGTCACCAGGGCATCAACGCCAACATCATGTCGCTGGGGGGCATCGCGATCGCCATCGGGGCCATGGTGGACGCGGCGATCGTCATGATCGAGAACGCCCATAAGCACCTGGAACGGTACCGCCAGGCCCACGGTCACGCCCCCAAGGGTCAGGAGCACTGGGCCGTGATCACGACCGCCGCCGTGGAGGTGGGCCCCGCGCTCTTCTTCTCCCTGCTGATCATCACCTTGAGCTTTCTGCCGGTCTTCACCCTGGAGGCCCAGGAGGGGCGGCTGTTCGCCCCGCTCGCCTACACCAAGACCTATGCCATGGCCGCGGCGGCGGGTCTGGCGGTGACCGTGGTCCCCGTGCTCATGGGCTACTTCATCCGCGGACGCATCCCGCGGGAGGAGTCGAATCCCCTGAACCGGCTGCTGATCTGGCTCTACCGGCCGTTGCTGCGGGGGGTCCTGGCGGCGCCCAAGACGACCATCCTGGTGTCCATCCTGCTGTTCGCGACCCTGCTGATCCCCCTCTACGGCATCGGCGGCCTGCTGGAGCCCCTCAAGTGGCCCTTCAAGACAGCGGCCCTGGTGAGTGAGGACGAATCCGTTCGACGGCCGGTCGCCACCATCGCCCGCTGGCAGGAGGGCCTCGCGCAGGGGTGGCGCGAGGCGACCCGGGGCATCCCGGTGATCGGGTCCTGGCACCGGGGACTGGGCTCGGAGTTCATGCCCGAGCTCTACGAGGGCGATCTGATGTACATGCCCACGACCCTGCCGGGGCTCTCCATCGGCAAGGCCCAGGAGCTCTTGCAGCAGACGGACCGACTGATCGCCACCCTACCCGAGGTCGAGCGGGTCTTCGGCAAGATCGGCCGGGCGGACACCGCCACCGATCCGGCGCCCCTGACCATGATCGAGACCCTCATCCAGCTCAAGCCCCAGTCCCAGTGGCGCGACGGTATGACGGTGGATAGGCTCATCGAGGAGCTGGACCGCACCGTGGACTTCCCCGGGCTCACCAATGCCTGGGTCATGCCCATCAAGACCCGCATCGACATGCTCGCCACCGGCATCAAGACCCCGGTGGGCATCAAGATAGCGGGCCCCGACCTCAAGGAGATCGAGCGGATCGGCAAGGACGTGGAGCGCGCGGTGCTGCAGGTACCGGGCACCGCCTCCGCCTTCTCCGAGCGGGTGGCCGGCGGACGCTATATCGAGGTCCGCCCGAACCGCCTGGAGGCAGCACGGGTGGGGCTGAACATCGAGGACATCAACCAGATCGTCGCCGCGGCCGTCGGCGGCATCAATATCACCCAGACGGTGGAGGGGCTCGAGCGCTACCCGGTCAATCTGCGGTTCCCCCGGGAGCAGCGGGACGACGTCGAGAAGCTGCGGGAGCTCCCCCTGGTCACCCCCACCGGCGCCCAGGTCCCCCTGGGCCAGATCGCCGCGGTTCAGATCGTCGACGGGGCGCCCATGCTCAAGAGCGAGAACGCGCGGCTCAATGGCTGGACCTTCGTCGACATCCGGGGCAGGGACGTGGGCAGCTATGTGGCGGAGGCCCAGGCGCGGGTGCAGGCGGAGGTCGCGCTTCCGCCCGGCTACTCCATTACCTGGTCCGGTCAGTACGAGTACATGTCCCGCGCCAAGGAGAAGCTCGCCCAGGTGGTGCCGTTCACCCTGGCCATCATCTTCATCCTCCTCTATCTCACCTTCGGACGGGCGTCGGAGGCCTTGCTGGTGATGGTCTCCCTGCCGTTTGCCCTGGTCGGCGGCTTCTGGCTCATCTATCTGTTGGGATACAACCTGAGCGTGGCGGTCGCCGTTGGCTTCATCGCCCTCGCCGGGGTGGCGGCCGAGTTCGGGGTCGTCATGCTCCTGTACCTGGACAACGCCCTCGAGCAGCGCCGGCTGGAGGGTCGGGCGGGCGACCTGGCCCATCTCAAGGCCGCCATCATGGAAGGCGCGGTCATGCGGGTGCGCCCCAAGGCCATGACCGTCGCCACCATCTTCGCCGGCCTACTCCCGATCATGCTCGGGGCCGGCACCGGGTCCGAGGTCATGCGTCGAATCGCGGCGCCCATGGTGGGCGGGATGATCACCGCGCCGCTCTTGAGCCTATTCGTGATACCGGCGATCTATCTGATCTGGCGCAGTAGAGAGCTGGCCCAGGCCCCGTCATATTCCGAATCGAGCCCCTCGGTCGGCTAGGATCAAGCTCGCTCGCGGCGGGCAACAGCTTTCCGGAGCTGTGGCCCTAACCGTCCCGGCCACTGTAGCCTGCTTCGCATCCAGTACACTGAAATGGCCCGAAGTTGTCGCCGCCTTGGCTCCGAAATCACGAGACGCAGCTGGCCTGTTGTCTCTTGCGGTCGTCCGAACCGGCTCTAGGCGATCTGAGGTTGCCCGACGTCACGGCGCTGTGGACCAGTGAGCGAAGGTCGTTCTGCTGCTGTCGGATTTACCATTATGAGTCAGGTCCTTATCGTCGACGATGATCCGGACATCCGAGACGTCGTGGCCCACGAGGTACGGCGGCAGGGCTGGGCCGCGTTGGAGGCCGGCAGCGAGGCGGAGCTGGTCGCGGCCCTGCGCCAGGGGACACCGGACATCATCCTGCTCGACATCCGGCTGCCCGATCAGGACGGCCTCACCATTGCCCGCCGCCTGCGCGCCACCTCCGCGGTCCCCATCATCATGCTCACGGGCATGGGCTCGGATATCGACCGCATCCTCGGCCTGGAGATGGGCGCCGACGACTATGTGGTGAAGCCCTTCAATCCGCGGGAACTCATTGCGCGCATCAAGGCCGTGCTCCGGCGCACCTCGGGGAAGCCCATGGGGGCGGCCCCTTCCGAGGCGTTGGACCACGACTGCCGGCGCTTCGCCGGCTGGCTGCTGGATCGCACCGCGCGGGTGCTGACCGACCCCAGCGGGAATCCGGTATCCCTCACCAACGCCGAATACCTGCTGCTCGAGGCCCTGGTGGATGCGCCGCACCGGGTGCTGAGCCGCGAGCATCTCCTGGAGCGCACCCACTCATACGACGCGGATGTCTTCGACCGGACCATTGATGTCCTGATCCTCCGGCTGCGCCGACGGCTGGAGCCCAACCCCAAGGCGCCGAGGCTCATCCGGACGGAGCGCGGCGCGGGCTATGTCTTCGACGTGGACGTCGAAAAGGTGTGAGCGTCGAGGGAGCGGCGGAGCGCCCGCGCAAGCAGATCGAAGGGGACAGGTTTTGACAGAAGCTCGGCGGCGGGCTCCCTGATCTCCCGATGCTCCCCCGAGGTGAAAAGGACGGCGAGGCTCGGCCGCCGCGCCAGGGCCTCGCGGGCCAGGGCTACACCGTCCCAGGGCTTGGGCATGACCACGTCCGTATAGAGCAGGCGGATGGTCGGCTCCCGCTCCAGGATGTCGAGGGCCGTTGCACCGTCGCTCGCCGTCAGGACACGGTAGCCGAGGCCCTGGATCTGGTCGCCGCTGGCGGCCAGAAGACCCGGGTCGTCATCCACCACCAGGATCGTCTCCCCTTCACCGCGGGGCGGTGACTCCGGGATGACCGTAAGGGCGCTGTCATCCCCGTGCACCGAATCCTCGCCCTGGGCCGCGACCGGCAGGGTGATGTGGACCCTGGTGCCGCGGCCTGGCTCGCTCTCGATCCTAAGCTCTCCGCCCGACTGCCGCACGAATCCATAGACCATGCTGAGCCCGAGGCCGCTCCCCTTGCCGGACGGCTTGGTCGTGAAAAAGGGCTCGCACACGCGGTCGAGCAGGTCCGGCGGAATGCCGCAGCCCGTGTCCGCGACGGTGATCTCCACCGCATCGGCGCCGGGATAGGCCGTCGTGATGCTGATCCGTCCTTCACCCTGCATGGCGTCCCGGGCGTTGATCACCAGGTTGATGAGCGTGTTCTCCAGCTGACCGGGGTCGACGCGCACCACCGGCAACTCCGGGGCCAGCTCCGTGGTCAGGTCGACGCCGTGCCCGAGGCTGGACTCCAGAAGGTCCAGCATGCCGCTCACCAAGGCGTTCACGTCGACGATCTCCGGGGCGAGCCGCTGGCGTCGGGAGAAGGCCAGCAGCCGCTCGACCTGGCGAGCCGCCCGGTCGGCGGCGCCCATGGCCCGCCTCCAGCGCTCGTGCAGATCGGCGTCGGACCGCACGGCCGGCTCGATGAGGGTCAGGTTGCCGAGGATGGCGCCCAGGATGTTGTTGAAGTCGTGGGCGATGCCCCCCGTAAGCTGACCCACCGCCTCCATCTTCTGCGCCTGCCGGAGCTGCCCCTCCATGGCCCGGCGTTCGGTGACGTCCATGTGCAGGGTGGCGATGCCGCCGCCGGGAACCGCGGCGCGGCGCAGCTCCACGACGCGCCCGTCCGGGCAGTGGACCTCGAGCTGGCGGTCCTCGGCGCGACCGGCCCCCGGCAGATTCGATAGCGGGATGTCCTCGCCCAGGGCTGTGCGGACCCGCGCTCCCTTGTCGCTCAGCACCCGAAGGATGTGCGCCAGCGGCGTACCGAGGCCGATCTCGGCCTCGGTCAACCCGTAGAGGCGCAGGACCTGGGGGTTCCAGGCGACGAGCCGGCCGGACTCGTCGAAGACCGTGAGCCCGTCGTTCATGCTGTCGAAGGTGGTGACCAGGAGCCGCGACTTCTCGAGCACCTCCCGGTGCAGGGTCTCCACCCGGAAGGCCTGATCCTTGAAGACGTTGAAGACGCGGGCTAGGTCGCCGATCTCGTCGTTGCGCTCCATGGCCGGGACCCGCGCGTCGCGCTCCCCGGCGGCCAGGCGCTGCATCGCATCCGTGACGGCACGCAGGTTCAGGCTGATGTCGCGCACCACGAAGCGGTAGGAGAACAGCATCGCCAGCAGCACCACGGTGACACTGACCCCAACGAACAGAAGGGTGTTGGTGAGGACCGTGTCGCTTATGGAAACGGCCGCCCGGGCGATGTTCTGATTGGCGGCCAGGACCAGGGTGTCCACCTCTTCCTTGAGCCGCGTGGCCACGAGGCGGCTGCCCGCCACCAGCGCGTCCGCCTGGCGCAGGGCGGCGAGCTCCGCCTCCCGCAGGCCCAGGACGCCGCCGGACTCGACCTGGCGGTCCAGCTCGTCCACCGCCGCCCGGAGTTCGGTCCTGAGCCCCGAGGGTACCGTCGGGATCACCGAATCGAGCCGTGCACGCAGACGCTCGAAGGTGGCGCGCGCCTGCTCCACCCGCTGCGGGGTCGGCGCGGCGGCGCCCACCAGCAGCTCGGCGAAGGCGGACCCCACCAGACGCTCGGCCTCCAGCAGCGGGCCCTGGGCAACGGCAGCCTGCCGGAAGAGCACCTCGGGCGCGGCGGCGCGGCCGACCACGTCGGCGACGGCAAGGATGGATGGCCCCAGGATCTGCTGCACCCGCTCGCGCAGGGCGGCGAGCCGGTCGCGCTGCTGCTCCAGGGCCGTCGTCTGGGCCGCGCCCTCTTGGAGCAAACCGGCCAGATCGCGCAGGTTGCCCGCCAGCTCCGGGGCGAGGCGGGCGATTGCCTGGACCCCGGCACCCCCCGGCTGCAGCTGGCTCAGGCGCTCGGTCTCGCTGGCCAGCAACAGCAGGTCCGACTTGATCAGGTCGGTCTGCCGCTGGCGGGCATCGGCCCCCTTGGCGGCCATGAGGGCGGGGGTGCGGTCCTGCAGCCGCTCACCGACCCGGGCCAGGATCAGGGCGGCGTCCGAGGCGGGGAGGGCCTGCTCGGTGACAGCGGCAACCTGGTCCCGGATCTCCAGCAGCGCGATCAGGGCGGTCGCGCTGGCGGCCAGCAGCGCCAGCCCGGCCGATCCGAGGATCAGCAGCAGCCGACCCTTGACCCCCGTCGGCCTCATTCCGGCTCGGACGCCAGGCCCATGGCCCGGCGGTAGTGGCGGCGCTGACTATCGCGGCCGAGGCGGTCGGTGAGGGACTCCCAGGACTCAGCGGCCGCATGCAGCCCTTGCCCCGGGGTGATCTCGCCTGCCATGACCCGGTCGAGCTGGTCCTCCAGGGCCGAGATGTAGGCCCGGTAGCCCGGGAGGCGCAGGTCCCGCGCCAGGTACGGCGAGGAAAGGCTCGCCCGCAGCACGTCGAGATAGGCGATGCCCACCCTATCCCCGAGCAGCCGCCGCCAAGGCTCCGGGTCCTCGAGCTGGGAGCGCCTGTAGGGGTTGATGCCGGAGCTGCCGTCGAGGACGTCCTCCGCGCTGTGCTCCGGACTCCCATACCAGGCGAGGTAGGACCACGCCTGGTCCTGACGGGGACTGGCCGCGGGCGCCACGCCGATCCAGCCGCCAAAGGCGAGGAAGGTCACGGAGCGCGGCTCCGCCCATGGGTCCCACGCCTTGGTCGCCGGGTTCCAGACCTCCCGGCTCCCCGGCAGGGGAAAGAACCCGAGCTTGCCGGCGACTCGGGAGCGAAGCGGATCGCCGGCCAGGACACCGGTGTCCGCCCAGTCGATGTCCATCGCCGCCTCCCCCTGCGCGAACCGCAGTCGGACCGCCTCGCTGTCGAGGCTTGCGGCATCCTCCGGGCCGAACTGCCGCAGATCGAGCATCTCATCCAAGGCGCGAATCCAGGCCGGGTTGTCGATGGCCGGTGTCATGGTGTCCGGGTCGAAGAACATTGCGCCGGGGTGGTCCGGGTGGTTGGCGTAGGTAGCGGCGTGGCTGAACAGATACCAGATGCGCTGACCGCCGCGGGCATAGGCCTCCAGGGTCCCCGCCAGCGGCGTCCCGTCCGGGGCTGTGCGGCCGCTGAAGAAGGCGGCGATGTCGCGGTACTCCTCCCAGGTGCGGGGCGGCTCCAGGGGTCGGCCGTAGCGCGCCCGGAATGCCTCCCGAGTGGGAAGGTCATCGAACAGGTCGCGACGATAGGTACCGAGGTGCAGGTCGCCGTCGACGGTCAGGGCCATCCAGCCGCCCCGCCAACGCATCAGCGAATCCCGATAGACGGGAAGGATGTCCGCGAAGTCCGGGCTTTCCACCAGCGACTCTGGGGCGGAAGCGAGGAAAGGGGCAAAGTCCGGTAGCCATGCGGACGGGATCAGGAGGACGTCATAGGGAAGCGCGCCGGTGACGAAGCCGAGCATGATGCGCTCGTAGAGGTCGGCGAAGGGGATCTGGGTGACGCTGACCGGCGTGCCCGTCCCCGCCTGGTAGCTCTCCCCGTGACGCAGGGCCGGGCCAGCGATGGCGCCGGTGTCGCGGGTCAGGACGCGCAGGCCCTGCCCAGATGCGCTGGCCCCGAGGCCCGGCCGGCAGGCCGCGGCGAATATGACAAATATTACAAGCGCGCCAAGGAGGCCTTTCATTTTCGGTTCATACGGCGGTGTTTCGATGGCCACTACCAGGAGGTAACGGCGGCGCCAGGACATCGCACCGAGACTACCGGGAGGAGGACCGGCGTGTCGAATAGCGGCCGGGACCACTCGACGATCAACACCACGCGAGACCGAAGGCACAACCATGAAAAAGACCCATACGACATCCGCGTTGTCGGCGCTTGCGGCCGTCCTGCTCCCCATCGCGGGGGCCGTGGCCGAGGATGGCAACGTCGGCGACGAGGTGCCAGTGACGACGGGCGAGACCACAACCGCGCAAGGCGGATGGCTCGCCGGCGACTACCTGACCGGGGATTGGGGCGGAGCGCGTAGCGAGCTCGCCGACAAGGGCTACACCTTCTTCGCCTATCTCAACGGCATTGTCGCGGGCAACGTTAGCGGGGGCATCAACTCGGGCACCGCGCTGGCAAGCGACCTCTATGCCGGGATGACTGTCGACCTGCAGAAGGCCATGGGCTGGGACGGCTGGACATTCAATCTCAGCGGCATCGACCGGGCAGGTGCGAGCATCGACCCGGACGTGGGCGGCATCTACAGCGTCATGCAGCTGGTCGGTGGCCAGACCTACTTTCTCTACAACGTCAGCCTGGAGAAGACCTGGGACAACGGCAAATACGCCTTCAAGTTCGGCCGGATCACGGCCACGGACGACTTTGCCGGCTCCCCCTTCTACGGCTACTACCTTTCAAACAGCATCAACGGGCAGATCCGCGCCGTGCTCTTCGACGGCGTCATGACCTCCTACCCCTTCGGGGTCTGGGGCGCGCGTTTCCAGTACACGCCGAGCGACAGATTCCGCGCCAAGCTCGGCGTCTACCAGCTCACCCAGAACATGTGGGACCCGGACTACCACGGGACCGACTTCGCGATCCGCTCCAGCGACGGTGTCTCGGTCATGGGCCAGCTGGAATGGAGCTGGAAGACTAGCACCGGGCCCGGGCACTTCAACCTGGGGATGAACGCCGTCTCCTTCCCCATGCCGAACTTCAACAGTGACGACACGACCAACCCCTTCTTCCGCTACTACGCCCAGGCTGACCAGCAGGTCACAGCGGAGTCGCCCGGATCGGATCAGGGGCTCTATCTGTTCGGCACCCTGGCCTACACGGACCAGCAGGAGCCGGCCTTGGTCCCGTTCCAGACCAGCCTCGGCGCCCAGTACGTCGGACCGATCCGCGGCCGCAACCAGGACCGCCTGATCTTCGGCACCACCTACGGCCAGCTATCGGACGACTACGCCGCGGAGCAGAGGGCGCTGGGCAACGGCGACCCGGACTACGAGTGGATCCTGGAGCTGGGGTACCGTATCCAGCTCACCAAGTTCGCCTACATCCAGCCGGACATCCAATACGTGGTGCAGCCCGGCGGGACGGGTGACATCCCTGACGCCACCGTGATCGGCATGCAGTTCGGCGTCTCGCTCTAGGCCACGACCACCACAACGATTCGGAGGAAACCCATGATATCCATGGATCCAAGAGCGGTGCGCCTGGGCGTCAGGCCCGCGAACAAGACCGACGCCATCCGGCAGGTTGGCCAAGTCCTGGTCGATGCCGGATACATCGAGCCCGGCTACGTGGACAGCCTGCTCGCGCGGGAGCGGGTGGCCAACACCTTCCTCGGCAATGGGATCGCCATCCCCCACGGCGTGCCCAAGGACCGGGATCTCATCAAGAAGACCGGTGTCGCGGTGCTTCAGGTGCCGGACGGCATCGAGTGGAATCCCGGCGACCGGGTGCATCTGGTGGTGGGCATCGCCGCCAAGTCCGACGAGCACCTGCAGATCCTGACCAACCTGACGGACGTGCTCGGCAACCCCGAAGAGGCGGCCCGGCTGGCCCACACCGCCGACGTGGCAGATATCACACAGCGTCTCTCGGCCGGCCCTTCGGCCGCCGGCGAGGCCACCGTAGAGCCGTTGCCGGAAGATTTGCCCAACCACTTCGACACCGTCATCGCGAGCCCCCACGGCCTGCATGCCCGCCCCGCGACCGCGCTGGTGGACGTGGCCAAGGGATTCGCCGCCACCGTCCGCATCCGCCACGGCAGCCGCGCCGGCGACGGGAAGAGCCTGATCGCGGTCCTGAATCTGGGCGTGGAATCCGGGGCCACCATCCGCGTCATGGCCGAGGGGCCGGACGCGGACGAGGCCCTCGCGGCCCTGCGCGAGGCCATAGAGCAAGGTTTGGGGGAGGAGGCAGAGGCACCCGCAGCCCAGGCCGTGCCCGAGACGGAGCGGATCGCCTGGGAGGGTCCTACGCTGGCCGGTGTCGCCGCATCTCCCGGCATGGCGGAAGGACCCGTCTGGCAGTACCAGCGCGGCAAGATCGTCGTCGCCGCGACGGCACGCGACCCCGGCGCCGAGCTGGTCCGGCTGGAGCGTGCCCTGGAGAGCGCCAAGCGCGAGCTGGCCGAGCTGCACGAGGAGGTCAAGGCCAAGGCGGGGGCGGGCCGGGCGGCCATCTTCAAGGCCCACGCCGAGTTCCTCGAGGACCGGGGACTCAAGGACGCGGCCGCGCACCTGATCCGCACCGACGCCCGCAGCGCCGGCTATGCCTGGGAGCACAGCTACATGGAGCAGGCCAAGTCCCTGGCGGCCCAGAAGGACGCCCTGCTGGCCGCACGCGCCACGGACCTGCGCGACGTCGGCCGGCGCGTGCTGCGGCTGCTCGCCGAGCGCATCGAGGACGAACCCAAGCTGCCCGACACCCCGGTGATCCTCAGTGCCGATGACCTGTCCCCTTCGGACACCGCTCGACTCGACCCGACGCTCGCGCTCGGGATCTGCACGGCCGCCGGGGGCCCGACCTCCCACACGGCCATCATCGCCCGGTCACTCGGGATCCCCGCGGTGGTCGGCGCCGGAGACTCCCTGCTCGACGTCGCCGACGGCACGACCGTGGTCCTGGACGGCAACAGCGGCACCCTGGTGCTGGACCCAACGGACGCGGACCGCGTCGCCGCCCAGAAGGTCCGCGCGGATCTCGCCGCCCGGCGCGAGGCCGAGCGGCGCGCCTGCTACCAGCCTGCCATCATGACCGATGGGGCGCGCATCGAGGTGGTCGCCAACTGCGCGGCGCCAGCGGAGGCGGCCAAGGCGGTGGAGGCCGGTGGCGAGGGAGTGGGACTGCTCCGCACCGAATTCCTGTTCCTCGGCCGCGATCAGGCCCCCACCGAGGACGAGCAGGCCGCCGCCTACGGGGAGATGGTCAAGGCCCTGAATGGCCTGCCCATCATCATCCGCACCCTGGACATCGGCGGCGACAAGGCGGTGCCCTACATGGCCATGCCGGCGGAGGAGAACCCCTTCCTGGGCGAGCGCGGCATCCGCCTGTGCCTGAACCGGCCGGAGCTCTTCCGCACCCAGCTTCGGGCGATCTTCCGCACCGCCGCCCTCGGTCCGGTCCGCATCATGTTCCCCATGATCTCGACCCTGGAGGAGTTGGCGCGGGCCAAGGCCCTGACCGAAGAGGTCCGCATCGAGCTCGGGGCCGACCCGGTGGAGATCGGGATCATGATCGAGGTCCCCTCCGCCGTGATGATGGCCGAGGAGCTGGCCGCCCAGGTGGACTTCTTCTCCGTCGGCTCCAACGACCTGACCCAGTACACCCTGGCGGTAGACCGGATGCACCCGGTGCTCTCGCGCCAGGCCGACGGTCTGCACCCAGCGGTGCTCCGCATGATCGAGCGTACCGTGCAGGCCGCCGACAAGGCGGGCAAGTGGGTCGGGGTGTGCGGAGGCATCGCCGGCGATCCCCTCGGCGTGGCGCTGCTCACGGGTCTGGGGGTGCGGGAGCTCTCGGTCAGCATCCCGAGCATCGCTGCGGTGAAGGCCCAGATCCGCGGCTTGAGCATGGAGCGGGCACGCGGCCTGGCACAACGCGCGCTGGCGTGTGGCAACGCGGCCCAAGTCCGGCGCCTGCGGCTCGGGGCTTGAAGGAGACGAGTCATGAGCATTGAGACACGCATCGCGACCTTGAGCCTCAACCCCGCCATCGACCAGACGGCCCGGGTCCCCAACTTCACCGCCGGTCGCGTCAACCGGGTGGAGTGGGAGCAGGCGGACGCCGGCGGAAAAGGGGTCAACGTGGCCTCCTTCCTGGCGGACGCCGGGCTCCCGGTGGCCGCCACCGGCCTCCTCGGCAGCGGCAACGTCGAGCCCTTCGTCGAGCTCTTTGCGCGCAAGGGCATCGCCGACCGCTGCGTCCGCCTGCCAGGGCGGACCCGGGTGAACGTGAAGATCGTCGACCCGATCCTGTACGAGGTTACCGACATCAACTTTCCCGGGCTCTCTCCAAGGCCGGAGGACCTGATGACCCTCACCGAGACCATCGACGCCCTGTGTGACGACACCGACTGGTTCGTGCTGTCCGGCAGCGTCCCCGCGGGGGTGCCGTCAGCCACCTACGCCGACTTGGTCACACGGCTCAAGGGGCGCGGCAAGACGGTGGTCCTCGACGCAAGCGGGACACCCTTCGCGGAGGCGATTTCCCACGGTCCGGACATCGTCAAGCCCAACATCGACGAGCTGGCGGAGCTGGTCGGCCGGCCACTCTCGGGCCACCCAGAGGTCGTCGCGGCCGCGCGAGCCCTGATCGAGGGCGGCGTCGGACTGGTGGCGGTCTCGATGGGGGCGGATGGGGCCCTGTTCGTGGAGCGGGACGCCGTGGTGCTGGCCACCCCGCCCACCATCGAGGTCAAGAGCACCGTTGGGGCCGGAGACGCCATGGTGGCCGGGATCGTCACCGGCACCCTGCGGGGGCTTGACCTGGCCGCCCGCGCCCGGCTCGCCACCGGCTTCTCGCTCGGCGCCCTGGGCGAGGTCGGACCCCACCTGCCGAGCCAGGAACAGATCGCATCCCTTGCCGAGCACGTCCAAGTGACAGCGCTCTGACACCACTGAATTCGGAGACAACAATGGCAAGACTCATCGCAGTCACCTCCTGCCCCACAGGCATCGCCCACAGCCTGATGGCCGCGGAGGCGATCAAGAAGACCGCCGAGCTGATGGGCCACGAGATCCAGGTCGAGATCCACGGTGCGGAGGGCACCACCAACCCCCTGTCGGACGAGACCATCGCGGCGGCCGACGCACTGCTGATCGCCGCGGACATCCACGTCGAGACCGAGCCCTTCGGCGACATGCCCACCCTGACCGTCTCAACCAGTCGCGCCATCCGCGACACGCGGGGCGTGCTCGATGAGCTGCTGGCCCTGGTGCCCGGCCTGGCAGCGCAACCGGCTGAGCCCGAGCTACCCGAGACAACCGCCGGCGGTGGGCGCCGCATCGTTGCGATCACGGCCTGCCCTACCGGCATCGCCCACACCTTCATGGCCGCGGATGCCCTGAAGAAGGCCGCGGCGGCGGCCGGCGACGAGATCCATGTCGAGACCCAGGGCTCGGTGGGCGCGAAGAACCAGCTCACGCCCGAGCAGATCGCCGCGGCGGACCTCGTGGTCATCGCCGCCGACACCCACGTGGACCCCAGCCGGTTCGCCGGCAAGTCCGTCTACACGACCTCGGTGGGCGCGGCGGTGAAGGGCGCCGCGGACGTCATCACCAAGGCCAAGGCCGAGGCGGCACCACTCTCGGGTACGGCTCCGGCCGCTGCCGCTGCAGAGAAGACCGGCAAGCGCAAGATCGAGGGACCCTACAAGCACCTGCTCACCGGGGTGTCCTACATGCTCCCCATCGTGGTGGCTGGCGGGCTCTGCATCGCCCTGTCCTTCGTGTTCGGCATCGAGGCGTTCAAGGAGCAGGGCACCCTGGCCGCGGCCCTGATGGACATCGGCGGCGGTGCAGCATTCAAGCTGATGGTGCCGATCCTCTCCGGCTACATCGCCTACTCGATCGCCGACCGCCCCGGCCTCACCCCCGGACTGATCGGCGGCATGCTCGCAGTGAACCTGGAGGCCGGCTTCCTCGGCGGCATCGTCTCGGGATTCCTGGCCGGCTATATCGCCTTGCTGATCCGCGACCGGGTCCAGGTGCCCCAACACTTCGAGGGCCTGAAGCCCGTGCTGATCATCCCGCTGCTGTCGACCCTCGCCGTCGGACTCCTGATGATCTACGTCGTCGGTGCCCCGGTGAAGGGCATCATGGACGGGCTGACCCACTTCCTGCAGGGCATGGGCTCCACCAACGCGGTCATCCTCGGCCTGATCCTCGGCGCCATGATGGCTGTGGACATGGGCGGACCGGTCAACAAGGCCGCCTACACCTTCGCGGTGGGGCTCCTGACTAGCGACACCTATATGCCGATGGCGGCGGTCATGGCGGCCGGGATGACGCCTCCCCTGGGAATCGCCATCGCGACGATGATCGGCGGCAACCGCTTTACCCAGGCCGAGCGTGAGGCCGGCAAGGCGGCGGGCGTTCTGGGCCTCTCCTTCATCACCGAGGGGGCCATCCCCTTCGCCGCCAAGGACCCGCTGCGCGTCATCCCGTCTCTCATCCTGGGCTCCGCGGTGACTGGCGCCCTGTCCATGTACTTCGGGGTCGGACTGCGCGCACCCCACGGCGGCATCTTCGTGCTCGCCATCCCGAATGCGGTCAGTCACCTGGCCCTGTACGCCCTGGCAATCGCGGTCGGGACCGCACTCACGACGGTCGCGCTTCTCATCCTCAAGCCGTCGCTGGAGGAGCCCAAACCCGCCACCGCCGTGCGTCTCGCGACCAAATAACTACCAGCGGGTCCCTCGGCGAAGAGGGGGCCCGCACCACCACAATTGGAGACCAAACCATGTTGCATCGCCACACCGTCGGCATCATCGGCACCGGACAGGTCGGCATGGCGGCGGCGTCCGCCTTGTTCCAGCAGCGGATCGCCAACGAGCTGATCCTTGTCGACCTCGACCGCCGCCGGGCCGAGGGGGAGGCCATGGACCTGATGCACGCCCAGGGCTACGTTGGGCGGCGGAAGGTCCGGGCCGGGGACTACGCGGACCTGGCCGACGCACAGATCGTGATCGTCACCGCCGGAGTGGGCCAGCGGCCCGGGGAGGATCGCCTGTCGCTCCTCAACCGCAACGCCGCGGTGTTCCGCCAGATCGCGGAGCAGCTGGACCGCCATGCCCCGGATGCCATCCTACTGATCGCATCCAATCCCGTGGACGTGCTCACCTACGTGATGCAGGAGCTCTCGACGCGCCCGCACGAGAAGGTCATCGGGACCGGGACCATGCTCGACACCACCCGCCTGCGCTCCCTGCTGGCCGAGCACTACGGGGTGGACCCGCGCTCGGTCCATGCCGTGATCCTGGGCGAGCACGGTGACTCCGAGATCGCGGCCTGGAGCCACGCCACGATCGGCGGCACGCGGATCATCGGCAACACCATCCTCGGCAAGCCCTACGATCCGGAGTTTCTGGACCAGGTGCTGACCCAGGTGCGTCGCGCCGCCTACGAGATCATCGAGCGCAAGGGTTATACGAACTGGGCCATCGGGCTGGTGCTGGCCCATCTGGTGCGCACCATCCAGGAGGACCAGGGCAGCGTGCTGCCGATCAGCGTGCGGCTCCACGGCGAGTACGGGATCGACGAGGTCTGCCTGAGCATCCCGGTCGCGGTGGGGATTCATGGCGCCGCCGGGCGCGTTCCTATCCCCCTGGACGACACCGAGCAACAGGCCCTGGTGAGCTCCGCCGAGACCCTAAGGCGGTGCCTGCGCTCGCTGGATCTATGAGATTGAGGCCGGAGTTAGGGCCAAGTCGAGAGGGCCCAGGACCGACCGGATACCCAGACAACGAGCCGGATGCCTTGGGTCCGGACGGACCCTGCGCCGGCGGGAGAATCCAGTGCCATGAGCGTCATCACGAACCCCTTGTTCCCTGGGAAGCACTTCATCGGCACGGTGCTCGAGGCACTCGAGACCAAGACCGCGATGTCCGGCGAGCTCGCCCGACGCTACCTCCAGCGCGCCGCGATGGCGGGGGTCATCATCGGGCTCCTGTACACGACGAACTACGCCCTCATCGTGGCGTTCGACGCCGTGCGCCTGGGGGAGGCCACGCTGCACCCGCTGGGCAGGATCGCCGGGGCCCTGGCCTTCGGGTGGGCCCTGGTCTTCATCCACTACTCGAAATCCGAGCTGCTCACGTCCAACATGATGATCGTCTCGATCGGCGCCTACCACCGCCGCATCGGATGGACCAAGGCGATGCGGCTCCTCTCGCTCTGCTATGTCGGCAACTTTCTGGGCGGGCTCTTCATGGCCCTGCTCTTGCTGTTCAGCACCCTGGCCGAGGGCCAGGTCTTGGCACAGATGGGGCACTCGGTCGCGGTCAAGCTGGGCTACGTGAGCGGCGGCGCTGCCGGATGGGGCGACCTCTTCGTCCGGGCAATCCTCTGTAATTTCATGATCAATCTGGCCGTGCTGCTGGTCTACAACGGCCTGATCAAGGATGACCTCACCAAGAGCCTGGTCATGATCGTGTCGGTGTTCATCTTTGCCTTCCTCGGCTTCGAGCACTCGGTCGCCAACACCGTGCTGTTCACCATCGTCGGCCTCAAGCAAGGCATCGACGTCGGCCTCGCGGCGGGCAATGTGGCCATCGCCCTGGTCGGAAACTTCATCGGCGGCGGGCTGCTCATTGGTCTCTACTACGCCTATGTCAACGACGATGCGAAGTATCTGCGCACGCGCCCCCAGCCCGCGGAGGCGGCAGACGTGGACGACCGATGAAGGACCCAGGGGGGTCCGGAACACTGGGCAATGGCTCATCGAGAACGAGGGCAGCTATGTACAGAATGGTTCTGATCCGCCACGGGGAATCGACCTGGAACAAGGAGAACCGGTTCACCGGGTGGACCGATGTCGATCTGAGCGAGCAAGGTGTGGCCGAGGCCCTCGAGAGCGGGCAGGTGCTGCGGAGCGAAGGCTTCCAGTTCGACATCGGCTACACATCGCTGCTCAATCGCGCCATCAAGACCTACAACACGGTGACGGAGGAGGTCGACCAGATGTGGCTCCCGGTCAAACGGTCCTGGCGTCTCAACGAACGGCACTATGGCGCCCTACAGGGGCTGAACAAGAGCGAGACGGCCGAGCGCTTCGGCGAGGAGCAGGTCAAGATCTGGCGCCGCAGCTATGACATTCCGCCGCCGCCGCTGACGCCCGACGACGAGCGCTATCCCGGCAAGGACCCGCGCTACGCGGATCTAACGGCCGCGGAGTTGCCGTTGACCGAGTGCCTGAAGGACACCGTGGCGCGGTTTCTCCCGCTCTGGCACGAGGACATCGCCCCGACGATCAAGTCCGGCAAGCGGGTCCTGATCGTGGCGCACGGCAACAGCCTGCGCGCCCTTGTGATGTACCTGGACCACATCAGCGAGGCGGATATCGTCGAGCTGAACATCCCGACCGGGATGCCCTTGGTCTACGAGCTGGACGCGGACCTCAAACCGACCAGGTCCTACTACCTCGGCGACCCGGAGAAGGTAGAGGCGGCGATGGAAGCAGTCGCCAAGCAAGGCAAGAAGCACGCGTAAGGCCGGATGGTGGCGGGTTGGCCGGCGGCACGGGCCGCGACGCCTGGCCCCTTGCCAGCCGATTGCACGCGCGCTCGATCCCACCGATGCTCGCCGCGTTTCCGCAAGGGAGATGTGGGAGCGCTTTCACCACTGAACGCCAAATAGGTCTGGGAGACCACCATGCAGATCGACATCAAGACTCGGCATATCAGTCGTCTCGCCCGTAACACCCTGGCGCTGATCCTCGCGGGTGGGCGGGGCTCCCGCTTACAGGACCTCACCCAGTGGCGCGCCAAGCCCGCGGTCCCCTTCGGCGGTAAGTTCCGCATCATCGACTTTCCCTTGTCGAACTGCGTGAACTCGGGCATCAGACGCATCGGTGTTCTGACCCAGTACAAGGCCCACTCACTGATACGCCACCTGGTCAGGGGATGGGGGCGCCTCCAGAACGAGCTTGGTGAGTTCGTGGAGGTGTTGCCCGCCTCCCAGCGGACCACGGGCAACTGGTATGCGGGGACGGCGGACGCCGTCTATCAGAACCTGGACATCATCCGCACCCACCAGCCGGAGCTGGTCCTGATCCTGGCGGGGGACCATGTCTACAAGATGGACTACGGCGCCATGCTGGCCTTCCACGCCGAGTCCGGGGCCGACATGACCGTCGGCTGTGTGGAGGTGTCTCTGGAGGAGGCGCGGGGCTTCGGTGTGATGGCGGTCGACGAGCAGGGAAAGGTGGAGCGTTTCGACGAGAAGCCCACGCATCCGACGCCCATGCCCGGAAGCACCGATAGGGCCCTCGCCTCCATGGGCATCTATGTGTTCAACACGGAGTTCCTGTACGACGCGTTGATTCGAGATGCCCGCGATGTCGAGTCGGAGCGGGACTTCGGCCGCAACATCATCCCCGACGCCATCGCCTCCAGCCGCGTCTTTGCCTACCCCTTCCGCGATCCAGAGACGGGCGCACAAGGCTTCTGGCGGGACGTCGGCACGGTGGACGCCTTCTGGGCGGCCAACATGGAGCTGTTGGAGCAGAACCCCGAGCTCGACCTCTACGACAGCAAGTGGCCGATCCTCACCTACCAGCAGCAGCTGCCGTCGGCCAAGTTCCAGGCAGACGAAGGACATCCACAGGGCACCGTGATCGACACCATCGTCTCGGGTGGCTGCGTTGTGCGCTCGGGCCAGCTCAGCCGTTGCGTGCTGTTCTCCAGCGTCAAGGTGGAGGCCGGATCCCAGCTCCACGAATGCGTGGTCTTTCCGGACGCCAACGTGGGACGTGACTGCCGGATCCGCAAAGCGATCATCGACGCAGGCTGCAGCATCCCCGACGGCACCTTGATCGGTGAAGACCCGGAGAGCGATGCGCAGCGATTCCATGTCACCAGGGATGGGGTGGTCCTGATCACCCGGGAGATGCTGGGCCAGAGGACGCCCCAGTTCGGCTGAACGGGGGTTTTCGGTGTTGGGCCGCCGACAAGCCATCCGGACGCCTCCACGGCCCCCGATCGACCTTCGTACGGAGCAAGCATGTCGCTACGCATCAGCAAAGACACCCGCCTGTGCATCTCGCTGGCTGGCCGGCCGAGCAACATCGGCACACGCTTCCACAATTTCCTCTACGAGGAGCTGGGTCTGGACTTCGTCTACAAAGCCTGCACCACCAGCGACCTGGCAGCGGCCATCGCCGGAATCCGAGCCCTGGGTATCCGCGGCTGCGGGGTATCCATGCCCTACAAGGAGGCCTGCATCCCCTTTCTGGACGAGCTGGACGCCTCGGCCAAGGCCCTCGGCTCGGTCAACACCATCGTCAACGACAGCGGTCACCTGCGTGCCTACAATACGGACTACATCGCGGTGCGCGCGCTGTTGGACAGGCACGTGGCGTCTCCCGACCTATCGTTCGGCCTTCAAGGGAGCGGCGGTATGGCCAAGGCCGTGGCCGGGGCCTTACGCGACGCGGGCTTCCGCTCCGGCATCATCCTCGCGCGAAACGAGGCCACCGGCCGGCAGCTAGCGGATGCCTATGGGTACGAGTGGCGGGGGCGGCTGGGCGATGCCCGCCCACACCTGCTGGTCAATGTCACCCCCATCGGCATGGCGGGCGGCCCGGATGCCGAGACCTTGGCATTTGCCCCCGAGGTCATCGACAACGCCCAGGTGGTGTTCGATGTCGTCGCCCAGCCTCCCGAGACCCCGCTCATCCGGTACGCACGGGCCCACGGCAGGCCAGTCATCACGGGGGCCGAGGTGATCGCCCTCCAAGCAGCGGAGCAGTTCGCCCTCTACACTGGCGTGCGGCTGACCGAAGAGCAGATCCGCAGCGCCTCCGCGTTCGCCAGGAGCTGAGGCGCCCACTTGGCTTAACCTAACCGGCCTGGAATGGGTTCGCCGACGCTAGCCCGACTCGACGGACGCCCCTATGGGGGCCGTGGAGCGACCCGGATGCACCTGGCCCGATAGGCTGGGCGCCCCTACTTCGAGCCCCCGAGGCAAGGAGGCGACTCGGGGGCGCTGCCGCCCCGCTCGAACCACTCCTCCGGGGTCCAGGTGTGCAGGGCCAGGGCGTGGAGGCCCGACTCGAACTCCGGGCGCAGCAGGGCGTTCACCGCCCGATGGCGAGCTACCAGGTTCTGGCCGGCGAACCGCTCGCTGACCACCAGCAGCGTGAAGTGGGATTCCGCACCTTCGGGGACAGAGTGCATATGGCTCTCGTCCACCACCTCCAGGTGCAGGGGGTTCAAGGCATCTCTCACCGCGGCCTCGATTCGCGCGTTTCGATTCATCTCGTGATCCCGTGACAGATTGGATTGGCCCGGGCTTGTGACCCTCCCAACTGAGCTGAGGGCGCGGCGGCCCCGGCACAAGCGTGGTCAGTCCCCCCGCAGCTCGATGTGCTCCCCCACCAGCAGGGTCTGGGCGGCCTCGGCCACCGCCCCCAGGGGGCCGGCCAGGTCCGGATCCGTCAGGGCCTCACGGCCGATTGACTCGCTGCGCCCGAACAGGCTGAGCCTCAGGTGCTCGGCGGTGCGCACATGGAGCTGCAAGTCGTTGAGGATATGGGTGAGCTCGCTGCGGGTCGGGGTCGCGCCGAGGGCCGTGAACAGGGTCCCCAGGGCCTGGAACAGGGGCTCGGCCTCCGGCCCGAGGCCAAAATCGCGGGGTCGGTACGCGATCTGGCGCTCCGAGACCCGGCTGATCCAGACCCGGAAGCTGTCCTTCTGGAGGGAGTGGTAGAGCGGCGTCTCGGAGATCAGGAACAGCAGCAGGTTTCGCGGGTTCGCGTAGTAGTGTCCGCCCCGGACCTCCCAGGCGCAGTCCGCGATCAGGCGGTGGATGCGGATGTGCTCCCGGAAGTCCGCGGCCTGGAGCTGGTCCAGGATCAGGATGGTGGACTCCCCCTCGCTCTGGGCGCAGGCCTCGCTGACGGTCTGGTCCAGGGGCTCGATCGGGGGCTCCTCGCGGCCCAGCTCGTCCTTGCTGGGGGGCAGAATCAGGTCCGGCAGCGGTGGGTGCTGTTCGGTGAAGTCATGATAGAGGCAATGGGGGAATTCCAGGGCCCGGGCGAGGGCGTGGGCGAACGCGGTCTTGCGCCGCTGCGAATCGCCCTCGATGTTGAGGGTGCGCAGCCCCCGGGTGGGGCTCTCCAGCAGGCAGCGGACCTGGAATTCGTAGTCGTCGTTGGACTCGAATCCGTGCCCGGCCATCTTCTCGCGCAGGCTTGGCATGGCGAGATGATAGCGCGTGGTGAGTAATGAGTGGCGAGTGGCGAGTGGCGAGTGGCGAGTGGCGGATCGATGGGGCGCGCCCTAAGCGCCGTCGTTCCCTGGGGTCAGGGGGTGCCGGAAGTCTCGATCAGGGGGAGGAGGTCGGGGTGCCCCGCCTCGGGGGCCCAGTCCGCCGCGGTGCGACCACTGTGGTCCTTGAGGGTCGGGTCGGCCTGGTGGCGCATCAGGGTTTGGACCGTCTCCCGATGACCCTGCTTCGCCGCCCAGATGAGGGCGGTCCAGCCCTGGGTGCGCTCCTGGTGATCCGCCATGGCCCCCTGCGCCAAGAGGCGCTCGACGACGGCCGCGTGGTCGTTGGATGCCGCCAGCATGAGGGCTGTGTAGCCCCCCTTGTCCTCCGCGTCCACCGTCGCCCCCGCCGCGAGCAGCCGCTCCACCGCCTCCAGATGGCCGTTCAGGGCCGCTTTCATCAAGGGGGTCCAGTCGCAGCTGTCCCGGACATCCGGCTCTGGATCCTTGCGCAGCAGACGTTCCAGGCCCGCCAGGTCTCCGCGCTCGGCCAGGGCCACCAGGGGCGGCGCCCCCTCTTGATCGTCACCGTCCCCGGGGCCGGCGGAGTCGCCGCAGGCGCTGAGCACGAGGACGATGGCAGAGACAATCAGTGATGGGCACGGGCGGCTCATGGGGCGGCATTTTCCACGACCCGGCCCAGCCGATCCCATGCGAAACCGCAACTGTATCCTGAGCGCCGCGGACGCCCCGTCGTTCGAGGTCCCGTCGTGCGCGGGGGTTCAGCCTGAAGGTTTCCGAGACCCTAATCCCCCAGCGCTTGCGGTAGCTATTGACGTCGAGCCGGAAGTCCCTGCAACCGGCCGCGCGATGTCAGTGTGTCGCGGCACGTGGGCCGATCAGATGCCAGAATGGCAATTGATCAGCGTATCCCTCGGTGTGATTGGAGGGTTGTTCAGGTTTCAACCGAGGGGGCTCGCGGACCTCTCGGGGGTGTAGGACGGCGAGCTGGCAAGCCTTTCCATGATCGCCAGTGCGTCCTCGCTGTACGCGCAATATCCGAGCACGGCACGCGCCCTGTTGAATCATTCTTGCTCGCTGCCCGCGCCGCGGCCGATCAATTCCGCGAGACGCGCATGCCAGTCCCTGCTCCGGTTCCCGGGAATACCAAGCTCCGTATCCCGCAGGGCGGACGGGAGCAAAGAATGGCCCCTGTTGAGTGGAGGGCTGTTCCCGCGTTCCCGCGGCAGCGATTCGATCAGCTCGCTCGGATAATCTCCCTCCTCGCTCAAGGGTATCAAGCTCAGCAGCGACGCCTGTGGAGCAGGCGTCGGTTGCGCGTTCTCGGTCCCAGCGGTCGTCGCCTCGGGTTGCGGTCCCTGGCACTGGCGATCCCCCGCCCCCTTGTCACGGCCGGAATCGTTCTCTGGAGCGCCCCGATGCTTCAGCGCCCGTTGTAGGGGAATAATCAGTCGTCGTTGCTGTGCAGGGTAAGCCAATTTTGTGCCATACCGACGCTTGATTCCTAACCAGCGGAATTGGCGAAGGCTATTTGGCGCTCCAACGTCTTGGCGGCCGTGAGGGCAGCGCAGGACCGGTGAGGTGTCAAGATCCTGACGCGGCGCCCTCGCGGGCGATCCTTGACCGCCCGGCCTTTGGCTG
>Ga0316576_10000179_pt1 | contig 26247 bp, 19 predicted proteins | sample S0NA_FD_203075 | JGI IMG/M metagenome (GOLD analysis project Ga0316576, IMG submission 203075) | Rhizosphere microbial communities from salt marsh grasses in Alabama, United States - S0-2_050615r3r5 | ecosystem: Host-associated > Plants > Roots > Rhizosphere | place: USA: Alabama | collected...
CCACGAGCGGAACGGGCTTGCCGGCGCGGAGCTGTTGCTGACACGCCGAGGGCAGGGGCGCGGCCCGGGCCGGTGCGGCCACGAGCAGCACCATGATCAAGCAGGTGGGTGTCATGCACCTCCGAACGCTCGCCCTTCCACGATTCCCTGCACCTCGCGGTGGCTGACTCACCCGCCGACAGGGTACTCTGTCCCTGGGGAGCATCCATGTTTCGTGACGAGACCGAGGCGGCCATCGCCCGGGCCGAGGCGGCCGAGCGCAAGCTCGCCGAGCTAGAGCAGCACGGGGCGCAGGACGACGCCGAGATCGCGGAGCTCAAACGGACCATCGCCGAGCAGCGAGTCCAGATCGAGAAGCTGTCCCGGGCGGCGGGAGTCGCAAGAAAGAAGAAAGAAAAGCCCAAGAAAGTGAAGAAAGCGCGCCGACCGTCTGCTCCCCGCTCCCGGATCTGGGCTGGAGCACGGGCGTCAGGCCTTTTCATCATCGTGGTCGGCCTGGGCGGCGTCGTGGCACTGGTCAGCCAACACTGGAGCGGCGCTCTACTACTCGAAGTTCGACACCAGCTCCGACGTGTAGGCCGTGAATGGGCAGAGAGCGGCCCGGGACGGCTCTACGCCGCGCACGTCGTCCGGTCCCGCGCGGGCAAGGTGCGGATGCTGGTGGTCAGCGACGCGCTCCGGACCACCGACGAGTACACGGGCTCGCGCTGGCGCATCGACCTGGTCGACCCCGCTACCGGCAAGCGGCTCATCCGCCGGGTCTTCGAGTCCGGAGGACGCCCAGAGCTGCTCCCGGCCGCCCCGGGGCGTTTCTGGTGTGACTCGTCGACCGGGCTCGAGCTGCGCGACGTGGACACCCTGAACGTGATCGCGAGCCCCAAGTCCCTGGCCCAGCGCAACCCAGCTCTCGCCGCGGGGCTGTCCGGCTCCATCGGCGTCGACGGCTGGAGCGGGAGCGCCATCGTCACCACCAAGAACGGCTCCTCGCTGCTCGTGGACAGCCGGAGCCTCAGTGCCAGGCCCTTCGTCCGGACCCGCGAGGTGGTGCCCATGGATCGCGCCGCCGGCGAGGGCCTCGTGCTGCGGGCGGCGCTGCGGGCGGCCAGGCTCCCGGACGGCCCGCTCACCCTGCACGAGGGGCAGAACGGCGCGTCTCACGAATCGGTCGGCAGCCCACGCCAACTCGCAGCGCTGAGGAAGCTGCCGCGCATCCGAACCCTGGGGCAGTCCCAGCGGGGGAGCGGCGGTGGCGGTCAGGTGGGCGACGTCGAGTGCTCATTCGAGGCCGTGGACGGCGGGCGCCGCGAGGCGGTACTGGTTGAACGGGGACCGGAGGACAAGGAGCTGCTGCGGCAGAGCACCTTCCTCTCGCCGGAGTTCCTCTGGGCCTATGGCACGAGCGAACCGCTGAAGCTCCCGGAAGGAGGCGACCTGGTCATCGCCCACACCGACTCCCTCGACCGCGACAAGGGCCGGCTGCTCCTGAGCCGCCTGTCCATCAACGGGAAACGGCACTGGACCGTGACCGAGCCTTGGGGCTCGGTCACTATGGCCACGCTCCAGCGAGACCTCGTGGTCGTCGCCATCGAGAAGAAGCCGAGCGTCGTCCTCGGCATCGCCTGGCGCGACGGCCGCGTGCGCTGGCGCCTCCAGATCTGACGCTCACCCCGGCCAGTAGCCCCCCGCGCCCCGGGCGCGCTTGCCCTTGACCAGGGCGCCCACCGCCCCCTCCAGGCCCTCGAGCGTGAGCGGGAACATCGGGAACAGGTTGCGGATCGCGTTGACGGTCACGTGGGCCCAGAAGCGCGGGGGCTCGGGGTTGAGCCAGACCCGCCGCTCGTAGGCCCGGGCCAGCCGGCCCAGCCACTCGATGCCCGGCGTCTGGTTGTAGGACCAGTAGTCGATGGCCCCGCCCGGCTCCATCAGCTCCAGGGGGTGCATCATCGCGTCGCCCACCAGCACCAGCTTGTAGCTCGGGCCGTAGGTCGCGGTGAGCTCGGCCAGGGGCAGCGCCTCGCGGAACCAGGCGTCCTTGTAGACCTGGCGGTAGACGCAGTTGTGGAAGTAGAAGGCCTTGAAGTCGCGGAAGTGGCGGCTCTGCTTCGCGGCGGAGAAGAGCTGGCTCACCGTGCGGGCGTAGGGCTCCATGCTGCCGCCCACGTCCATCAGCAGCAGCACCTTCACGTTGTTGCGGCGAGGCGCGCGCCAAACCAGCTCGAGCTCGCCGGCGTTCCTGCAGGTCTCGTCCACGGTGCGCTCGAGGTCCAGCTCGTCCTGGCGGCCGTCGCGGCGCAGCTCGCGCAGCTTGCGCAGGGCGACCTTGACCTGCCGCACGTCGAGGACCAGGTCGCTGCGGTAGGCCCGGTAGCGCCTGAGCGCCGCCACCTGGGCCGCGCTGCGATTGCCCGGGCTGCCGCCGATGCGCACGCCCGTCGGGTGGTAGCCCGAGTGGCCGAAGGGCGAGGTGCCGCCGGTGCCGATCCAGCGGTTGCCGCCCTGGTGCCGCTCCTGCTGCTCGCGCAGCCGCTCCTCGAGCAGCCGCCTCAGCTCCTCGAGGTCCAGCTCCTCGAGGGCCGCCTTCTCCTCGGGGCTCAGGTAGCGCAGCATCGCCGGGTCGGCGAGCCAGCGCTCGAGCTCGTCCGTGAGCTGCAGGGCGTCGGCCTCGATGCCCTGGAACACCTGGCCGAAGGCCTGGTCGTAGGCGTCGAAGTGGGACTCGCTGTGCACGAGGATCGAGCGCGCCAGGTGGTAGAAGGCGGTGAGGCTGCTCTCGTGCAGGCCGAGGGCCAGGGCCTCGAGCAGCGCCATCCACTCCTGCAGGCCCACCGGCACCCGGCGCTCGCGCAGGGCGTAGAGGAAGTCGAGCAGCACCGCGCCGCCCCCGCTCCGGGCGGGATCTGCCCCGCCGGGGCTCACCGTCGCCTGCCCGCCGCCGCCGCGACCAGCTCCAGGTCGCGCTCGTTCTTGATCAGCGTGCCGAGGAAGGGGACCTGCAGCGCGAGCTTGGCCGTGTCGATGCCCGAGCGGCGCAGCGCCGCGATCCAGTCGAGCAGCTCGGAGGTGGAGGGCTTCTTGCGCAGGCCGGGCACGTCGCGCAGCTGGTAGAACGCCGCGATGCAGTCGGCGAGGAGCCGGTCCTCGATGTCCGGGAAGTGCACGCGGACGATGCGGTCCATCAGCTCCCGATCCGGGAAGTCGATGTAGTGGAACACGCAGCGGCGCAGGAACGCGTCGGGCAGCTCCTTCTCGTTGTTGCTGGTGATCACCACCACGGGCCGGTGCGCGGCCTCGACGTGCTCGCCGGTCTCGATGACGTCGAAGGACATCATGTCCAGCTCGTAGAGCAGATCGTTGGGGAACTCGATGTCCGCCTTGTCGATCTCGTCGATGAGCAGCACGGTCTGCTCCTCGGCCTTGAACGCCCGGCCCAGCGGGCCGAGCTTGATGTAGCGGCCGATGTCGCTCACGTCGGCGTCGCCGAAGCGCGAGTCGTGCAGGCGCTGCACCGTGTCGTAGACGTAGAGCCCGTCCGCCGCCTTGCTGGTCGACTTGACCTGCCAGCGCAGGAGCGGCATCCCCAGCGCCTGGGCCGCGTGCTCGGCGAGCACCGTCTTGCCGGTGCCCGGCTCGCCCTTGACCAGCAGCGGCCGGCCCAGGGCGACCGAGGCGTTGACCGCCTGCTCCAGCGGGGCGCTGGTGATGTAGCCCTCGGTGCCGGCGAAGCGGTGAAAATCGGGGCTGAGGATCGGGGTCTTCTTCTTGCCGAACATCGTGCTTCCTCCCGCAAGGAAGTATAGAGGGGCCCCCTCGCCCTGGCCAGCGGCCGTGCTACAGTCGCGCCATGCACCCCCGGCTCCTTGCCGCCCCGGGCGGCGGGCTCTGCGCCTGCGCCGACGCGCCGCGCGGCGGCGGCGGCGAGCGGACGGAGATCCGCGCGGTGCTCTTCGACGTGGGGGGCGTGCTCTCCCGGGACATGATCGAGGTCAAGCTGCGCGACCTGGCCCGCCGGCACCGGCTGCCCGAGGCCGAGCTGCTGCGCGCCGGCCTCGCCCTGCGCGGCGAGGCCGACCTCGGCGAGCTGAGCGACCCGCAGTACTGGGAAGCGGTGCTGCGCCGGGCCGGCGTGGACCCCGTCGCCCGGGACAGCGTGATCGAGCCCTACCTCGAGGCGATCCCCGGCACGCTGGAGCTCGCGCGCCGGCTCAAGGCCCGCGGGCTGCGCGTGGGCATCCTCTCCAACGACTCGGTGGAGATGGCGCGGGCCCGGCGGACCCGGCACGGCCTCGACGCGGTCTTCGACCCCATCGTGGTCTCGGGCGAGATCGGCAAGGTGAAGCCCGGGCGCCCGATCTACGACCACGCCGTCGAGCGGCTCGGGCTCCCCCCGTCACAGGTCCTGTTCATCGACGACCGCGAGGAGAACGTGCAGGGCGCCCGCGCCGCCGGCCTGCGGGCCCTGCGCTTCGAGGACGCCGGGCAGCTCGAGGCCGACCTCGCCCGGCTCGGGCTGCTCTGAGGTCCACCCGGGAGGTTGCATGACCGACATCACCAGGCTGACCCTCGACGATCTGTGGCGCGATGTCCCGCCGAGCGCCGGGACCTTCGACCCCGCCGCCCTGTCCCACCTCCCCGCGGCGGCGCGCCGCTACCTGGAGCACGCCATCGCGCCGGGGACGCCGCTCTGCAGCGCGGTGCGCCTCGAGATGGAGGGGCAGATCCGGCTCAAGGACAAGTGGCTGCCCTTCGAGGCCGAGCAGGTCATCCGCTGGGACCGCGGGCTGATCTGGCGGGCGCGGACGCGCATGGGCCCGCTCTCCATTCGGGGCTCCGATCGCTTCATCGACGGTCAGGGGGCGATGCGCTGGAAGCTCCTCGGCCTGATCCCGGTGATGAGCGCGGACGGTCCGGACATCTCGCGCTCCGCCGCCGCCCGCCTCCAGGCCGAGTCGATGTGGATCCCCTCCGTGCTGCTCGGCGAGGGCGCCCGCTGGCGCGAGGACGAGGCGGGCAAGGCGCGGGTCACCGTCGCGGTGCCGGGACACGAGGCCGAGCTGTCGCTGGAGATCGATCAGGACGGACGGCTGCTGCAGACGGCGATGCGCCGCTGGGGCAACCCGGACGGGGGTGCATTTCGCGAGATGGACTTCGGCGGCCTGGCGCTGGAGGAGTCGACGTTCGGGGGCTACACCATCCCGACCCGGCTGCGGGTCGGCTGGCACTTCGGCAGCGCGCGTTTCGAGCCGGAGGGCGAGTTCTGGCGCGCGACGATCCGGTCAGCGACGTATCGCTAGCTCGGGGTCAGGCGCGCGCCGCCCGGGGCACGGAGCCCGGGACCAGGCCGCGCAGCGTCTCGAGGGAGACGGTGGGGTCCATGTAGTGGTCGAGCTTGCGCTTGAGGTAGCCGCGGCCGCCCATGCGGACGGCGAGGGCGCTGACCTTGAGCTCGCCGTGGATCCGGTCCCGGTCCACGGTGAAGCGCGACCAGAAGGAGAGCCCGAGCACGCGGCCGGAGATACGACCCTCGTGGCCGTTCCAGTCGGTGTGGGTCCCATACTGGGCGTCCCAGTAGTCGGTGAGCGCCCGCAGGCGGGCGATCGCCTCCTCCAGGGTCAAGCTGTGGGGATATGCGTCGTGATACAGGCCCATCGATCAACCGTTAGCCAAGACTACCTATAACCAACGCGGAACAGCGCGTCAATATTTCCCTCCCCCGTCGCCGCCCAGCAGCAGCCGGTTCATCGCCGCCCGGGCGCGTTCGGCCAGCGTCTCGGCGTCCTCCAGGGCCAGGCCCGCGGTGGGGATCGGCTCGCCGAAGATGACGTCCACCACGCCCGGCCGCATGCGCCACTCCTTGGCCGGGCACAGGTTGCGCAGCCCACGGGAGCAGACCGGCAGCACCGGCACCCCGGCCTCGATGGCCAGGCGGAAGCCGCCGGGGTAGAACGGGCCCAGGCGGCCGTCGCGCGTGCGGTGCCCCTCGGGAAAGACGGCGAAGCTGTGCCCCTCGCGCAACATGCCGAGGGCCTGGTCGTAGGAGCGCTGGTTCAGGGCCTTGTCCCGACGATCCACGGGGAGCTGCCCCATGATACGGACGAAGCTGCCGTAGAGCGGGATCTTGAAGTGAATGGCCTCCTGGAACGACCGGGCGAAGATCGGCACCGACTGCACCAGCACCGGGGTGTCCAGCAGGCTGACGTGGTTGAGGGCGATGAGGTAGCCCTGGCCGGGCTGGATCCGCTCCTGGCCGTGCCGGCGCACGCGGATGCCGACGCTCGCCGTGCCCAGGCGGCAGACCAGGCGGGCCAGCCGGTCGATGCGCCGGCCGGGCAGCACCGTGTGGTCCAGCAGCCAGAACACCGGCAGCCACCCCGCCATCTGGGCCAGGGCCACGGGCCACATCACCAGGCTGCGCGCGGTGTCCAGGGCGGTGAAGGGAACCAGCGGGTCCTGGTACAGAGCGGGGTCGGCGGGTTCGCCGGGCAGGGGCATCTGCGCCGAATAACGCGAAGGGCAGCCCGGGTCAAGCCGGGTGGGGCAACGGGTAGTACTCCGGGTTGTCGGTGCGCTGGCTCTCGTCATCGCCCAGCAGCCAGGCCAGGACGATCTCGTGGATCTCTGGCGCCCGCCCGCGGTAGGGGTGCTCCAGCGCGAAGGTCCCCGAGTCCTGGCGGGGGTCCCGCTCCATCCCTGTCTTTCTCCCGATCCGCATGGTCCTACTTAAATGATGTGCCACCCGGGGTCACGGTTCAAGGCTGGTCAGCTTCGGCCGAACGGGCCATAATTAAAGGATACCAATGCGTCTCCTGTTGATCGTCAGCCTCGGGCTGATGGCCTGCACCACCGATAACCCTGGTTTCCGCGAGGATGGCGCCCCGCTCCCCGGGGACTCCGCCCTGGTCGAGGCCAGGCAGATCCCCCCCGACGTGCCCACGCCCCCTGCCGAGCAAGGGTTGCCAGCGGATTCCACCCGGGCCGACGTGTTCAGCTGCACGCCGGACGCCGTCCTGGGCTGCCAGAACACGAACAAGCTCCTGCGCTGCAACCCGGCCGGCGACGGCACCATCCTCGTCGACTGCACGCCCTACGCGTGCAACCCGATCCACAACCGCTGCAACGAGTGCTGGCCCGACGCCCCCCCCTACTGCGACGGCTCGAACCTGGTCACCTGCACCGAGCAGGGGCTGGAGCAGGCGACGCCGTGCCCGGACGGCCTGTGCGCCGACGGCGAGTGCACGGGTTGCGACAAGCAGACCTACTTCAAGGACGCGGACCAGGACGGTCACGGCGACGCCTCGGCCAAGCTCGAGGCCTGCAGCCCACCCGCGGGCTACGTGGCGAGCTCCGACGACTGCAACGACGCAGACCCCCAGGCGCACCCCGGCCAGCAGAGCTACTTCGGCGCCCCCGCCAAGGGGACCGCGAGCTTCGACTACAACTGCGACGGCGCGGAGGAGCCCGAGCTCAGCGGAAAGGCAAGCTGCCAGAAGGCGCCGGGCGGCTGCACCGGTGACGGCTGGCTCGCCGCGGACCCGGGCTGCGGCAAGTGGGCCGCCTGGGCCCAGTGCCAGAAGAGCCCGATGAGCCCCGACTGCGTCCCTGTCCTCGGCCTCAAACAACAGCGCTGCAGGTGAGCCGACGGCGCCTGATCGTCGCGGGGGCGGTGGCAGCCACCCTGGCCGCCTCGGGCCTTGTCGCCTTGCTGCTCGTAAGGTCCGGGGCAGAGCACCCGCCGGCAGCTCCGCCGGGCCAGTGGCACCCCCTGCGCGGAGCGCGACCGCTCACCGCGAAGCAGCGGCGGGAGATGGCCCGGCTCGAGTCGCTGTCCTACCTCGCCGGCTACAAGCACGCGCCGCCGCAAAGCGGGGTGACCGTCCATGACCGAAACGCGGCCTACCCGGGGCTCAACCTGATCTTCTCCGGGCACGGCCCCGAGGCCCGGCTCGTCGACATGGACGGGCGGACCGTCCACACCTGGCGCTGCACCTACGCCCGGGCCGAGCAGGCGAACCCCGCCCTGCGCGGCGGCGTGGGCGGCGGGCGCTGGTCCTGGCGGCGCGGGCACGTGCTCGAGAGCGGCGACCTCCTGGCGATCTTCGACGGGCTCGGCCTGATTCGCATCGACCGGCGCTCGCGGCTGCTCTGGGCCCACGCCCGGGGCTTCCACCACGACCTGTTCGTGGAGCGGGACGGGACGATCCACGCCCTGACCCGACGGGCCCGCATCATCCCGCGCATCAACCCGGACGAGCCGGTGCTCGTCGACTACGTCACGACGCTCTCGCCCTCGGGCAAGACGCTGGGCGAGATCGCGCTGCTCGAGGCCTTCGAGGGCACCCCCTTCGCCCGCCTCCTCGGCCGCCTGGCCCGCAAGGGCGACCTCTTCCACACCAACGCGATCCAGGTCCTCGACGGCGAGAACGCCGCGGCCTCGCCCGCCTTCCGCCGGGGCAACATCCTGCTCTCGGTGCTCTACATGGACGCCGTGGTGATCCTCGATCCCACCCGCCGCAAGATCGTCTGGGCCGCGACCCGGGACTGGAAGCGCCAGCACGAGCCGGTGCTGCTGCCCGGCGGCACCATGCTGCTCTACGACAACCTGGGCGCCGCGGGCCAGTCCCGGATCCTCGAGCTCGATCCGCTCACGCTGAAGACGGTCTGGGAGTACCGCGGCACGACGGCACAGCCCTTCTTCTCGGCCGAGTGCGGCACCGTCCACCGCCTGCCCAACGGAAACACGCTGATCGTCGAGTCGCTCAACGGCCGCGCCTTCGAGGTCACGCCCGAAAAACGCATCGTCTGGGAGCTCTACAACCCGCACCGCGCCGGCAAGGACGGCGAGCTCATCGCCACGCTGTTCGACGTCATCCGCCTGCCGGCGGGCTTCGGGCGCGGCTGGCTGGCCGGTCCACAGACCGACAAGTAGCGGCCGGGCGCCGATTCCGGCTAGACTTGTCGACATGGGACGGTGGCTGATCTCCGCGACGGTGTTGGCGGCCGGTGCCCTCTCGCTCTCCTGCCTGGTGGATATCGACACCAGCCTGATCCCCGGCGCGGACGCTGTCCTGGACGGCGACGGCCACCGGCTCGACCTCGCGACCGACGCCGGGGACGGCCCCCGAGACGGACCACGGGACCACGACCGCGACGGAGCAAGCGACCACGGGACCGACGGCCCGGGGACCCTCGACCATGGCGTCCCGTCAGACACCGACAAGGAAGGGCCGACGGTCTGCACCTGGACCAAGGTGACCTCGGGGACAAGCGTGGAGCTGTTCGACGTCCACGGCACCTCCTCCACGGACATCTGGGCCGTGGGGCAAGGCGGCACCGTCCTTCACGACGGCGGCAGCGGCTGGAGCGCGGCGAGCTCCAACACCTCGGTCGACCTCAACGGCGTCTGGGCCCTGGCCGCGAGCGACGTCTGGGTCGTCGGCGCCGCCGGGACGGTGGCCCACTACGACGGGTCCAGCTGGGCCGCAAGCTCGATCGCGAACAAGCCGCTGAACGACGCCTGGGGCAGCGCGGCCAACGATGTCTGGGCCGTGGGCGACGGGGGCACCGCCATGCACTGGGACGGCGCCTCCTGGTCATCCCAGTCCACGCCGGCCAACGTCAACCTCCTCGGGGTCTGGGGCAGCGCGGCCAACGACATCTGGGCCTCCGGATCCTCCGCGGTGATCGTCCGCTACGACGGGTCATCGTGGGTCTCGGTGGGAGGGATCCCGGGGCACAACTACCACGGTGTGTCTGGGCGCTCCAAGACCGCGGCCTGGATCGCTGGCCGGAAGTCCGTCGGCGGCATCAACTACCCGGTGGCCATGGAGCTGTCGGGGGCGAGCTGGGTCGAGAACGACCCGAACGACAGCGACGTCCGGCTCTACGCGGTGTGGGTCGACCCGGCCAGCGGAGAGGTCTGGATGACCGGGCGGCAGGGCAGCGCCCAGGGCCCGATCTTCCGCTACGACGGCAACGCCTGGACGAAGACCCACACCGCCGGCGCGATCCTCAACGGCATCTGGGGCACCTCGGCCTGCGACCTGTGGGCGGTGGGGGTCGGCGGGACCGTCCTGCACCGCGGCCCCTGACCGGGCGCGGGGAAGGCGCCCGCGCCGGCCGCCGTACACCAGGATGATGGCCCCCGTTCCGCGCCCCCTCCCCTCCCTGGCCTTGCTCCTCGCCGGTGTCGGCCTCGCCGCCCTCGTGCTCCTGTCGACGACGACGGCGGTGCTGATCCTGGCGACCGGGGGCTCGTGTCGGGCGGATGTTCTCGGTCTGGTGTGTGCCGTGATCGGGCCGACCACGGTCCTGCTCAGCGTGGTCATGGTGCGGCGCCTGGTGCGGCGACCGGCCCTGACCGCGGGGCGAGTCCTCGCTCACGGCACGGTGGCCGGCATGCTCAACGGCCTGCTCTGCCTGCTCGTCGTCCTGCTGCTCAGCGGCAAGATCGCCCTCGAGGCGCTGCTCCTCGCCTTCTTCGCCGCGGTCGCGGGAGGGATCCTCGGCTTCCTGTTCTCGGCGGTCTACCTGCCCCCGGTGCTGAGCTTCTCCCGCCGGGACCGCTGGGACGTCGGGGATCACTTCAGCAGCGGGCTGGGCACCTGGCTCGTGGTCGTCGCCGTGGTCTGCGCCGTGCTGATCGCGCTGTCGATGCCGAGGTACAGCTTCCGGCCTGCCACGGGGGCACAGCTCCTGATCTCGCTCCTCGTCGCGCTGGTGCCCGTGGCCGCGTTGCTCAGCGCCCGGGGCAGCCTGCAGATCTGGCGCCGCGACCGCTGGCTCGCCCGCGTTCGACAGGGCCTCGCGCCGGGCTGGGCCGTGGTGCCGGAGCAGTCCCTCGACCTCGCCGTGCTCGTCACCCTGCCCACCATCGGGTCATCGCCTCACGGCGCGGTCCTCGCCCGCGTCGCGGAGGTGGGCGGCGTGTACCGCCGCCAGGAGGCGATGACGCCGGTCGCCCGGATCGGTCCGTGATATCCTGATTCTGTTGCGCTTCGCGATAACCGCACTCCTGCCCTGTCTCCTCCTCGCCGGCTGCCAGTGGCTGCTGCCGCTGGAGAGCCCGCCGGGTGGTGACGGCGGATCGCCGGACATGGACGGCGCGGCGTACGACTCTCGCGGCGAGGGAGGCGGCGGCGACGGCCCGACCGCCCGGGACGGCTCACGCACCGACGGGCCCAGGCCGCCCCTGCCGCCGATCTATGACGTGACCCCGGACGGCTGGGGCGTGCGCCTGCCCCTGTTCCGCGGTCCCGGCGACACGCATCTCGACGTGAACGCGATCTGGGGCAGCGCCATCGACGACGTCTGGGTCGTGGGGGCCGAGGGCCGGGTGATCCACAACTTCGGCCGGGGCTGGCGCCCGGTGCTCTCGGGCACGACCCAGGACCTCCACGGCGTGTGGGGCGGCTCCGGCAACGTCTGGTTCGTCGGGGCCAGCGGCACCGTGCTGCGCTTCGACGGCAAGACCATCGCGCCGCTCTCGGTCACCACCCAGGTCCTGTTTTCGGTGCACGGCAACGCGGCGGGCGAGGTGTGGCTCGGCGGCCCGAATGGGCTGACCGTGCACCGGAGCGCCGGCGGAGCCTGGAAAGAGGCGCCCAGCGGATCTTACCTCGACGTGAACGACATCCACGTCGGCCCCACCGGCGAGGTCTGGGTCCCCGACGTGGACCAGCTGCGCCACTACAAGGGCGGCCAGTGGATCGACGAGCCCGTGGGAACGATCAACTCCTGGGTGAGCTGCATGGCGGGCACCGACGCGCGCCCGACGTTCCTCGGGACCTCCCAGGGGAACGTCCTCGCCCTGGACAACACCGCGACCTGGAAGGTCCGGCCCTACGCCCTGCCCGGTCCGGTCAAGGGGCTGTACCAGGACGCCAAGGGCGTCCTGTGGGGCGCGGGTCAGGGCGGCGTTCACCGGTTCGACGCGAGCTCCATGACCAACGTGGTCTCCTCGCCGACCATCCACTACCTCGACATCTGGGGCGCGGGGAGCGAGATCTTCTCCGTGGGCTACGGCGCCCGGATGGCCTACTTCGACGGCAAGGCCTGGTACGCCGAGTCCATGGCCGGCGAGTACTACGCCACCGACGTCGCCGGCCGGGCGGGCGAGACCTGGGTCGTGGGCAACGACGGCGCGCTCCGCGACACGGGCCGGGGCTTCGTCCAGGTGCCGTGGAAGACGCCGCCGGCCAAGCCGCTGCGGGGCGTGTGGGTCGGCGGCCCCGGCGAGGTCTGGGCCGTGGGCGAGAACGGGGTGATCGCCCACCTCGACGCGCAAACGGGCCAGCTCGTCGAGGAGAGCGCGATCGCGCTCGGCAAGCTGCGCAGGGTCACCGGCGTCCCGGGGGGGCCGATCTGGGCCGCCGGCGAGAACGGGATCATCCAGCGCACGGCGGCCAACACTTGGAAGACCGTCGCCGCCTTCGACGCCACCGACATCTGGGCCCACACCGCCACCGACGTCTGGGCCGTGACCTGGGCCGGGGTCCTGCTCCACGAGGGCGGCAGCGGCTGGACCCAGATCCAGACCTCGCTGACCGAGGACCTCTACGGCGTCCTCGGCCTCGGACGTCTGGGTCGTCGGAGACAACGGCCTGGCGGCCCACTTCGACGGCTTGAGCTGGACGGCGATCCCGGTCCCCGGGGCCAGCGGCACCCTGATGTCGGTGTGGGTCGGACCCAAGGCGGTCTGGGTCGCGGGCGACGACGGCGTGTTCGTCCTGCGCAACAACGCGTGGAAACAGCAGAACATCGGGACCACTGCCCGGATGATCTCCATCTGGGGCAGGTCCGACACCGACGTCTGGGCCTGCGGGGAGGACGGCTACGTCGTTCACTTCGACGACCGGTACTGACAAGGCTGTCCTTGAGCCCGGGCGTCAAGCTGTAGCAAGATCCCACCTCTGGGGCAGGAATGAGCGCGCGCCGGGCTTGGCGGCGAGCGCAAGGCGGGTGAGGCGGCGGCAGGGGGCGCGAGCCGCGCAGGCCCGTGCTGCGCGCGACAAAGGAGCGACGATGTCCGACGCGGTGTCCCGGACGGTGCTCGTCGAGCAGGGCATGGACCCCGAGTTCATGGAGCAGGTCCACGGCATCCCCGGCGGGGGCGCGATCAAGCGCTGCATCCAGTGCGGGACCTGCGCCGGGACCTGCCCGGTGGGCTGGGCCATGGAGCAGTCGCCCCGGCAGATCATCGCGATGATCCGCGCCGGGATGCGCGACGAGGTGCTCTCGAGCAGCACGATCTGGACCTGCGCCTCCTGCTACGCCTGCACCGTGCGCTGCCCCCAGGAGATCAAGATCACCGACGTGATGTACATCCTCAAGCGGCTGGCCATGCGCCACGACCGAAAGCAGAGCCGCCCGGCGGCCGCCCTCTCGCGCATCTTCGTCGACATCGTCAACCAGCGCGGCCGGAACAACGAGGTCGCCCTGATGCTCCGCTTCATGCTGGCCACCCGGCCGCTGGGGTTGTTGCGCTACAGCGGCATCGGCTGGCGGCTGACGACCCGCGGCCGGCTGCCGCTCACCGGCGAGCGGATCCGCGGGCTCGAGGGGCTGCGGCGCATCATCGCCCGGGCCCAGGAGATCGGAGGCGAGTCGTGAGCCCGAGCTACACCTACTACCCCGGCTGCTCGGTCCAGGCGACGAGCCGCGACTACAGCGAGTCGATCCGCGCGGTGGCCGGTCCCCTGGGCCTCGAGCTCGTCGAGCTCGACGACTGGAACTGCTGCGGGGCGACGGCCTACATGAACGTCAACGAGGTGCTCTCCTTCTGCCTCACGGCGCGAAACCTCGCGCTGGCCGCGAAGCACGGGCGCGAGGTCTGCACCGCCTGCTCCTCCTGCTACCAGAACCTGTGCAAGACCAACCGTTACCTGGAGAGCTACCCCGAGCTGAGGGAGAAGGTGAACCGGGCCCTGGCCGAGGCCCAGCTGAGCTACGAGGGGGGCGTGGAGACCAAGCACCTGCTCGAGGTGGTGGCCCGTGACGTGGGCCTCGCCCGGGTCCAGGAGCTGGTCCGGCGCCCTCTCGAGGGGGTGCGCGTTGCGGCCTACTACGGCTGCCAGACCCTGCGCCCCACGGGGGGCGAGGACCCCGAGCGGCCGACGATGCTTGAGGGGCTCGTCGGCGCCCTCGGCGCCGAGGTGACCAGCTTCCCGCTCAAGACCTGGTGCTGCGGCGGCTCGCTGATGGGCACCAACGAGAAGGTGGCCCTGCGGCTGTGCCGCAACCTGCTGGCCTGCGCCGCGGACGTCAAGGCCGAGGTGATCTGCGTCGTCTGTCCCCTGTGCCAGTTCAACCTCGAGGTGTACCAGCGCCGCGTGAACCGGGCCTACGGCACGCACTTCGCCGTGCCGGTGCTCTACTTCACCCAGCTGATCGGCCTGGCGCTGGGGCTCAGGCGGCGCGAGCTCGGCCTGCAGCGCGCCATCGTGCCCCCCGCCGGGCCGCTGGCCCGCCTCGTCGGGGTGCCGGCATGAGCGAGAGCAGCGCGGCCCGCGTGGGCGTCTACATCTGCCACTGCGGCACCAACATCGCCGGCAAGGTCGACGTGGAGCAGGTGGCCGAGCGCGCCCGGACCATGGAGGGCGTGGCCCTCGTCAAGGACTACAAGTTCATGTGCTCCGATCCGGGCCAGGACCTCATCGGCGAGGACATCGCCCGGGAGAAGCTCGACCGGGTGGTGGTCGCCTCCTGCTCGCCGCTGATGCACGAGCCCACCTTCCGCGCCGCCTGCGAGCGGGCCGGCCTCAACGGCTACCTGATGCAGATGGCCAACATCCGCGAGCACTGCTCCTGGGTCACGGTGGACAAGGAGGCGGCCACGGACAAGGCGACGGCGCTGGTCGCCGGCGCCGTCGCGCGCTCGCGCCACCTGCGCCCGCTGCAGCGCCGGCGCGTCGACGTCAACCCGGCGACCCTGGTGGTGGGCGGCGGGGTCACCGGGATCCAGACCGCGCTGGACATCGCGGACTCGGGCAGGCGGGTCTACCTCGTCGAGCGCGACCCGACCATCGGCGGGCACATGGCCCGCTTCGACAAGACCTTCCCCACGCTGGACTGCGCCGCCTGCATCCTGACGCCGAAGATGGTCCGCGTCGGCCAGCACGAGAACATCACCCTCTGGACCTGGAGCGAGGTGGAGCGGGTCTCGGGCTACGTCGGGAGCTTCCGGGTCACCGTGCGCCGCAGGGCGCGGTACGTCGACGAGGCGACCTGCAACGGCTGCGGCGTGTGCCAGGAGAAGTGCCCCTACAAGGCGCCGAGCGAGTTCGAGAGCGGCCTGGCCAAGCGCAAGGCGATCTACGTCCCCTTCCCCCAGGCGGTGCCCAAGGTCCCGGTGATCGATCCCGCCGCCTGCGTCTACTTCAAGACCGGCAAGTGCAAGGCCTGCCAGAAGCTCTGCCCCACCGGGGCGGTGGACTTCGAGCAGCAGGACCGGCTGGTCGAGATCGACGTGGGCAACATCGTGCTCTGCACCGGCTTCTCGAGCTTCGACGCCGCCCGGCTCGGCGCCTACCGCTACGGCGAGCTGGCCGAGGTCTACACCGCGCTGGAGTTCGAGCGCCTGTGCAACGCCTCCGGCCCCACGGGGGGCGAGATCCGGCTGAAGAGCGGCGAGGAGCCCCGCGCCGTCGGCATCGTCCACTGCGTGGGCAGCCGGGACCGCCGCTTCAACGAGCACTGCTCCCGCGTCTGCTGCATGTACGCGCTCAAGTTCGCCCACCTGCTCAAGGAGAAGACGCGGGCCGAGGTCTACAACTTCTACATCGACATGCGCTGCTTCGGTAAGGGCTACGAGCAGTTCTACGGCCGGCTGCTGGACGAGGACGTGCGCTTCGTCCGCGGCCGCGCGGCCTCCGTCACCGACCACGCGATGAACGAGGGCGAGCGCGGGCGCCTGGTGATCCGGGTCGAGGACACCCTGGTGGGCCAGACCCGCCGCATCCCGGTGGACATGGTGATCCTCGCCACCGGGCTCGAGGCGCAGCGCGACGCCGACGAGGTGGCCCGCCGCTTCAACATCAACGTGGGCAAGGACGGCTTCTTCATCGAGAAGCACCCCAAGCTCGCGCCGGTGGCCACCGCCACGGACGGGGTCTTCATCGCCGGGGCCTGCCAGGGGCCGAAGGACATCCCCGACTCGGTGGCCCAGGCCTCGGCCGCCGCGGCCCAGGTGCTCACCACCCTGGCCCGGGGGTCCATCGAGGTCGAGGCGGCGACCAGCGTCGTCGACGCCGAGCGCTGCTCGGGCTGCCGCCTGTGCAACACGCTCTGCCCCTACTCGGCGATCACCTTCGACGCCGAGCGGGGGGTCTCCGCCGTGAACGACGCGCTCTGCAAGGGCTGCGGCACCTGCGCCGCGGCCTGCCCCAGCGGCGCCATCGAGGCCCGCCACTTCAACGACGAGCAGATGTTCGCCGAGATCGAGGGAGTGCTCCACGATGTCCACGCCTGAGCGCGAGCCCCGCATCGTCGGGTTCCTCTGCAACTGGTGCTCCTACACCGGCGCCGACCTCGCCGGCACGGCGCGGATCAAGTACCCGCCCAACGTCCGGGTGATCCGCGTGATGTGCTCGGGGCGGGTCGATCCGACCTTCGTGGTCAAGGCCTTCGCCGCCGGCGCGGACGGGGTGCTCGTCGCCGGCTGCCACCCCGGCGACTGCCACTACATCGACGGCAACCACAAGACCTTCCGGCGCGTGCCGCTGCTGTCGCGCTTCCTCGAGGGCCACGGCATCGACCCGCGCCGCTTCCGGCTGGCCTGGGTCTCGGCCTCCGAGGGCGACCGCTTCGCCGCCGTGGTCAAGGAGCTGACCGAGACGGTCCGGGCCCTCGGCCCGTGCCGCGTCGGCGCGGAGGGCGGCGAGGCCGCCGCGGAGGTGACGCCATGAGCCGGCCCAGGATCGCCTCCTACTGGGCCTCGGCCTGCGGGGGCTGCGACGTCGCGCTCCTCGACGTCCACGAGCGGCTGCTGGAGCTCGCCGAGCGGGTGGAGATCGTGTTCTGGCCCATCGCCCTCGACGCCAAGTACGCCGACGTCGAGGCGCTCCCCGACGGCGCCATCGACCTCACGCTGCTCAACGGCGCGATCCAGACCTCGCACCACGAGGCGATGGCTCACCTGCTGCGGCGCAAGAGCAAGACCCTGGTCGCCTGCGGCAGCTGCGCCCACATCGGCGGGATCCCCGGGCTCGCCAACCTGTTCAACCGGGAGCAGATCTTCCAGGCCGTCTACCGCGACGCCCCGTCGGTGGACAGCGACGACGTCGTGCCCCTGACCCGGACGGAGACTCCGGTCGGCGCGCTGGAGCTGCCCGAGCTCCACAGCACGGTGCGGACGCTGAGCCAGGTCGTCGAGGTGGACTACAGCCTGCCCGGCTGCCCGCCCCCGGCGGAGCGGGTGTGGGAGGCGCTGCAGGCCGCCCTCGACGGCGCCCTACCCCCGCGCGGGGCCGTGCTCGGCGCGACGGACCAGACCCAGTGCGAGGACTGCCCGCGCGAGAAGCGCGAGCTCAGGGTCTCGTCCTTCCGGCGCATCGCCACCGAGCAGCCCGAGCCGGAGCGCTGCCTGCTCGAGCAGGGCTTCCTCTGCCTCGGGCCGGCGACCCGCGGCGGCTGCGGCGCCCTGTGCCAGCGCTCGGGCGTCGGCTGCCGCGGCTGCTTCGGGCCCCCGCCCGGCGTGCTGGACCAGGGGGCCAAGGCCCTGGGCGCGGTGGCCTCGGTGCTCGAGTGCGACGACGAGGCCCGCGCGGCCGAGCTGGTGGGCGAGATCCCCGATCCGGTGCGCAGCTTCGCGCGCTTCTCCATCCCGTCCTCGCTCCTGCGCAGGAGGTCGCTGCCATGAGCTCCCGTCGTATCTCCATCGACCCGATCACGCGCCTCGAGGGGCACGGCAACATCGAGATCTTCCTCGACGAGAGCGGCGCGGTGCAGGAGTGCTACTTCCAGGTGCCCGAGCTCCGCGGCTTCGAGAAGTTCCTCGAGGGCATGCCGGTGGAGGAGGTGCCGCGGGTGGTGACCCGGATCTGCGGCGTCTGCCCCGGCGCGCACCACATGGCGGCGGGCAAGGCGGTGGACGCGGTCTACTCCGTCACGCCCCCCCCGGCGGCGCGCAAGCTGCGCGAGCTCTTCTACTGCGCCCACTTCGTCCACAGCCACATCGCGCACTTCTACGCCCTCGCCGCCGCGGACTTCGTCGTCGGCCCCGACGCCGAGCCGGCCCGGCGCAACGTCCTCGGGGTGGTGCAGGAGGTGGGCAAGGAGGTCGGCCTGGACGTGCTCCGGCACCGCGGGCTGGCGCAGAAGATCCAGGCCACGCTGGCCGGCCGGGCGACGCACCCGGTCTGGACCCTGCCCGGCGGGGTCTCCAAGGGGATCACCGAGGCGGAGCGCGCCGAGGTCCAGGGGATGGCCGAGAGCTGCGTGGCCTTCGCCGGGCGCTCCCTCGAGCTCTTCGACAGGGCGGTGCTCGGCAACAAGGTCTACCTCGACCTGATCCTCTCCGAGACCTACGAGCTCTCGACCTACCACGTGGGCACCGTGGACCGGCAGAACCGCCTCAACTTCTACGACGGGGAGCACCGGGTCGTCGGCCCCGAGGGACAGGAGGTGCTGCGCTACCAGGACGCGGAGTACCTCGAGCACATCGCCGAGCACACCGAGCCGTACAGCTACCTCAAGTTCCCCTACCTGCGGCGCGTCGGCTGGCGCGGGCTCACGGACGGGCCGGACTCGGGCCTGTACCAGGCCTCGCCGCTCTCGCGCCTCAACGTCGCGGACGGCATGGCCACGCCGCTGGCCCAGGCGGCCTACGAGCGCTACGTCGACACGCTCGGGGGCAAGCCGGTGCGCAAGCTCCTCGCCACGCACTGGGCGCGGCTGATCGAGATGCTCTACGCCGCGGAGCGCGCCCTCGAGCTCAGCCGCGACCCGGAGATCACCTCGCCCGAGATCCGCGTGCTCCCCACGGCCACGCCGCGGGAGGGCGTCGGCGTCGTCGAGGCGCCCCGGGGGATCCTCACGCACCACTACCGCACCGACGAGCAGGGACTGGTCACGATGGCGAACCTGATCGTCGGCACGACCAACAACCACGGCCCGATCTGCATCGCGATCCGGAACGCCGCGCGGCGCCTGATCCAGCCGGGCCGCGAGCCGGATCAGGGGCTGCTGAACATGGTCGAGATGGCCTTCCGCCTCTTCGACCCCTGCTTCTCCTGCGCGACCCACAGCCTGCCGGGGAGCATGCCGCTCACCGTGACGCTGCGCGGACCGGACGGCGCTCGCCTGTCCACGCTCTCGCGCCGAGGCCGCTAACCGGCGAGCCAGCGGGCCGCGCCCTGGAGCCAGCGGCCCTGCTCGTCATCGCCCAGACGCTCCAGGTCGCCCGAGCGGAGGGCCTCGAGCAGGCGAGCCGTCTGCTCGCTCGGGTCGGGGAGCTCCTCGAGGATCGCCCGGACCACCGCGCGGACCTGGTCCAGGCCACGGTCGGCCTGCAGCGCCTGGACGCGGGCGGCGAAGATCGGGTCGGCCGGACCCGGCTCCTCCCCGGCGAGCGGCGGCCCGGTGCGGTTGATCGCCTCCAGCACCGCCTGCCGGCGGTCGGCGTAGGCCAGGTGCGCGAGCTCCTCGGGCAGCAGCGGCCGGCCCAGGTGGTAGCTCTGGCGGGTGAAACCGAGCGGGAAGTCGAGCGGCGCGTCCAGGGGCTCGAGCGGCAGTCCCCCGGCCAGGCGGACCGGCACGATGGGCAGCTCCAGCTCGCGGGACAGGTCGACGAACACCGAGCTCAGCCGCTCCACCGGACGGCGGCAGGCCAGGCCCAGCTCGCCCTCCACGTGCACGAAGACCGAGTGTCCCTCCCCGGCGAGCTCGCGGCGCAGCTCCTCGAGCACGGCGAACATCTCGGCCGGCCGGCGCTGGTCGAAGTAGACGATGACCCGGGGGTAGTCCACCCCGGGGTAGCGGTAGGTGAAGGAGCTGAGCGGGCCGACCCAGCCGGTGCGGTGCTCCTCCTTGGCCACGGTGACGATGTGCCGGCCCAGGGCCGCCGTGACCACCATGGGGAAGATCATCGACTCGATCTGCACCTGGTGGTTGCCGAGGAACAGCACGCCGCGGCCCGCGATCGGCTCCATCGCCGCGGGATCGTCGAGCTCGAGCCGCGCGAGGAAACGCCGACAGAGGCCGAGGGAGAGGTCCTCGCCCAGCCAGGGGCCGAGCCCGAAGGCCCGGCGGCCGAAGGCGCGCAGCGCCTCCAGGTCGAGGTGCGGCTCCCCCGCGTCGACCACGCGGACCTCGTCGTCGACCCGGCTCGTCCGCACCGGGAAGCAGGTCAGGGGCAGCGCGGCCGCCCTCGCCACGTCGCCCTCCACCGCCACGGTGGCCGGGTGGACCCGGGCGCGCTGGGAGACGTGGTCCTTCACGGCGAGCTCGCGGGTCACCCGCTCGGGCTCGGTGCCCGCGACCCGGTAGGCGTGGGCCACGCTTCCCCGGAGCCAGTCCCGCGCCCGCACCTCGTCGTCGGTCAGGCGGGTCTCGCCCTCCACGAAGCGCGAGAGCCCCGCGCCCTCGACGAAGCGGCCGTCGCGGAAGTCGATGCGCTTCTGCCGGTCGTCGGCGTGGGGCCCCATGGGGATCAGCACCTCGACGAGATCCAGCTCCGCCCAGGGCCGCTCACCAACGAGCAGCTGGATCCGGAAGCGGGCGAAGCGCCCGCCCTCCAGCCCGACGAGGCGCGTCTCGCAGCGCACCTCGCCCGCCCCCGGCGGCGGCCCGTGGAAGCTCGCCCGCGCGAGGCGGTAGGGGTAGGCGATGTGCTTCGCGGGCACCGACCCGGACCAGCGCTCGAGCTCGTCGTGCAGGATGCCGTGCACCGCGGCGTCGAGCAGGGCCTGGTTCAGCCGTCCGAAGGGAACAGCCCCGGGCGCTCCGGGATGCGACCGCGGCGCGCCCGCGTCGAGCAGGGCCGTGGAGCCCCGGGCGCCGACCTCGAGGCGTCGAAGCAGCTGGAACGCCGGGCCGTGGAACAGGGCCCCGGAGGCGTAGGGATCCGGCGCGACCTCGGTCGGCCCGAGCGGCTCGAGCGGACCTGGCCCCCCGGGATAGTCCGCGGCGAGCACCACCGTCGCCCGGGCCACCGGCTCGAAGCGGGACAGCTCGGCCCGCGCGGCCTCGCGCCAGGCCTCGAGCCGGGCCTGCACCACGACGCGGCCATCAACCCGGTCCACCGACTCGATCTCGGTGCGCAGCCTCCGCGGCCCGTCGAGGACCAGCCAGCCCGATAGCTCCAGATCCCTCAGCTCGATGACCTCGAGCCCCGGCGCCTCCCGGCTCGCCGCGGAGGCGAGCAGGTCCGCCATGCTCATCAGCGGCAGCGTGGGCAGGGTCCAGTTCGGGCGGTGGTCCTGCAGCCAGGTGTCGGTCTCCGGATCGAGGACGAGGGCCTCGTGCGGTGGATCGGTCCCCGGGACGATCCGCAGCGTCAGGTTCTCCGTGTGGTAGATGCGCAGGCCGTCGACCCAGAGCGAGGACTCGGCCACGGCGTAGGCCCCTTGCCCGTCCCGGCCGCGCTCGAGGATCTCGAGCTCCACGGTGACCCGCCGCCTCTCGGGGGTGACCTGGCCCCGGTACTTCCAGGTGAACGGACGGCCCGTGGCGATGGGCTCGAAGCGGGGCCCGGGGATGCTCTCGCCCAGCCCCTCGTGGATCATGTAGAGCTGCAGCAGCTGGATCATCGCCTCGAGGCCGAGGGAGCCCGGCTGCACCGGGTCCTGGAAGAAGTGGGCCTTGAAGAACCACTGGCCCGGGTGCACGTCCTTCTCGGCGCGCAGGCGCCCGAGCCCCGCCCGGCCGCCCTCGGGCCAGTAGCCGCTCAGCCGGTCCAGCATGAGCAGCATCGGCCCGGGCAGCCGGAGCGCGCCGGCGAAGTAGCGCGGGTTGCCCTCTCGATCGGTGAGGTCCACCGAGACGTTCCCCGGCGCCTCGAGCCGCGCCCGCTGCTCCTCGCTCACCGGCAGCCCGACCTGGGAGGCCAGGGCCGCGGCGGGGAAGAAGCCGAAGCCGGTCTCCAGGCTGTAGACCAGCTCGTCGCCGGCCCGACACTCGACGTCGAAGGAGACGAGGATGATGTCCCCCATCCTGGAGATGCTCTTCAGGGTCGTGCGCGTGCGCAGGGTGCCGGCGTCCGGAGGCAGCGTCCGGTGCACGGTCCCGGTGCCGTCCAGGTTGCGGAAGCACACGTCCACCCGGGAGCTGCCCGGGCAGCCGATGTAGACCGCGAGCCAGCCGCAGGGCTGCAGCACCGCCTCGAGCAGCACGCAGAACGGCATGAGCGGCGCGCCGTTTTCGCCGAAGTACCAGGCCCCGGGCGGGATGTCGTACTCCAGCTCGATGCTCGCGCCGGGCTTCATCGAGCCCATCTGCCCCTCGATGCGGGTCACCCGGGACATGAAGTGGTAGGGCGGGCCGGGCAGACGGGCGATGTGCCGCGTGCCGTCGAACATCTCGGCCATGGAGCCGAAGGCCTCGGAGGGCCGGCCCCAGGCGCAGGCGAGGAGCGAGCGGTAGTCGAAGCGGAAGCCCTCGTCGTTTTGGGCCACGGGCCGCTCGAGCTCCTCGCGCGGCACCAGGGACGCGAGGTCCATGCTGGTCATCGGCCAGTCCGGGACCAGGCGCAGGCCCATGCGGCGGCCGTGGAAGATCTTCAGCCCGTCGCTGGTGCCGAGGATGTCGGCGAAGATCGTGGGCTGCGGTCCGTCGATGAGCTCCTCGACGAACACCTCGTAGGTCAGGTGTCGCGAGGACGGGGTGACCTGGCCGCGGCACTGGAGCTTGTAGGTCTCGTCGGGCACCGGCTCGAAGCGCCAGCCGTCCCGGTCCACGGTGAAGCCCATCGCCGCGAGGTAGAACGCCATGGCCTGCAGGCAGCCCTCGCACATCAGGGTGCCGGGCATGCAGGGGTCGTTCTTGAAGTGGCCCTGCATGAACCAGTCGTCCGGGTGGATCGCGTTCTCCACCCGGAGGTAGCCCCGGCCCCAGGGACCGCCGGTCGGATCGAGCTCGGCGACCTCCTCGAGGAGCAGCATCTTGCCGCCCTGGATGTGCGGCGTGCGCGTGTGGGTCAGCGTCCGCTCGAAGCCCGGCCCGAAGCACTCGAGGGCCTGCCCCTCGGAGAACGCGCGGACCCGGGCCGCGGAGAAGCGGCGGCGCGTGCAGCGCACGGCGGGGGGATCGACCCGGCCGTCCGGCCTGTGCTCGGCCTCGGCCGCGTCCCACAGCACGCCCCCCGAGTCCTCCAGCTCCGCGTCGGTGAAGAAGCCCGCCTGGGCGTTGCGCACGCGGAGCCGCAGCTCGTCGCCGACGTAGCAGTCGTAGTGGAAGAAGAACAGCCGCACCGCGCCGGCGCGGGCGTGGCCGTCCACGTGGATCGCGTAGCGCAGGGTGTCGCCCGGCCGGGGCAGCGTGCCGTGGTTGGTCAGCTCGCAGCCCAGCAGGCGGTAGATTCGCTCGCCCCGGTTCAGCGCGTCGATGCCGAGCCAGGAGATCAGCAGCAGGTCGGACTGGCCCGACTCGACGACGATCCCCGAGGGCATGTAGCCGTCGTGCAGGTACCAGGCGTCGGGCGTGACATCGGTCTCGGTCCAGATCGTGCCCTTGCCCATGGAGCCCGGCTCGCCGGCGATCCCCACCACCCGGTCCACGAGCAGCAGCGGCGGCTCGGGCAGCCGGACCTGGCGCTCGAAGCGGTCCTGCCCCTCGAACAGCGGGCCGAGCACGCTGGAGATCTTGCCCGAGGCGAGCACCTCGAGCTGCGCCCGGTCGAACCTGGGGCCGACGGGCCGCCAGTCGGGGGGGAGCTTCCTGGATGTGGGAACAGACGAGGGGAGCGCTGGCGTGGGGGGCGTCCGGGCGTCCCGCGCGGCCGTGGCCGAGGAGGGCGGGGGAGCAGAGAGCGCCGCGCGGTTGCGCGCGCTCGGCCACGGAAGCGCGCGGGCATCCTGGTCCACCGGAGCTGCCCCTGCGCTTCCGTGGCCAAGCGCGCGCTCGGGTGTTGAGATCGAGGCGCCGTGGATCTGAAGGGCCTCGGTCAACCGGGCCAGTGAGCGCTGGCGGAAGTCGAGGAAGGAGCGGTGCACCTGGGCTTGCTGGCTCAGAAACGCCTGGTGCGCCCGGGTTATGGCGAGATGCCCGGGCACGTGCCACACGGAGCCGGCAAGCCGCCCCTCCACGCTCTCACTCCCCAGGCGCGTCGCTCCGTGTCGCACGTGCCCGGCACCGACCCCCACGTCCGGCAGCTCGGGCGCCGGCTCCATCACCTCCACCTCATCCTCCGCGAAGGCCGGGATCGGCGGAAGCTCCACCGGCGCGGGGTGGGCCGGGTAGCGCCTCGTCGGCCCCTTGAAGCGCAGCGGCCGGTCGGCGGCGTCCAGCGCGGCGTGGAGGGCGTCGATGTCGGGCTCGAGCCCCGCGGCCCAGAGCTCGGCCGCAGCGTGCACGGCCTGCTCGAGGGAGCCCCTGCCGACGCGGTCCAGGGCCACGGCGAGGTGCGGCCGGTCGCCGAGGATGCGCCCGATCCACTTGGTGCAGCCGTCTCGCGGGCCGTGCTCGAGGAAGACGCGCACGCCGTCGTCGTGGGCCTGCCGGATCAGGCGGGGGAAGTCGACGCGGCCCAGCGCCATGCCGGTCAGCGCGTCGGCGGCCGCGTCGGCGCTCGCCTCGTAGCACGACGCCGTGGCCACGCTGTAGAAGCGCACGCCGGGCACTGGGGTCGTCGGTCGGTGGTGCAGCTCGCGCCAGGGCCCGGCGTAGACCTCCATCTCCGGGCAGTGGATCGCCACGTCGTAGCCCAGGGGGTAGGCCCGGGAGCGGCCGACCCGCTCTGCCACCCGGCGGCAGGCCTCGGGCTCGCCGCCGATCACCAGGTCGCCGGGCGCGCTGACGATGGTCAGGTGGCAGCGCGGCTCCCCCTCGAGGGCCTCGAGCACCCGGGCCTCCTCGGCCAGCACGCGCCAGCTCTCCCAGCGCGCGGGCTCGTCGGGCCCGAGGCCCCAGGCCCGGTGAGGCACGGCGAGCTCGCCGCCGATCTGACGGCTGAACACCCCGGCCTCGAGCAGCTCGGGGAAGAAGGTGTCGAGATCGGTCCAGGCGCCGAGGGCGAACAGGGCGTTGGTCTCGCCCGAGCAGAAGCCGATGGCCGCCCGCGGGCCGAGCCCCAGCAGGCCCCGGCTGAGCTCCGTGTGCAGCTGGGAGAGGTAGGAGCTGCCCCAGAGCTTCTGGTGCGGATCGGGCCGGGGCGGGGGGTCCGCCGCGTAGATCCAGGCGCCGGTCTGCTCCACGCAGCGGCAGCGCCCGTGGAGCCGCGCGAGCAGCTCCGGCAACCCGAGGACCAGCTCGCGCCCCATGCCGGCGTGGGCCCCGGCCGGGCCGGTGAACACGAAGGCCAGCTCGCCGCTCACGGGCCGCTCGCTGTAATAGACGCCCTCGAGCGCGCCCGGCGCCTCGCCGCGCAGCAGGGCGCGGGCCTCCTCGAGCCGCGCGGCCTGCGCGTCCTTGTCGCTGGCGACGACCGCCAGGCGCGCCGGACCGTCCACGCTCTCCTCGCCCCGCTCGAGCCGCGCGAGCAGGTCGGCCCGGTCCGCGCCGGCGAAGCGCCGCACCCGGGGCGCCGGCCCCAGCAGCAGCGGCGCGGCCGGGCGCTCCTCGTCGGCGCGCACCGTGACCCGCGCCTCGGCTCCGCCCAGGGCGGTGACCTGCACCTCGGCTCCTCGCGGCTCGCCGTCGCCGGGCCACCAGGGCACGGGCGGCCGCCCCGCGCCGCCCGGCGAGGCGCGGTGGTGGCAGGCCAGCACCGCGGCGCACAGGTGCAGCAGCCCGCTCGCCGCGTGGGCGTGCCCGAGCTGAGGCGTCAGGGAGAGGCGCTCCCCTCCCCCGGGGCCGACCCGCAGCAGCACGTGCCCCTCCCGCTCCCCGCCGAGCACGGCGTAGACCCGGTCCCCGTCGCGGCGGGCGTCGTCCAGGCGCTTGAGCACGAGCAGCGCCGCCGCGTCTCCGGGCACCGATCGCCCCTCGCCCGGCAGCGCAGGCTCGAGCGCGTCCCTCGCCGCCGCGGCGTGCACCGGCTCGCAGCACAGGTCCACGGCGCCGACGAGGGCCGCGTCCAGCTCACCGCTCTGCAGCGCGCGGACGGCCAGCTCGAGGCAGACCAGACCGGAGAGCTCCTCGGCCGAGACGGTGAAGGCCGGA
>Ga0316576_10000180_pt1 | contig 26234 bp, 23 predicted proteins | sample S0NA_FD_203075 | JGI IMG/M metagenome (GOLD analysis project Ga0316576, IMG submission 203075) | Rhizosphere microbial communities from salt marsh grasses in Alabama, United States - S0-2_050615r3r5 | ecosystem: Host-associated > Plants > Roots > Rhizosphere | place: USA: Alabama | collected...
AAAGCCCATTTCCGAGGCGCTCCTGGTCGACATTGTGCCTGCGGCCTCGACCCTCGAGTACTGGGCGCGGACGGCGGATCGCCACCTCGCCTTCCGGCCGGCGGCGCCGGAGCAGCTGCTCTTTGCCCACTGGCGGAAAGCCGGCTATCGTTTCGACCCTCTCGGGATCCTGGTGGCAATCACCCCGTGGAACTACCCGGTGGCGATTCCCATGTGGGAGATCGTGCCCGCGCTGGTTGCCGGCAACACAATGGTCTTCAAACCGGCCTCGGACACCGTTCTCACCGGGCTCGCGCTCGTCGATCAGGCGCGGCGTGCCGGCGTGCCGGACGGCGTCCTCAACGGCGTCGCCCTGCCGGGCTCGGCGACCGACGCGCTGGTCGACCACCCCGACGTTGCCAAGGTGCTGTTCACCGGCTCGGTGGACGTGGGCCGCCACGTCGCCCGGCGGTGCGCCGAGCGCATCATTCCGGCCCAGCTCGAGCTCGGCGGCAACGATGCCGCCGTGGTCGCTGCCGATGCGCCTCTCGAGCGGACGGCCAGGGCGCTCGTGTGGGCGGCCTTTATGAACAGCGGCCAGTCATGTGCCTCGGTGGAACGGGTGTATGTGGTCAATGAGATCCACGACCGGCTGGTGCGGCGAATCGTCCAGCTCACCGAAGAGCTCAAGATCGGGGATCCCTCGCGGCGCGACACCGATCTCGGCCCGCTCACGACCCGCAGCCAGCGCGAGACCGTCGTCGCGCACGTCGCCGACGCAGTGGCCAAGGGGGCGCGTGTGCTCACCGGCGGCGAGGCCCCCGAGGTGCCGGGCTGGTTCTATCCGCCGACGGTGCTGGTCGACGTTACCGAGGACATGGTCATGATGCACGAGGAAACCTTCGGTCCCACCATGCCCATCGCCAAGGTCCGCGACCTCGACGAGGCGATCGCCAGGGCCAACAGCTCACGATTCGGTTTGACCGCGTCGGGTTTCACATCGTCGCCCGAAACCGCGGCCCGACTGCAACGCGAGCTGGCGGCCGGCGCCGTTGGCATCAACGAGCATGGAATCGTCGCTGCCGGCGAGGTGTCGGCGTGCTGGGGCGGGCTCGGTGAGAGCGGCATCGGTCGTGCGCACGGCCCCTTCGGTCTCCACGAGGTCGTCAACGTCAAGTACGTCTTCGCCGACCCCGGCGACGATGTCGCCGCTCCCTGGCATTACCCCTACGATGAGGACTTCGGTCGCTTCATCGGCGCTGCGGTGCCGTACCTTTACACCAAAGGCGTTGCCAAGTTCGCGCATCTTCACGGACTGGCGGCAAGTCGCAGATTTTCAGAGAGAGTGCGCAAGACGACCTTGCTGCGGCACATCGACAAGTTGCTGTAGGACGCAGCCGGCCGGTCGCAGTTCCAGTGTCAGGGCTCGGCCTCGTCGCAGCGCTACTCCGCCGGCACGCCCTCGATGAGTACGACGCTGTACGCCTCATGGGGAAAGGGGTGGATGCCGGGCATGGCGCCGAACAGCCAGCCCTCGTAGTCGGCCTGGCCTTCTTCGGTGATGATGACCTTGGCGGCGGGGTTGCTCGGCTCGGCCGAGCGGGAGCTGATCCCATCCTCGCCCATGACGAAGTCAGGGATGAACGTGACGGCTTGCAGTGTCAACCCGCTGTCGCCCAGAGCCGCTTCACCGCCGATGGGGATCTCGTAGGTGCTCTCGGCGCCGTTCGCGAGGTCCACCACGCGCACCCGAATCGCCTTCCAGTCGTCGGCGATGGCCGGGTCGAGGACGATCTCGGCGTTGATCCCGCTGCCCTGATGCATGGGCTCGTTCATGGCCATGGCTCGAGCGTGAACGTCGTCGTTCGGCATCGCGGGATTGGTCGCGTCGCTGTTCGGCTGATCAACAGCCGGCGCTTGAGTGTCGCCGCATCCAACGGCCACGAGCAACGAGACGACAAGCAGCATCGCGAGCTTGCGCATGGTTACCCTCCGGCGGCGGATTATACCGCCGTTTGCTTGCCGACACCTGCGAGGACGACTAGCATTGATGAACTCGAACGTCGTTCGGCGAACCCGGGAGGAGCATGGATCACCTGTTCGAAGTCGTGAGTACCTTCATCGTGACCGTGTCGGGTCTGGTCTGGGGATGGCCCGACCAGCTGCCGTTGATCGTGGTTCTTCTGGTCGGCACCGGGCTCGTCACCACCTTCCGGCTGGGCTGGATCCAGATCCGCTACTTCAGACATGGTCTACGGGTCATCCGCGGCGAGTACGACGATCCCGACCATGAGGGTGACCTGTCGCACTTCCAGGCACTGTCGACCGCACTCTCGGCGACGGTCGGCATCGGCAACATCGCCGGCGTTGCCACCGCCATCCACTACGGTGGCCCGGGGGCGCTGTTCTGGATGTGGGTGACTGCGGTATTCGGGATGGCTCTCAAGTACACCGAGTGCACCCTGTCCATGAAGTTCCGCATCATCCTGCCAGGAGGCAACGCCGCCGGCGGTCCCATGTACTCGATCGAGCGCGGTCTCGGTCGAAGGTGGAAGCCGCTGGCGGTCGCCTTCGCGGCCTTCGCCGTAATCAGCTCCTTCGGCTCGGGCAACGCCGTGCAGTCCTTCACAGTTGCCGACCAGTTCCGCCAGGACCTGGGGGTCCCGACCTGGATCACCGGGCTGGTGCTGGCGTCGCTCGTGGCCATGGTGATTCTCGGCGGCATTCGGCGGATCGGCCTCGTGACCTCCAAGCTGGTGCCCTTCATGGCGGCGTTGTATGTCGGGTCTAGCCTGATCGTCGTCCTGCTGAACATCAGAGAGGTCCCTTCGACGCTGTGGTTGATCTTCAGCTCGGCCTTCCAGCCGGCAGCCGAGATCGGCGGTTTCGCAGGTGGCACCTTCGTCTTCATGCTGACCTGGGGGGTCAAGAGGGGACTCTTCTCCAACGAGTCGGGTCAGGGGTCGGCGCCCATCGCCCACGCCGCGGCCAAGACCGACGAGCCGATCCGCGAGGGCGTGGTCGCCATGCTCGGTCCGTTCATCGACACCCTCGTAATCTGCACCATGACAGGGCTCGTCATCCTGACCACCGGGGTCTGGCACGACAAGCAGGAGCAGCAGGTCGCGGTCAACGAGCAGTCCGCGGTCGTGGCGGTCGTGAGCGACGCCGAGGTCGGAATCAACGGGAAGATCGACGAATCGAGCCTGGCAGTCGGTGCATTCCGGGTCGTCGCCGGTCGGCCGGAGAACGTCGCGTTGATTCGCAACCACGCACTCGTCGACGAACCGCAGCTCATGCTCACCGACAACGCGGTTCTCCTGTCTGATCTGCGGCCCTTCGACGGTGCGATGGCCCTCGATGCCGATGCCGAGGGCAAGCTCGAGCTCGCGCACCTCACCGATGAGAAGGGCAATGCCGTGGCAGGAACCCTCGTTCTGCGCGGGTGGGCCATGCAGAACGGCTCACCGCTCACGGCGTGGGCGTTCAAGCGAGGCCTCGGGGATCTTGCCGGGGGATACGGCTACCTCCTGGTCACCCTGGCGGTCTTTCTGTTCGGGCTGTCCACCGCCATCAGCTGGTCCTACTACGGCGACCGTTCGATCCTGTACCTGGTAGGTCCGCGTTGGGTCATGCCCTACCGCATCGTCTTCTGCATCGCGCACTTCCTCGGGGCGGTCTACTCCCTGGAGCTGGTGTGGGCTTTCGGCGACATGGCCCTCGGCTTGATGACCGTGCCCAACCTGATTTCGATCCTCCTTCTGACCGGAGTCGTCAAAGGCTGGACGAAGGAGTACGTGGCCGAGGGCAAGCTCGAGCCGCCCGAAGGCCTGAAGGCCAGGCGTCTGGACAGTGGCCGCCGGTCGCGAGACAGTTGATCCGAGGTGGAGACGATGGCTATGAACGACACCGACGGCAGTCACGCGCTCGATCAATCGCCGATCAACCCCGGAGGCGGTCCCGCCCGGCCGCGGAAGTCGAAGGTCAGCTTCGTCGTCTGGGGCTGTGTCGGGCTGGGCGTGGTCGGCATCGTCGCGGTCGCGGTCATCGTCTGGCTTTTCATCCACTGGGGCATGGGGATGTTCGAGGAGCAGGTCAAGATGGACCTCCGCGACAACCCGGTGGTCATCGAGCACCTGGGCCGACTCGACTCCCTCGAGGTCATGTGGAGCGCGAGCATGGCCGCACCCGGCACCGACGAGTTCGTCTTTCGGGCCGAGGGCACGAAGGGGACCGGGGTGATCCGTGCCGTGTGCGTCACCCGCTCCGCCGATCGTGAGGAGGTCGTGTCCGGCACCCTGGAGATGTCGGACGGATCGGACTACGACCTGTTTCCGGAGGGTGGACCCGACGACGACGGCGACTGAGACGGGAACGGGCTCGCGGCCCCGTCCGCAGCGTTACCGCTGACAGCCCGGGCACCATACGGTGGCTCGGTTGCCGAGCCTGGTGGCGCGCAGGACGGCGCCGCATCTCTCGCACGACTCACCGTCACGGCCGTAGACCTGGAGTGAAACGGCGAACGAGCCGAAGTCGCCCGCAGGGGTGACGTAGTCCCGGATCGTGGTCCCACCCTGTGAAACGGCTTCCGCGAGGACGGCGCGAATCTCACGGGCGAGCCGGCGCAGCCGGGCGACGGAGGTTCGACAACCGGGCCGGCTCGGACGAATCCCGGCCCGCCAGAGAGACTCGGCGGCATAGATGTTGCCGACCCCCGCCACCAGCCGCTGGTCGAGAATGAGCGACTTGAGGGGGGCCCGTCGTGCGTGTAGCAGGGGAGGGAGGAGCTCCTCGAGCCCGGGATCGAGCGGCTCGATCCCGAGCGCGGTGAGAGAAGGGTCTCGGCTCTCGTCACCCGGCGCCAACCACTGGGCGAGACCGAATCGGCGTGGATCGACGAAGCGGACCTCCCGGCCGTCCTCGAGGCAGAGCACGAGGTGGGTGTGGTCGGGCTCCGGAGCGGCGGCATCACCGAGCAGCAACCTCCCCGACATGCCGAGGTGGATCAGCAGCGAGCCCGAATCAGCGGTGTCGAGGAGAAGGAACTTGCCCCGGCGGCGCGCAGTCGAGACGGCGCGCCCCCCGAGCTTTGCCGCGATGTGCGGGATGTCGAGCGGCCGCCGCATCATCACCGAGCGACCTCGGACGCCCACAACGGTCAGTCCGACGAGACCGATCTCGAGGGCTCGGCGAACGGTTTCGACCTCGGGCAGCTCAGGCATCGCGGGCCATCATAGCCGGCCCGTCGTCCAAACCGCGGAGGCGCTGGCTCACGGTTGAGCTTCAGTTGGCGGCGAAGACGGAGTGCAGCAGTCGGAGCAGGTCTTGACGGCCAAAGGGGACCGGAGGACCTCCCAGGGCGGTGACCGAGCGGTAACCCCAGCGGGCGCCGGTGCCAGCGTCGTCCGGGATCAGGTAGAGGATCTTCTCGACCATGAAGGGAACGGGTCGCGAGGTCACGATCTCCACCTGCCCCATCGCCGACAACAACGCCCTCGCGGTCGGGTCGAAGAGCAGGAAGTCCTCGTCGTGGGTGATCCTCAGCCGCTGATCGTGGATCTCGATGGATCGGCCTGGGAACCCCGGCGAGGTGAAGACCTCAATCTCGTCCTCGAGGCTCGTCGCCAGCTCAGGCACTTGTTCGACGACCTGCCGAATCTGTCGAACCAGGCGAGCCACCGCCTGCTCGAATCGTCGCGCATGAAGCTCGAAGAGCCGCGCTTCCTCGACCTCGCTCCGGTCGTCGGTCTGCCGGATGGCCGAGCGCAGCGAGTCGATGGTGAGGTCGTCGGGCATTGCAGCACCTCCCGGCGACATCATAGCGGGGTGCCGGCTATTGAATCGCAACCAGGGTCAGTCCGCGTAGCCGGGGATGCTGGCGAGCGCGATCCGGCTCGGCATGAACGAGCCGGTGCCGCGAGCCACCAGCCGACCGCGGTCATCGGTGAGCTCCGCGTCGGCGATGAGCAGTCGGGGAGTTGCATTCACAAGCTTGCCGGTGGCGACGAGCACGCCTTCGGTGACCGGCCGCAGCAGGTGAAGGCTGAATCCGGTCGTCAGGACGAAGACCTCCTCGACCCGCGAGTTGGCGGCAAAGAAGGCGGCGTCGTCCATGGCCTTGAAGTAGACGGCGCCGTGGACCGCCCCGGCGGCGTGGAAGAAGTCGGGCCGCACGGCGATCCGGATCTCGGCCGTACCGTCGCCGACCGAGATCTCGGGCCGGAAGTACTCGTTGATGGTCGCTCGGGTGAGATACATGCGCTCGAGACGCCGGTGGTGGTCCCCCAAGTCGCTCACAGCTCGAGCTCCAACGAGATCGGACAGTGGTCCGAACCCTGAACCTCGGGGTGGATGCGGGCATCCACCACTCGATCGACGAGCTCCGGCGAGACGAAGAAGTAGTCGATGCGCCAACCGACGTTGCGCTCCCGCACGCCGGCGCGGTTCGACCACCAGGTGTAGAGGCCCGGGGCGTCCGGGTTGCGGCGCCGGAAGATGTCGACATAGCCGTGCTCGACGAGCCGGCTCACCCACGCCCGTTCCTCGGGCAGGAAGCCGGTGTTCTTGCGGTTCGACGCAGGGTTCGCGAGGTCGATCTCCTCATGTGCCGTGTTGACGTCGCCGCAGATCACGATCGAGTGGCCGGTCCGGCGCTGGGCTTCGGCATGTTGGAGCACCGCCTCGGAGAACGCGAGCTTGTAAGGGACCCGGCTGAGGTCGTTGCCACCGTTGGGGAAGTAGCCGGTGTAGAACAGGAATGAACCGTAGTCGGCGATGATCAGGCGGCCCTCGGAGTCGAAGCGGTCCTCGCCCAGGCCTCCCAGGGTCACTGACCGAGGAGCCGTTCGGGACATGAGGGCGACACCTGAGTAGCCCTTCTTCTCGGCCGGGTGGAACCAGACGTCGTAACCGTCGGGCTCGCGCAGTTCGGCCTCCAGCTGCTCGGGCAGCGCTCGGGTCTCCTGGAGCCCGAGCACATCGGGCTGCTCATCGTCGAGCCAGTCGCGGAAACCCTTGCGGCCGCAGGCGCGAAGACCGTTCACGTTCCAACTGAAGAGACGAATCGTCGATCGTTCAGCCACGGTGGCGTCCTCCGCCGTAGAGAACCCGCTCGGCGTTGCCGAAATTCGCGACCGCGAATCCGAGCGTGCGGGCGGTCTCGTGCTCCCGCTCGCCGTTGAATCCCCATCCTGCCAGGACCGGACGGACGCCGAGCGGGGCCACACGCACCAGGTGGTTCACCTTGTCGTCGACGAAGGTGATCTCGCTGAACGACACACCGGCTCGGTCCTGAATCGCCGCCAGGTGAGCGGTCTTCGAGACACCGGTTTCCTTATCGAGGATCAGCATGGGATCGACGATGTCGTCGACGCCGAGGTGGTCGAGCAGCAGCTGTGCCGAGCGGCCGTCTCTGGCGGTGGCGATGGCGACACGAAGGTCACCCGCATGACGTCTGAGCAGGTTGAGGAAGGGAGTGTACCCGGCATGAAGGCCGATCCAGCCGTCGAGATCGCGCACCCGCGCGGACGCGCGCTGGTCGTAGAAGCTGCGGTGAAAGTCGCGCATCCAGCTCCGGTCGATCGAGACGAAATACGCGTCGTAGGCGCGTTGGTCGTCGATGACGGCGCCGTTCTCGATCGCGCGCAGGGCAACGCCGAAGTCCTCCGCCCGATTGCCGAGGGGCACGAGCGCCTCGAAGGGTGGGGCGATCGGGTCGGTGGCGAGGTCGAGTGCGTGCCAACAACCGACGCCGACGCGGGCGCGCAGCTCGGTCACCAATCTTGATTCCGGCGTCATGATCTCGTAGGTCGCCAGCGCGGTTGCCAGCACCTCCCGGAAGCTGTCGCACACCACGCCGTCGAAATCGAGTGCCAGCACCTTCACGACCGCCGAGTCTACCGCAGCGAAGGTCCGTCCTCACGAATCGATGCGGAGGCGCGGGAGATGCTGTCGCTCCCGATCGAAGAGGCCCGCACGGTTTATACAGCGGATGCAGCGTCCTGTGCGGTTCCGTGATGATCTGCGGAGCGCCTACGGGCTCGCCCAAACACCGTTGGCGACACGGGCGATTTCGAGCGTGGGCTCGGGGCCGCCCTCGTAGATGGCTGGGACCGGGATGCCGGTCGCCTCGAAGGCTTGGACGACGCGCTCCTGGACCTTCATGGCCCCCGGCCCACGCATGGCGACGCAGACCATGTTGACGCCGGCCTCGGGCGCTTCGCCACGGTACACGAGGCAACCTTCCCAACCCGGTTCCGGCGAGACCCGGGCCAGGATGGCGAGGAGAAGACCCTGGGTACCGATCTCGGTGAAGACCCGGGCGGCCTCGGCCCGATCATAGACGAAGCTGAAGGTCGGTTCGTCGGTCATGGGAGGGTTGTACCACGGCCGAGGTGTCATCTGCTCGCACTTCGATCGTTCAGACTTCAAGGAGGCGCGATGCCGCGGTCCATTTCGAAGCTGATGACTGCCGTGGTCGTGACTGCCGGTCTCATCGGACCCGGCTGCGGAACTGGCGCCGATGGACGTTTGGTCGTTCCCGATTCGCCGGACGGGACCGTGCGGATCGTGCTGACCGGAGTTGCCGCACGCCGGCCGGAGGTGGTGTGGCAGGCGCTACCGCCCTCGTATCAGTCTGACGTGTCGGAGCTTGTCCGCTTGTTCGCGGACACCATCAACCCCGCCCTTCATCAGCGACTGGTGGTGGTGGCTCGAAAAGCAGTGGTGGTGCTGCAGACCAACAAGGACCTGATCCTCGCCTCCGATGCGGCCCATGGAGTCGCGGCCGATCCGGTGGTCGCGGACGTGGCCTGGGAGGCGATGATCCACGCCGCGGACCTCCTCTTGGCCAGTGAGCTTGCCGACTTGGGAGCCCTTCGTGACCTCGACGTCGAGGCCTTCCTCGCCACGACCGGCTCAGCGATCATGGAGCGGGCGGCCGAGCTCCCTGCGATCGGTGGCGGTAAGGCGACGGTCGCCGACCGGCTACGGACTCTAGCCCGGTCAGAGGTCGAGCTCGTGAGCATCGACGGGGACCTGGCACGGGTCCGGGTTGCGCTGCCCGACCGGGAAGCCGTCGACCTTGACATGACTCGGATCGAAGGACGGTGGGTGCCGATCGAACTGGCGGCGCGATGGCCGGAGCTCGTGGCCAACGCGGAAGCGGAGATCACCATTCTTGACGCCCGAAACGGCGGTCGAGCCGAGCTGATCGCCTTCGTCGCCCTTGGAGTGGCCGAGAGCTTCATCGATCAGCTCGCCGAGGTGGAGACGGTCGAAGAGGTCGATCAGCTCGCCGGCAGCTTCGCAATCGGACCCGCGCTCGGCCGACGATGATGCTTACGTTCCACTCAGACCATCGGCAGGATCAACGGCGGTGGCCAGCAGCACAGGACCCAGAGCACCGACAACGCACGAGGCGGCTGCCAGGGTCACGCCGGCGGCGAGCAACCAAGGCGGGTAGGAGAACAGTGTCGTAGGTGCGAAGGGCAGGCCTGGGAAGAAGGCCGCGACAGCCCGGTCAGTGAGGTGCCCCAGGGCCACAGCGGCGGCCAACCCGGCGGCTCCGGCGGCCACACCAACCAGCGCGGCTTCGGCAACGAGCATCAGGCGGACATCGCCGCGCGACGCTCCGACCGCCCTGAACACCGCGATCTCGCGCTTCCGAACGACCGTCAGCAAGGCGAAGACGTGCATCACGTGCAACGCCGATACCCCGAGAATCACCAGACCCACAGCGGCGACGGCCGCAAGCAGCACCGCCATGAGCGACGCCGCCCGTCGTGCGCCGTTGTCACGGATCTCGAGGCCGAGCTGCTCCACCGCTTCGACGACCCGTGGAGCAGCGTCGTTCGAGACGAGGCTGAGGACCGCCGAGTGGTAGCCATCGGCCGCGCCGGGTGGGCCGAGCTCACGGTTGATCTGCCGAACGAAGCCGAGCGGCATGGTGACGCCCAGAGGGATGGCGGCGTCTGAGAAACCGACCAGGCGAAGACGGTCCGCGACCGTCCGCCGGCGCGACGGCCGCAGGCTCGACGCTCCGAATCGGACGTCCATTCCGAGACCGACGAGGGCCTCCGGATTGACCTTCGGGAGCCGGTACGCGCGACGGAAGGCGCCGTTGTAGAGCTCCACCATGTGCTCCGACACGATGACCGGGACCACCTCGCGGCAGAAACCTGAACCCAACGGGGACGCGGAGATACACACGGTCGGGTCAGCGCAGTCTCGGTCACCGGTACACCGCCTCGGCGGCGACGCTGGGTCGACGACGGGGTCGTGGAACGCAGCTCCAACTGTGCCGATCACGAGCTCCGGGTCGACCCCGTCCGCGACCAGCTCGGTCTGCATCCCGGCGCCGAGCAGACTCTCGCCGCCGGTGGCGGTGGCCGGCACCAACAACCGCATCTTGGGGTAGACCGCGGCGACGCCGTCGATCGCTGCAAGACGCGCCAATAGGTCGTCGTTGAGTGTGTCGCTGCCGAGCTCGATCTGGATGGCGAGCAGATTGAGGTCGGTGCTCGGGCGGTGGACCTCGATACGGTCGACGGGAAACACCTCGCCCAGCAGCACGGCTCGAACGCCGAGGCCGAGGGCGAGGAAGAAGATGAGCGCCGCGATGCTTACCGTGATGCCGAGGCCACCGGCCACGACGTGCTTCGCGTGCCGCCTCAGGTCGTCGGCCAGCGACCGGGCCAGACCCCGCAACGTCATGTTGCCCGCCCGTTGTCGACGACGAGGAGACCATCGACGAGTCGCAGCCGACGCCGGCCGGCCCCCTCGATCGCGGTGTCGTGGGTCGCCGCGACGATCGTCAGGTCGCCGAGGGCGTGGAGCTCGCCGAGCAGCTGGAGGATCTCACCGCCGGTGGCGGCGTCGAGGTTGCCCGTGGGCTCGTCGAGGAGCAGGAGGCGGGGCCGGTTGAAGAGCGCGCGGGCAATGGCCACCCGTTGCCGTTCACCGCCAGAGAGGCGACCTGGACGCAGGTCGGCCGCACCGTCGAGTCCGACCAGCTCGAGGAGCTCGGCGGCGCGCGCGCGCTCGGCGCCCGGACTCGACGCTGCACCTCTGCTCGCAAAACGCGAGGCGAGCGCGACGTTTTCAAAGCAGCTCAAATGGTCGAGCAGGTGATACGCCTGAAAGACGACTCCGACCTGATCCCGACGCAGTCGCGCGAGCTCGGCGTCTCCGGCGCCGTCGAGAGCAAGGCCCGCCACCTCGACCGTGCCTGCCCAGGCCCGATCGAGACCGGCGATGATGTTGAGCAGTGTCGTCTTGCCGCAGCCTGAACGGCCGACAATCGACACGAAGTCGCCGGTCGCAACATCGAGCTCGACGCCACGCAGCACCTCCTCGGCCGAGCCGGCATATCCCTTTCGAAGGTCGACGATGCGGATCATGACCAGGAGTATAGCGGGCGGCGAGGTCGGGTCGATTCGGGATCGGTATCACGGAACCATGGAGGTTTTTTGAAGGTCGGTGAAAAAAACCGGGAGAGTTGAGTTAAGTTTGGCATAGTTCTTTCGCTGTTGTTGCGAGGATTAACGAACTCGACTCAAAGGAAAGAGGAGCATAGACGATGGCACAAGCGAAGGCCCGAGCGGCGGCGAAACCGGCTGCCAAGAAACCTGCCGCGAAGAAGACCGTAGCCAAACCTGCGGCCAAGAAGACGGTCGCTGCCAGGAAGCCTGCGGCCAAGAAGCCCGCCGCGAAGAAGCCTGCAGCCAAGAAGACGGTGGCCGCCGCGAAGAAGCCTGCCGCGAAGAAACCCGCGGCGAAGAAGCCTGCGGCGAAGAAGCCGGCTGCGGCGAAGAAGCCTGTGGCGAAGAAGCCCGCTGTCGCGAAGAAGCCTGCGGCCAAGAAGCCTGTGGCGAAGAAGCCCGCTGTCGCGAAGAAGCCTGCGGCCAAGAAGCCTGCGGCGAAGAAACCCGTAGCGAAGAAGCCGGCTGCGGCGAAGAAGCCTGCCGCAAAGAAGCCAGCGGCCACGAAACCAGCGGCGAAGAAGCCTGCCGCCAGGAAGCCCGCAGCGAAGAAACCGGCTGCCAAGAAGTAGGGACGCCGGTGGGGATACCGCTCGGGGGCGTTGATCGACCCGGCCGAGCAGCGATGGCCAATCAATCGGTTGGTGAATCACGAGCTGTCGGTGGTGTCGTCGTCCGGGTACTCCATGTCCGGGGCTCGACGTCGAGCCGCACGTTGTGCGGCCGGGTCGGGAACGGATGGTTTGTCACAACCTGGACACATCACGCAAACCCTCGGCGACCTCGGGGATGATCCCGAGCCTGACGTAGATCGGTCGTACGAGGCGACGCAACGCGGGCAGCCTCATGGTGAAGACTGCGGCGCTACCGAGACACGCAACGCCGCCGAATAACAGGGTCGTCGGCGCCCCGAAGCGTTGGGCGAATGCTCCGGCCAGCAGGGAGCCGAAAGGCATCGTCCCGACGAAGGCCATGGTGTAGAAGCTCATCACGCGTCCGCGCATCTCCTCCTCGACGATCGTCTGCAGCACAGTGTTGCTGGCGGCGATCTGGATCATCACGCCGGCGCCGATGACCGGCATCAGCGCCATCGCCGACCACAGGAGCGTCGACTGCGAGATGCCGATCAACCCAACCCCGGTGGCGATCACCGCAGCTGCTATGACGCGACCGAGGCCGAGGACCGTGTGCCGCGCCGCGAGGTAGGCGCCGGCCGCCAGGGCGCCGAGACCCGATGCAGCCATGAGGAAGCCGAGTGTGTGGGCGCCGCCGTGCAGGATCTTGCTGGCGATGATGGGCATGAGGACCGTGTAGGGCATCGCCGCCAGGCTCATCAACGCCAGCAGCCCCAGAAGTGCGCGGATGGGGGCGAATCCTGCCGCGTAGCGAAAGCCCGCCTTGAGCTCAGCGGCGACGTGCTTCGGGACCGCCGATCGTACGGGCAGCGCGAGCCGCATGGCGAGCAGCGACGCGATCACGGCCAGGTAGCTCACCGAGTCCACCAGGAAGCAGGTCCCTTCGCCGACCCAAGCGATGACCATCCCGGCGATCGACGGGCCAACGAGGCGTGCAGCGTTGACCATTGACGAGTTGAGAGCGATCGCATTCGGAAGGTCCGCGCGGTCGTCCACCATGTGCACCACGAGCGCCTGGCGGCTTGGCATGTCGAAGGCGTTGATGAGGCCCTGGCACACGGCCAAGACGATCACATGGGTCACTGTGATCCGGCCGCTGAGGGCCAACGCGGCGAGCAATGCCGACTGGATCATCGCGAGGACCTGGGTTGTGACGAGTACACGGTACCGGTTCCAGCGGTCTGCAAGGACTCCAGCGATCGGAGCCAGCACGAATACCGGCGCCTGGCCGGCGAAGCCCACGACACCGAGCAGCAGTGGCGACTCAGTGAGGCGGTAGACGAGCCAGGCCGTGGCGACCCGCGTCATCCAGGTCCCGATCAGGGAGAGGGTCTGACCGATGAAGAACAGACGATAGTTGCGGTGCCTGAGCGCGCGCCCGAGCGCGCTCAGCCTGCCGGAGCGGGTGGGCGGTCGGTGGTCGCTCATGGTTCGCCGCGGTCAGTGTTGGCGAGGCGCCGTCGGGGCCCGCCGCGATCGTGGCACGGACGCCCGTGCAGCCGCCGCGTCGGTCATGGGAAGCGTCGTGCGGCGGATGCCGTCGTGGGCGAACAGGGCGCCGGCCACCGCCGCTGCCGTCGGGACCAGCCCGATCTCTCCGACCCCTTTTGAGCCATAACCGCCGAAGCCATCAGGGACCTCGACCAGGATCACCTCGACCGGCGGGGTGTCGGCTGCCTTGAGAATGCCGAGGTCGCGCAGCCGCAACGAGTCGGGTACACCGCCGGTGCACGGGAAATCCTCTGACAGCGCATAGCCCAGGCCCATGTGGACCGCGCCCTCGATCTGTCCGGCGCACAGCTGCGGGTTGATAGCGCGACCGACGTCGTGCGCCGCCACAACCTTGTCGATTGTTCCGTCGTCGCGGAGCACCACGACCTGAGTGGCGTAGCCGAAGGCCATGTGGGTCACCGGATCGGCAACCTCTGCGCCGGGCGGCGTCGTGAAGTCACAGATGTGCTCACCGTGGAAGGTCGACCCGACAAGGGCGATGAGCTGTTGATCATGGAGCGCTTCGGCGAGCCGGACCGCGGCCTTGCGACCGGCAGCCGTGCACAGGGCGGTGGCTCGAGACGCGGTGGTCATACCGCACTCCACCCGAGGGTCACTGACGGTCCGGACGTCCATCAGCTCTGGATCGAGGCCGGTCTCCTCGTGCACCACCTGCCGGAGAATGGTGTGCAGGCCCTGACCCATTTCGGTGAAACCGGTAAGAATCTCGAGGCGACCATGCTCATTCACCTCGATGAGCACGCGGCCGGTGTCCTCGAGGCCGTTGCCGATGCCGGTGTTCTTGATGCCACAGGCGATGCCCGCGATCCGGGCGCTCCGGTACTGCTCGCGCACCGCCTCGAGGGTGCGCCGGATGCCGCAGCTGGAGTCCATCAACTGGCCGGTCGCGAAGCGGTCTCCAGGGTCGAGGACGTTGCGGTTTCGGACGTCGTAACCGTCGAGGCCGACCTCGGCGGCGAGCATGTCCAGCACCCCCTCGATGGCGAACGCGGCCTGGTTGGCGCCGAAGCCCCGCATGGCGCCGCAGGGAGGGTTGTTGGTATAGACGGTTCGTGCCTCGACGTCGACGTTGGGGACGCGATACGGTCCGCATGAGTGGCCGGCGGCCCGTTCGAGGACCTTGGTGCCCACCGAGGCGTAGGCGCCGGTGTCGCCGACGATCCGAGCCTCGACCGCTGTCAGACGGCCGTCCGAGTCGCAGCCCGCTCGGTAGCGCAGGGTCAGCGGGTGACGCTTGGGGTGGATGCGGAGGCTCTGCTCGCGAGTGAGCACGACCCGAACCGGCTGCGACAGCCGCCACGCGGCGAGTGCGGCGTGGCCTTGGACCGACAGATCCTCCTTGCCGCCGAACGCACCACCGTTGGACACGAGCTCGACCTCGACCCGGTCCGCCTCGACGCCGAGGATCGCGGCGATCTGACGCTGGTCGTCGTGAACGCCCTGACCCTGCGAGTACACCTTGATGCCGCCGCCGGCGACCGGGAGCGCAAGGGCCGCTTCGGGCTCGAGGAAGGCGTGCTCGATGCGCTGGGTGCGGAACTCCGCTTCGACTGTGTGAGCGGACGAAGCGAGTGCGACCGCGACATCGCCGCGGCGAAAGGTGCAGACCTCGAGCAGGTTGCCGTCGTCGTGAATCGCGGGGGCATTCGGCCCGAGGGCCGCCTCCGGGTCGGTAACGGGCTCCAGGACCTCGTACGCGACCTCGACCAGGGTTGCGGCTGCGCGCGCTCGGTGTTGGCTGTCTGCAACGACCACGGCAAGGACATCGCCGATGCACCGGGTCGTCTCGCCCTCGGCCACGAGCAGCGGCCAATCATGAACGATCAGCCCGTGATGGCGGTCGCCGGGGATGTCGCCGGCGGTCAGCACCCTCGCGACCCCGACCGCCGCTTCAGCCGTCGAAGAGTCGATGCTCAGGACTCGCGCTCGCGGGTGCTCGGCCAGGACGAGCGCACCGTGCAGCATCCCGTCGACGTTGAGGTCGGCGACGAATGGTTTCTCGCCCAGGACCTGCTCTCGGCCGCGGTAGCGTGGGCTCGAGCCGCCGACGCCGCACCCCGACTCGCCGTTTGCGTCGGGACCGCCCGCGCCGGCGAGCTGAATCGCATCGACGATCCGGCGGTAGCCGGTGCAGCGGCAGAGGTGACCGGCGAGGGCCGAGGTCACCCGCGAGCGGTTGCCGGTGAGGCCCCGTTCCAGCAGGTGGGCGGCCCGGACCGCGATGCCGGGGGTGCAGAAGCCGCACTGCACCGCGCCCGATTGCACGAAGCACTCGGCTAGGAGCTGACGCTGGCGATCGGGCAAGCCCTCGAGAGTGACCACGTCGCGGCCCGCGACCGTCGAGGGGTCGAGGAGGCACGCGAGCGCCGGTCGACCGTCGAGGAGGATCGTGCAACAGCCGCACACCCCTTGCGGTGCGCAGCCGTCCTTGACCGTCGTGATCCCGAGGCGCTCGCGGAGCACGCCCAAGAGGTGCTCGCCCGTCTCGTACTCGGTGTCGACCGGCCGACCGTTGAGGGTGAATGCGACCGTCGCCATCAGGGCTTCACACCGTTGCGAATCGCGATAAGCTCAGCCGCCACGGAAACGGCGATCTCCTCGGGTGTGTGACTACCGATGGGGACGCCGATGGGTGCGCGCACCCGCGCCACAGCGGCTGGATCGGCGCCGTCGCGCACCATGTCCGCAAACATCCTCTTCACCTTGGCTGCGCTCCCCATGAGCCCGAGGTAGCGGACCCGGTGGCCGAGCAGGCCTTCGACGACCTCGCGGTCGTGGCGGTGGCCGAAGGTCATGACCACGACCCACGAGCAGTCGCCCTCGGGCACCTCCTCGGCGACCCGGTCGAAGTCGACCACCTTGAGCTCGTGGGCGGAGCGGTTGTCAGCCATCGTCGGCAGATCCGGGCGGTTGTCGAGGACCACGATTCGAAAGGGCAGGGTCGCCATGATCCGCGACAGCGCCAGCGCGACGTGACCGCCGCCAACGATGGTCAGCGTGTCGGCGAGCCCGACGGGCTGCGTGAAGCGCCACCTGTCGCCGTTCCGCTCGAAGCTCATTCGCTCTGGATGCCCGGCCCGAAACGCCAGTCCCTCTGACGAGATCGACAGAGATCCCGTGTCCAGGTCCTCGACCGTTGCGATGATCTCTCCAATCTCTTTTCGTTGTGACCGCGTCAGCGGTAGCACAGAAAACAGCTGCACCCCACTGCACAAGGTCCCGCCTTCCGTTTCCGAATGCACGAACTCCACCAGCTCTGCGGAGTGGCAGCACCGAGCCCGCTCCACCATGGACCGCTCGGCCTCGCCGCCACCGATGGTGCCGGACTGACCGTGTCCCGTCACGACCACGAAGGTTCCGGTGACGCCGGGCACCGAGCCCGAGTGCTCGACTACCGTCACCAGGGTTGCGGGCTCGCCGGCCTCGATCGCCTCGAGGGCGAACCGCCACGGCTCGATCGCGGGTGTGGGTTGGGCTTTCATGACCGCATCATTGTACGGCGGTCTGCGGGGCCATCGCGTCATTGTAGGGACAACGCGCAGGCACGGAGGGGAACGCTCGATCCCGATTCCATTCCCGGACGAATCGGCGCCCGGTCCGGTACCGGTTCCGGACGCGCATGCCGCCTCTGCCGTGGTCTTTGATATGGTGGTTCTCTCAACCTGGACTGTCATAACGAGAGGCGGTCTCGAGTGCAGAACGAGAACGACGAATGAGGGCGTTCCGAGAGACCTGGATCGCGGTGGCCGTCGCCGTTGGATGGCTGTTCACCGTTGGCGCCCAGCCAATCGCCGCAGCGGAGAACGGGAGGTCTGTCGATTCGGCAACCTCGCTGATCGATCAGGTCGTCACGTGGACGGTTGACGGCGGTGGAGGAGAGTCGGCCGGAGGAAGCTTCGCCCTGACGGCGACTGTCGGTCAACCCGATGCAGGAATGATCAGCCGCTGTGGACTCGTCTTCGATGGCGGTATGTGGACCGGGGCGGTCGATCTGCAGCTTGTGTTCTGCGGGGACTTTGAAGGCGGTAATGCCGGCGCCTGGAGCGCGGTGGTCGGCGGTGCGAGGGAGGCGAGACCATGAAGATCACAGTCACGATCACGATGCTCCTGATGCTCCTGGTTGTTGCTGCGTCGGCCGGGCCGCTGGGCACCGAGTTCACGTATCAGGGCGTCCTCTCGGACGGTGGAGCACCGGCGGCGGGCAGCTTCGACTTCAGGTTCATCCTCTATGACGCGGAGGCGGGGGGTTCTCAGATAGGCGTGATCGTGACCGTCGACGACCTGTTGGTGACCGACGGGCGGGTCACGACCCAGCTCGACTTCGGAGCGGTTTTCGACGGAACCGCTCTCTGGCTCGAGGTCGCGGTGCGCGACGGCGCCTCGAGTGGGAGCTACACGGTGCTCTCGCCGCGTCAGGAGCTGACTGCCGCGCCGTTTGCACAGCACGCGAAGTCCGCCGATCTGGCGACCTCGGCGGCGGACTCCGGCGCGCTTGACGGCCATGGAGGCCTGTACTACCTGACCTGGTCGAACTTCGTCGGGATCCCCGACGATCTCGCCGACGGCGACGACGACTCGCTCGGCGAGCTGTCCTGCAACACCGACGAAATCGCACGCTGGAACGGATCGGCCTGGATCTGCAGCTCGGACGACGACACGCCCTTCCTCAGAACCTATGTCGTCGGACCAGTGGGTACACCCCTGGAAAACGGCGTCGCCTTCGAAGGTGCCCTGTCCGCCATCTCTCCTCCGCCGAGCTCAAGCTCGCCGGTCGTGATCCGCATCGAGCCCGGGACCTACGACTTCGACACGAACGCGCAGCCGCTGCTCGATGGGACAACCTACGAAGGGTCGGGAAGGAACACCACGATCTTGACGTCGGCGGCCTGCTCATCGGGTGTCTACCAGGGGACCTTCGAGACCATCATTCCCTCCGAGTTCGTCGTCGTTCGTGACCTGACCATCGAGAACACCTGTGCGGACCCGGGGTCGAGGTCGATTGCAGTTTCGAACCAGCACAATTCAGTCAGCTTCGAGAACGTGGCCCTCGAGGCCACCGGCAACGCGGGCTTCGGTTGCGCCTTGTTCAACTCGGGCAGCGACGTCACGATATCCGATGGATGGCTTCATGCCGAGAACGCCTCCGACGCCAACACGGGGCTCTTGAACGAGGGGGATGGCGTCAGCCTCCTCGGCGTCACGATCGACGCGATCGGGGGAAGTACGGCAACCGGGATCGACACCGAAGGATCCGGGCTCACGTTTCGCGATGGGGTGATCAAGGCATGGTGGGGCATCGACAACTGTACGGGCATCTTCGTTCACACCGACGCCAACAACCTCCACGTGGAGGACTCCCGGGTCAGTGGCACCGCCGGCACGGCGTCCGAGCGCTACGGCGTGTTCATCAACGGAGCGGACGCCACGTTGATCAACACCGAGGTCGGTGGGCTCGTGGGCATCGCGCTGGCGAACTGGTCGACTGAGTTCGCGAGCCTTCAGCTCTTCGACGTCTACTCCTCGGCCACCGAGACCGGTCTCTGGGTCCGAGATGTGTTTGGCCACGGTTGCCAGGTCATGGTCGACGACGGTCGGTACAAAGCGGGCGTCGATGCCGTTTTCAACTACGGCGACTCGTGCGACGTCCGCATCGGTGGCGCCTTTCTCGCCAACGGTGTCACCGGTGCCGCTACCTGTGCCGGGGTCTACGACTGGGCTCACACGTTCTACCCCAACACCTGCCCGCCGTAAGACGCCGGTTGGGCTCGGGCCGACACGGCAGCGGGTTCGGAGGCGAGGACAGCGTCAAGACTAGGAGCTTATAGCGCTAAGATCAGCGGCGTCTTTCGGGTTCCGTGAAGGCCCTTTTTCGTTGCATTTTCGGCCCGTACTCTGAGTACTGCTCCGAAATTGCGCCTCAAATGGCACTTCACGGCTCTCCGAAATCCATCCGCCACCTTCACGCCACAAGCTCCTAGCCCGGACTATTCATGAGGTTTCGTCGCGAGGGCGCCGAGGCCCGCGACGCCCGCGCCCTCAGGCGAATCTGGGCGCAGCTCATCAATCGGATCTACGAGGTCGGCCCGCTGGTGTGACAAGGTGACCGAACGGCAAGATCCCTGTGTTCGGCGCGATCGATCCCCAGCTGCCGCCGCCGGCGCTGGCGCGGACATCGGGCACGGGCGCGAGAGGGGGAGAGGGGCTACTGATCCCCGTAGAGGAAGAGGAGCGCCTTTTCTGGGGTCAGCGGCGCGTCGTAGACGCCCTGGCGGTCGGGCCGGAAGGAGCGCAGGGCGTCGAGCAGGGCGAAGTAGACGCCGATGCCGTACATGAAGGGCGGCTCGCCGATGGCCTTCGAGCGCAGGACCGCCTTCGAGTTGTCGGCATCGCTCAGGAACCGCCCGTCGATGACCGGGGTGCTCGGCAGGTCAGGGATCTTGTAGGTCGACAGGGTGTCGGACAGGTTGCGGCCCTTCGCGAAAACCAGCTCTTCCATCGTCATCCAGCCGAGGCCCTGAACCAGACCACCCTCGAGCTGGCCCCGATCGACGAGCTCGTCGAGGCTGCGGCCGCCGTCGTGAACGACTCGCACCCGGTCGACCCGATAGGTGCCGCGCAGGCAGTCCACGGTGACCTCGATGACCGCCGAGCCGAAGACGTGGTAGGCGAAGGGCTCGCCCTGCTCAAGCTCCCGGTCGTACCACAGACCGGGAGTCGCGTAGTGAGCCTGGGCCGACAGGTTGATGCGTTTGGAGTAGGCGGTCGCCACCAGCGTCTCCCAACCGAGATCCGTAGCCACGCCGCGGACGGTGACGACGCTATCCACGATGGCAAGCTCATCGAAGCGCGCATCGAGACGCTCCGCCGCCACCGACAGCAACCGGTCGCAGATGGCCCGGCAGGCGAGCTCAGTGGCGCGGCCGTTCATGTCGGCGCCCGACGACGCGGCGGTGGGGGAGGTGTTGGCAACAACGCGGGTGGAGGTGGTCTCGACGCGAATCCGTTCTCGAGGCACGCCGAGGGTGGTCGCTGCGATCGCCAGGAGCTTCGCGTTGACACCCTGACCCATCTCGATGGCACCGGTCGACACGCTCACCGAGCCGTCGGTGTAGACGTGAACCAGGGCGCCGGCCTGATTCAGGGTCGTGTTGGTGAAGGAGATGCCGAAGCACACCGGCATCACCGCAACGCCGCGTCTGAGAAAGGGCTCGGCGGCGTTGGCGGCTGCCACGTCGTGCTGCAGTCCATTGAGGTCGGCGAGGCTGACGACCTCGTCCCAGCTTCGTCGCGCGCGGGCGCGTTCGACCCGCATGCCGTAGGGGAATGGGTCGCCCTCGTCGAGCAGGTTGGTCGCCTGCAGGGTGGTCCGGGGGATCCCGGTGACCTCGGCGGCGCGGTCGAGGGCGGCCTCGAAGACGAACATGGCCTGAGGAGCCCCGAAGCCGCGAAAGGCCGTGAAGGGCGGCAGGTTGGTGCGGCAGCTCTCGGCATGGATGCGGGCGTTGGGTACCAGGTAGGCGCCGGTGGCGTGGAACAGGGAGCGCTCGAGGATCGCCGGCGACAGGTCGGCAGCGGCGCCGGCGTTCTGCCACATCCAAACCTCGTAGGCGACGATCCGACCGTCCTTTGCGAGCCCGAGCTTGAAGTCCGACGAGTAGGGGTGGCGCTTGCCGGTGAATCGCATGTCCTCGTGGCGGTCCAGGACCAGCTTGACGGGCCGGTCGAGCCTCAGGGCGGCCAGCGCCGCCATCACCGCCCATGGTGTGGCTTGGTCCTCCTTGCCGCCGAAGGCGCCACCGAGGCGGGCGACCTCGACCTCGACCGCGTTCATGGGCAGGCCGAGGACCCGAGCTGCAATCCGCTGGACCGCGGTCGGCGCCTGGGTCGACGACCAGATCTTGACGCGGCCGCCCTCTCGCGGCAGCGCGAGTGCCGCCTGGGTTTCGAGGTAGAGGTGCTCCTGTCCGGCACTGTCGGCGCGGCCCTCGACGATGACATCGCAGTCGTCCCACGCGGCATCGACATCGCCGAACTCGAGAGTGCGTGCGGCGGTGATGAGTTCACCGCGGGCCGCAGCCTCGCGGGGGTCGAAGATCGCCGGCAACTCCTCGAGGTCGAGGGAGCAGGCGCGAGCTGCGGCTCGTGCTCGGTGAGCGGACTCCGCGACCACAACGGCCACCGGCTGGCCGATGAAATGGAGGGCGTCGGTGGCGAGCAGCTGCTCGTCCTGGATGATGCCGCCGACCTGGTTGGCACCCGGGATGTCGGCCGCGGTGAAGACCGCGACCACACCGGGCTCGGCCAGCGCGGGCGAGACGTCGAGGCCGAGGAGCCGCGCGTGGGGGACGGGCGAGGTCACCGCGGCGGCGTGGAGCAGACCGGCCGGCTCAGGTAGGTCGTCGATGTACCGCGAGACGCCGAGGACGTGGGCGATGAGGTCGGGGTGGCTCACGACGCCGCCTCGACCAGCTCGATGCCGAGGCCGAACAGGCGCTGGAAGTGGCCCAGCACGAGCTGCCGCAGCAGCAGTCGCTTGTAGGTGGCCGAGCCGCGGACGTCGTCGATCGGCTTGGCCTCCGATGCGGCGCATTGCGCTGCCGCCCAAGCGGTCTCGGCGTCGGCGACACGACCCAGGAGTAGGGTCTCGGTCGTGGTCAGTGCGATCGGCACCGGCGCCACACCCCCCGCCGACAGTCCGGCCCCGACGATGACTCCATCCTCGAAGCGGAGAACGGCGGCCGAGTTGACGCTGGCGATGTCGAGCCAGCTCCGTTTCGAAACCTTTTCGAAGTTGAACCTCAGCCCCGGCCGGCGGCTGATCCGAACCGCCTCGACAACCTCGCCGGGCCTCAGGTCCAGGGTCTTGTAGCCGAGATAGAAGCGGCGGAGTGGCAGCCGCCTCCGGGTGCCGCCGGCGACGAGATCGAGCTCGGCGTCGAGGGCCATGAGCATGATGGTCATGTCGCCGATGGGGGATGCGTTGACCAGGTTGCCGGCGACGGTGGCGCGCTCGCGGATGGGCCACGATCCCATGAGGTTCATGGGCCCGGTCATGTCGCCGAGGAGCTCGGCGAGAACGGGCGAGCGTTTCATGTCCTCGGCGGTGGCCGATCCCGGGAGGACGATCCGATCGCCATCGGCGGCGATCTCCCGGCGCTCGGAGAGGACCAGACGGACATGGCAGCGGGCGAAGTCATCCGGGCGCTGGACATACAGATCGGTGCCGCCGGCAACCGGACGGTCGTCGTGGTCGTGGTCGTGGTCCGGCACCGGCCCGGGACCGGTGACCAGCGTCTGGGCCTCGGCCAGGCCGGACGGCAGAAAACCCTCGCGCACGAGGGCCGGAAGCCGCGGTTCGGCCGGATCGACGGTGTCCGCAAGGTGGGCGATGATCGTTGACACGGCGCGCCGGATGGAGGCATAGCCGGTGCACCGGCAGATGTTGCCGGCGAGGGCATCGCAGGCCGCACCGGCGCTCCACTCGGGCGCATCCAGAAGGTGGCCTGCGAGCGACATCAGGAATCCAGGCGTGCAGAAGCCGCACTGGGAGGCGCCCTCGTCGACGAAGGGCTGCTGGAGGGGACCGAGCCCGCCGCTGTCGAGGCCTTCGACGGTGATGACGTGGCAGCCGGCAGCGGCGGCGACCGGGACCAGGCACGAGGTTACCGGCCGGTAGCGGATGCCGTCGGGCCCCGGCACGCCGAGCAGGACGACACACGAGCCGCAGTCACCCTCGCGGCAGGCGTGCTTGGTGCCCTTGAGCCCGGCGTCGTGCCGGATCGCATCGAGCAGCGGCCGCCCGGTGGGACCGTGAAAGTCAAAGCGCTCGGCGTTGAGGACGAATTCGACGGCGGCGGTCATGTGCTGCACAACCTCTTTAGATGCAGATCTTCCACATGCTCAGCGTAACACGTTCGACAGCTGTCATATTCAATCCTGAGCGTTGGCTGTCCGACAGCCGACGCTCAGGATTGAACCTGCAGGTCATTGAAGTCCCATCACCACCGCAGCGGCCATGAACACCGCGGCGAGAACGAGCAGCTGGCCGAGCAGCGGCGCCATGAAGCGCAGCCAGCGCTCGTACGGCACGCCGCCGAGGCCGAGGGAGGCCATGAGGATGCCCGAGGTCGGGATGACCGTGTTCGAGAAGCCATCGCCGCAGGTGAAGGCGAAGACCGCGGTCTGGCGGGTGATGCCGAGCACGTCCGCAAGGGGCGCCATGAGGGGCATGGTCACGGCCGCTTGGCCCGAACCGGAGGGGATGAAGAAGTTGAGCACCGACTGGAAGACGAGCATGCCTTCCGCCGCCACGAGCCGCGGCACGTGGGCCAGAACCACCGCTGCCGACTGGATCAGGGTGTCGAGGATGAGCCCGTCCTCCATGACCACGGTGACCGCGCGGGCGAAGCCGACCACGAGGGCCGCGACCGTCATCTCCTCCATGCCGCGAACGACGGCCCGGGTGGCGTCGGCGATCGTCATCCGGGACACGGTGATCGCGACCAGGCCCATGAGGATGAAGCCGCCGGCCATCTCGGGAAGCCACCAGCCGAGGGCCTGGACCGCCCACAGAATGAAAACGAAGATCGCGACGCAGGCGATCACAGTGGCGACGTGGCCACGGGTGAGGGGCGGTGGCTCCACGCCTTCGTCGATCTCGATGTCGGCACCGGCGACGTGGGACGTGGAGGGGTCGCGCCGAACCCGCGCCCCGTAGCGCAGCATGTAGGCCAGGGTCACGGCCATGCAGCAGACGAAGAAGGCGAGCCGGAAGCCTATGGCGCTGTTGAGTGGCAGGCCGGCGATGCTCTGGGCGATGTTGACGGTGAAGGGGTTGGTGGTTGCGGCGGCGAAGCCGACCGCACCGGCAACGTAGACCAGCGCCACGCCGTAAATGCGGTCGCAGCGGATTTCCCGGGCGACGATCAGGAAGATGGGAACGAGGGGGATGAACTCTTCGCCCATGCCGAGCGTCGATCCTCCGATTCCCATGAGCACCATGAGCACGACGGTCAGGAGCCGCCAGCGGTGACGGAGCCGGTCGAGCACCGCGTGGAGCACCGCGGGAATCGTGCCGGTGGATTGGAGAATGCCGAAGACACCGCCGATGATGAAGATGAAGAAGATGATGTCCGCGGCGGCGATCATGCCGCGGGGGATCGCGCTCAGGAAGCCCTCGAGGCTCGTCGGTGTCGCCATCCCGGGCGCCCGTTGCTCGAAGAACACGCCGGCGAACGAGCTGTGCTTGGGCACGGTGGCGTAGGTGCCGGGCACGACCATGGTGCGCTCGAGACCACTGATGATCCGGGTCTCTCGGTCGAACTCGCCCGACGGTACAACCCAGGTCAGCAGGCTGCAGACGAAGACGACCCCGGTCAGCAGCGCGAACACATGCGGAATCCTGATTCTCAAGCTGCTCCCTTTCGCGACTCCCGAATCCGATCAGAGCCCGACTTTTTCCAGGATCCGATCCAGCGCCTCCAGCTCGCCCTTGGTGGTGTAGAAGTGAGGCGATAAACGGACCGATCCCTGACGGACCGAGCACACCACCTTTCGCTCGTGCAGCCGGCGGGCGGCCTCGAGAGGCGCGATGCCCGACGGTCGTGCCGACACGATGCCGGCGATGGGTTGACCGGACCCGGGTGAGAATACGTCCCAGCCGTGGGCCAGCAGAGTTCGCGTGAGCAGGCGCGAGAGCATCTCGACGCGGGCCTGGATCGTGTCGATGCCGACGCCGGTGAGCAGGTCGAGGGCGGCCGCGAGACCGGCGATCCCGACCTCGTTCGCTGCGCCGGCCTCGAAGCGGCGACCGTCGGCGCGGTGCTCGAGGTTGTGAAGAAAGAAGGACCCCCGTTCCCTTTCGATGTTGCGCCAACCCGAGAGCACCGGTCGAAGACGTTCACGGAGCCCGGGCGTGGTGGCCATGAGCCCGGCGCCTTCGGGCCCGAGCAGCCACTTGTGGCCATCAGCGACCACGGCGTCAGCCCCGACAGCGGCAAGGTCCATGGGCAGCACGCCGAGGCCCTGGATGGCATCCACGACCAGGATCACACCCCGGTCTCGGCAGAGCTGGCCGAGCTGGGTCAGGGGTGCGATCCAGCCGCTGTGGAAGGCGACCCAGGACACGGCCAGCAGCCGGGTTCGATCGGTGAGCTTGAGCTCGACCTCGACCGGATCCACCCGGCCGTCGGGCTGGGCGTAGCGCACGACCCCGACCCCCCGACTCTCCAGGTTGAGCCATGGTGCGACGTTTGCGGCGAACTCCTCGTCGCCCACGAGCACCTCGTCGCCGGGTTGCCAGTCAAGACCTTCGGCGACGGTGCTCAGACCGGCCGACGTCGAGCTGACGATGGTGACGTCCTCGGGGCTGCAGCCGAGGATCTGGCCGCCGAGGTGGCGACAGGCGAGGGTGGCATGGTGCCACTCCTCGGACTCCTCGGTCCCGCTCTGCTCCTGGCCGGTGATCCGCCGACGCATGGCCTCGGCCACGGGGTAGGGGAGCGGACAAACCGCAGCGTGATCGAGGTAAAGGCACCGTTCCCTGATCGGAAACTCGGGCAGCCAACGGCCGAGGTCGAAGGGCATGGCAGGATTGTAGCGGGGTTCTCGAGTGGAGACGTGTGACTAG
>Ga0316576_10000181_pt1 | contig 26216 bp, 25 predicted proteins | sample S0NA_FD_203075 | JGI IMG/M metagenome (GOLD analysis project Ga0316576, IMG submission 203075) | Rhizosphere microbial communities from salt marsh grasses in Alabama, United States - S0-2_050615r3r5 | ecosystem: Host-associated > Plants > Roots > Rhizosphere | place: USA: Alabama | collected...
TTTTCTGATGGAAGCAAGGCAGAAGGCTGAGGCCGATAAAATACTCGGTGTTGATAGGCAGGCGTTGGTTATGGTATCAGTATGGTGCGATTTCCAATATTGGTGTTGATAACATCCACCGAAAAATTTTATTTCCGTGTGCGAAAAGGCACGATGATCTCCATGCAGTGCGCTCTATGTGTTTGGAAGCTCGCAGGATCTCGGTCTTCAAAAAGCACGAAGTTCCATCAATTTACGCAATCACATGCGCCTCTGGCTCACTCCCTACAGGTACAAGAAACATCCGATATGGCTTGGACAGATCAGCCGTGTCATAGGTGTCAATTATTCGAGACGGACCTTAATAACCCATGCCATTGATCCGGATGTCGATGAAACGCGCAATGGGCTCGTTGGAGATCTCGCCTGCTCCCAGGCACTCGGTGCGGTTGGTTTTGTCAAAGGATCACAACGCTCCTCTCTCGATGAAACCCATTTCAATCAAACCCCTGATCCATTAAAGGAGTGTCCCTATGACCTGTATTGTTCAGAAATATGGTGGCAGCAGTGTAGCGGATTTGGGGCGGCTGCATAAAATCGCCCACGTAATTGCCGATCTCAAAGGCAGGAATATTGATATCGCCGTTGTGGTTTCGGCAATGGGAAAAACAACGGATGAACTGGTGGCTATGAGTCGCGAAGTGTCTGCCAACCCCCCCCGACGGGAAATGGACATGCTGCTTTCCACCGGTGAGCGTATTACCATGGCGATGCTCTGCATGGCGTTGCATGAGCAAGGGCTCGATGCCGTATCGTTGACCGGCTCCCAGGCTGGCATCATCACCAATGACCGCCACAATGATGCCCAGGTCATCGAGGTCAGACCATATCGGGTGCAGGATGAAATGGCTAAAGGTAAAGTTGTCATCATCGGCGGTTTCCAGGGCGTCAGCTATAAGCGGGACATTACGACGCTTGGCCGCGGCGGATCTGATACAACGGCCGTGGCGCTGGCGGCGGCCTTGAATGCCGAGCGGTGTGAGATTTATTCGGATGTGGACGGGGTCTATTCCGCCGACCCCTCCGTGACGTCCGATGCCCGGCACTTGCCTGAGGTTTCCTTTCCGGTCATGCAGGAGATGAGCACGGCTGGGGCCAAGGTGCTGCATGCGTCGGCAGTGCAGTTCGCCAAGGAAAAAAACATCGCTATATACGCTCGAGCTGCATTTTCGGAGGGCCGTGAAACCATTATACGACGTCTTTCCCCAGGCTCTGTCGTGGGTGTACAGGCGGTGGTTAGCGAAGAACAGGTCCAACGAGTCCACCTCCACGGGGCCGGCACGCACGCCCGCTTCAAAACGGCCTTGGATTACCTTGAAAGCGAACAGATCCCCATCAAAGAAGTCAATCTTGCCAACATGTCCCCTAACACAGAGCGATCATCCGCTTCTTTCGTCGTTTCCACAAATAACATCTATGGATGGGAGCACGTCAAATCCGTATTACGGAAAAAACTGGAAAAAAAGGTCGATTTCGACACCGACTTGGCGGCCCTGTCGCTGATCGGCGAAGGGTTGAACCGCAACAACCTGACACTGTTGCAAACGATCGACTTGCTGGCCAACAATGATATACCCGTGCTTGGCGTTACGACAACCTCGTTCCGTATTTCCTTGCTGGTACCGAGAAGCCAGATTGAAAAAAGTGTAGTAATTTGTCACACCCGCTGGGTGGCCAACAATGGCGAATAGACAAACGGAGGCAAGAAACCTCACCATGTGCATCTGGCCCCAAATAATTCCGTTTGACAGACAAAACATATGTGATAATTATATGACCATAATTCAGGTCAACTAAAATAGAGGTCATATCATGGAGACGCTATCGCTGTCAGAGGCAAAAATGAAACTCAGTGAGCTGATCGACCGGGTTCAGTCCACCGATGCGGAGGTTGTCATCACCAAGAACGGAAGGCCGGCTGCGGTGCTGGTGAGTCCGGACGAATTCGACGGCTGGAAAGAAACCCTTTCGATTCAATCGGATCCTGATTTGATGATCGAGATCAAAAAAGGCCTTTCCGCGCTGAAGAAAAATGCCGAGGTATATACTCTGGAAGAACTTTTTGAATAGACGATGCCATCCAAGGAACGAATTCAAATAACGTTCAGGGCTCCAGAAGAGATCGTTACGCTGATTCGAGGCTGTCACCCTCAGTTGAAAAGAAAAATCCGGGCTGGTTTGCGACATATTATGGATGAGCCGGAATCCGGTAAATGGTTAAAAGATGAATTGGAGGGAATGCAAAGCTATCGTATCAGCAGATTTCGGATCATTTACCGCAGATCTTCTCCATGGATCATCGACATCGTTGCCATCGGCCCCAGGAGAACCATTTACGAAGAAACCTACCGAATCATAAAAAAAGAATCAGATCATCCACCGCGATGACGTGTGCCCAAATTGTGCCCCTCAAGGTTAAATTTTCTCAACTGTTTCCAAACGAAAGCAAAAATAGCCTTTCGATACTATTTGCCTTTTTGCAATCATCCGGTTTAAAAACCTTTTGGTTTCGGTTGAAATCGTAATCTTTCCGAAATGCAGTTGATTTTTCATATTAATCATTCTTAATATTTGAACCGCTCAACATAGGTGATACAAAGGAGTAAAGTTTGAAACGCAAGCTGATTCCAATCGTTTTTGTCGTCTTGCTTGTCGGTGCGGGCATCCTGGTCTACTGGGGGCAATACCAAGAGCACACCGCCGAACGCTATTACTCGGGCGTCATCGAGGCGTCCCAGGCCGACATCGCCTTTCAGGTCGGCGGCCGGGTGCAGGAAATTCCGGTGGACGAGGGCCGGCTGGTCAAGAAGGGAGATGTGCTGGCCGTTCTTTTCTCCTACGAGTTTGTGGCTGCCAGGAATCAGGTCCGATCCAAGCTGGCGCAACAGCAAAAAAACCTCGCACAAGTGGAAACCGCTTTGGAGGTAAGCCGAAAGGTTCTGCCGGCGGAAGTCGAGCGGGCCGAGGCCGGCGAAAAGGCCCTGGCCGCCCAGCTGAACCAGGCAAAAAGCGGCTATCGACCCCAGGAGCTTAAAAGCGCCCAGCTGGCTGTCGACGAGGCCCGGGCCGCTTTAGAGGACGCCCGGCGCAACAAAACGCGTTACGATCAGCTTTACAGCAGAAATGTGGTCGCCGAGAGAGACCAGAACACCGCTCAGCTTCGATACGACACCGCGCTGAAGGAGTACGGGCAAGCCCGGCAACAGCTGGCCATGTTGAAGGAAGGCTATCGTCGCGAAGATGTGGAAACCGCCGCAGCCCGTCTCAAAGAGGCTCAAGCCGCCGTCAGGCTGGCCCGCAGCAACCTGAAGAAAATCGAGGTGGCGGAATGGGAGGTGGAGGCCGCCCGAGCCGCGGTCGAAGCTGCGGAGGCGGCGCTGGACATGGCTGAAATCCAACTGGGCTACACCGAACTGCGGGCCCCCTTCGACGGGGTGATCGTCAGCCGCAACATCGAACCCGGCGAGGTGGTCTCAGCCGGCCAGGAGGTCATTTCCATCTCCGATCTGTCCGAAGTCGATTTGAAAGTGTTTGTTCCGGAAAACGAAATCGGCAAGGTCAAACCCGGCCAGGACGTCTCCGTCAACATCGACACCTTCCCGGACAAGACCTACCATGGATGGGTTGCGTTCATTTCGCCTGAGGGCGAATTCACCCCCAAATTCATTCAAACGCACGAAGAGCGCGTCAAGCTGGTCTTTCTGGTCAAAATTACCCTGCCCAATCCACAACTGGAACTCAAAACAGGAATGCCTGCCGATGCCTGGTTTCGCTGACAAGCAACACAGCGCGCCTGCATCGGATATTGGTGAACCGCCGATCATCCAGGTCAGCAAGGTAACCAAGCAATTTGGCAGCCTGGTTGCGGTTTCCGAGACCTCTTTCGATATCCGGCGGGGCGGGATCGTCGGGCTGGTCGGTTCCGACGGCGCCGGTAAAACCACTTTGTTGCGCATGATTGCCACCATGACGGCACCCAGCAGCGGCGAGATCCTGATTGACGGCTTCGATGTTGTCCGGCAGAGAAATGCCGTCAAAAAACGGATCGGATACATGCCCCAGCGCTTCGGACTCTACCAGGATCTCACGGTAGCCGAGAATCTCAATTTCTTTATGGATATATTCGGTATCCACGGCCGTGAAAGGGTAAAGCGGCGGGAACGCTATCTCGGGTTTTCAAATCTCCTGCCGTTTTTGAACCGCAGGGCCGGGGACCTGTCCGGCGGAATGAAGCAAAAGCTCGGACTGGCATGTGTCCTGATTCATCAGCCCGGGATTCTCATTCTGGATGAGCCTACCAATGGTGTCGACCCGCTGTCACGCCAGGAATTCTGGGAAATTCTGTCCGAGATGCGCGGTCAAAACATGACCATTCTAGTCGCAACCGCCTACCTGGATGAAGGCGAAAAATGCGACCGGCTGCTGTTGCTGCATGCCTCCCGTTTGCTGGAGGAAGCGACGCCAGCCGAACTGAAGTCGGGGTTCGGCGACATGGAAGAGGCCATTATTCATCGAATACTGCAGGCTGACGCATCCCTCAGGGAGGATAATTTTGTTGTCTGAAGCGGTACGTGTGCAAAACCTGGAAAAGCGGTTCGACAATTTCGTGGCAGTCGATCACATTTCGTTTCAGGTGGCCAACGGTGAAATCTTCGGGTTGCTGGGCCCCAATGGCGCCGGTAAATCGACCACCATTCGAATGCTGTGCGGAATTATCACCCCGACAGGCGGAACCGGCCATGTGGGCGGGCTGGACATCCTCACCCAGGCCGAGGAGATCAAACAGAGCATCGGTTACATGTCCCAGAAATTTTCGCTATATCAGGACCTGACCCCCTTGGAAAATATCCGCTTCTATCTGGGAATCTACAATGTGCCGGTGCGAATGTGGCGGGAACGCATGGAATGGGTGCTGCAAACGACGCGTCTGCAAGCGGTCAAAAACCGGCTGACCCGGGACCTGCCGCCGGGATGGCGCCAGCGCCTGGCCCTGGGCTGTGCCCTGCTGCATCGTCCGAAAATTATTTTTCTGGACGAGCCTACCTCCGGCGTGGATCCCATTACGCGCAGGCATTTCTGGAGCTTCATTCAGGAATTGACCGCGCAGCAGGTAACGGTGTTCGTGACTACCCACTACATGGATGAAGCCCGCCACTGCAACCGGGTCGTCATCATCAACGCAGGCCGAATCGTGGCCTCCGGTTCGCCGGACGCTATCGTGCAAGAGCTGTTTCCCGACCGCACCGGGGCCGATCTAAGCGACGCCTTCGTCAAACTGGTCGGCCGGGGGACCCCATGAACCTTCGCAGCATCCGGGCGGTGGCCAGAAAAGAGTATTATCACCTGGTCCGAGACTTTCGCAGTCTCTATCTGGCGCTGGTTATCCCCCTCCTTTTGGTTCTGCTGTTCGGTTATGCCCTCAGTCTGGATGTGGAACATATTCCCATGCTTGTGGTGGACCACGACCATACCGTCCAAAGCAGGGAATTTATCCGCAAACTGGACGCTACCATCTATTTCGATGTCGCGGCCAACCTGCCGAACGTTGAAGCGCTGATCGACCATCTCGACCGCAATCTGGGCCTGGTGGGCGTCGTAATCCCCCCGGGCTGGAGTGCCGATCTCAAAGCCGATCGCGAAAGTCCGCTGCAGATCGTCATCGACGGCAGCGACCCCAATTACGCCGGCAACACCCGGGCTTTCATCACGGCTTACACGGCGGCTGCCAACCAGGAACAGTTGCTGGCCTTTTTAAACCGCCATGGCCGGACCCGCATCCACGTGCCCGTGGAAGGCCGCATCAGGGTCTGGTTTAACGAAGACCTGGAAAGCCGTAATTTCATCATCCCCGGCATCATCGCGGTCATCATCATGATCGTGGCGGCCCTGCTGACGTCCCTGGTTATTGCCAGGGAATATGAAAACGGCACCATGGAGACCATCCGATCGCTGCCGTTGGGGGCGGTCGATTTTTTGGTGGGCAAATCGATCCCCTACTTTTTTATCGCTCTGACCGATGTGCTGGTGGCGATTCTGATGGGGCAGTTGCTGTTCGGTGTGGTGATGAAGTCCAACTTCTGGTTGATGATACTGGCTTCAACCGTTTACATCGGCGTGGCCTTGGGTATCGGCCTGCTGATATCCACGGGTGTAAAATCCCAGCTGGTGGCCAATCAAATGGCGATCATGCTGACCTATCTGCCCTCGCTGCTGCTTTCCGACTTTGTCTTTCCCCAGGAAAATATGCCGGTTGTTTTGAAACTCATTTCACACATTGTGCCGGCCACCTATTTTATCGACATCCTCAACGGCCTTTACCTTCGCAATCTGGGTCTTACTCAACTCTGGCCGAACTACCTCGTGCTGACCGCCATGTTCGCCCTGATGCTGCTGCTCAATGTCGCCATGTTGAAAAAGGAGGGACTTTAGAATGAACTGGATCAGGGTTCGTGAAATGGTTCGCAAGGAATTTATTCAACTCTTGCGGGACCCCAAAAACCGGCCGCTGCTGATTCTGGCACCCCTCATTCAACTCATCGTATTCGGTTACGTGGTCACCACCGATGTGCGCGACATTCGCGTGGGGCTGCTGGACCAATCGCACACTTCGGAGAGTCGACGCCTGATCGAGGCCATTGACGGCAACCGCACCTTTCGCATCACCCACTTCGTCGAGCACCCGGGGCAACTGGAGCGGCTCCTCATCGATCGAAAGGTGAATATGGCCCTGCGGATCCCGCCGGACTTCAGCAGCCGCATCCGCAAAAAGAAAACCGCCCCCCTTCAAATTCTCGTGGACGGCAGTATGAGCAATATGGCGGCGGTAAGGATATCCTACATAAGCGCCGTGATCGAGCGCTTCAATACGCAGATGATGCACGAGCTCTATCCCCTGCGTCTGGACTACGGTGAAATAGACGCCCGTATCCGCACCTGGTACAATCCCAACCTGGACAGCCGCTATTTTTATGTTCCCGGAATCGTGGCGTTTCTGGTTATGCTGCTTTCGCTGTTGCTGACCTCGATGGCCATCGTGCGCGAAAAGGAGGTCGGCACCATGGAGCAATTGATTGTCACACCGCTGAAGTCCTACGAACTGATTCTGGGCAAGACAATTCCCTTCATCATCGTGGCCCAGGCCCAGATGATCATGGTGATCGCATTTGCCGTATTGTGGTTTCGAATCCCTCTGGTCGGCAGCATCCCTCTGCTGTTGGGGGCCACCGCCCTGTTTCTACTCAGCACGCTGGGGATCGGACTGTTTATTTCTTCCGTCTCCAAAACCCAGCAGCAGGCCATGATGACCAACTTTTTTTTCATCCTGCCTTTTTTTATGCTGAGCGGTTTCGTGTTTCCCATTGCCAACATGCCGCGGGTGGTCCAATGGCTGACCTTTCTGAATCCCCTCAAGCATTTTTTAATTATCATTCGGGGTATATTCCTGAAAGGAACCGGGTTTGCCGTGCTTTGGCCCCAGTTTCTCAGCCTGGCCGTGCTGGGCGTCGCTGTCTTTATCGGGGCCCTCAGCCGTTTTCAAAAACGGATCGAATAGGGCAAGGGCTATTGAAGCGCCCGCTGCGCTCGAGACACGGAAATCGCAGAGAATAATTTAATCCTGCGGGGCTTGCGAGGGGTCGGAAGCTTAAAGCAAGCGCAATTGAACCACAAAGACACAAAGGACACAAAGGACACAAAGGACACAAAGAAACATATAAATTTTTTCTGCGGGGAATGCCAAAGGCTAATTTACAACCACTTGACCCCTTGAACCCTCGGATCCTTGGCCCCTGGAACTCTATTTAAACGGTGGGGTGTAGTTTAACAGCTTGTTTACCCTTGGGCGTTTCCTTGAGTTCAAACGATACGGCATCACCCTTTTGCAACCCGAAATAACCGTATTGGCTGATACCGGATTTATGAAAAAAAACAACGCCATGTTGTTCGGTATCGATAAACCCATAGCCTTTTTTTTCACTATAAGATTTTATATACCCGTCCATATAATTCCCTTTGTTTTCGACTTAACGGCCAAATAAAAAAGGCATCCCCTCTGTTTTTGAAGGGATGCCCAATGATTCACCTCAACGTTGCAAAAGCCTGAGGGCTTCAGAGTCAAGGCGCCTGAGGGTTAAACCACGGTTACGTTGGCAGCGGCAGGGCCCTTGGGACCTTGCTCAACGTCAAAGGTAACGCGATCACCCTCATCAAGCGTTTTGAAACCGACAGCATTGATGCCCGAATGATGAACAAATACATCCGGACCGTCTTCCTGTTCGATGAATCCAAAGCCTTTGCTGGCATTAAACCACTTAACAATTCCGTTAGACATGTTAGCATCCTCCTTTCAAATTATTTTCAAAATCTTAAACTGGAGGATGTATCATCTTAGTATGGACTGTCCTGCAGAAAAAAATCGCCTCACACATCGATGTGTGGCCGAGTTGAATGACAATATAGTAACACACACTTTGGCAAATGCAAATTAAATGTTTGAATATTTTGAAAATATCTTTTTTATATGACTAAAAGTCCATTAAATCGAATGGTTATGCAGATACATATCGAATCGACGGGTTGGCCCATTACAGCGCAAAGGTATGTTGGCAACCTGACATTGATGCGTGGCAGCGTTATTTGAAACGCTCAAATTACCCCAGCAGCGTAAACGCCTGAGGGGTTCAGGTATCACTCCGATATATAAGGCAGCGGCCAGATTTTGAAGTAGTCCCGGATCCTGATCCACACCCCCACCAGGCCCTCCGGCTCCAGGATGATAAACAGGATGATGAGGCCGCCGAAGACGAATTCCTTCATTGGCCCCAGGTATATGGTGAAGTTGGGGTCGTAGACGCGGGCGATGTAGCTGACGAGAAGATCCAGCAGGACAGGCACCAGCGTGATAAAAATCACGCCGAATATCGTGCCGACGAGCCTTCCCAGTCCGCCCACCAACACCATGGCCAGAAAGATGATCGAGTGGGTAAAAAGGTAGTCGCCCGGGATGGCGGTCCGCAACAGCCCGGCAAAAAGGGCACCGGCGATACCGGCGTAAAAAGCGCTGATGGCGAACGACAAGAGTTTGTAGGGGAATATGGGGATGCCGATGATTTCGGCGGAAACATCATTGTCCCGAATGGCCACTAGGGCACGGCCGATTTTGGATCGCATCATATTTTTCGCTCCCCACATGAGAAAAGCCGCCAGCACAAAAAGCAAGACGAAGTAAGACTGATTTTTACTCAGAGAAAGGCCGAACACATGGGGTACGGGAAGCTCGATCCCGCGAATGCCGCGGGTTACGCTGTCCCAGTGGATAATCGTGTATTCGATGGCGAACTGAAAAGCCAGCGTCGCGACCATGAGATAAAAGCCCTTGATGCGCAACGAAGGGACGCCCACGACCAGGCCCAGGACGGCGGCCCCCAGACCGGCAAGCAGAATGGAAAGGATGAACGGACAGTTCCAGTTGGTAATCAAAAGGGCCGATATATAGGCGCCCACGCCCATGAAGGCGGCATGCCCGAGGGAAAGCAGGCCCGTAAATCCGACCAGGAGCTGCAACCCCAGGGCGGCGATGAGGTTGATCAGTATCAGGTTCATGATGAAGTAGTGGTACTCATTCGCTCCCACCCCGAAAAGGGACCCGATCAGCATGGCGGCGACCAGGACGATTAAGACTGCAAACCAGATCCTCATGAACCGGGTACGGAAAATCCTTTCGTCCTCCCGATAACTGAACACCGCCGTCGAAGCGAAATAGTTATTGTAGATCTTTGAAAATGAGGTCACGAAAGGATCTCCTCTAAGGCTACCGTTCCTTTTAGTGTCGATTTGCGACCGTCTTCGTAGTGTATCTCGAGGTCCAGCGCATGAACCTTTTTTAACTGGTACAGGTCTTCGATGAGTGCCTTGTACCGCTCGGAAACGAATTTTCGCCTCACTTTCCTTGTCCGGGTCAGCTCCCCGTCATCGGGGTGCAGCTGTTTGAGAAGGATGGCAAACCGCTTGATGCGGATGTTCTTGGGGAAGCGCTCATTGATCCGGCTTATCTCTTCCCTAACAAGTTGGTACACCTCGCTTCGCTGGGACAGATCCTGAAAGGTGGTGTAGGAAATACCCCGCTTTTTGGCCCAGTTGCCGACGTTTTCCAGGTCGATGCTGACGATGGCGGTAACATAGGGCCGCTCGCCGCCGCAAACCATGGCTTCATTGATGTAGGCGCTGAATTTCAGGCGGGTCTCGATATCCTGGGGGGCAAAGCGCGTGCCGTCGTCTATGGTCATGATGTCCTTGGCCCGATCGAACACGTACAGATGCCCGTCTTCGCCGAAATAGCCGGCGTCACCAGTTCGAAGGAAACCGTCCTCGGTGTAGCATTCACGGGTGGCATCCTCGTTTTTATAATACCCAAGGTGCGTGTTTCTGCCGCAGACCAGAATTTCGCCATCATCCGAGAGCTTGACCTCGACATCGGGCACGGGAACGCCCACGGTTTCCGGCCTGACATCGTCCTCCCGATGGGTGGTGGCGATACCGCCGCACTCCGACTGTCCGAAGACCTGTCGGAGATCGAGTCCCAGTGCCTTGAAATATTTAAACACTTCCGGCGAAATGGCCCCGCCGCCGGTTATGGCCACCTTGACACGGCCCAGGCCCACTTTGTTCTTGAGGGGGCGCAGCACGAAGAAGTTGAGAAAGGGCTGCAGCATGCGACTGCCGAGACCTGGATCTTCACCGGTCAAGTCGGCTTCGCTGCACTTCATGGCGGTTTTGATAGCCAGGTTGTAGAAATAGCGCTTGGCAAAATCGGCATTGTCCATGGCGGCCTGGATGGTGGAAATCAGGAACTCCCAAACCACCGGCGTCCCTCCAAAATAGTACGGCTGCAGTTCCAGAAGGTCTTTGCGAAGCGTTTCGGTTTCTTCGGGAAAGTTGTAGTGGGCGCAAATTTTCAGAAAGCGGGTCACGTTGAACATCTGTTCCCCTATCCAGGAAAGGGGGGCGGCCGAAAGGATTTCATCCCCTTTTTCCATTTTCACAACCTGTCCGAAACTGTCGCAGGCAAAAATGAGGTTGTCATGGCTGAGGATCGAAAGCTTGGGCAAGGCGGTCGTTCCGGACGTGGTCAGCATCATCGCCGGTTCGGACGGATCGATCTCTTTGGCTCTGTTCATCAGAAAGTCCACCTTGCGGGTTTCCTCATCGACCCCCATGGCGACCACATCTTCAAAGCGGCGCATGAAAGGGTATTCGCCATAATAGTGATTCATGCCCCTCGAATCCCACACGATGACCGTTTTGACCTTGGAATCGATCCGTTTCCAGATCGACAGGATTTTGTCGGCCTGTTCCTGATCCCGCACCACCAGAAAAACGGCATCGGAGTAACCGATCAGGTACTCCAGTTCTTCCGTAAGGCTGTCCGGGTAGGCGCCGGTGGGAACGCCGCCGGCAGCCATACAGGCAAATTCGGCGATGATCCATTCCGGTTTGTTGTCGCCGATGATCATCAAATGGTCACCGTTCTCGAATCCCAACGCCCGCAACCCCAGAGCGAAGCGCTGGATGTTGTCATGCAGTGCCTGCCAGGTCATCGGACGCCAAATGCCGAAGCGTTTTTCCCGCATGGCAACGTCCCGCGGCCTTTCGATGGCATTGTTGACGATCAGACCGATTAAATTGTCTTCGAGCATGTCCTTGCCTTCATCACTACACCCATAAATCTTTTTGTTTCTGCCTTCCCAGGTAGGCTTCGATCACCTGAGGGTTTTTCTGCACTTCCTCGGGGCCGCCCTCGGCAATCTTGGTTCCGAAGCTCAACACGCAGACCCGGTTGGAAAGATCCATTACCGGTGCCAGGTCGTGTTCGATCCAGATAATGGTTACCTTAAGATCGCGATGGACATCGAGGATATAGCTGGCGATATCCTCTTTTTCCTCGACCGCCATGCCCGACATGATCTCATCCAGCAGCAGCAGTTTGGGCCGCATGGCCAGCGCCCGTGCCATGTCGACCCGCTTGCGAACACCAAAGGGAAGAATGCCCACCGGTGAATAACGGAAGCTGGAAAGCCCCATGAAATCGATGATTTCCTCTTCGATTTCGCTGCGGTGTTTGATTTCGTCCCGGACGATATGGGGCAAACGCAGAAAACTGCCCAGGAGGGAATACTTCATCAAAAAGTGACGGCCGAGCTTGATGTTGTCCAGCACCGTCATCCCATGAAAAAGCTCCACCTTTTGAAATGTCCTGGCGACACCGAACGTGGCGACGGCATGGGGCTTCAATCCATTCAAACGCCGCCCCTCGAAGGAGATGGAACCGCCGTTGGGTTGATAGTGCATGTTGATGCAGTTGAGCAGACTGGTCTTGCCGGCGCCGTTGGGGCCGATGATGGAAAAGATGTCCCCCTGGTTCACGGCAATATCGACACCGTTCAACACCTGGACCCCCCCGAAGGCCAGCTTCAGGTTCTCGATTTGCAGGAGTGGCTTGTTGTTGTCGCTGGTTACAGCCATCGTTTGCGCCTCTTGTAGCGTTTGGCATCTTTATAACTTTTCCGTTCCCTTTCGCCGGATCCCAGATAAAATTCTTTGACATCTTCGTTGGCGATAAGTTCCCTTGCCGTGCCATCGAGAACGATGCGGCCGGTTTCCACAACATATCCCCGCGTTCCAATGTTGAGGGCCTGGTGCGCGTTCTGCTCCACAAGCACGATGGTGATGCCGGCCTTGTTCAACCTGCCGATGATTTCAAAAAGCTCTTCGGTGATAAGGGGGGCCAGCCCCAGTGAAGGTTCGTCCAGAAGCAATATTTTGGGATTGGTCATCAATGCCATGCCGATGGCCAACATCTGCTGCTCGCCGCCGGAGGCATAGCCCGCTTTTTTTTGCCGCAGCCGCTTCAGCATTGGGAAATACTCGTACACGCGGTCAATGTCGGCTCTTACCTGCTTGTCCCAGCGCGAAAAGGCGGCGGCCCGAAGATTTTCCTCGATGGTGAGGTACCAGAAAACAGGCCGGTCCTCCATGACATAGGTGACGCCGTAGCGTTTCATGATGTCGGTGGAATCCAGTCCTGTAATCGAGGCCCCCTCCATTTTTATGTCTCCGTCGATAATATTGCCGTCGTAGAAGTCGATCATCCCGGATACCGCGCGCAACAGGGTGGTCTTTCCGGCGCCATTGGCGCCGATGACGACTAGCACCTCCCCCTTCCTGACCTCCAGGGAAACGCCGTTCAACACGGAAATCACGTCGTGGTAGACAACGCGCAGATTTTCAATGGCAAGCATACCTAAACCCTCTCAATACGCACCGTTCCGAAAAGGCCGTACGGCCTGATCAGCAGCACCACCAGAAGCAGCAGATAGGGGGCCACCTCCTTAAAGCCTTCGAGGCCCAGTGGTTCGATATAGGTGCCGGCCACGGCCTCGCACACCCCCACGAGGATTCCACCCACCAACGCTCCGCCGACACTGTCCATTCCGCCGATGAGCACCACCGGCAGGGCCCTCAAGCCCACAAACCCCATGCCCACCGAAAGCGCACCGAAGTTGGAGATCATGATTCCGGCGATACTGATGCTCAGCGCACTGATCGCCCAGACCATCAGGAGCACGAAGCGGGCATTGATCCCGAAGGCCATGGCCTTGGCCTGGTCCTCGGAGGTGGCGCGAATGGCCAAGCCCCAGCGGGTGCGGAAGAGAAAAAAGACAATCAGGCCGAAGGTCAACAGGGAGAGGATGCCGGCCCAGATGGGGTCCGACAAAAAAAAGAATTCGTCGAACTCGAAGGTAATGTCCGGCAGGTCGAGAAAAAAGGAATAGGAATGCGACCCCCAGATCAGTTGTGCGCAGGCCCTTAAAAAAAAGGCCAGACCGAGGGTCACGATGGTCATCGAAATGGGCGACCTCCCCAGCAAGGGTTTGATGGTGACCCTTTCCACGATGGCGCCGACAACGCCCGCACAAAGCAGCCCCAGGGGAAGGGCGACCATGAAGCGCAGGAGGGGGCTGCTGATGAAGGAGGGGAGCTTCAGTCCGGAATAAAAGAAAAAGAAGGTCAATATACCGGCCGCGAGCCCCGAAGGGATGGCCAGGCTCGGGCGAAGGTTGTTGTCCCTGATCAGGACATACGCAAAAAAGACAAACATCAGCAGGCCCAGAGGCAACGCCCGGTGCCAGGGGACGGTTTCGTTGAAAAAAAGGATGTAGAAGAGAAAGGAACCGATTACGAGGAACTCGCCGATGGCAAAGTTGAACGCTTCCGACGCCTTGAAAATGATGACGATGCACAGTCCCAACAAGGCATACACTAGCCCCACAAGCACACCGGAACCCAGGGTCTGAAGAAGATCGATCATGAGCGCCTCGCTATGGCCGGTACAGATGATGCGGCCGGCAAAAAAGCCTTTGCCGGCAGGGAAAACGCCTCTGCTTTCCCCATCGACAAAGACGCATCTGCCGGCCGCAGGTACGGTCCCGACGGTGTCACGGCGGTTGAACCGGGATGCGCTGTTTGTGTCAGAGATTCAGTGCCATCGGCGCCGTGCTGCATAAACGCCGCAATAAAATCGTTACAGGATCTCATTACCTGAATCTTGTGCGCGCCGGGCACTACCATTCGATCTCGTCGGTGTTGATCCAGTCGCTGGCCGGGGTCAGTCCTCCGGTTGGCACCATCTTGCCCCCCATTTCAACCATTTTGACATGCGCTTTAAAGATTCGCAGCATGGGGATGGTGTGGGATTTGTATTCAAAAGTCCTGCCGTCGAACATGCCCTTGAAGTCCCACGTCAGGTTGTCGAGGGCTTTTTTGACACCCTCCCGGGTAAGGTCGTATTTGCTGTCCGCTTCCGTCAGCACCTTCTGAATCATCAAGGCATAGGTCAACCCCTCCTGATAAAGGAAGATGTCTTTGATGCCTCCGGCCTGGAGTCCCTTTTCATATTCCTCGGGCCGGTATTTTTTGGCGAAATCATGAATGAACTTTACAAAAGTGTTGTCCATCGGGGTTTGCGACCGCGGCACCGTGTCGTAAAAGGGCCGGGTGGCGACGCCCACGTAGCCGTCATAAGCCTCCTGGCAGACCAAAATGGGAAACCTTCCGGTTGTGTAATGAGTTCCCATTAGTTGGACGTCCTTGAGAACTTTTTTAGCGGTTTTAAAAAAAATGGCCGTATGCCCGGTGGCGCCGGAATACCCGTGATAGATCACGTACTGGGCCTTTTTCTTGCGAAGCTGCATGCATTCGTTGGTGGCGGCGGTGGCGGTATAAGGGTACTCGATCTCGGCGACCACCTCGAATCCGAGCTGCTTGGCATAGGCAATGCCCTCGGGCGTGCCGTCCCGTCCCCAGGCGGTGGGACTGTATACGAAACCGATCCTGGGCGGACCTTTCTTCTTGTGGTTTTCCTTGATCCACTTCACGAGTATTTTAACCTGGCTGCCGTAGGTCGCCCCCAGAGAGTAGTAGTAGGGATATTTGGAAGGGCCGCCCTCTTCGCCGAAGATCTCCGTGGAGTACGATCCGTCCAGCCATGGGATCTTTTCCTCCACATTCACCTTTTCAATGAGCGGTTTGAGGCCTCCGGTAATGTAGCCGGTCGCCATGATGAACTCGTCTTTGCTGTGCTCTGCGGCATACTTGTTGAAATTGGCCACTTCCACGGTTGGATTGTAACGGAAGTCTTCCAGGAACCAGGTGATCTTTTTTCCGTTGATCCCCCCGCCCTCGTTGTTGACCCAGTTCATGCCGTCTATGTAGCCCCAGCCGAACTCGGGCAGCGAGCCGACCGGCCCGCTCATGGGAAACTGAGAAAGAACTTTTATCTCCTTGGCGACACCGGAACACGGCCCGCCGACCAGAAACGCCAGAACCAAGCAGGTGATGAAAATCGTTCTCTTTTTCATGTCTCCTCCTCCATGTTGTCCGATGCGGCCATCACCCGCCGACAAAGAGAATACGCGCCTTTTTTTCGAGACCCTTCACGTCTTCGATGGCCTCATCGCCTGGAACGGTTGTCTGTAGTGCATGTAAACCTCAAGATTGCAACCTCGAGGTAAAGATCATTCGGCAAAAGTGAAGCCGATGACCGCCTATCTTAAGAAGACATATATAGCTGAGTTGAGCGATGTAGTGAGCAGAAATTGACCCCGGCGTTGCAAAAGCCTGAAGGGTTAAGTGGTGAGGGAGTAAGCATCATTTGGAAGTCAACTGGTCAGAAGAAGAAGGATCCCTCAACACAACGGATGGCAATAATCAAGAATAGGAAACGGGTCATTTCTTGTCAAGAAAAATGTGGGCGGGCCCGCGACCGGTTGGGGATGTTTCGACGGCGGAGCCACGGGGGGAGAGGGATGCTTCCCCTTTTGCATTCTCACGGGAAAGATGATATCTGTAGCCGCACCAAGAGGCATCGGCGATGCCGGTGTGGCATGCATTCGCCGGTGACCGGCATATCGCCAAAACATGACACGCCACCGCAGGCAGCGGGGGATGCGCCCGCTGGTGGGTTTCAAAGCAGCCGGCAGGTTCGAGGAGGCCCATAGATTGAGCGACCCGCCCTCACGATTTTCAGCAAAAAAACGCCGGCCTTTCTTCTATGGCTGGATCGTCATCGCCGTGGGCTTCGTTACCCTGAGCATCGCCTTCGGCATCTGGTACTCCTATTCCGTCTTTTTCCTCTCCATCGTGAGCGAATTCGGCTGGGACCGGGCGGCGGCATCCAGCATCTTCTCCATATTTCTCGTCTGCCATGCCTTGATGGGGCTGTTAACCGGATTTCTGCAGGACCGCTACGGCCCCAGGCTGGTCATTCCCGTGGGCGCCTTTATTCTGGGAGGGGCTTTGATATTGACCAGCCGCGCCCACAACCTCTGGCAGTTTTACCTGACTTACGGCGTATTGGCCGGCGCCAGCGTCAGTCTGTTGGGGTTTACCTCCCACTCGGCCTTTCTGCCCAACTGGTTCGAGCGCAAAAGGGGGCTGGCGGTCGGCATCGCCACCGCCGGCATCGGCTTCGGCATGCTGGTGATCGTGCCCCTGGTCGAAAAGGCGATTGGGAGGTTCGGCTGGCGCAGCACCTACATCCTGCTAGCCGCCCTGGTAATTCTCGTTGCGGCGCCCCTGAACGCGCTGCTTTCACGGCGCAACCCGGCCGACCTCGATCTGAAGCCCGATGGCGATCCTGCGGGAAAACGGGTCGATCAGCCCCACCATTTCATGGTGATGAAAATCATCGATGCCGATTGGGCCAACCGGGAGTGGACATGGCTAAAGGCCCTGCAAACCAGGCGGTTCTGGTTCATGGTCTTAGCGTTTTTCTGCCTCTCCTATGCCTATCAGGGAACGCTGCTGCATTCGGTCTCCTCCATGGTGGACGCCGGGTTGACCAGGCAAAAAGCGGCCGCCTGTTTCGGGGTTCTGGGTATTTTGGGATCCATCGGAAAAATATTGTTCGGATCGCTGTCCGACCGCTTCGGCCGTGAGCGCGCCAACACGGTCGGCATCACCGCCGCCGCCGTCGGCATTGTTTGCCTGATCAATACCACCACCCCCGACAGCGTGCTGCCCCTGGTATTTGCGACGCTGTTCGGACTCGGTTACGGTGCGGCGGCTCCAATGATGCCTTCTGTGAGTGCGGACATCTTCCTGGGAAGATCGTTCGGACTGATCTTCGGTATGATCAGTATGGGCAGCGGTGCCGGCGGCGCCCTGGGATCCTTCCTGACCGGCGCCCTGCGGGATGCAAGCGGCGACTACACCCTGCCCCTGTCCCTGTGCACCCTGAGCCTGGCATGCTCCTGCCTGTTCGTGTGGCTGGCCGGGCCCCGCAAGGTCAGGCGGATGGTAAAAAACGACAAGCATTGAACACCTGTAACCATCGATAGGGGGAAAAATGACTATGCAGTTGCTACGTGTCGACATGCAGCGTGAACGTACCGCCACAACCAGGCTCTCTGAAAAATGGCTTGCCGTCGGCGGCAGCGGGTTGATTGCAAAAATCTTGAATGACGAGGTGCCTCCCCTGACGGACCCCATGGGACCCGGCAACAAATTGATCATCGCCTGCGGCCCGCTGGCCGGAACCCGGGCGCCGCAGCTGGGGCGCATTTCGGTCGGCGCCAAGAGCCCCCTGACCCTGGGAATCAAGGAGGCCAACGCCGGCGGGCCGGCGGGGCAGCACTTGGATCAGTTGGGCTACAGGGCCATCGTCGTTGAAAACGCCGCCGATGAGGGAAAAAGTTTTTATCTCAGGCTGACCAAAAAGGGAGCCGATCTTGTTCGCGACGACACGCTGAAGGGCCTGAAAAACTACGCACTGGTGCAGCGGCTGCACGCAATCTATGGGAAGCGGGTGTCCATTGTCTGCACGGGGCCCGCCGGGGAGAAAAAATACCGCGGCGCATCCGTATCCTTCACCGATGTTCTGGGCGATCCTTCCCGCAATGCCGCCAGGGGCGGGCTGGGTGCTGTCATGGGGGCCAAGGGGCTCAAGGCGATCGTGCTGGACGCGTCCGCAACGCCTCCGCCCGCCATGGCCGACCCCGTCCGGTTCAGGGACACGGTGAAATCCTGGATCGACACCATGGCGCACGACATCAGCTGCGCCCTCTATTCGAAATACGGCACCCCCTTTGCGGTGGCCAATTCCGCCAATCAGGGCACCCTGCCCACCAACAATTACCGCTCGGGAACTCCCCGGGACTTTTATCGCCTCAGCGGCGAGGCCATTCAGGAAATTCTTTTCGAACGCGGGGGCCGAATGCACGGCTGCATGCCGGGCTGCGCGGTCAAATGCTCCATCATTTATCCGGACGCCGCGGGAAACCGGCTCGCCTCGGCCTATGAGTACGAAACCATTGCCCTTTTGGGGGCCAATCTGGGCATTTTGGACCTGGATGCCATCGGCAGGTTGAAATTCATCTGCGACGACCTGGGACTGGATGCCATCGAAACCGGCGCCAGCCTGGGAGTGGCCGCCGACGCCGGCCGGATGGAGCTGGGAGACGCGGAGGCCGCGGAAAAACTTCTGCTGGAGATAGAGCGGGGCACCGAGTTCGGTCAAGCGTTGGCCAACGGGGTTGTCGCCACGGCCGAGGCCCTGAATGTCAAACGCGTTCCCGCCTATAAGGGGCAGGCGCTGCCCGGTCACGATCCCAGGGCCGTGAAGGGCACCGGCGTGACCTACGTCACCAGTCCCATGGGCGCCGATCACACGGCCGGCCTCACCTATCGCATTCCCAAAAAGAAAGAAAACCAGGCCGCAAACTCGCTCCGCTCCCAGGTGGAGGCGGCGGTCTGCGACACCTTCGGATACTGTCTGAACGCGGTCCCCGGGGGGCAGGCTTCCCTGTACGACTTCCTGGCCACCTTGATGAACGCCCGCTTTGGCACGGAACTGACCCGGGATGATATCGTGGAATGCGGCAAGCAGACCTTGAAGGATCAGCTGCACTTCAATCAGCAGGCCGAATTCGCCCGCGCGGAAGATCTATCGACAACCTTTTTCAGGTCCGAAGCCCTCGCGCCGACAGAGCAGGTCTTCGACGTGCCGGATCAGGATCTCGATGGTTTCTGGGAGCGGCTGGACGGTTTCAAGGTCAGGGAAAAGCAGTGGGAAGTCCGTATACCGCCCATGCCTGAAACCATGATCGGCGCAGGCGTTGTTAAAAAAATGGGCAAAGCGGCCGCCGGGCTCAAGATGCAAAAGGCGCTGGTGGTTTCGGACCGGGTGATGCAGCGCACGGGACGTGTCGACGACGTGTGCGCCATCCTCGACAGGGCCGGCATCGCCGCCCACGCTTTTCTGGATATCGAGCCCGACCCCCCGGTGGAGCTGATCGAAACCGCCGGCGATGTGTACAGGGCCAAGGGGTGCGACGGCATCGTGGGACTGGGCGGGGGGAGCAGCCTGGATGCCGCCAAGGCCATCGCCCTGCGGGTTACCCATCCCGGGGCATTGACCGAATATGAAAGCATCGTGGGCGGAACGGCGAAAGTGAAGCCCATCCTACCCCCCGTTATCTGCATCCCCACGACCTCGGGAACCGGCAGCGAAATGAATCCCTATGCGGTCATTACCAACAAGCGGCGCAACGTCAAATTCATGCTCATGAGCAACCACCTGATCCCCAAACTGGCCGTCATCGATCCGCAGTACTGCATGAGCATGCCGCCAGGATTGACGCGGGAATCGGGCATAGACGCCCTGGCCCACTGCGTCGAGGGCTATGTCGCCCTGGCGGCGCCCTACCACCCCTACTTCGAATCGCTGGCCCTGTATGCCACCAAGATGATCGGCCGCAGCCTGGTTACGGCTTACAAACAGCCGCATAACCTGGACGCCCGCACCGACATGTGCATGGCGGCCGCCTATGGCGGGATCGCCTTCAGCAAGGGGCTCGGGCTGGGCCATGCCGTCACGCATGTTCTTGGGGCCCACTACCACCTGCCCCACGGAAGAGCCGCCACCATCGGTCTGCTTTGCTTCGTAAAAGCCAACAAAGATGTGTGTGCAAGGGAGTTCGGGGAGCTCGCCTTCATGCTGAACGGCGCCACGGACCTGGAAGAAGGGCTGTCGAAGCTCTACCGGAGCCTGGAGATCACGCCGACGCTGAAAGAGAGCCGCATACCCGAAAAGGACCTGGAAAAAATCGCCTTCTACACCTACAGAGACGCGGTCAATATTGCAACCAACCCTTCCCGGTTGAGCGAGAAGAAGATACGCTCGCTGCTGGAAGAGGTCTACGACTGACCCTCAGCCAAAAATCAGAGGTCGGAGGTCGGAGGTCAGGCGTCAGAGGTAATGGGTGATCGGTGAGTGGCTGGCGCATGGCAGGGTTGAAACCCTGCGCTACATATCCGTAAGCTTTATGCTATGTAGGCCAGGGCTTCAGCCCTGAAAATCGAATAGCCCTATGCCGAAAACCACTTAAAACTTAAAACTGTAAATTCGCAATCCACAATTCCCAATCCGTCAATCCAGATGATTCCTTTTTCATGGTGCATCGAGCGGTCGGAATTTGGGAAGGCTGACCGCATCCGTGACATCCTCCCAGGCGACCGTTACGGGCATGTCGCATGTAACCGCTTCGTGGGAGCAGCCGACGATATTGGTCAGCAAATGGGGCCCCTCCGTCAGGGCGACCACGGCAACGACGTAAGGCAGATCATCCTTGAACGCCTGTTGGAAAGCCTGGTGATAGACCGTATAGGTGTAGACCCTTCCCCTGCCGCTCGACTCTATCCAGACGGTCTGCCGGGAATGGCATTGCGGGCAGATAATGGCAGGAGGCCAGCGGACATGCCCGCATGCCTCGCATTGCTGGAAACGGAGCCTGTGTTCCCGGCATCCCTCCCAAAACGGTTTCCTGTCTCCATCCGGTTCCGGCAACGGTTTGTGGTAGCCCATATTCGGTTATGCCCTCCCTAGTATGCAGCAGGCATGGGACTGAAGAATGCCCCCATTGTCGCTGCAGAGAATTATTTGCGGCGCCTTCGTGTTTGTCTGCGGACCGAGCTGTCGTTTCCCGCACCTTCCCATCAGCTGCATGACCGCCTCCGACAAAGGTGTCAGCCCCATGAAATAGGCCTCTGAAAGCTGTCCGCCGGACGTGTTCACGGGCATCCTCCCCCCGGGTTCGATGGTGCCGTCCTCGAGCCACGCCTCCCCCTCCCCCGGCGCGAAAAAGCCGTATTCCTGAAGCGTAAGCTCCACGGTGTAGGTGAAGCAGTCGTATATCTGGCAGGCATCGACATCGCCGGGAGTGACGCCGGCCATGGCAAAGGCCTGCTCACCCGCCTGTTTGGCGCCCGTGGGGCCGGCCATGTACGTGGACTGGGCGATTTCGCTCGAAGGGTTGTGGTGCCCCAGACCCATGATGTAAACGGGCGGGCGCTTCAGGTCACGGGCCCTTTCGGCGGTGGTCACCACCAGCGCCCGGCCGCCGTCCGAGATCTGGCATATGTCAAACCGGCGGAAGGGTTCGACCACATAGTCGCAGTGGTAATAGTCCTCGAAAGACATGGGACTGGCATACATGGTCGCTTCCGGATTCAGGTTGGCCCATTTCCGCTGCCCGGCGGCAATGTGTTTCCAGGTTTCCGGCCCTGTGCCGAACACGTGCATGCCCCTCTGCGCGGCCAGGGCGTAATCCGCCGCGGCCCCCCAGTGGCCGAAAACGACATTGTCGCCGGCATGGGTCGCCATGTGCTCCATCGTTTGGGCCATGCCGCCTCCGGAAAGACCGCTGTGCCCGTAAGTTATGAGGACGTGGCGGCAGAGCCCCGCATTGAGCACGCCAACTGCGTGCTGCAGGTGGTTCCGCGATCAGTTGGCGTCCTGAGCGGCGTACAGGGGCGTTATGCCCAGATGCTGGGCAATGACCTGCGGGGTCGCGTCCAGCTCACCCGGACAGGGAGGAAAGTGCCGGTAGCTGATAAGCCCGTCGATCTCCCCCTTGTCAAGGCCGGCATCCTCGATGGCATTGGCACAGGCTTCCAAGTGAAAACTGAGCGATGTGCGCCCGGGAACCTTTCCCTGGGGCGTGTATCCCACGCCGGCAATGGCGCACTTGTTTTTCAGGCCCATATCCCTCCTCCTTTCAGGTCTTCATGCGTTTTTTGCTTTTCTATCACACGCCATCGCGCTTTTCAATTTCCATCTGCATCTTGACAATTTGACGTTATACCCTAATTTTATCTTATGTCACATTGTGGCCACTCTATACTATTCGTGAATCGCCACAATTAAACCGAATTGAATAATGTCTTTTGCTATTATTTGACAGCAAATTTTGGGAGAGTAAAATGAACGCATATGAACACACAGGAAGCGAAGTAGATCTGAAGGCTATCGATAGTGTTCGAGACGCGCACGTAGCCGCTGTCAATGGTGGTGACGCCCGGGCATGGGCGGCACAGTTCACCGACGACGGGGTGCAAATGCCTCCTAATATGCCGGCGAATGTCGGGCGACCGGCGATCGAAGCCTGGTCAAAGGGTTTCATGAATTTGTTTGGCCTGACGTTTGACCTCTCGGTGGAGGAGGTGCGGGTACTGGGCGAATGGGCGTTCGAGCAGGGTACATACACGATCGGCCTCAACCCTAAATCAGGAGGTCCGCCCATGCAGGACGCGGGCAAATATATCACGGTCTACCAGAGGAAATCCGGCGAGAGATGGCGGATGGCTCGCGACATATGGAACAGCAGCAACCCAGCGGCGGGGCAGTAGATAAAGGCGCAAAAGACAAAAAGGGCAATGTTAGGCGTCGAGGGTTCAAGCAATCCGGTGTTAGTCTGTTCGGATCTTTTAAAGTTCGGTCATTTGATGTTGTCTAGGATTTCGGATTTGGTGCTTGGAATTTTATACCCCCTATTGCCGGCACTGGCACATAACTCCGACCTGACCCAAAAGGACCAGAATTTCAATACGTCACTTAAAAACATCTATCTCCTGTGACGCTTCTTTTGCATTATCCGGATAAGGTTGATATTTTAACCGGCGCATGCAAAGGTGCAAGGAGAGAATTTCCATACCCGGTACTAACGGAGGCAGGCATGGTTACGCGGAAAACATGGATCATATGCAGTCATGTGATGAACGGTTCGGCTGAAAAGGTGACCCTCAGCCCGGACCGGCTTTGTTTGTGCGATCGGTGTATGGACACGGTCACCAATGTTCAAACTGCGGACGTTCAAATTGTGGAGGAGGATCGTCTGCTCGGAATGCTGGAGGATTTTAAAACGGTGGTCGGCAGAGAACATATCGGGTAAACCGGGGGTGAACGGCCGGCCTTCCCGGGTTGCCCAAAAGGCTTTCAGCGCGTCAGTCGTCTAGGTGGGTGTCTTTCCGGTATATCAAATCATCAAACAATTCTTTGTAGCTTTCGAGTTCAATGGCGGTGCCGCACTCTCTGCAGACAACGACGGTTTTGTTGTTGGTGGCCATCAGCTCGACATTCCTTTTACAGTAGACGCAAATGATTTCATTCCGGTTCATGCTATCTCCTGTCACGCGGCGAATTACGGCCCCGGTAAGGTGTGATACGGTATTCTCACAAAGATCGGTTGTAATGTCAACCTAGGGCGGCAAAGCTGAAACAACCTCCCTGCCGCGTTTACGGGCCGATGTTTTTTTACTGGACGGTTCGACCGTCTCTTATCACAGCCCAAACGGATTGGGTACAAACCAATCCAGCACGGAGTCTATACTATATTGACAATAATAACAAATCATTGTCTAATAGATAGTGGGCTGTTTACGCAATTTTAGGGTCGTTAACAGACAAGGGGGGGGAATGGCGTCCGAAAAGAAACTCAAAAAAAACCAGAGTACCGACCTGAACATTAAACTGGCCACAGACCTGCTGCTGCAATTCAAAGACATCAAGGGGTTTTTTCCCAGTTACCTCATCGGGATGAAGCCCGGTGTGTTCCTGATCATTAAAACGCCCACCATCATCACCAAGGAAAAAATATTGTCCAGGGGGTCGTCCCTGATGGTACGCCATACGCACCTGGGTGATGTATACCGGTTCAAAACCAAGGTTATCGGCACCAATCAGAAACCGTTCAAGGTGACCTATCTGTCCTATCCCGACGTGGTCGAAAAGATAGAATTTCGCGATTCGCAGAGGGTCCATTGCTTTTTCCCGGCGACACTTGCGTATAACGATATGCAGGTCAAGGGCATGGTCAGCGACATTAGCCTCGGGGGGTGTAAATTCAGAACCGATGACATCGAGCAGGTCGAAGGGCTCGTGTTAAAAAAGGAAGGCAGCGTCACCGTCCGATTTCCCCTGCTGGGCCTCGATGGAATCAGGGCCTTCGACGGAAAAATAAAAAAGATCGAATTCGATGTCAGCTTCTCGCTGGGAATCGGCTTTCGCGACCTCGATGAACCATCCTCCGGGGTGATCACTTCCTATATCGAGAGCGCCAGGGAATACCACATATAGCAACATGACCCGGATATACCGGAAATAATAATGGGTTTTGGCAGACAGGTACTATGTTGAAACGCCTAAATTAAGAGGCCTCGCCAGGCATGACTATCAGCCGCCAGAACATCCTCGAATCGATTTCCCAGGGCATCGTCGCCACCGATACACAGGGCACCGTAGTCTTCATCAACGACGTCGCCCGGCTGCTTATGCATCTGACCGGCAGCCAACAGACCGGCAGCCACATAGCCTCCCTTTCCACCTATCTTGCCGAACGCCTGGCGGAATGCCGGAACCGAAAAAGAGGCATGCGCCTCATGGATTTCCAATTGGACGGCAACCGCATGGAAGGGGAAATATCCACAATAATGCAACAAGGGGGCATCGCCGGCTTTGTCTGCAGCCTGAGGGAAAGACACGTCGTTACAACCGGCGGCCGCCTGTCGACATCCGAGATGCTGCAGCTTCAACTGGATGCGGTCTTCAACTTCAGCGAACTGGGCATCTGGATCCTCGACGGGGAAGGCACCGTGCTGAAACTCAACCGGGCCGCCGAAAAGCTGATCGAAATCAAGGCGGAGGAGATCCAGGGTAAAAACATCGAACGGCTGGCTGAAAAAGGGGTCATCGACCAGGCCTTGACCCCGCACATCCTCAAGTCAAAGCGCCCGGTCACCAAACTGCTGCACGTGTTGAAAACCGATCGCTACGTCATGTCCACCGGCATGCCCGTCATGGACGAGGACGGCAACATCCTGCTGGTGGTGGTTCAGGAACTGGATATCACCACCTTGCGAAACCTGCAGGGGCAATTGGACGAGCTACGGGTGTTGGCCGAAAAGTACCAGGACGAGCTTTCCCACTTGAACCTGCTGGACATCAAAACCCACGGCATCGTCTCCGAAAGCAAGGAGATGAAACAGGTGCTCAACGCCGCTTTAAAACTGGCGCGCTTCGATGTTTCCAACATTCTGATTCAGGGGGAAAGCGGCACCGGCAAGGGATTGATCGCCCAGTTCATCCACAAGAGCGGCAAACGCAAAGACAAGCCCTTTATTCAGATCAACTGCGCGGCCCTGCCGGAAACGCTGCTCGAGGCGGAACTTTTCGGCTTCGACAAGGGCTCCTTTACCGGCGCCGGCACCAAGGGAAAAATCGGACTCTTCGAAATGGCCCAGCACGGGACGATCCTGCTGGATGAAATAGGAGAGCTGCCTCTGTCCCT
>Ga0316576_10000182_pt1 | contig 26139 bp, 19 predicted proteins | sample S0NA_FD_203075 | JGI IMG/M metagenome (GOLD analysis project Ga0316576, IMG submission 203075) | Rhizosphere microbial communities from salt marsh grasses in Alabama, United States - S0-2_050615r3r5 | ecosystem: Host-associated > Plants > Roots > Rhizosphere | place: USA: Alabama | collected...
AATGGCAAACAAAGAAACAGATTGATCCGGTCCGATGTCAAAGCCGAGCAATTCGGCCTGATCCTTAATGGCCTTGATCGGTGCACTACAATAAGGAGAAGCAAACATATAAGAACAGACCAAACGAGGTTTTCTTTTCCCGTAATCTTTGTGTTTGGGCCACTTTTTGTCAAACCAGGCGGTGATGGCAGCCCTGGCGTTGGTTGAATAATCAGTGGCTGCAAAAAGATTGTAAGGTGTCTTTTTAGGATCCGTCAGATGAGCGGAGTAGGAGGCAGACACATAAGGTATTTTATCTTTTGTAATTGTGGGTGACAGCGCTTCTGTATCACCGGTTCCCCAGCCCAAAACCGCTACGCATTTGAGCCTTTTGAAGAGTTTGTACTTGGTAAGCGCCTCGGGAATACGGTAACCGTAATCAAACTGATACAGCTTTATTTCTTTGCCGTTAATCCCGCCGGTATCATTGACATAATGAATGGCTTCTGCAATGCCCAGAGCATAGTCCTTTCCAACATCTGAAGTCGCTCCCGTCATGTCATTGAGCGCTCCCACTTTGATTGTTGCAGCGCCGGCCATGGAAGAAAATCCGACAATCAATGCCACAGTAAATAGGCACACGAAAATCTTTGACCACGTATTTTTCGCAAACATAATTTCTTTCCCCTTTTTAAGAGAGTAAAAGTTCTATCAAGCTCCTGTCCAGTTAAATGTTGGTTTAAATACCACCTCCTTTTTTTGTAAAGTTATTGATGATTGGTTTATCGATTAAATAGTTGTGATAAATACTGCCGATCAGTACTTAGAAATGTCTTTTAGGCTACTTAACCATTTCTAACCCCCGAACCTTGTTTGACCGCACATTTAATAAGAAAACGGCCACAAATTAAAATAGTTTTTCGTCTGCCACCAGCGATAGGCCAGACCATTGGGCTCAAATATCATAAATACACATATGGCTAGACCGAAGGCGGCTTCTTTAAGAAACAGAAAGTCCGTAAACAGTCTTTCTCCCCAGCTGGTATCCACAAACTGCATAACACCTAGCTGCAATAGCTCCATGACCACAACCATGAATATGGACCCGAAAACAGTGCCGTGAATTGAACCGACCCCGCCGATGAGAATGACACCTACCAGCCACAAAGACCAGAACCATGGGAAATGTTCGGGACTGATCGCTGCAAGATTGCTGATCCAAAACGCCCCTGCAATTCCACCGATAAACCCGGCGACATAAAACGCAATAAGTTTGTATTTGAAAACATTGATTCCCATGACCTCAGCTGAGATATCATTGTCTCGTATGGCCACCCATGCCCTACCTACACGTGTCCTGAGCAGATTAACCACCGCAACAATACAAATGATCACCAGGACAAGCATCATAAAATAGACCTTGATATCACTGTCGATAGTCCATGGCCCAACCTTGATGGTTCCCGGCGGCAAGGAAAAGGCCTGTCCCCGTCCTCCGATCTGGCTCACATATCCCGTAATAATAAAATCCACGGTAATGAACTGAGCGGCCATGGTGGTTAAAATCAGATAAAACCCTTTGACCCTGGCACAAGGAAGTCCGAACAAAACGCTCCACATACCGGCTGCAAATGCGGCAATCAGAATGCTGATTGGATAGGCGATACCGAAATCCATCATAAATTTGGGCCAGGGGAATTCAAGGATAAGCAGGGTGCTTGTATAAGCACCCACGGCAATAAATGCGGCATGGCCCAGGGTGATCTGACCGCAAAAACCAATTAAAAGCTGCACACCCAATGCTCCAAGTATCGTATATCCGATCTGGTTACACACACTTAGCGAATAAGAATCTGCAATCAATGGAATAACAACAAACAGGATAATAAAGAGAAGAATCATCTTGCCCTTGATAAATCTGGTCTGCCACCATCCATGATCCTGATGATAATTCTGATGATAAACCCCACAGGGGAGCCAGGTTGTTGACATAAAACTCTCTCCGTTTGTTTGTCATTGATCACTTAGGGATTAAAAAATATTTAAAACGTTCAAAGATTTATTAAATCCCAAATATCAAGCATCAAATCACAAATAAATCTCAAGTCCCAAAAGCCAATGACTTAAACTATTCTGATTCCAACAGTGTTGATAAAATATATTTTTCAATACGCTTGTTTTTTCTCAAGATCATAAGATTAGCAATTTTGAATTTCGTTATTGAGATTTTTTTGTTTTTTGGAATTTGTTAATTGGAATTTTCACTAATTCAGCTATTCTGTAAACAAAAAAAAATGCCTTTATCTTATGACAAAGTTAAGTGATAAATGAGTAGTTATACGCGTTCGATCCGCTCCCATCCCCACAATCCATGGGGTTTGAACAGCAAGAAGATCGCCATGAAAGCAAAAGGGGCGACCTCTTTAACACCACCAGGGAAGTATCTATCCAGATACGCCCCGCAAAGATTCTGTAATATGCCGATGGTAATTCCACCCACAATAGCGCCGGGAACTGAATTGAGTCCTCCCAATACCACAGCCGGCAGAACCAGAAGGCCGAGATACCCCACGGATATATTCAATCCGTTGATATTGCCCAAAAGTGTCCCGCCGACACCGGCTGCCATAAAAGCGATAGCCCATGCAGCTGCATAAACGAATCTGGCGCTCACACCAAGGGAGAGGGCAGCCATTTCATCATCGGCAGTGGCCTGCATGGCGAGGCCCCAACGGGTATATTTGAAAAAGCAAACAAAAACGATTAAAAGAATGATGGCAGCCACAAAACTCCATAAATACACTCGGCCGATAATGATATTTCCGATGTGTATCGGTTCAATTGAAAAAACCGGTGGTGTGAACACACGGGTATCTGTACCCCATATGAGTTCCACAGTACCCTTAAAGAAAAATGATAACCCAACGGTGACCATGATCACCGTCAACACAGGTTCACCGATGAGTTTGTCTAGGAAAATTCTTTCTGTCAGTATTCCCAAAATCAGTCCAATAATTAGGGAGAACAAAATCGCCAGTAAAAAAGGAATACCCATTGAATAAAAACTCAGGGAAACATATGCTCCGATCAACGTCATTTCACCCATTGCCAGGTTCAATACGCCTGAGCATTTATATATCAACACCCATCCAAGGGACACAAGGGCATAGATGCCACCCACCATAATACCCGTTGTAATGGTCATTAAAAACAAATCCATACTTTGCTCTACCTTTCACTCTCGGCTGTGGGTTAAAAAGCTGCTTTCCTTCACCCATTACCTATTTTCTCTTTTCTCTCTTCTATTCTTTTAGCTTTCTAATATGCAGATCGGTGATAATATGAGCCTGCCGCCCATCTTCATACTTAATGGTTGTATCGATGTGTACATTATCATCATTTAAATAGAGAGCCTCAACGATGTCCTTATACCTATTTTCCACGAACCCCCGCCGCAATTTTCTCGTTCTTGTCAGTTCATCATCATCTGCATCGAATTCCTTGTACAGGTTAATGAACTTTTCAACTCTGGCGGCTTCCGGGAGGTCCTTGTTTGCCTGCAGAATCTGCTCTTCTACCAAGTTGTAAACTTCGGGCATCTGAGAAAGTTCCTGATAGCTTGTATAGTTGATCTTTTTTTCATCAGCCCATTTGCCCACCACAGAATAATCGATACAAATGACTGCTGTAATATATTCCCGCTTATCTCCAATCACCCATGAATCTCTCACATAGGGACTGAATTTAAGTCGAGTTTCAAGATACTGAGGAGAAAAAGGTTTCCCGTCCCTGAGTATAAAGACATCCTTGGTGCGATCAAAAACTACCAAGTGACCGTCATCATCTATAAAACCCTTGTCACCTGAATAGAGCCATCCGTCTTTCAATGTTTCTTTGGTTACTTCCGGATTTTTGTAGTAACCCAAAAAAACAGAAGGACTTCTGGTGAGGATTTCACCGTCTTCAGTAATTTTTATTTCTGTTTCAGGGATCGGATGACCCACTGTATCAAATTTTATATCTCCGCTGCGATGGACCACAGAAATACCGGCGACTTCGGTTTGCCCATAGATCTGCTTTAGGTTTACTCCCAGTGCATGAAAAAAACGAAAATGATCTGGGCCCATAGCCGCTCCGCCCGTGTAGGCATTTCGAACACGAGACAGGCCGAGATGATCCTTTATTTTTTTTTGAACGGTGATATAGGCCAGCCAATTTAACAACGTCCAGTGCCATGGAATTGGACGTTTTTCAAACTTAAGATCCGCTACATGATAACCGACTTTCGTGGAAAATTCATAAAATTTTCGTTTGATCCACGAGGCATCAAGGTATCTGACTTGAACCGTTCGTGTCATCTGTTCGTACATGCGAGGGGGAGCAAACATCACATGGGGACCGATTTCCCTGATATTCTCCTGGGCGGTTTCAGGTTCTTCCGGGAAATTGATGGTATACCCCACCTGCAGACCGCAGGAGATCGACATCATCTGTTCACCGATCCACGCAAAAGGTAGGTAAGACGCATAATCATCCGTTTCTATGCAAGGATCCACAGCCATTAGATGCTGCCCCATGGTCAGCATGTTGTTGTGGGACAAGAGCGCCCCTTTTGGCAACGACGTAGTTCCGGAAGTATAAAAGAGCAACGCCACTTCATCTCCGTGGCCTTTTTTGATCATTTTTTCAAAAAGCTCGGGCTGTTGTTGATCGAGTTCTCTGCCTAGTTCTTGAACCTCCTTTAGGCTGATCAGATAATCCTCGTCATAATCCCGCATCCCTTTGGGATCATCCCAAATAATTTTTTCCAGTTTAGGACATTCATTAAAAACTGAGATGGCCTTGTCGACTTCTTCCTGGCCTTCTCCGAATAAAAATTTTGTGTCCGAATGGTCGATAATGTACTTAACTTCATCAATCAGGCAGTCCCGAAATAGCCAAACCCCAACGCCCCTTGCACATAGTGTCGCCATCTCAGCCCACAGCCCTTCGGGACGATTGTCGCCGATCATGGCGACCTTATCTCCTTCTTCAAGGCCTAAACGAATAAGTCCCAGGGCCAGGTACTTTACATTTTCAAAGTAGTCATGCCAGGTAATAGGGCGCCAGATGCCGAATTCCTTCTCACGCATGGCCACTCTATCCTTGCCGTATTTGCCGGATTTTTCATAAAAAAGCTTTGGAATTGTGAGATCTTTTGTAATATTCATTTCTTATTTAATCTTGATAAAACTGATCATTCCCTGCAATGTAGGAGTCAGAATTCTCTGTCATTTCCTGAAAAATCGCTACAAAAGTTTGAAGTGAACTAAAGTTTAAAGTGAGTCCCGCCCCGGCGGGATTAAGGAATTCTTTCAATTATATAAAATCATCGGAGCAAGGCGACTCTATAACTTTAGGCACTTTCAACTTATAAGGTTTTAACTAAAGCAGCCCCCATCTGAGGCAGAGCGAAGCCAGTTTTTTGAGTCAGAATTTTTAACTTTTTTTAAGACGGTTTTATCTTCTAGTGGCATACAGATCCTCTTCACCCAGGTATGCCTTGATCACTTCAGGATGATTTTGAACTTCCTCAGGAGTTCCGTCGATAATCATGTTGCCGAAATTAAGGACAAAGACACGGTCGGATAAATCCATGACCACTCCCATATCATGCTCAACCAGAATACAGGTGACCTTCCACCGCTCTTCTTCATTAATATCCAGAATAAATCTTGCCATGTCCTCGACTTCTTCGAGATTAAGTCCGGCCAGCGGTTCATCCAGGATTAACAACTTCGGTTCCAGGGCCAATGCCCTGCCGAGTTCCACTCGCTTTTGTAATCCATATGGTAACATGCCCACGGGTTTGTTCCGGATATGTTGAATCTCCAGAAGATCAATGATGTGTTCTTCGATAAAACTTCTGTGTTCGATCTCTTCACGGGCGGTTCTGCCGAGGTAAATCGACCCGGCAGTAATGCCCGATTTCATATGGATATGCCGTCCCAAACGGATGTTATCCAGTACCGTCATACCACCAAAAACCTCTACTTTCTGAAATGTTCTGGAGATCCCAAGCTGGGCCCTTGCAGACGGCTTGAGGGTATTGATCTTTCGTTGTTTATAAAAGATATTTCCCTTCTGCGGGGAATAAAGGCCGTTAATGATATTCATCATCACCGTCTTGCCGGCACCGTTGGGGCCGATGACGGAATGAATCTCGCCTTTTCTTACTTTCAGGTTCACACCGGCCAAAGCACATACCTTGCCGAAAAACATGTGGACATCCTCCAACTCCATCAGAATGTCCTGTTCATTGGGTATATTAAGTTCTGTCAATATTTTTTGCCTTTAAATATATAGGTTCTTTGTTCTCAGATTTGTCTATGGGTGGTGGACAACTGATTTTAATTTAAAAAGAGGTTCGAAGACCTCTTTTCTGAATATCATTCATTTATTATCATCAGATCATACATAATATTCTTTAATAATCAAGTAGAAATATACCTATCTGCTGTTTATTTGTATTCAGAAAAAAGGGGGCCTGTTGATACACCCCCAACTTGAATTCTTTATGATTCTCATTATAATATAATGACTTTCTGTACAGCTTTGACGATTTCTTCAGGCTCGTCCATGACCTGTAAAATTTCAATATCTTCCGGTGATATCATCTTTTCAGAAAGCAGTTTTGTTTTTATCCAATCAATGAGCCCAGTCCAGTAGTCCGAACCGACCAGAATTAAAGGGAAGGGCTTTATGCGTTGGGTCTGGACCAGTGTGACGGCTTCAAACAATTCATCAAGGGTGCCGAATCCGCCTGGCAGGATAATGTATGCGGCAGCATATTTAACGAACATGACTTTGCGGATAAAAAAGTATTTGAATTCTAATTTGACATTGGTAAAAGAATTTGGCTTCTGTTCAAAAGGAAGAATAATGTTTAGTCCAACGGATGTGCCCCCTGCTTCGGTCGCACCTTTGTTGGCCGCTTCCATTACGCCTCCCCCCCCACCTGTAATTACGGCAAAGTTGTTTTCTACAAAAAGCCTGGCTATTTTTTCAGTTTTTTTATAGATGGGATCAGAAGGTTTTATTCTTGCAGATCCGAAGAAACTCACCGCAGGACCTATCTCATTAAGCGTATCAAAGCCTTCAACAAACTCTCCCATGATCTTGAAAAGCCGCCATGCTTCACCACCGACATTCAAATCATCAACAATGAACTGTTTTTCCATATTATTTAAAAAGTAAAATAGTGTTATATGTTTATAAAACCCTTTAAAACTCCTCTTTTGTAGTATTCAGTTTCGGTTCTAAAAAACAAAGGAATCTTAAAGGGAATTGAGACCATTTAAAAATGGATATTTTTGTTCGATTTCAAGGAAGGCGAAAATTTTAACCATAGGAATACATTAAGTATTTTGAGGATTAAAATTTGAGCCTAACACAGAAATCGGGCAAAAAGGGGCGTTTTTTAAAGGTCTCAACTTGTCGACATACAGCCGACATTACTCACACCCCTCACGTCCCACCGTTGAACCCGATGGTAACATTGCCTTGTTCCACAATGACCGGCACTTTTCGTATGCCATCGGAATATTTCAGCATGGTCTTCAAATTTTCAGCACCAGCCTTAACATTAACGTATTCAATTTTCTGACCCTGCTTTGCAAAAGCTTCACGAGCCTGATTTGTATAGGGTCAGGTATCCTTCCCAAAAATCAATATATTATCTGCCATGAACCCACCTCATTAAAAAATAGAAGCATGAATAGAACATATTTCTTAAAAATTCAAGCTATTGTAGAATAGCTTGAAATTAAGCCCTAACAGCAATTTAAAATTTTGTCAATGATTACGGATTGACAAACATAATGGGGGTTGATAAAAATTTTTTTTAATTTTATGGTGATGATATCTTTTGAATTTGAGTGCCGTACATTATTACTCCAAAGAGTTATTTTACCTAATTGACGGCTGAAAAAAATTCCCAAGCCATAGCCCGGACCTTGCTTCTTTTTAGTGCGCTGCATCGTACAGCACATATATCAAACAGCATATCCTTAGTGAAAATACGCATTCATTTGTACCGGGGGCTTTAGTTGACTTTAATCACTTTTCCGGCTCATCCAGGGACGATGAATAATTCAGAGAATGAACTTTCAAGGTGTGTGACCATCACAAATGATCTTGGGCTTCATGCCAGATCTGCAGCAAAAATAGCAAAATTGGTTCAAAACGTAACATCGAATGTGTGGATTATAAAAGATGGCAAAAAGGTGGATGCTTCAAGCATTATCGATATCCTTACTCTGGTCTGCCCAAAAGGATCAATAATCACAATAAAAATTGATGATCAATCTGATATTAGGATCTTAAACGACCTGGTTCAGTTGATTGAAAGTGGTTTTGGAGAATAATCAGGCATGCTTAATACCAACGAGAGTGAAATTCGTCTTCACGGAATCAATGTCTCCCCGGGGATCTGCATTGGCAAAGCATACCTGGTCGGAAGAGAGGGGGTTGATGTTGTCGATAAGTACTTCATTAGTAAAGACAACTTACAAAATGAGATCAAGCGATTTAAATCTGCTGTAAAACACGCCAAAGATAAGCTTCAAGATATCATTGAAACAACCCCCGAAGAATTGCGACAGCACATCCATATACTTGAAGCTCACAAAGTCTTATATAAGGATAAGATGCTTTATGGCAAAACCATCGAAACCATAGAAAAAGATCTTGTAAATGCTGAATGGGCCCTCAAAAAAGTCGTATCGAATGTCAAAAATATGTTCAGGAATATGCCGGATCCTTATTTGCAAGGTAGAATGGAAGATATCGTCCATGTATCTGAGAGCATTATGCAAAATTTGGTTGGAGCAAAATCTTTGGATATTGGCGCTATTGGAAAACGGGTCATTCTTGTGGCTGTCGACCTTTCTCCTGCAGAAACGAGCCAGATACAACTTGAAAAGATAAAAGGACTTATAACTGATCTCGGAGGCAAGACGTCCCACACAGGCATTATCGCCCGATCACTTGAAATTCCGGCTGTTTTGGGTCTTGAAAAAGCAACATATTTAATAAGAAATGACGACATCGTCATTGTGGATGGAACCTCAGGAACTGTTATTGTCCATCCCACCGATAAAACCCTTATTCAGTTCGAAGAGCGGCAATCCAATTACGAAAGACGTAAGGCGGTAATTACCCGAAGCAGCCATCTCCCAGCCGAAACAACCGATGGTTTTAAATTGGAAGTTATGGGTAATATCGAGCTCCCTGAAGAAGTTGTATCCGTAATAAACTATGGCGGGGATGGAATCGGGCTTTATCGTACTGAATTTCAATATCTAAGCCGGCACGATTTCCCGGGAGAAGATGATCTGTTTGACAATTATAAAGATGTCGTCGAAGTAATGGCACCGAATCCCGTTACGATTCGAACATTAGATATCAGTGGTGATAAAGCGGTTTCTTATGCTTCAAATTCGGATGAAAAAAATCCTGTTTTAGGTCTTCGAGGTATACGGTATTGTTTGAAAAATCCGGATATTTTTAAGACTCAACTCCGTGCCATATTAAGGGCCTCTGCATTCGGTCCTATCAGAATTCTTCTGCCCATGATTTCATGCCATGATGAAGTCATCGCAGCAAAAAAGATATTAAATAAAGAAGCCGATTCTCTGGATAAAAAAGGTATACTTTTCAACGAAAATATAGAAGTCGGAATAATGATAGAAGTACCTTCAGCTGCAATTATGGCGGATGTAATGGCAAAGGATGTTGACTTTTTTAGTATTGGAACCAATGACCTTATCCAGTATTCACTGGCGGTTGATAGGGTCAACAGACAGGTTGCACATCTCTATCAACCGCTTAACCCTGCGATTATACGAATTATCAAATATGTTGCCGATATTGCGAAGAACAAAGGGGTGGAAGTTTTCATGTGTGGAGAAATGGCGGGTGACCCCATGAATATACCGATCCTTTTGGGGTTGGGAATAAGCAAATTAAGCATGAATCCTCAATCAATACCGATCATCAAAAAAATTATTAGATCTCTTGATGCTAAAGAGGCAGCCTTGTTCGTCGAGGATGTTCTAAAAGAGACATCCGAAACAGGCGTTATGGAACTGCTGTTCGGTACTTACAATAATCTTCTTTTAGAATCGGGATACACCGATCCATAATATTTCCTGCTTAATCAGGGAGTTAGTTCGCTTTGCACTTAATTGGAATGATGGTAACCTGTTAGGTTTTTGAAAATATCGCAGCTTTAGGTATAGTTTAATTTTATTCTGAAAGAACTCGTGGTTAAGGGCTCGTAATGAAAGAACTTGCCCCGGCTATGAATAAAGGTTTCTGCTTTAATAAGAGGTTTCATCCATAACGTTAAATCACTAATGGTTCTTTCAAAACGATCCCTAATCTACTCAGACAGCTTCCAGAAAAAAATTAAACTATACCTGAAGCTCCTTTGAAATCAATTTGTTTCATCGGACTAACCTATTACAAGTGATGACCTCCGGTTCGTAGACCCTACGCCTCGGAGAGAAAAATGAACAAAGGGTTTATTAGAGGGAGAAAATAAGCATTTGGGCACAAACCATATAAAAATAATTACTGAAAACAGAAAGGCCAGACACAACTATTTTATTGAGGAGACTTATGAAGCAGGTATGGTTCTTTTGGGAACAGAAGTTAAATCCCTCCGACTCGGTCGTGTAAATTTAAAAGATTCTTATGCCAGAATTAATAAAGGCGAAGTGTTTGTTCATCAAATACACATCGGTGCATATCCATTTGCTCATTACGACAATCATGATCCTTTAAGAAAAAGAAAACTCCTTTTACACAAATATGAAATCAACAAACTATACGGTAAAGTCAATGAGAAGGGTTTTTCCCTTATTCCCTTAAAGATTTATTTCCAAAACGGAAAGGCAAAATTGACATTGGCTCTTGCCCGGGGTAAACGTAAGTATGATAAACGTGAGACGATTCGGCGGCGTGATGAACAACGGGATCTGGAAAGATCAAAAAAAGAATATTGACGGCTTCGTAATCCCGCCTGGGCGGGACCGCGTTGCGCTGCATTCCTCATCATTGCAGCGTACAATAAGTACGCCTCATTCTTCGCAATTTGCGACGCCTTTTTATCCCGGTAGTCTTATTCGGGGGAATTTGAAGCTTTTTACTTTGCCGTCAAATTTTGACCTGAATGCTCTCTACAAACCCAGTCCTTTAAGGCGGGGGGGTACTATATAAAATAAACTGAAATCATTACCCGGGCGCGAAGCGCTGCTGTAAGGCAGAACCCACGCCCTGAAGGACGGGGAAAGCTTCATTTTTTTACGATTTTATTAATATTGAAATCCGATCATATATTTTCTAAATATAATTGTATTAAAATTTCGTATTGTGAAAACGAGTTCACAATATGAAATAAAATTCATAGAATCCAATAAAATATTTCAGTCCTCTTTTTAAGTTCAAAAACGTAACTATTTATTATTTTTGATAATAATGCTTCATAAAGATATTGGCATGATTTCTGCTTTAGTATTGATACCATGGGAAATATACTAAGTTTAGAAAGAAAAAACAGCACGCTCAGTAGACAAGAGTTGATAGAGATGGGCAGAACAGCCCGTGAAGAACGGGACCGGCTGCTGGAAGAATACCCGAATCTCAGAGAATTCCAAAATCAGATTGACAGATGTCTTGACAATGCTGGAAGTTCTGAAAACCGAATGGTCGTATTGGGAATTATGATTGAAGCCAAGTTGAAAGAACTTCGAGAAGAACTGTCACATCTTTCTTCTCTAATGCGACAATTCAGTTTATCGGATCACTCCCTTGATGGATAAAAAACTCAAGTTTCCCCCCCAATATTGTTAAAAAGCATTTAATATTGAAGACCAAAAGAAACCTTCTTTTAATTGTTACTGAATTCTTCTAGGTCATCATTCCACTATTCCATTTTTCGTTTCTATCATACCCCAACATATGAAAATTAATTCATAATGTGAAATTAAACTCACAGGATTTAACATTAGCTTTTAGTATATCGTTACGCAATAGAATTATAACTATTTTATATTTAATATAATAATGTCATTTGGGTATTTTGGCATGGTTTCTGCTAAAGATAGAGGTAATTTTAAAAAATGGGTTTTTAGGATGTTGACAATGAAACCAAATTAAATGCCTCCCAACTTCAACATCTATATCAAAACCATGTGAGGGGCGAAGCCCTCCAGAGGTTATACTTTAAACGGGAGTTTGAGGTGGCATTTAATTGGTTTATTTAGAAGCCATCTCAAAAATAGAATCTTGGTTCAAGGTCAAGGCGGGGCCGAGTTTCGACCCGCAGGCATACTCAAGTATTCCGAGGAGTTGAAACGAGGGACCAACACAGAGACTTGTCCGCCTCTGGCGGGTTGGGCCAAAAGACTTTTTTGAGATAGCTTCTAGTAACAGATCGGATAACGAAGTTTTACTTATAAAAATTTTAAAAGTTCGGGAGACTCCACACCTGTTAAGGGTGACGGCTCAACCGTACTTAAATAGCCTTGAATTAAACAATAAAGCTATTCAGGGCGGCAATAAAGGCAGGGTTTTTTAAAAGGGCTCTGCCTTTTGTTCTTGAGTGCTATGGCTACAGGCACAGCCCATTTCCACCTTGCATTTTCCTGAGGGCATGATTATAGTTTGTTTAAAAAGGCGAATGTAGAGGTGTTATGAGAATCAAACCACAATAAAGTCAATCCAAGGAAATGCAATCGCAATATTGAACGATGAAAGAACATAATGAAAAAATACCGGATCCAAAAGAAATAGAAAAAGAAATCGGCGATTTTCTATCCAAGAAATTCGGAGGTAGTGTTAAGATGGTAACACCATTGGTTTTGCCGCAGAAAGTCACCACCGAAAAGGGCGAAAAATCTGTTAAAAAAGAAAAAAAGATCAATTTTGATTTAAAACCCGAAGAATTAATCTCCTTTCTTGACCAATACATTGTGAAGCAGGATGACGCCAAAGCAATACTATCCACAAAAATATGTACACATTTTAACCGTATAAAACATGCTGAGAACTCTTCGGATGAGACCAACGACATGGTGGGACGAATTAAAAACAACATTCTCATGTTTGGTCCTACCGGTGTTGGCAAAACATACATCATCAAACTTATCGCTAAAAAGATCAATGTTCCTTTTGTTAAGGGCGATGCTACAAAATTCAGTGAAACAGGCTATGTGGGTGGTGATGTGGAAGATCTTGTCCGAGATCTTGTCAGAGAGGCCGATGGTGATATTGAACTCGCCCAATATGGTATCATCTACATTGATGAAATCGATAAAATTGCTTCAAGCCGGAATGTTATTGGGGTTGATGTCTCTAGATCAGGTGTCCAGCGGGCATTGCTCAAGCCCATGGAAGAGACTGAAGTCGATCTAAAAGTGCCTCATGATCCCATTTCCATGATTCAGGAGATCGAACGATTTCGTAAAACGGGGAAAAGGGATAAACGATCGGTCAATACCAGCAACATACTGTTTATTATGAGTGGTGCATTTGGCGACTTGGTCGAGATCGTTAAAAAACGAGTCGCAAATCAAAAAATCGGGTTTGGAGCAAACATTAAAAATATTCGGGATGATAGTGACTTTCTAAAACAGGCAAAGGCAGAAGACCTCATAGAATATGGATTTGAATCTGAATTTGTCGGCCGGCTCCCGGTCAGGGCTGTCTTTGAAAGATTGACGGAAAAGGACCTATTCGAAATCCTAAGGAATCCAAGCAATCCGATCATACTTGGCAAAAAACTTGATTTTGCAGCCTATGGTATTGATATTGTATTTGAGGATAGAGCCCTTGAAGTTTTAGCGAAAAACGCCTTTGTAGAAAATACCGGGGCGAGAGGTCTTGTAAGTGCTGTTGAAGGAGCACTTCTTCCTTTTGAGAAAAAATTACCGTCAACCCACATAAAAAAATTTCCGGTGACCGCCAACGATGTAAAAAATCCTGAAAAATCTCTTAAACAAATATTGGCATTGTCAAACCCTGATGAACTCAATGAAACCTATGAAAAGCTTTTTCTTGCCGAGAAAGAATATATCAAAGGATATTTAGACTCAAATAGAAAGAATTTTTCGAAGAAATACGGTTTGACATTAACGCAGTCACGGATTGATATTGTGGCTTCTTACTACGCCAGTCATGTAATGGATATAGAAAAGGTCATTAAAAAGATAAAATCTTTCTATGATGATATAAAGAAGATAGAATTATATTTTTTTAAAAATCATGACATCAACATTGTCTTGGAAGATGATGCCATTGATTATATTATCGATCAGCTTGAAAAGTCCACATACGATATAGAAACGCTTTGCGATCATATTTCGAACGATTTCGAATACGGACTAAAGTTGGTTCAAGAAAAAACAGGCAAAAATCGTTTTTTTATTACAAAAGACGCTCTTTTGAACCCAGAATCTTTTATCAGCAATCTCATTAAAGATGAGCTGAGCACGCATTATAACCCGATGTTAAAGCCCATAACCCGGGAAAAATAGAATGATCGGAATCTCAAAGTTATATTGCGGGACTGTAGAACCATCCGATGCCCTTCGTTATGGAAGAATATCATCAAAATTGCCTTCGCATCTTCTTCAATTTGCCAGTGATAAACGGCCTGTTGTTGTCTGGAACATTACCCAGCGTTGCAACCTAAAGTGTGTCCATTGTTACGCTCACGCCAAAAACATTGCTTTTGACAATGAACTATCTTTAAGTGAAGGAAAAATTTTAATCGACGATCTCGCAGAATTCGGTGTGCCGGTAATGCTGTTTTCAGGGGGTGAACCTTTGGTCCGGCAAGACCTTCCGGAACTCGCAGCTTACGCTGTTAAAAAGGGAATGAGAGCCGTTGTATCGACGAACGGAACCCTGATAACACCTCAAATTGCCCAAATTTTAAAAGATATAGGCCTATCCTACGTTGGCATCAGTCTCGACGGCATGGAAGAGATTAATGACCGGTTTCGAGGGGTTAAGGGAGCTTTCAGATTGGCGCTTAAAGGGATTGAAAACTGTAAAAAGGCCGGTATAAAAGTCGGTCTTCGCTTCACCATCAACAAGTCCAATGTCGGCCAGATTTCAGAAATTTTCAACCTCCTTGATGAGATGGAAATCCCAAGGGTATGTTTTTATCACCTTGTATATTCCGGACGCGGATCAGAGCTCGTAAAAGAAGACCTTTCCCATGAGGAATCTCGAAAAGCCGTCGAGCTTATTATGGATCTTACCAAACAACTCCACGATAGGAATAATTTTAAGGAGGTATTAACAGTCGATAATCATGCCGACGGACCCTATCTTTACTTGAGGCTGCTAAAAGAAAATCCCGAGCGTGCCCAAAAAGTGCTTGAACTTCTCGAAATGAACGAGGGCAACAGTTCCGGGATAGGTATCGGCTGTATAAGCTGGGATGGCGAAGTATATGCCGACCAGTTCTGGCGACATTACAGTTTTGGAAATGTTAGGAATCGACCGTTTTCTGACATATGGACAGATACTTCAGATCCCTTGATGAAAAAACTGAAAGAGAAAAAAAAATATGCCAAGGGAAGATGTTCAACATGCCGATGGCTGGACATTTGTGCCGGTAATTTCAGGGTAAGATCCGAAGCTGTCACAGGCGATGTCTGGGCACCGGACCCGGCGTGCTATCTTACGGACGAAGAAATCACATGAGATCTATTCAGAGCATCCCCTTTTGCCCGATTTCTGTGTCAGACTCGGATTTTAACCCGCCACCGCACTTTGGCGGGTTAATCCTCAAAATACCTAAAGTATTCCTACGGTTAATCCCGCCAAGGCAAGATCGTCTTCCTTGAACTTGAACAAAATTGAACGCTTTGCAAAGATCTCTTGATATATAAGATGAAGTATGGTGGAATTTCGTTGTAATAGATTATTTATAAGCGGAATGGATAATCTTTTTTAAACGGCGTAATCATGCCTGAAGCGGACAAGACTCGTGTTTAAAGTACTGTATTGAAAAATTTAGTCGCCTTGATATAATTTAATTTTTTCTGAAAGACCACGCCAAAGGCGGATAAAACTCGTGGATAACGGCTCGTAACGAAAAAACCGGTCTGATCTTTTGATAAAGATAAACGCTTGAAGACAATACTTTCACTATACCTCAAATCGATGAGGGTTTTTTCATAACGATCCCTAATCCACTCAAACAGCTTCCAGCAAAAAATTAAATCATATCTGCAGCTCCTTCTTGTTAGGCGTAATTGAATGCAAAGACTAATAGCAACAATTTATTTGAAAGACATAAAGAGTTAAAAAAGATTATCCATTCCGATCATATAGATGCATTGCGCGTGTTTACGTGGTGTGATTTTCCGTGAAACGATATTGACGAAGCCTATTTCTCTGGGTTCAGAGTTAGGTTTTAACCCGCCTCCGAACTTCGGTGGGTTGATCCTCAATATACTAAGATAGTGCCCATACAGAAATGAGGATTTTTCTTCAAGATCAAGGCATGCGAAAAAAATAACCACAGGCATATAATTGATATTCAGAGGATTATTTTTTGAGCATAACGCAGAGATTGTGGAAAAGGACCATTTATGGATGGGCGCTAGATAGGAGTTATTATGCTTTTTCCCGACTACAGACCGAGACGGTTACGACAAAATGACGCGTTTCGCCGTATGATGCGTGAAACCAAACTTTCAGTTGATGACTTCATCCTTCCGCTGTTTGCCATCAATGGTAAGGGAGTTAAAAATCCCATTGATTCGATGCCGGGACACTTTCAGTTGTCCATTGACAATCTCATAAAAACGTCCAAAAAGGCCTATGAGCTTGGCATTCCTGCAATCATGCTATTTGGAATACCGGACAAAAAAGATCCCCTTGCAACCGGTGCTTATGACAAAGATGGCGTCGTTCAAAAAGCGACTCAGGCTTTAAAAGACAAGATACCGGATCTTGCCGTTATCACCGATGTCTGCCTCTGCCAGTATACCGACCATGGACATTGCGGCGTTGTGGAGGGTAATATCATTGATAATGACGCTTCTTTGGACCTTCTGGCCAGGACTGCCCTTTCACATGCCCAGGCCGGTGCAGACATGGTCGCACCTTCTGACATGATGGATGGCCGTGTGGCTGAAATTCGCAATATTCTTGATGAGAATGACTTTAGCAACGTTCCAATACTTTCATATGCGGCCAAGTATTGCAGTGCATTTTACGGTCCCTTTCGGGATGCGGCACATTCTGCACCGAAATTCGGAGATCGTCGAACGTATCAGATGGATCCTGCCAATGCAATTGAGGCTATCCGGGAAGTGACCATGGACATAGAAGAAGGCGCTGATATCATCATGGTAAAGCCTGCTCTTGCCTATCTCGATATTATTTCCCGGGTTCGGGAAGAGATTGATCTTCCCGTTGCCGCATACAATGTCAGCGGCGAGTTTTCCATGGTCAAGGCGGCCGAGAAAATGGGATGGGTAGACGGTAAGAAGGTCATGATGGAAACGCTTATTGCCATCAAGCGGGCCGGAGCCGATATGATCTTGACGTATTTTGCCCTTGAAGCAGCAGAAGCATTAAGGGAATAACCTGAGCCGGCCGAATTTTTTTACAAGCCGTCTCAAAAATATATCTAACGCCCAATCACGGCGTTGCGAGCCTCTTCAAAATGTATTGCTCATCCCGCTTTCAGTGGGACTCCGTTTTTTCATCGGCTCGCGGCTTGTCCTTGAACGGAATCTGCATCTTTGAGATGGCTTGTAGATATAATTATAGTGATCATGAGTCTTTTGCAAAGGTCTTACCATAACAACATCATGGAAAGTGCCAATAGCACATCATCCCCAAAACTTCACCCTCATGATGAAAATAAAGGCCATTCCCTGCGGCTTGTTGCGTGGGAAATCACGCGCAACTGTAACCTATCCTGTGTGCACTGCCGTGCATCGGCGGCACAGGGTCCTTTCAGCGGAGAACTCGACACGGCTGCATCCTTTCGCCTTCTAGATCAAATCGTACAAGTTGGAAGGCCTATCATCATCCTGACAGGGGGAGAGCCGCTTTTTCGAACCGATATTTTTGATATCGCAAAATATGGCACTGACAAAGGTCTGAGGATGGTTATGGCACCCAACGGCACCCTGATCACCGAAAACATTACCAAACGATTGGCAGATTCCGGAATTCAAAGAATAAGCATAAGTCTTGATGGAGCTACTCATGAGAGCCATGACAGATTCAGAGGTGTTGATGGTGCCTTCGAGGGTGCGCTTCAAGGGATACGGCTGGCAAAAGACGCCGGCATAGAATTCCAGATAAATACAACCATCACCAAGACAAATCTTCATGAAATTCCAAAAATTCAGGACCTCGCTGTAAAACTGGGTGCAGTCGCTCACCACATCTTTCTCCTTGTTCCAACAGGCCGGGGCAAGTATATTGTGGATCAGGAAATAACCGCAACGGAATATGAAAGCACATTGAACTGGTTCTATGATCAAAGGGAAAAGACGCCTTTGCAGCTTAAAGCCACATGCGCTCCCCATTATTACCGTATTCTTCGTCAAAGAGCAAAGCAGGAAGGAAAATCGATAACCTATAAAACCCATGGGATGGATGCCATGACCCGCGGATGTCTGGCAGGCACGGGATTTTGTTTCATCTCGCATCGAGGGATTGTTCAGCCATGTGGATTTCTTGATGTGAATTGCGGGGATATAACACAAGCATCTTTTGTAGACATCTGGAACCGTTCAGACATTTTTTTGTCACTACGCAATTTTGAGGAACTAAAGGGGAAATGCGGTGTTTGTGAATTCAAAAAGGTGTGTGGAGGCTGCAGAGCGCGTGCCTACGAAGCAACAGGCGATTTTCTGGCTGAGGAACCTTTATGCAGTTATCAACCTCGTCCTTTTAGAAAATAGGAAATAGGAATTAGAAAATAGGTAACCGCAAATGGAAGAAAAATTTATAAGAAGAGCAAAATGGGCCTGGAATACAAGAAGTTAAGAGATTTAGAGAGATACCAACTTTTTTGTCTTTCCACTCGTTTACCTTCTTGCCTTTTACCTTCTAACGTTCTTATTCTTAAAATTATTTGTGTTTATCCGTGATGTCGCTCTTCTCTTTCCTCGACCCGATTCAACCCATAACATTCAGCACCTGAAACCCATCTTTTTCCAGGGCCTTTTTGATAACCTCTGTATCGCATGGCATAAGCCGGAAGTAATACTCTCTTTTGCTGGCTTTCTGAGCCGTCATCCCGACGTTGACGATATCTCCGCCGTTATCGTTGATGATCTGTAGAACATTTCTAAAGGAACCCGGTTTATCTCCCACAACCAAATCAATGCGAGAACTCGCGGTAAGAAACCCCATCATATCGATAAACGTTCTCAGGATATCTGTTTCCGTAATGATGCCAACCAATTTATGGTTTTCCACCACCGGCATTCCACCGATTTTATGCTTGTATATCAGCTGAGCCGCAACTTCTATGTCGTCATCCGGCCTCACGACGATGGGATTTAATATGATCAAATCACGAAGTGAAACCTCACCCAACATGGAGGGAATAAGGCCCTGCTTTAAATCCGAAAGGGTGATAAAACCTGTTAGTTGATTATCTTTAGAAACAACAGGAAGGTGTCGGATGGAATTAATCTTCATCAGCTCGATGGCTTCCTGAATCGAGGCGTTTTCCGTTATGGTAATCGGATCGGAAACCATTAATGTACTTATTTTCATTTTATCTGCCTTTATTCGATATTACTAATAAGTGAATTAGATGCTCAACAAAATGCTTACTAATTAAAGTGTTTTTATAGCTTTAGATCATTTTAGGCACTTTAAACTTTTGCATGCACAGAATGAATAAACCAGGAGTTAAGTACGTTACCGTAGTTTAAAATATATAGGCTAAGTAAAACTTAACCCAGTGCATTTAAAACCAGTGTAATTGGCCGGTCTTCTTCACTTCCCCCGGTAAATCTTATGGGACCCGGATGCCGGTAGTTGTCGTCATCCGGAACTGCCGCAAGCCATTTTTCTCTAAATGCCTTAACAATTCTAAAAGAAGCTGAATTGACATCAACCAGACTTTTTTCCAAAACAAGCGTAAGCTTGCCTTTTCTTTCTTCAAGATGCATCAACGGCGCAATGGGAATTCCAATGGGTTCCCATTTAGTAAAATCCTTCTCCAAATTCCTTATGGCCGCCATTTGGCCTGTAGAACCATTGGCGATCAGGCTGAAAACCGTTAATCCCAGGTTATAGGTATAGTTACAGTCAAATCGTGTTGGATTGTTGCCCCTTCCGTCATACCCATAAAAATGAATCTGTGTTTTGAATTTTGGCACGGATTTTTGGTAAATTTTTTCAATAGGCGCAGGAATTTCTTCAGTTTCTGCAATCGCCTGTTCCTTTTCAAGGGCCTGCTTAAGGGTTTTTACCGATATTATCGAGGGTTTCACCAGCAAAAACTCGGCATCATTATAATTCTTGAACATAATGGGACCAAAGTAATCCGGGTCCAACCCCCCTTTTTCTAAAACTTTCCGGTAATAGGATTTTTCGATTCCAATACTATACGCCCCGTTCTCTCTTAAAATATTCAGGTAATCAGTCACCAGTCCCATGAGTACCTGTTCAGTCTTAACCTGGGAGAATTGAAAATTGCCGTGACTGTCTCTTTCCATGAGAAGACCTTCCTGGAAGAACTCCGGAATATCATTAAACAAATCATCGTCCCGTGTGTTCCAGACGGAAAAACGATGGTCCTCTCTTGAGAGCCTGGCCAGTCTCCGCAAATATTCCAACTTATCCTCAAGTGCCGGGAAATCCATATGGAAATCCGTATCATGGGTGTTGTTATATTCAGCGATAATGGTGTTTAGCTTTATGATAAAAATCTGTATTTCATTGATAAACTCCAGTATTCCTTCAGGAATGACGATCACGCCGTAGTTTTTTCCAACAGCAGCCCTTCTGACAACGCCGTCACAAATCACACGAGACAGATGCCTCAGTGTCATTCCATAGCCAGTGAAATCGATATCATTCTTTTTTGCCGCTTCCTCAATCCTTTTTTCATCGACGTAATCACAAAGATCTTCACCAATAAGGGTCATATTGGCATGGGTTTGCAGGGCAACTTCAAGTGCCAGATGGCTGGCGACTCTTCCCATTACCTTACAGATGTGCCAGTATTTAACATCTGAGCTGCTGTCTGTGCATAGGTTACTGATAGAGCTTGAAAATGCCCTTGCGGCGGTGTGAAAACCGAACGACATGGCGCATAAAATATTACCGTCTGCATCCCTGACCTGTATATCACCATCTATGGTTTTGGGAACGCCGATGACCTGGACACCGTCTTTTATCATTTCCTGAGCCAGGAATGCTGCATTGGTATTTGAATCGTCCCCTCCTACGATGACCAGAGCATCCAGCCCAAGATTTTTACAGGTTTCCCTGGACAGGGCCATCTTCTTTTTGGTGTCTATTTTTGTTCTGCCGGTTTTTATCATCGTAAAGCCGCCAAGGTTTCTGTATGCATCAACAAGGCTGCCGGTTATTTCAATGGCTTCATTTTCAATAATTCCATCCGGGCCAAGCAAAAAGCCATAAATCTTGGTGTTCGGATTTGCCTTTTTTGCGGCATCGTATAATCCTGCAATCACATTATGTCCGCCAGGAGCCGGACCTCCTGAAAATACAATACCGATATGTCGCGTTTTGCAGTATGTCTTTTTAAAGGACTCTTCAGGAGAATCAAGACCGACTATTCTCTGGACTTTATTATGTATAATGTCTGGTAAAAGCTTTCTTGCTTCCTTGTCAATATTGAAATTGAAATGGTCATCATCCTTCAACACAGTGTAACGGCTTTCAAACACTTTACATTCTGGGGGAACATATTTCCTCCTCTCAATCAGCTCCCGGTTAATATTGTCGGTAGCAGCCTGAGCCTCAGGATTTTTTAGCAAAACTTCAATAGGTTTTGGATCTTTATCTTTCATCTTACCGCTCCAATCAAGGCCTTGATTTATGCCCCAAATGCCATCTAAACGACAGTTTAGTTTCCCAAAGATTTTTATTTAATACTATCGGTTCTTAAAGGTTTGTGTCAAGATTATTCAGATTTTTCCAACAGGCTGAAAAATGTTATTTTGAAAAATTCTATAGATAAGGTTATAGTTAAAATTTATGGTTCAAAACTTGAATTAAAGAAAAAAAGAGCGAAGACTTTTCATTTTTCGATCGTATTAGCATATAAAGGGAAATATCAGTGAATATGGCCATAAAGCTCTTGCATCTGGATGACGAGTCCCTGATCAGCCAAATACAGGAAGAAAGCCGTGAAGCCTTTGCTACACTTGTAAACCGTCACTCAAAGCGATTCTATCGTATAGCCTATCGCCTTGTTTCCAGCAAAGACGATGCAGAGGATATTGTGCAGGACGCGTTTTTAAAATTATGGAACAGACCAAATCTTTGGGATCCCGGTAGAGGAACCAAATTCACCACCTGGTTTTACCGGGCTGTTATAAACCTGTGCTTAGATCACCGAAAAAAGAAGAAATTGGTAAACATATCCGAAGGCATAGAGTTCGCAGACGAAAAACCAGGTGCGGACATTTTATTCGATCTGCATCAAAAACAGGCTCTATTGGAGCGATTGATATGCGAATTGCCGGAGAGGCAGCAGTTGGCGATTAACCTGTGCTTTTATGAGGGATTAAGCAATAATGAGGCGGCCCAAATCATCGGGGTGAGGGTAAAAGCGCTGCAATCTCTTATCATGCGTGCCAAAACAACATTGAAGTATAAAGTCGAACGATATCTTGGCGGAGGTCACGATGACCATGAATTTTAAACAGTTTGAGGAAAAACTGCTAATGTATGGTGCTGATGTTCGAAAATGGCCGAAAAATATACGATGGTCAGCGCTGAAGACATTGGAAAGTTCTCCTGAGCTTCAAAAATTAGTGAAAAACGAGGAACGTTTTGAAGGGGTTCTCAACACAAGAAAGTTTGAAGAACCGAGCAAAGATCTTGCAGGACGAATTGTCGCAGCCGCTCTGCCCAGAAAGAAAAAAGCACAACGCAATTTTGGTGTGTTTTTCTCAGATATGCTTTCCGAATTTAGCTTGTCCAGGAGGGCTTTGACCGCGGTTTCTGTTTCGCTCATTTTTATTTTGATCGTCGGATTTACAATAGGTTATTCAACTCCTTCAAGATACGCTTCAGCTGAACAATACGAGACCCATCTGGAAGATTTTCTAAATTATGAAGGAGATGTGCTATGACTAAAAAGGTGAAAATCCTGGTTTTCAGTTCACTTCTTCTAAACGTTTTGCTTGCAGGCGTAATTATAGGAGATGTGTCGCATCGATTCCAGAGAGAATACTTTGTCCGAAAGTCCGTGAAAGAATTTGCGTCGAAATTGCCTGAGGATAAGGCAGCGTTGTTTCTTGAAACAGTGAAAAGGGTCCATCTGAACAATCAGGATGCATACAATGAGATCCGAGAAGCAAGAAACAAAGCGATGAAGCTATTATCCGCACCTAAATTTGATGAATCCGCCTACCGGCTTCAGGTTGAAAAAATACACATGTTGCGAAGTCTCATGAAACGTCGATTGGCAGATGCAACCGTTGAGTTGGCGAGGCAGTTCAACCAGAAGGAAAGAAGTGATCTGGCTCAACATCTGAGACGCTTCTCACGACACTCGCGGAACAGCAGCCAGCCGCCTGAAGGAAAAACCTCATCATGAACTTATTGGTAAAAATAGGCCCTGTCCGACTTAAAGCATTTTTATCTTCTGTTTTGATGCTGTTTATTTTTGCAGGATGCGCGGTTGTTGGGCCGGACTATGTGACTCCGGACACCCCTATGCCTAAAGCATGGCATACCCCGGCTAAAAGCGGCCTGGTCGGGCAACATCTAGATAAAAAAGCACTGGCCGATTGGTGGGCAATTCTCGACGACCCTGTGCTCACCCATCTGGTAGAGTTGGCGGTTGAAGGAAATCTTGATTTAAAGGAAGCGCGTGCACGTGTTCGTGAAGCTCGGGCTCGCCGCGGTATCGCCGAAGCCGGCCGTTTCCCGGCTATAGACACCAGCGGCTCGGCCAGATCGAACCGCAGCAGCGAAGACACCGGAAGCGGTAGCGAGAGGAAACTCTACGCAGTAGGTTTCGATGCTGCTTGGGAACTGGACGTGTTTGGCGGGAAAAAGCGTGCCGTTGAAGCTGCTGAAGCAGGGCTGCAGGCCAGTGAAGAGGATTTGCGGGATGTCCTTGTCAGCCTGCTTGCCGAAGTTGCCTTAAATTATGTTGATTTGCGTTCATTTCAGACTCGACTTTCGATTGCAGAAACCAGTCTTGAGGCACAAAAAGAAACATACAATATCACCCGATGGCGCCGTCAAGCCGGTTTAACCACACAGCTGGACGTAGAGCAGGCCAAATACAGTCTTGAGCAGACTCGGGCCCAGATACCGGGTTTACAGACCGGATTTGAGCAGGCCGAAAACCGCCTGGCCGTTTTGATCGGAAAACATCCGGGAGCACTGAAAGATGCATTGGCGGAACCTAAAGCCGTTCCGGTTACTCCACTGGAAGTGGCTGTTGGCGTACCTGCCGATGTCTTGAGACGACGGCCGGATGTTCGAAGAGCAGAACGCCGGCTGGCCGCACAGACAGCGCAGATCGGTGTTGCCACGGCAGACCTGTATCCCAAATTCTCGCTTCTTGGCTCCATCGGTCTTGAAGCCCTGTCACCGGGCAACCTGTTTTTAGCCAGCAGCCGTACCCATGGTATCGGAGCTACGGTTAACTGGCCTCTGTTTGATGCCGGGGCCATCCGGAGCAACATTGAAGTACAAACCGCTTTGCAGGAGCAGACACTGATCCGATACGAGTCCACCGTTCTAACGGCGCTGGAGGATGTAGAGAACGCGTTGGTTGCCTATGCTAAGGAACAGAGTCGCCGGCAATCGCTGACTGAAGCAACTGGAGCAGCCCGGCGCGCTTTTGAGCTTGCTCAAAAGCAGTATTCATCCGGACTCATCGAGTTTACAAATGTTCTGATTGCCCAACGGTCCTTGTTGTCACTCCAGGATCAATTGGCGGTCAGCGAGGGCGGAGTGACGTCGAATTTAATCGCTTTGTACAAATCCTTGGGAGGTGGGTGGACATCCTTGATGCCCGATAAAACGAATTAGCATTTGAATCATAAAATGGAATATTAAAATGAAACCAAATAAAAATCCGGAAATCGAAATCGATCAAACCCTTGGTATTGATCAGTCCTCGGATCGCAGAAAGCGCATAAAACGGTGGCTTTTCCTATTCCTTCTGACCATTGCGATCGTGACAAGTGCTGTTGTTTGGATGGGGACAAAAAAATCAAATTCCATACAATATCAGACCCAGAAAGTTCAGCGGGGTGACCTGACCGTGACGGTAACAGCGACAGGTGCCTTGGAACCGACAAATCAGGTGGATGTGGGCAGCGAGTTGTCCGGTATTATAAAGACCGTCGAAGTGGATTATAATGACCGGGTAAAGGTTGGTCAGATTCTGGCGAAGCTTGACACCGACAAGCTGAAAGCCAAGGCCCTACAGTCAAAAGCTGCTTTGGAATCGGCACGGGCAAAAGTTTTGGAGGCACAAGCCACTGTTAAAGAGGCGGAAGATGAACTGGTGCGGTTAAAGGAGGTGTGGGAATTGAGCAATAAGATGGTGCCGTCGCAGCACGACCTGGATGCAGCCCAGGCGGCCCTGCATCGGGCAAAGGCCGCAGAAGCTACTTTAAAGGCACAGGTATCGCAGGCCCAGGCCACTCTCGAAGCCGACGAGACGGATCTGGGAAAAACGGATATCCATTCCCCCATTAACGGTATCGTCCTTGTGCGGAACGTGGAGCCCGGTCAAACCGTGGCGGCTTCGTTTCAGGCCCCGGTGTTGTTCACGCTCGCCGAGGATCTGACAAAGATGGAACTTCATGTGGATGTGGATGAAGCGGATGTGGGTCAGGTAGAAAAGGGACAAGAAGCTGTTTTTACCGTCGATGCCCATCCGGGGCGGAC
>Ga0316576_10000183_pt1 | contig 26128 bp, 20 predicted proteins | sample S0NA_FD_203075 | JGI IMG/M metagenome (GOLD analysis project Ga0316576, IMG submission 203075) | Rhizosphere microbial communities from salt marsh grasses in Alabama, United States - S0-2_050615r3r5 | ecosystem: Host-associated > Plants > Roots > Rhizosphere | place: USA: Alabama | collected...
CGGCACAACGCCCGGATCGCGCGGCGCCTCGCCGATGGCGTCGTGTTCGCCCCCTGGGCCGAAGCCCTGCGGCGTGGGCTGCGCGACGGGGCGCGGGAGGCCGGCGGCCAGGCGGCGAGCCTGGCGGTCTACAACTCCAACGGCGAGAGCGGGGAGGCGTCGGTTCTCCCCTGCTGGGCCCCCGGTTACTACACGCCGATGCCGATCTCCGGCGAGTACCACCAGTACCACGGCACCGAGTTCGTCCCGCCCCGGGTCCTGGGCCGCAAGAGCGCCCAGCGCATGATCGGCGAGCTGATGCTGCAGAACTTCGGTTTCTGTCGCCTCCACCGCGGCTGGGCCGAGGAGCTCGCGCCGGACCTGATCAACCGCCAGCTGCGCACCAACACGGACTGGCCCGCGCAGCACCGCGACCTGGCCAAGCGCATCTTCCGCCGGCGCAAGGCCCGGTTCTGGGAGACAGCGCGGGTCATCGACATCATCTCGACCTACCTCCAGGACTACCAGCACGAGGCCGCTCCCGACGTGGAGCTCGATCGCTGGGTCCGTCGCTTCCGCGAAGATCGAGCCAGCGCGGCGCGGGCATACTGGTCCGAGGTCAACGCCGGCATGGAGGAGATCCTCGGATCGTGACCCCGAGCCTGCAAATCCTCTACCACGGCAACTGCTTCGACGGGATCACCTCCGCCGCGATCTTCGCTCGTTTCTTCCACGACCGGGTGAACGACGCGGTCACGCCGGTCTTCCGCCCGATGACCCACGGGCAGGGCGACCCCTACGGCGAGGACCACGACGCCACCTTCTGGGCCGACCAAAACGTGGTGGTCGACTTCCGCTACAGCCCGTCCGACCGTCTGACCTGGTGGTGCGACCACCACCACAGCGCCTTCATCCGCCCGGAGCACCGCGCGCACTTCGAGACCGCGCCCGACCCGCGGCGCCGCTTCGACCCCACCGCCCCCTCCTGCGCCGGGCTGCTCGCGCGCTGGCTCGCCGCGGATCACGGCTTCGACGCCTCGCCCTTCGCGGACCACGTGCGCTGGGCCGACCTGATCGACGCCGCCCAGTTCACCGACCCGGCCCAGGCGGTGGAGCTGGCCGAGCCGGCGCTCCAGCTGATGGCCCTGCTCGAGGCGGCGCCGCCGGAGCCCATCGTCTCGCAGATGCTCCGCGGCCTCGCCCTGGGCAGCATCGAGGGGGTCCACCAGGCGCCCGAGATCCGGCGCGCCCTGGCGCCGGTCCTCGCCGACCACCAGCAGACCATCGAGCGCTTCCGCCGACGGATGGAGGTGGCCCGGGGCGTGGCTTACACGGACCTGAGCGCCGAGGGAACCGGCGGCTTCAACAAGTTCATCCCCTACTACCTCGAGGACGCGCTGCGCTACACGGTGACGCTGACCCTCACCGCTCAGCGCGCCAAGGTCTCCGTTGGGTCCAACCCCTGGCGCCGCCCCGATCCGCTGATCAACATCGCCGACCTCTGCGCTCGCTACGGCGGCGGCGGCCACCCGGTGGTCGGCGCCGTCTCCATGCCCCCGGACCAGCTCGAGCGCGCGCGCCGGGCGGCCGAGGAGATCGTGGCGGTCCTCCGCGCCGGTTGAGGAGATCAGGGGGCGAGGGTGACGGGGACGCCGGCGGCGTGGACCTTGATCAGGCTCCCGTCCGGCCGCGTCGCGGCCATGCACAGCGACACCTCGGCTCCACTGAGCTGCGAGCCGCGGAGCTCGAGCTGTCCGACGAACGCGTGACCGCGTCGGCCGCTGAAGGTTTTCTCCTCGTCGGGGAGGGTCCGCGCCAGGCCGTGCTCGGTCCACGCGAACCAGGCCGCCGACGGCAGGTGCGCGAGGTCAACCCGCACCGGCGCCTGGACGGCCTCGTCCACGGTGACACCGGACTCGGTCACCCAGTCCCAGGTGCTGTACTTGATCAGACGGACCCACACCCGCGTTCGACTGCCGACGCCGCCGCCCAGAGGGCTGGCCGGTCCGCTGATCACGGTCCAGTGGGCCTCGACCCCCTCCGCGGGCGTCGCCGGTCCGGAGCCGAACGCCACCTTGGCTGGCCCGCTGCAAAAGGTGAGTAGATCCACACCGGCGTCGGAGACCGCGTTCGCCGGCAACGCGCGGCCGCCGCAGCCCGCGCCGACGATCATTGCCGTCAGGAAAACGGAGGGCAGTGCAGGCCGGGACATGCCGCGCCTCATTGCAAGTCCCGTGCGAGCCCGATCCTGCTGTATTTCCCTGCTGGCCGGCGGGCCCCAGCGAGGCCAGCTTGCCACGGCAGTGGCCTGCAGGCCCACCCTGGCCCGCGCTGCTAGGCCGCGGCGCGCGAGGTGAGCTGCTGGGCGACGTCGAGCATCACGTCCGCGGTGAACGGACGGGGCAGGAAGCCATCCACCGTGGCGCCGGCGAGCTCGGCCACGGTCTGCCAGTGGTTCGAGGAGGAGTAGAGCAGGATCGGGATGTGGGAGGTCTCCGGCGCGTCCCTCAGCTGGCGCCACAGGGGTGCGCGCTCGTCCGTGCTGCTCGAGGCGTCCATCACCACGCAGTCGGGCAGCCGGTCCTCGATGGCCGAGCGGAGCTCGGTCCCGCTCGCCGCGAACTCCAGCTGGACACCGAGCTCCTCCGCCCTCAGCCCCAACCACAGCCGTACCAGCGGATCCCTCTCGGTGATGAGCAGTCTCATTCTTGCGCCGTCCCTCCTGTTTCAGAAGTAACAGCTCCCGTCGGCGTGGGCAAAAAATCTGCTCGTGTCAGACAGGGTGTCACATGTGCGCGGCAAACCAGGCGCGTTGCACAACGACCCGCCCTGCCCTAACATCGTGAGGTCAGATGAACAGCCCGGGAGCCCGATGATGGTGCCCTCGTCCCCCCAAAACGACCCTAATCGGGGAAAGGTGCTCGCGGGCACCTACGAGATCCGTCGCCTGCTCGGCGAGGGGGGCATGGGCAAGGTCTACGAGGCCGGGCACCTCCGGCTGACCAAGAAGCGCTACGCCGTCAAGCTGCTCAACGCCGGGGTCGCCGACGACGCCGAGGCCTACGCGCGGTTCCGCAGAGAGGCCGAGATCGCCACCGAGATCGGCCACCCGCACATCGTCGAGGTGCACGACTTCAACGTCACCGACGAGGGGCAACCCTTCATGGTGATGGAGTACCTCGACGGCGAGGACCTCTACGACTACATCAAGCGCAGCCGACGACTGCCGCTGGAGGAGGTCATCGCCATCATGGACCAGGTGGGCGGAGCCCTCGCCGCGGCTCACGGTCGGGGGATCATCCATCGCGACCTGAAGCCGGAGAACATCTTCCTCGCCCGGACCACCGACGGCGGCTACCAGGTCAAGCTGCTCGACTTCGGGCTGTCCAAGATCAAGCACAGCCGCAGCCGTCTCACCCGTCAGAACGCGATCTTCGGCACGCCGCAGTACATGGCGCCCGAGCAGGCTCGCGGCCAGACCGGCGACGTCGACCACCGCACCGACATCTTCGCCCTCGGCGTGATCGTCTACCAGTGCCTCACCGGCGTCGTGCCCTTCGACGCGCCCACGGACCTGGGCGTGCTCTACGTGGTGTGCACCGAGACGCCGCCGCCCCCCTCCAGCATCGTCGAGGACCTCCCCCCGGCGCTCGACACGATCCTGGGTCGGGCGATGTCCAAGAAGCGCGAGGACCGCTACCAGGACGTTCAGCAGCTGGTCACCGAGCTCGTCGCGCTCGCCGAGCCGGCTCAGCTCCAAGCCGGGCCGCTGCAGTCGATCGCGTCCAAGCCCCGTCCCCGCGTGAGCGCGGGGGTGATCGAGGGCGTCCCCGAGGAGCGGAAGCCACAGCTCCCTCCCGGAGCCCCGCCGCTGCCCGACGAGGCGCTCCACGACGTCGACCCCCCGGTCCTGGTCTCGCGCTCGCTCGCCCAGCCACCGGCCCGTCACCACTCGGGCAGCGACCCCGCCGCGAGGCCGCCCATCGGCGGGGTGGTCAGCGGCGAGATCCAGATCGAGTCCAAGCGGCCCGGCATCCACAACCTCGAGACCGCGCGCAAGAAGATCAACCGCAAGGATGACGGCCCGCCGAGCATCCACGACCTGGAGACCGAGGAGCGCGACGCCCTCGGCCCGGAGACGGACCCGCTCAGCATCCACGACCTCTCCACCGGAGAGGTGGCGCCGGTGGCCGAAGAGGCGGCGGGCGCGGTCATCGGATCGGTGGTGGTGAGCGAGGACGGCTCCAGCATCGAGGAGACGGTCCCCCACCAGCTCGTCGCGCTCGACCGCCAGAGCGTGGACGGCACGGCCCCCGCCCTGCGCTCGCCGCCCGCGCGGACCCAGCACGCCATCGCCGTGGCGATCATCGCCTTCGTGCTCACCGGCATCTTCGTCACCGCTGTCTGGCTCATCGCCTCCTACAAGTGAACCCACATGCGACCGCTTTGCGAAATCCCTGAAGAGATCTGCCGGCAGATCCAGCTGGTCTACTCCGACATCGACGACACGATGACCACCGCCGGCCGGATCCCGGCGGCCGCCTACACGGCGATCTGGCGCGCCCACGAGGCGGGGCTGGCCGTGGTTCCGGTCACCGGCCGCCCCGCCGGCTGGTGCGATCACATCGCCCGCATGTGGCCGGTGGCCGCGGTGGTGGGAGAGAACGGCGCCCTGGCATTCCGCCTCGAGGGGGAGACCATGCGCCGGATCTGGGCCCCGCGTCAGGCCGACGCCGCCGCCCGCCTGGAGCGGATCCAGGAACAGGTGCTGCGGGAGGTGCCGGGCTGCAAGGTCGCCGCCGACCAGCCCTACCGGCTCTACGATCTGGCCATCGACATCGCCGAGGAGGTGCCCCGCCTCGACGACGCGGCCATCGACCGCATCGTCGCCATCTTCACCGCCCACGGCGCCACGGCGAAGGTGAGCTCGATCCACGTCAACGGGTGGTTCGGCAGCTACGACAAGCTCACGATGTGTCGCCGCGCGGCGGCCGAGCTTCTGGGAGGCGAGCTCGACCCGCAGCGCGCCCTGTTCGTCGGCGACTCGCCCAACGACGTGCCGATGTTCCGATTCTTCCCCCACGCGGTGGGCGTGGCCAACGTGGGCGCCTGGACCCACCGGATGGAGGCGCTGCCGAGCTACGTCACCGACGCCGCGGGGGGGGAGGGCTTCGCGGAGCTGGTCAACACCTTGCTGGCAGGCCGAACGGGAGGTGCGACATGAAGGCAGCCTTCATCAGGGCCACCGGGCCCGCGGACGTGATCGAGATCGGCGAGCTGCCCCGGCCGGAGATCGGCGAGTTCGGGGTCCTCGTCCGGGTGCGCTTCTCGACGGTGAACCCGGTGGACACCTACATCCGCGGCGGGCTCGTCCCCTTCGAGCTCCCGCTGCCCTTCGTGCCCGGCTGCGATCTGGCCGGACTGGTCGAGGCGGTGGGGCCGGCGGTGCGGCGGTTTCGGCCCGGGGACCGGGTCTGGGGCTCGAACCAGGGGCTCCGCGGGCGCCAGGGCACCGCCGCGGAGCTCGCCGCGGTGGACGAGCGCTGGCTCTACCCGAGCCCGGAGGGGGTGCCGGACGAGGACCTGGCGGCGGTGGCCCTGGTCGGCATCACCGCCCACCTGGGTCTCTTCCGCGACGCGGGCCTGCGCTCCGGCGAGACCGTGTTCGTCAGCGGCGGCAGCGGCGGCGTGGGCAGCGCCGTGGTGCAGATGGCGCGCCTGAGCGGGGCGCGGGTCGTGACCACCGCGGGGAGCCCGGCCAAGGCCGAGACCTGCAAGAACCTGGGGGCGGACGAGGTGATCCTCTACCGCGAGCAGACGGTGGCCGATCGGGTGCGCGAGCTCTGTCCGGGCGGCGTCGACGTCTGGTACGAGACGCTGCGCCAGCCCGACTTCATGGCGGCGGTCCCCCTGCTCGCCCCGCGCGGCCGGATGATCGTGATGGCCGGCCGCGACGCCACGCCGGCCTTCCCGGTCGGGGCGTTCTACACCCGGGACTGCCGGCTCCACGGCTTCGCCATGTTCAACGCCACGCCGGACGATCTGCTGGGCTGCGGCGAGGACATCGCGGGCTGGATGCGGGAGGGCAAGCTGCGCGCGAACATCGATCGCGTCCTGCCCCTGGAGCGGCTCGCCGAGGCGCACCGCCTGCAGGAGGAGAGCACGGTGCAGCTCAGCGGGGCCCTCGCCGGCAAGATCGTGATCCGGATCTGACGGGCGCCGAGGCGTCCGTCGGCACAGCCCCCGCTCATTCCCGCGTCGGGTCCGGCGAGCGCAGCACCAGCTGCAGCCAGTACGCGGTGCAGCCCAGCCCGACCGCGAGGGATGTCCAGGGCGGGAGCCCGAGGTAGCTGTGTAGCGCGAGGAGCACGAGGGCGGCGAAGGCGTCGCCGAAGCGAAAGACGAACATGTCGATCACGGCCTTGGCCCGGTACTTCACCGCCTGATCGCAGGGCGTGTAGAGCAGCTCCTTGCTCGACTGGTTGATGGAGTAGCTCGCTGACTGCTGGGCCACGCTGAGGCCCGCGGCCAGGGACAGGGCCACCGGGAAGATCAGCACCGTCAGGGCGACGAGCAGCACCGCGGGCAGCGCGACCAGCCCGACCCGGGCGCCGAAGCGCCGCAGGACCCAGGTGGTGACCACGAACTGCAGCACGGCCGAGCTCACGTTGGTCGCGGTGGAGACCGTGCCGAAAAACGAGGCGGCCTGGTCCGTGCCGGCGATCGCCGCGTCCACCAGGTGGAAGTAGTGGTAGTTGAACACCGTCTTGGCCAGGGTGACGAAGAAGACGATCTGGGCGATGAGCCGCACGTGACGGTCGGCGAGGACGAGCCGGATGTCGTCGAGGGTGCTCGTGCCGCCCTGGCCCGAGCGCCCCGCGGCTCCGGCCGGGGCGCCGCGTACCCGCGCCACCGTGACCCCCACCGCCAGCACCATCAGCGCCGCCGCGAAGAGCAGGCAGTGGGTCGTACCGACCCAGAGCGGCAGGTAGCGCGAGGCCACCCCGCCGACGATCCCGCCGACGATCCCCCCGCCGCCCACCACGCCGTAGTACTTCCGGCCGCGGTGTGTGTCGAAGAGGTCGTTGGTCAGGGACCAGAAGATGGTGACCAGCAGCACGTTGTAGACCGAGGCCCAGATGTAGAACGAGGCCGAAGGGCGCAGGCCGGCGGCCATCAGCGCCCAGAAGGAGAGGATGTTGACCACGACGAGCGCCTGGAGCCCGACCGTGAAGCGCCGGCTGTCGAAGTGCTGGATCAACCGGTTGTAGAGCGCGACGACGAGGAAGACGACCAACGCCACGACGAGGTAGAACAGCGGCATGTGGTCCGGACCGATGGTCTTGACGAACAGCGCGTCGCGCACCGGCTTGATGATGTAGTAGGAGGCGATGACGAGGAAGAAGTGGACGAAGGCGAGGACCGTGGGCATCCAGCGCCCAGTGTATCGCAGTTATTGCGGTCCCGCGCGGGTGTTGCTCGCCGCGCGGGAGACTGGTCCCCTGCCGAGGAAGTTGTACGTCCCCGGCACGTAGCGCGGGCCCTGCCGACGTCGCGGAAAGGAGTTCTACGTCTCCTGCACGTAGAACGGGCCCTGCCGACGCCGCGGAAAGGAGTTCTACGTCTCCTGCACGTAGAACACGTCCCGGCGACGTCGCGGAAAGGAGTTCTACGTCTCCTGCACGTAGAACGGGCCCTGCCGACGACGTCGCCCCGGGACCCGACGCGGGGCCCTGGACGGTCCGGGTCGGACGCGGGATAGTCCGGCCCATGAAGAGAGGACACATCATCGCCTCGCTGCTCGTGGCGCTTTGGAGCTGCTCTGACGACGGGGGGCAGGCCGTTGACGGCCGCCCGGCAGACGGAGGGATCGACGGGCCGGTGGCCGACGGCCCGGCGCCCGAGGTGACGCCGATTATCGACGGCGTCTTCGACGAGTGGAAGGGCGTCGCCGTGCTGGCCACCGACCCGGCCGGCGACGCGAGCGGGCCCTTCGACGTCACCGAGCTCCGGGCGATCGGCCGGGGCACGAAGGTCTACCTCTGCTTCGACGCGGGGCAGACCCTCAACGCGGCCGCCGGGCCCGCCGGGCAGGGGTCGCTGCTCATCGACGTTGCCGCGGGGAGCCGCCGGCTCACCGTGGATCTGCGCCAGCACGCGGCCTACCTCGACGGCGACCCGACCAAGGCCCTGCGCTGGTCGGAGATCGACTACAACCTCGCGCCGACCTACGCCGACCAGCGGTTCGAGGTGCGGCTGGACGTCGCCCGGCTCGGCGTCAAGCAGGGGGACACGGTGACCGTCGACTTCGCGGGCTCCGACGCGCTGGCGGCCCCGGCGAGCCTGACCCTCGGCGCGCCGGACCCCGCGACGGCGACCCGCTCCGCCGAGCGCCTGTCAGGGACCACCTTCCGCGTGGCCAGCCTGAACGTCCTGGTCGACGGCCTCACCGACCCCGGCCGGGGCCCGGCCATCGGCCGCCTGCTCGCCGCCGTGGCCGCCGACGTCTACTGCTTCCAGGAGGTGCTCAACGGAACCGCGGCCGAGATCGAGGCCGGGCTCAGGAGCATCGACCCCCTCGGCGACGGCGGCGCCTGGACCGCGCACCGCTTCAGCGACGCCGTGGTGGTGACCCGGGGCGCGCTGACCCCCCTGCCGGGCCAGGCCGGCCAGCGCTTCGCCGGCGCGGCCCTCGACCTGGGCGGGAGCAAGGTGGTGGTCTACAGCCTGCACCTGGTGAGCCGGGGCTACGCCGGCAGCGCCGAGGACCAGGAGCGCATCGCCGAGGTCAAGGCGCTGGTCGCGGCGATCAAGGAGCTGCGGGACGGCAAGCTGGGGGCGTCCCTCGACCCCTGGCGGCAGGCGCCGCTGATCGTCGTCGGGGACTGGAACCTGGTCGGCTCGCGCACCCCCCTGGACCTGGTCGAGGACAAGGCCGGCCCCGCCCTCGAGCACTGGATGGTCTCGCACCTGCGGGGCGACGACGTCTTCACCTGGTACGACGACGTGCTGGGCCAGTTCCCGCCGGGGATGCTCGATCTGCTGGTCCACGGCGCGGGGCTTTCGCGCAAGAACGGCTTCGTGCTCGACTCCACCGAGCTCGACAGCGCGACCCTGACCCAGCTGAAGCTCCAGGAAAAGGACAGCCGGACCACCGACCACCTGATGATCGTCGCCGACTTCGCGGAGCAGTGACGCCAGATCCGCCGCCGAAGGAACGGCTCAGTAGAGCTTTTTGATCGCCGTTGCCACGGAGGTGGAGATACCGTTGGACAGGGACGACGAGACGCTGACCACCACATGCAGGGTCCTCTTCCCGTTCCTCAGCGTGAAGATGCCCTTCGGCGTCCCCTTGATCTCCTTGTCCGTCAGCGCGAAGGTGATGCGATTGAGCTTCTTGACCTCCGCACGGTAGTCCTTGTCGCTGCAGACCTGCTGGAGGCCCTCGAAGAAGTCCGTCATGATGTTGGACTCCGCGATGCCGATCTCGGCCTCCTTGAACTTCGGGTTCCTCTCGACGCTCATCCTCATCGATGTGTTCTGACACCAGGCCTTGACATGGGGGATCTTGGCTTCGAGACCCTTGGTGATCCTGTCGTAGGCCTTCTTCTCTGCCACGCCCGCCATGGCGGTGGCGCAGAATACGACCGATACGAGAACAAGCACGGCTCTCTTCATTTGTCGTCTCCTCTCAATTCGTGGTGTATCGCGGATTCCCTGCACGAACGGGGCCACGGCGGTCTTGCCCGCCTCGTCGTCCTACGCGTGGATCTCCACGTGATTCGGGGTACCAGCAATGACCTGCCCGGCCGTATTACGCCACGTGGCAATCTCTCGGGCAAGTGATAGCCGGCCGGGCAATCGCTTGCCCGACCCGCGGGACCGGCCGCGATGAACCGCCATCGAGTGACCCCTCACCGGCGCAGGCCCTGGAAGGCGCGGTCGTGCCAGAGGAGCATGTGGATCCCCCCCGGGCCGCGGTTGAAGACGTAGTCGTGGGGGCCGGCGAGCAGGGCGAAGTCGTGCGCGACGCCCGCCTGGCTCAGCCGCGCGGAGAGCGTGGTCACCGCATCGCGCAGGCCGTCCCCGGTCGAGGTGGCCAGGCCGACGCGGCGCGTGGCCAGCGCCTCCCGCCGGGCCGCGGCCAGATCGACCAGCTCGGTCAGGAACGGGGTCACCGCCGGCTGCAGCGCGCCGATCTGGCCGACCTTCTCCGGCCGGGTGAAGCCGAGGAGCAGAGACCAGAGCCCGCCGAGCGAGACGCCGTCGAGGCCCAGCCCGGCCGGATCCCGGCGCAGGTTGAAGCGACGCCGCAGGGCGCGGGGCAGCTCGTCGAGGTAGAAGCGCTCGTAGTCCGGCTGGCGCAGGGCGCCGGCGCCGAGCAGATCGTAGGTGTGGGGGCAGGCGATCACCGCGCCGCGGTAGGGCGTCTTGGCGAGCGAGCGGTTGTAGCGCTCCAGCTGCTCGCGGCTGACCAAACCGAGGAGGTCGCGATCCGTCAGGCGTCCGCGCTCCAGGGCGCGGATCTGCCGCACGAGCTCGTAGTCGCGGACCCAGCCCCAGGCGCCCCGCTCGGGCTCGAGCACCGCCTCGCCCCGGCCGGAGAAGGCGACGAGCAGCGGGTAGGGCCGGGGGCGCCTCGGGTCGTAGCCCGCGGGGAAGACCACGACCACGGGCTGCTCGCCCAGCGCCTCGCTTCGAACTGTGATCAGGCGCGCGCGGCGGCTCTCGGGTCGACGTGCCGGTTGCACCGTCTCCTTCGTCGGGCCTCGCTCCGCCGTGCGATCGCAGCGGCACCCCGGCGCGACGGCGATGAACAGCGCGAACAAAGGCGCGAGCCGAAACACGCGCCATGCTACCGCATGTACGCCGGCCGCGGTCGCGTTGTTACACCTGCCCTCATCTGCTAGGCTTTCCCGACCACCCAGCCAGGAGCCCCCCTTGAGGTCGTTGTCAGCTGTCGTCTGTTGCGGTGCCCTCGCCGCGGCCCTCGTCTCGTGTGTCCAGAAGCAGGAGCGCCCGGCCCCGGCGGCCCCCGGCGGGGAGCGGCGCCTGCTCCCGCCCGAGCTCGCCCAGCGCCGGGCGATGCCCGCCGTGCCCCCGGACTCGGTGCTCACCCTGATCGCGCCGTCATCGAGCTACCTGCCGCGCTGGAAGACCGAGCTCGAGCAAGAGCTCGAGCGGCGCGCGAGCGGCGCCGGCGGACTGGCCGCCGCGGACCAGTACGACGACTACCGGAACCTGAACATCGACAAGTTCTCCATCACGAAGCCGCCGACCACCGCCGGCATCAGGCCGCCCGCGGAGTACGAGCCCTCCCAGGCCTACCTGCTCCACTGGGCGAGCTACAGCCAGACGGCGTGGAAGGCGCTGTTCGGCTCCATCGTCAAGGGGGCCTGGGGCGTCGTGCCCGTGCTGATGATCTACAAGGACGCCTCGCACAAGGCCTGGATCGAGGGCGAGCTGGCGAGCCTCGGCTACAGCCAGAGCGAGATGCAGGACCCCAAGAACATCATCTGGTGGGAGCACGCCACCAACGCCATCTGGGCCCGGGACTACGGGCCGGTGAGCATCGTCGACAGCCCGACGAGCGGCAGCCCGACCCTGTCTTTCGTCGACTTCCGCTACTACCACGCGCGGCAGCACGACGACGAGATCCCCGCAGACCTGGCCAAGGACTGGGGCGTCAACGACTTCCGGCCCGATCTGGACTACGAGGGCGGCAACTTCATGTCCACAAGCGACGGGCTCTGCGCCGCGACCAAGGGCGTGCTGTACTACAACCTGCAGTACAGCCAGAGCGCGGTGGAGCAGATCTTCTCCGACTACCTCGGCTGCCAGGCCTCCCTGTTCACCGCGACGATGAAGGGCGGCGTGATCGCCCACATCGACATGTACGCCAAGTTCGCCTCGGACACCGAGATGCTGGTCGGCGAGTACCAGGCGAGCCAGGACGCGACGAACAAGGCGATCCTCGACGGCGTGGCCCAGCTCTTCGCGAGCACGCAGACGCCGAGCGGCAAGACGATGCAGGTCACGCGGATCCCGATGCCGAATCACACCGGGGCGCTGCCGACGTTGAACACCTGGCGCACCTACACCAACTCCCTGTCCCTCGTCGGTCCGAGCGGCAAGGTGGTGCTGATCCCGGTCTACTCCGACGAGACGACCTACGAGACCGCGGCCCTCGCGGCCTACGCCAAGGTCTACCCCGGCTGGACCCTGGTGCCCATCGACAGCAAGGTGATCATCCCCGGCCAGGGCGCCATCCACTGCATCACGATGCAGATCCCCGCGGGGACCAAGGCCAAGATGGAGACCGACCCGCTCGACCTGTGCGGATCGACCGAGTTTGAGTGCGTGAAGGAGGTCTGCGGCAACGTCCCGGCCGAGGGCTGCTGCGAGGAGGGGATCCTGAAGTACTGCTCCAAGAGCAGCCTGAAGTACATCGACTGTGACTCGAACCCGCAGTGCGGCTGGGACAGCGCGAAGTCCCTCTACAACTGCGGCACCGCGGGGTCCGCGGACCCGGCGGGCGCGTTCCCGCTGAGCTGCGCGGTGGTCAAGGACGCCGGCGGGCCCGAGGGAGGCTACCCCGACCAGTGGGTCGACCCCTGCGGCGACATCCCGTACCAGGGCTGCTGCGAGGGAGAGACGGTCAAGTTCTGCCAGAGCGGACAGCTCAAGACGCTGGACTGCAGCCAGAACCCGAGCTGCGGCTGGAGCGCCTCGCTGGGCGGCTACGAGTGCGGGACCTCGGGGGGCACCGATCCCACGGGCAAGTTCCCGCGCGCCTGTCCGGGCTTCGCGCCGGACGGCGGGCCGGACAGCGGCGGCGCGGACACCGGGGTGCCGGACTCCCGGCCCCTCCTCGACAGCCGCCCCGCGACCGACGGCGCAGACGGAGGCACAAGCGGGGACGGCGGGGACGACGGCGGCGGCGGGGGGTGCGGCTGCAGCCTCGCCGGAAAGCCGCGACCCCTCCCCGCGCTGCCGCTCCTCGGCCTGCTGCTCCTCGGAGCGGCGCTGATCCGCAGGCGCTGACTGGCGAGCCCCGGCCCGCCTGTGGCATGCTGGCAGAGATGCGCCCCGTGCTCCTGCTCCTCGGGCTGCTGCTGGCCTGCAACGGCGGGGACAACCCCCCGGCCGACGTCTCGGTCACGGATCACGTCGGCCCGGAGGGGCTGGGCTTCCCGGACATCGGACGGCCCGACGGGCCCCGGGATCTGACGGCGGCCGACGGCACGGGCGGGGAGCCGACGCCGGACCTGCCCCCGACGGATCTCCCGCCGCCCGACCTGCCGCCGCCCGACCTGCCGCCGCCCGACCTCCCCCCGCCCCTCTGCTCGGTCTACACCGACTTCACCTGCCAGAGCTCGAGCTCGAGCTGCTCGGCGACCTGCCAGACGGCGACCAAGGCCCTGGGCATCAGCTGCTTCTGGTCGGGGTTCATCTCGCTCTGCTCCTGCGTCAAGGACGGCTCCAGCGTGGGGACCTGCAGCCGCGTCGGCACCGGCTGCACGCCGTGCCAGAACGCCTACGCCTGTTGCGCCGCGAAGTTCTAGATGGCGTTCGCGGCGCCGACGTGGGATGACTCGGTGGCAGAGAGGAGGCGGCGATGGGAATCGACTACGTCATCGACCACAGCTGTCCGGTCAAGGACGAGCTCTCCACCGGCGGGCTGGTGGAGCTGATCAAGGCGCGGGGCCGGGCGGAGATGGTGCTGAGCATGGTGCGCGATCAGGGCGACCAGCGCGCCCCGGCCGAGATCACCTTCCGCACCCTGCTGCAGACGCCGGACGGCGTCGAGGAGAAGGAGGTCAGCGTCCAGGAGCTGCTGGACCAGGCCGCCGCGCTGGACACGCTCGAGCACCACTGCGACGGCTGCCCGGCCAACGCCCTGGGCCACCACTTCGGCTGCTGCGGCTACCTCAACTACCCGATCAAGGCGGCGGCGGAGGAGTGGCTGTTGGCCCGCCTCCCCGCCGATCTCAACGGCACCGCCGGCCACCTGCTGAGCGTGGCCGTCCAGGACCTGGAGATCGACGGCGAGCCCATCGCCCAGATGCGGCAGGACGAGACCTTCTTCGAGGCGCGCAAGCCTGCCCGCCGGCGCTGGGGCGGGCTGCTCGCCCGCGCGCGCTTCGAGCTCACCAGCGACCAGCTGCTGCAGATGATGTTCGCGGTGGGCGATGTCCAGCCCTCGCACAGCGCGATGGTCTGCCTGTTCCTCGGCGTGCTGCCCCACGACATCAATCCCGAAGAGCTCCGCGACCCCACCGCCCTGCGCCAGAGCCTCGCCTCGGCGGAGCTCGAGCGCCCCGGGGCGGAGGACGGCACCGGGGGGCTGCTCGTCTTCATCCACGCCATGCGGGTCGCCGCCGTCCTGGAGTGCGACCTGCTCGTGGACTACTGAGATCAATCAGAGCTCGCGGACCTCGTCGCGCAGCAGGGTGCCGTCGGGGATCGTCCGCTGCCCCGACCCCGCGTTGCGGACGGTGACGTCGCCCTCGATCCGGACGCCCTGGCCGAAGCGGACGTCGCCCTCCACGGTCAGGCTACGGCAGGCGACCAGGGAGGGGGCATCGGGAAAGCGCGCGTCGAAGTCGTCGACGCCGCGGTAGAACCGGTCGTCGAGACGAACCACGGGGGGGACCCTGCTCTCCCGCTCCGGGCTGGGCCGAATGCCGAAGCCGGCGTCGAGCACGCAGGCGTCGCTGCGCACGACCAGCAGGTCGTTGGTCGCCTTCACCGGCGCGAAGCGGCTGCGCGGCACCTTCACGCCGCTCGCCCGCTCGAAGCTCCCCACCGCCGCGCCCATCGCGGTCTCGAGCTGGACGACCTCGACGGGCTCCTGGAGCCCCAGCGAGCCGCTCCCCTCCACCGTCTTGGAGTTGACGATCATCGGCAGGTCCAGCGCGCCCTGCTGCAGGCGCTCCAGCACCGCGTCCAGGCGCCACCACAGGCTGTTGGTGTTGAACACGGAGAATCGCGACAGGTCCTCGAAGTCCGGCAGGTGTCCATCCTCCACCTGGGTCCGCTCCATCAGCATCAGGCGCTCGCGGCCGCCCTGGTCCCGGAAGCGGATCAGCGGTCCGCCCTTGACGTCGGACTCGGTGCGGCGGGTCACCTCCATCACGAACTGCAGGCCCTCGCGCTCCATCAGGCCGAGGATCGCCGGGTCCACCGTCCCGCCCAGGTTGTCGATGTTGGAGACGAAGGCCCAGCGCACCCCGCGCTCGAGCAGGCGCTCGAGCAGCCCGTTGAGCCAGAGCGCGAGGTAGACGTCGCCGTGCCCCGGGGGCGCCCAGTTGGCCTCCGGGTCGTCGAGGTCCAGGGGCAACCCGCTGGACCGCACGACGCGGGGGAAGCGGTTCTGCAGGAAGTCCAGCGGCAGGCCGTCGACGCGGAGCGCGGGGAACGCCGAGAGGGCACGCAGCGTGTCCTCCCGGGTGTGGTAGCTGTCCATCAGCAGCCAGGGCACGTCGTGGCCCGTGGCCGCGCGCAGCCCGAGCACCTGCCGGGCCGTGAGCTCGAGGAAGCTCATCCCCTCCCGCACCTCGATCAGCGACTTGGCCCGGGCGAGCTTCATCGTCGTGCCCAGCCCCCCGTTGAGGCTGATCACCACCAGCTGGTCCAGCAGCTCCTCGCCCCTTGTGCGGTCCCGGTCTTCTAGCCCCCCGTAGGGGATCAGGTCTGCCGGCCGGGCGGGGCTCACGCCGCTCCAGGGCAGCTTGCCCGGGTCGCCGTCCCGGTAGCGCTCGTAGAGGCGAGCGAACGACTCGATCACCAAACGGTGCTGGCCGGCCGCCTCCATCTGCCTGGCAAAGACCTTGAGCTCGGGATAACGCGACATGGATCTCCTCACGGTTCGTTGCTCGACGGGCTGCGCCCCAGCGTCACGGTGAGCGGCGTTGTCCGCCCGGCCTCGACGGCGACGATGCTCTCCACCACGGCGAAGCTCGCGCTGCGCAGCCTGATGCGGTGCTTGCCGGCGAGCAGGCCGCGGATCTCGTAGCCCTCCCCCGCCCCCATCGCGCCGTGGAGCTCCCCGTCGACGAAGACCTGCGCGCCCACGGCCGGCTCGACGCGGATGCGCACGGTCCCGATCGGCGCGCCCGATCCGGCGTCCCGCTCGGGGAGCCAGGTGACCAGCACGAAGACGACACCGCCGACGAGCACGGCGAAGACCATGAAGGCGACCACGTGGAGCCAGGCCCCCGAACGGCGGCGCGCCGGCGCCCGCGCGACGGGCGGGGCGGGGAGCGCGACGGGCGGCGGCCCCGCGGGCACCGCCACCTTGCCCACGTTCGAGTGGCCGCTCGGGGTCAGGGGGGTGGGCGAGCGGGAGGGGTCCTGCCGGGGCGGCGGCCCCACCGGGGTGGCGATCTCGTGGGCCGGCGCCGCCATCGGCGTGGCCCGGCGGCCGCGGGTCAGCGGCACCGGCTCGGCCCGCGGGCTCGCCGCCGGCCGCGGCGGCAGCTCGACGGTCTGCGCCTCGTCGGTGCTCGGCCCGGCCTCGACCTCGGCGAGCTCCACCGTGGGCGCGTCCTCCTCGGCGGCCCGGCGCAGCAGCTCCTGCACCCGGCCCTCCTCCCTGGGGAAGCACTCCTTCATCCAGCGCGCCATCTGCCGCGTGCCGAAGATGTTCCGGCGGCTGAAGAGCTCGAGCGCCTCCTGCATGTCACCGGCGCTGCGGAAGCGCCGCACCGGGTCGCGCTCCAGCGCCCGGGTGCAGATCTCGTAGAGCTGGATCGCGTCGCCCTGCAGCGTCGACGAGGGCAGCGGGACCTCGGCCTGCTGGACGAGGGACAGCGTGGCCAGGTCGTTCTCGCCGCGGAACGGGTTGCGGCCGGTGATCGCCTCGAACAGGAGGACGCCGGTGCTGAACAGGTCGGAGCGGTGGTCCATGGCCTGACCGCTGGCCTGCTCCGGCGACATGTAGGCGTACTTGCCCTTGAGGTCGCCCCCGACGGTCTCCTGCATCCGCCGCGCGGCCTTGGCCACGCCGAAGTCGATGAGCTTGACCTCGCCGTTGAACGAGATCAGGACGTTGCTCGGGCTGACGTCCCGGTGGATGATCCTCAGCGGCTGCCCGTAGGTGTCGCAGCGCGTGTGCGCGTACTCCAGGCCGGCGCAGATGTTGGAGACGACATAGGCCGCCATCGCCGTGGGCATGGACTGGCCGAGCTTCTTGCGGAAGTGCCTGAGCACCGAGCGCAGGCTCAGCCCCCCGACGTACTCCATGGCCAGGAAGTAGGTCGCGCCGGCCCGTCCGAACTCGAAGATCTGGGCGATGTTGCTGTGGTTGAGGGTCGCCGAGATGCGCGCCTCGTCCATGAACATCTTGATGAACTTCTCGTTCTGGGCCAGGTGGTGCAGGATGCGCTTGACCGCCACCACCTTCTCGAAGCCGCCCTCGCCCACCACGCGCCCGAGGAACACCTCGGCCATCCCCCCCACGGCGATCCGGTGCACGATCTGATAGCGCCCGATGGTCTGCACGGCGGACGATCATAGCTTGGACCGGGTGCCGGGTCACCCCTTGCCCTGCCCTACTGTTTGCCCCCCGAACGTGCTACAACCTCGGCCCATGAGGTTGGTAAATATAGCGTACGCACCAATCTGCTTGCTCCTCGCCGCGTGCGAGTGGACGCCGAACCGCTCGCCCTGCGCGGACATCGACTGCTCCGGCCACGGCACCTGCGTGGTCGCCGACCTCGCCGGGGGGAGCGAGCCCCTGCCCACCTGCCTCTGCGAGACGGGCTACGCGCCCACCGCCTCGGGCTGGCTCTGCCTGCCGGCGAACGACACCTCGCTCTGCGCCGGGCTGACCTGCTCGGGCCACGGCACCTGCGTCTCGGTCAAGGGGCGGCCCACGTGCCTGTGCGAGAAGGGCTACACCGCGAGCGCGGACGGGTCCACCTGCGACGACCCCTGCGCCGGGATCACCTGCTCCGGGCACGGCACCTGCCAGCGCACGAGCGCCGGCGCCCTGTGCAGCTGCAGCGCGGGCTACACCCCCACCTGGGACGGCACGGGCTGCGAGGCGGACAGCGCGACCTACCTGACCTTCGTCATGACCTACACCCAGTATCCGAGCTGGGGCCTGGGGCGGACCACCCTGACCCTCGACGCGGGCGGCCACCCGGTGGCCGAGGCGATGGAGTTCATGCTGCCCCTCGGCTCGTGGAATGATCGCATCTCGCGGGCCACGCAGCTGAAGCTCTCCTACGATGGCACGGGCGAGCAGGTCACCTCCCTCGAGCTCGAGGATCAGTACCGGCAGGGCAAGGTGACGCGGCTGCGCCGGGCGAGCGCCACGCTGGACCTGGGCTCGGTGACGACCACCTTCCAGCGCCTGGACAAGCAGGCCACGGTCAGCGCGGCCTTTTCGGGCAGCCAGCGTCCCCTGCCGATGCTCGGGGGCTTCGAGTACCCGGGCTGGACCCTGGGCAGCTTCTCGCCCGCCTTCTACACCCTGGCGCTCTCGCGCTACGACAGGACCAAGGCCGATCCCCAGTACCTGGAGGTCTACTGGCCCACCGGCGCGATGATCGGCCAGGTCAAGGTCGAGGCCGACGCGGCCTCCACGGCCACCAAGCCGGTGCTCCGTTTCCCCGACTACGAGATCGAGGTGCACTACGACGACAAGGGCTACCCCGAGACCATCGTGCTCGAGGACAACGACCTGGCCTGGTCGCGCTACGCCGGCGCCCCGGCGGACCTGAACCTGGCCCCGACCCCGGCGGCGACGCCCTTCACGCCGACACCGCCGCCCGGCGGCAAGTCGAGCCCCCTCGACTTCACCTCGGCGGACGGCACGAAGCTCGCCGGCACCCTGGTCGTGCCGCCCTCGGGCAGCGGCCCGTTCCCCGCCGTGCTGATGGTCGGAGATCTGTCGGCCCAGGACCGCGACGCGCCCATGTCCACCCTGCCCCACCCCCTGTTCCAGCACCTGGCCGCGCACCTGGCCCAGGCCGGCTTCGCCTCGCTGCGCTACGACCCCCGCGGGCGCGGGCAGAGCCAGGGGAGCCAGGACAGCCTGACCCTGGCCCAGCTCACCGCCGACGTGGAGGCGGGCCTGGCCGCGCTGGCCCAGGAGAGCCCGATCGACGCGGCCCGGGTCTTCGTGCTCTCCCACGGCGCGGGCGCGGTGGCCGCCCTGTCCGCGATCCAGGCCAAGCCGGGCGCGGTCAAGGGCTACCTCGCCCTGGCCCCGGTGCTCCAGCAGCTGGACCAGGCGACCATCTACCGCGCGACGGCTCACCTCGAGGCCGCCGGTTTCGGCCAGAAGCTCCTGCAGGACCAGGCGGACTACTACCAGAGCGCGTTCGCCGAGATCAGCGCCGGGACCTACAGCGACCCGAGCTTCTACAACCTGCCGCTGAGCCTGTGGAAAGACCTGCTGGCCTACGACGGCGCGGCGGCGGCCGTCGCCTTCCCCAATCCGGTGCTCGCCCTGCGCGGCGACCAGGACCTGGACTTTCCGGACCAGCTCCAGGCGCTGAGCGACGCCGCGACCCAGGCCGGAAAGACCAACCTCGCCACTGCCAGCCTGGCCGGCCTCACCGCGATGCTCGTCGCCGGGGACAAGACGAACCTGCTCGAGGACGCCCTGCTCCCCCTGGAGCTCCCCGGCGCCGCCCTGAACCCGATCCTCAACTGGCTCGACGCCAACAAGTAAAGGACCACGGAGCGATGAACAAGCTGGCCCTCGCCCTGATCCTCCTGCCCTCCCTCGCCGGGGCCCGCGAGGTCGCAACCCGCGTGGTGCTGACCCCCGGACGGCTCCACGACGCGACCCTGGCGATGGATGGCTTCTCCCGCGCCGCGGTGCCGGGCCAGCCCGGGCTGCCCGAGCGCGACGTCGCCGTCGCCCTGCACCCACGGGCCGACCTCTCCACCCTGACCATCACCGTGAAGAGCGGGCCCACGGACAGCCTGGCCGGCCGCCGATCGCTGGCCCCCAACCCGCCGCTCACCCTGCTCTGGCCCGATCGGGTCACCCGGAGCTTCTACGGGGCGGGGACCGTGGTCGACGGCCGCGACGTCGCGGCCTACGCCGGGGACCGGAAAGTGGTCTTCCCGCGGGAGGTGGTCCGCCGCGGCCACGTGACAAACCGCCGCGGGCTCCTCGTGCTCCACCTGGGCTACACCCCGCTGCGCTACCGCCACGCCGCGGGCGAGCTGCTGCTGGACCGGCACACCGAGGTGGAGCTGCGCTACAGCTTGAAGAACGACGCCCCCTTTCCCCCCGACCCCGAGCTGCTGCCCTTCCTCGGTCAGGTGGCCAACCCGGCCCAGGCCCGGCTCTGGCACCAGGCCGGACGGGCCGACACCACCACCCCGCCGGGTTACGTCATTGTGATCGAGGACAAGCTGCGCCAGGCGAGTCAGGCCCTCGACGCCTTCATCAAGCAGAAGGAGCAGCTCGGCTTCAAGGTCCACCTGGTCACCGACAAGGACCTCGCCACGATCAACGTCGGGCCCGGGGGCGGCGACGCCGAGCGCATCCGGACCTGGCTGGTGGAGAACTACAAGACCCTCGACCTGCGCTACGTGCTCCTCATCGGCAACCCCGACCCGGACCGACCGGGCGTGCCGATGAAGCGGACCTACGCCATGGATCAGGGCCAGACGTACAAGCTGCGCCCGCCCTCGGACCACTACTACGCCGACCTCACCGGCAACTGGGACCTGGACGGGGACGGCCACGTCGCCGAGTACCCCGACGACAGCGGGACCTTCGGCGTGGACTTCGTCCCCGAGGTCTACGTCGGCCGCATCCCGGTCTACGGCGGCAACGCCGCCACCCTGGACCGGATCCTGAAGAAGACCATGCGCTACCTCGCCGAGACCGGCGAGCGGGCCTGGCGCAAGCGCGTGCTCCAGCCCGCCGCGATCTACTGGTACCCCAACGAGGACGACCAGGGCGGCTACGCCGTGGACGGCGGCACCATGGCCGACATCATCAACGACCAGGTGCTCACGCCCCACGGGATAAGCCGCTTCACCCTCTACGAGCAGGACGGGATCGCCCCGTCCACGCTGGCCTGCGACGCCGCCCTGACCACCGAGAACGTGGTCGCCGAGTGGAAGAAGGGCTACGGCCTGGTGAACTGGTTCGGCCACGGCTCGGCGCAGGGCGTCTACCGGCGGATCTGGGCCAAAGACGAGAACGGCGACGGCGTCCCTGACAGCAAGGAGCTCGACTCGCCCTCCTTCTTCACCTACGACGACACGATCCAGCTCGACGACACCCACCCCGCCTTCGTGTTCCAGGGCTCCTGCGACAACGCCGACCCGAGGAGCGCGGACAACGTGTCCTACGGGCTGCTGCGACACGGCGCCATCGGCTCGGTGGGCGCCACGGTGAGCTCGGTGGTGGTGATGCACACCTACGCCGACCCCGCCAACACGAGCATCCTCGGCGCCGAGCGCCACTTCACCGAGGGCCTGCTGGACAACAAGCCCGCCGGCGAGGCGCTGTTCTACGCCAAGGACAAGATCACCCTCAAGCTCGGCATGTACTCCTGGCTGATCCAGCTCCAGCTCAACCTCTACGGCGACCCCTCCGTGGCGCTGACCAGCTGCGTCACCGACGCCGACTGCGACGACGGCAAGGCCTGCAACGGGACCGAGGTCTGTCAGTCGGGCCAGTGCGTCGCCGGCACGGCGGTGGCCTGCAGCTCCAGCGACCCCTGTATCGACGCGACCTGCGACGAGCAGACCGGCGAGTGCACCGTGCTGCCGCGGCCCAACGGCGAGCCCTGCGACGACGGCAAGTTCTGCACCGTGGGCGAGGTCTGCAACGGCGGCCAGTGCCTGGGCCAGGCGCGCTGCGCCGCCCCGAACAACCCCTGCGTCGCGGCGAAGTGCGACGAGGCGGCCAAGACCTGCGACGTCTTCCCCCGGCTCGAGGGCCAGACCTGCCACGGGGGCAGCGAGCGGGAGGGCACCTGCCAGGCCGGCATCTGCGAGCCCGACGGGGGCGGCTGCAACATGGGGCACGGGGCGGCCTCGCCCCTCGCCCTGCTGTTGTTGCTCGCGTGCGCGCCGGGCCTGGCGGCGAGCGCAAGGCGGATGCGGGGCGGCAGGGGGCGCGCGCCACGCAAGCCCGTGCTGCGCACGCCAACAAGGAGAGCTCGCTGATGGCCGAGCTGATCGTCGAGATGGTCACCAACGGGCCGTTCATGGAGAACTGCTACGTCGCCGCGGACGCCGCGACGCGCCGGGGGATCCTCATCGACCCGGGCGACGAGGAGCAGCGCCTGCTCCGGGTGATCAAGGAGCTGGACGTCGAGATAACCGAGATCGTCGCGACCCACGGCCACATCGATCACGCCGGCGCCGTGGCCCCGCTCAAGCGCATGCTGGGCGTGCCCTTCGCGATCCACTCCTCCGAGCGGCCGTGGCTCGAGCGCCTGCCGCACCAGGCGATGATGTTCGGGCTCGACGACAAGGAGACGCCGGAGGTCGACCGGGAGCTGAAGCACAACGACATCGTCGCGGTCGGCGAGATCGAGGCGCGGGTGCTGCACACGCCGGGCCACTCGGCGGGCGGCATCTGCCTGCTCCTCGCGCCGCAGAAGACCGTGTTCGTCGGTGACACCCTGTTCGCCGGCTCCATCGGACGCACCGACCTGCCGGGGGGCTCCTTCGACACGCTGATCGAGGCGATCAAGGAGCAGCTCCTCGGCCTGCCCGACGAGACCACCGTCTACAGCGGCCACGGGCCGGCGACCACGGTGGGCGCCGAGCGGCGCGGCAACCCGTTCCTCCAGCCCGGAGCGTCGCTGATCTTCTGACCCCTGTCGACCCGGGCCCGGCGCCGTACTAGAATTCATCCCTACACACCATGGAGCCTGACGTGTTGTACCGACCCTCCGCCATCGCGGCGACCTGCCTGACCCTTCTTCTTCTGACCGCCTGCAGCGACGACAACGGCCCGCCGGCCCCGGACAGCGGCGTGGACGCCGTCATCGACGGGGCGATGGACGCCGGTGACGCCGGCGGCGACGTCCAGCTCTCCGACGCCGGCCCGGACGCCTTCCCGGTGATCACCTGCAGCAACCCGGCGCTGACCCCGCCGGCCAAGGGCACCTGCAGCGCGACCAAGGGGAGCGGCAAGGGGCTGCTGATCGCCGGGACCGTGCTCGGGCCCAAGGCGGTCTACGAGAACGGCCAGGTCCTGGTCTCGGGCAGCACCATCGCCTGCGTGGGCTGCGACTGCAGCAAGGACCCGGCCTACGCCACCGCCTCGCGCGTGGAGTGCGCCCACGGGGTGATCACCCCGGGGCTGATCAACCTCCACGACCACCTGAACTTCACCGAGACCCCGCCGGCGACCTACGAGCCGATCTACGACCACCGCCACGAGTGGCGCAAGGGCCAGAACGGCAAGCCCAAGATCTCGCAGCCCGCCAACGGCGCGACCACGAGCAAGCGCGGCGTGGCCTGGGGCGAGCTGCGCCACCTGCTGGCCGGCACGACCAGCATCATGGGCGTGGACTCGGCCTGGGGCCTCTTGCGAAACCTCGACACCAGCGACACCGAGGGGCTGAGCGGCGACCACGCCAACGCGCCGACCTTCCCCCTCGACGACGGGGACGGGCAGACGCGGACGCAGACCTGCGACTACCCCGAGCTGCCCTCGGAGCAGGCGGTGAAGGCCTACCCGGCCTACGTGCCCCACGTCGCCGAGGGGATCGACGACGAGGCGCGCAACGAGCTGCTCTGCCTCGACGGCTACCGCCCGGACGGCGTCGACGTCACCCTGCCCCACTCGACCTTCATCCACGCCATGGGGCTCACCGCCAAGGACGCGCAGGAGATGGCGCAGAGCGGCACGGGGGTGAACTGGGCCCCGCGGGGCAACGTCAGCCTCTACGGCATGACCGCCGACGTGGTGATGCTGAGGAAGCTCGGCGTCAAGCTCTCCATCGGCACGGACTGGACGAGGACCGGCTCGATGAGCCTGCTGCGCGAGCTGGCCTGCGCCGACGCCCTGAACGAGACCTACTACGACCGCACCTTCAGCGCCCGGGACCTGTGGCTGATGGCGACGCAGACCCCCGCCGACCAGTCCGGCTTCGGCAGCGAGATCGGCCGGCTGGAGACCGGCCGCGTCGCCGACGTCGCGGTCTTCGACGGCACCGCGCACCAGCGCTACGAGGCGATCACGAAGGGCAGCGTGAAGGAGGTCGCCCTGGTCCTGCGCGGGGGCACCGTGCTCTACGGCGACGACGCCGTGGTCGCGGCCCTCGGCGACGCCCAGTGCGAGGCCCTGGACGTCTGCGGCGTCGCGCGGCGGATCTGCGTCCAGCCCGAGATCGGCGAGACCCTGACCCAGCTCGAGCAGGAGATCATCGCCGCGCGCACCTCCAAGAGCATGACCCCGACCAAGCCCTACGACCTCTTCTTCTGCGGCGCGCCGGCCGACGAGCCGAGCTGCCTGCCGCACCGCAGCGGCGAGTTCGACGGCACGGTCACCGCCGACGACAGCGACGGCGACGGCGTCAAGGACAGCGCCGACACCTGCCCCAAGATCTTCAACCCGCCGCGCCCGATGAACAACATGCTCCAGCCCGACACGGACGGGGACAAGCTCGGCGACGAGTGCGACCCCTGCCCGCTGGACGCGAACACCACCAGCTGCAGCAAGCTCGACCGCGACGGCGACGGGGTGGAGGACGGCGTGGACAACTGCCCGGACGACAAGAACGGGCCCAACGACGCGCAGAACCAGACCGACACCGACGGCGACGGCGACGGCGACATCTGCGACGAGTGCCCCACCGTGGCCGGGGTCTGCCCCCGGCCGATCAAGGAGCTGCGCGACCCGTCCCTGGGCAAGCAGCCCAAGGCCGGCGATCCGGTCCGGATCCAGAACGCCGTGGTCACCGCCATCCGCACGACCAAGGCCAACAACTACGGCTTCTACGTCCGCGAGGGCAAGGCGCCCTTCGAGGCGGTCTTCGTCTTCACCAAGACCGAGGTCCCGGCCGACGACAACAAGGTTGCGCTGAAGGTCGGGGACGTGGTCGAGGTCATCGGTGAGTTTGACGAGTACTACAACACGATCCAGATCAGCTGGGTCAGCAGCATCAAGGTCACGGGCAGCGGCGGCGACGTCAGCCCGGTGCCGGTCAAGACCAAGGACCTGCAGCCCGGCAGCGCCAGCGCCGAGGGGCACGAGAGCCAGCTCGTGCGGGTGCAGGCCGTCACGGTCAGCGGGCCGGTGGACGCGGCGACCAAGGACGCCTTCTGGGTCACCGACGACGGCACCGCCTGCAGCGGCACGGCGCCGGCCTGCGCCCAGATCGGCGACTTCTTCTACGACGGCGGCGTCAAGGACGGCAAGCCGGCGGTCAGCGCCGGGGCCACCTTCAGCGCCATCGACGGCCTGGTCAACGGCTTCAAGGACGACCACAGCCTCGATGTGCGCACCGACGCCGACCTCGTGAAGTAGCGGCCCCTCCTCGTCCGGGCCCGCCAGCCGCTGCCCCGCTGCCCGGGCGCCCCCGGCCTGACGGCCTTCATGCCCACCTGGGGCGGGGCTCGCGAGGGCGCGGGCCGGAAGAAGGTCCGGCCCGTCTGCGCTACGTGCTGCTCAACGAGCGGCGCCACGCCTTCCAGCGCGGCGAGAGGTGCGAGGCGGGCTGGATCGACCCCTGCTCCTCGGGGCGCTACTTCGACGGCTGGCGCGGGCGGCGGTTCAAGCCGCCCGACGGCGAACCGCTGGTGGCCCCGCCAAGGACCTGGTTGCTGTCCACAAGCTGGCGTCGCCACGGAGAGATCGGGACCGACGACATTCCCGGGGCGAAGGACGCGACCTCAGGTTTCTGAGGCTTCGGCGGGTGGGAGCACGGGATTCTCCGTGCTTACGGGGCCCGGCGGGTGGCACCGCTCTTGCTGTGCCAGGTCGGCGGCAACAAGGAGATCGATCCATGCGCTTCCCCGTCGCGTTCCTGTTCCTCGCCGCCTGCTCCTCCACGGCGGCGGTGCCCCAGGACAGCCAGATCCCGGACGGCCCACGGCCGGCGGACGGCCGCGCCGACGGCGGGTCCCCCGACGTATCCACTGACGCCGGATCCGCCGACGCGGCCCTTGACGTGACCGTTCCGGACGCCCTCGCCCCGGATGC
>Ga0316576_10000184_pt1 | contig 26125 bp, 20 predicted proteins | sample S0NA_FD_203075 | JGI IMG/M metagenome (GOLD analysis project Ga0316576, IMG submission 203075) | Rhizosphere microbial communities from salt marsh grasses in Alabama, United States - S0-2_050615r3r5 | ecosystem: Host-associated > Plants > Roots > Rhizosphere | place: USA: Alabama | collected...
GCTGGCCCTTCTTCGAGGGCGGGGTGCGCTGGAGCCGGCTGCGCGAGGCCCGCGCCCGGAGCGAGGCGCTCCAGGCCGCGGAGCAGGGCGCGCGCGAGCAGCTCGGGCGGCGCCTCATCGATCTGGGATCGAGGGCGCGCACCGCGGAGGGCGACCTGGCCTCGGCGAAGGAGACGTTGAAGCAGACCGAGGTCTACCTGCGCGTGGCCCGGGCGGCCGTCGCCGCGGGCACCGGCACGGACCTCGACGTGCACCAGGCCGAGCTCGGAGTGGACCAGGCGCGCATCGCCGTGCGCAAGGCGCTCCTCTCCCTCGCCCTGGTTCGCGCCGAGGCGCTCGCCGTGTGCGGCGTCGCGCAGAGAGGAGCAAAGTCATGAAGCGGGTGATCGTGCTGTTCGTGGTGCTCGTCGTCGGCCTCAGCGTCGGCCTCTACATCAAGGTGCGGCAGAGCCAGGCCGCGCTGGAGCAGCCACCCGGCGGCACGGGCGTGGTGGAGGCGGACCGCGCCGACATCGGCGCCCGGATCCCGTCCAGGGCGCTGCGGATCCACGTCGACGAGGGTGACCGCGTCAAGCAGGGCCAGGTGCTCGTGGAGCTCGACTGCCGCGAGCAGGAGGCGGCGCTCGCCGCCGCCCGGGCGCGGCTGGAGATGACCCGGGGTCAGGCCGGCGCGGCCCAGGACCAGGTGAACGCCGCCCTCCGCTCGGCGCGGGCCGCGGCCGCGGGCGTCCGGGCTCCCGCCGCGCAGTCACAGGCGCTGCAGGCCACCCGCGACGCCACCTCGCGCCAGGTCAAGCGCATCGAGCAGCTGCGCGGCGAGGGAGGCGCCACCGAGCTCGACCTGGACCGGACCAGCACCCAGGTCCAGCGCCTGAGCGACCAGATCGCCGCGCTCAAGGCCCAGGCCACCGCCGCCCGCAGCCAGGCCGCCGCCGCCCGGGCCCAGGCCGACGCCGCGGGCAAACAGGCTCAGGCCGCCCTCGCCGCCATCACCGCGGCCCAGGCGGACGTCAGCCGGGTCCAGACGCTGGTCGACGAGTGCCGGCTCCGCGCCCCCTTCGACGGCACGGTGCTGACCCGCGCCCTCGAGCCTGGCGAGGTCGTGCTCCCCGGCGCGCGGCTGCTGACCGTCGTGCGGATGTCCCGGGTGGAGACGATCTTCTACATCCCGAACCGCGACCTGGCCGCGGCCAAGCCGGGGCGGAAGGTCACGGTGGTCGCCGACACCTACCCCGACCGGCGCTTCGCCGGCAGGATCCTGTCGGTGGCCTCCGAGGCCGAGTTCACGCCGCGCAACGTCCAGACCCGCGAGGACCGCGACCGCCTGGTCTACGCCGTGCGGGTCACCATCCCCAACCCCGACGAGAAGCTGCGCCCAGGGATGCCCGTCGAGGTGCGCATCGAGGGAGCGCGGTGATCCAGCACGGCGACAGTGCCCCGGTCCTCGAGGCCGAGGGCCTGGAGCGCCGCTTCGGCGCGGTCAACGCCCTGCGCGGCCTCTCCCTCTCCGTCCGGCCCGGCGAGATCTACGGCCTCGTGGGGGCGGACGGCGCCGGCAAGACCACGGCGATGCGCGTCCTCGCCGGGTTGATGGCCCCCGACGCGGGAACCGCGCGGGTCATGGGGGAGGATCCGCTGCGCGGGGCGGGGGCGCTGCGAAGCGCCATCGGCTACATGCCCCAGCACTACAGCCTCTACGGCGACCTCTCCGTCGAGGAGAACCTGCGCTTCTTCTCGCGCATGTTCTGCCAGTCCCGGGCGGAGTACCGCGAGCGGCGGGAGCGGCTGCTCCGCATCACGCGGCTCGAGCCGTTCACTGGCCGCCGCGCCGACGCGCTCTCGGGCGGGATGTACAAGAAGCTCGCCCTCGCCTGCTCGCTGCTGCCCCGGCCGCGGGTGCTGCTGCTCGACGAGCCGACCAACGGCGTTGACCCGGTCAGCCGGCGCGAGCTGTGGGCCCTGCTCTTCGAGCTGGTTTCGGAGCAGATGGGGATCCTGATCACCACGGCCTACATGGACGAGGCCGCGCGCTGCCACCGGGTGGGCCTGATCCACCACGGCCGGCTGCTGATGGAGGGCCCACCGGCCGAGCTCCTCGCCCGCTTCCCGCACCGCGTGATCGAGGTCGAGTCGCCGCCCGGCGCGGGTGACGCCGAGCAGCTCGTCGAGGGGCACCCGCAGGTGGTGACCACCGCCGCGGCCGGCCGACGCCTGCGCGTGGTGGTGCGCCGCGACGGACAGGACGTGCTGGAGCGGCTCCTCGCCGGGGTCGGCGCGCAGGCGCGGCAGGTCGCCCCCTCCTTCGAGGACCTGTTCCTGACGGCGACCGCATCGGAGGACAAGCCGTGAGCCCGGTGATCCGCACGCGGGAGCTGACCCGCCGCTTCGGCGACTTCGTCGCCGTGGACCGGGTGAGCTTCGAGGTCGAGCGCGGAGAGATCTTCGGCTACCTCGGCGCCAACGGCGCGGGCAAGACGACGACGATCCGCATGCTCTGCGGCCTCCTCCCGCCCAGCGGGGGCGAGGCGGAGGTCAACGGCGTGGACGTGGCCCGGGATCCCTCGGCGGTGAAGCGTTCCCTGGGATACATGTCCCAGCGCTTCTCCCTCTACCTCGACCTGCTGGTCGAGGAGAACCTGGAGTTCTTCGGCGGGGCCTACGGCCTGGGCGGCGCCCACCTGCGCAGGCGTATCGACGAGGTGCTGGAGCTCGTCGAGCTGGGCCACGAGCGGCGAGCCCTGACCCGGGCGCTGCCCGGCGGCCTCCGGCAGCGCCTGGCGCTGGCCTCGGCCACGCTCCACGAGCCCTCGATCCTGTTCCTCGACGAGCCCACCGCCGGCGTCGACCCCGGCGCCCGCCGGGTGTTCTGGCGGCTGATCCGCGCGCTCTCCGCCGGCGGGACCACCGTCTTCGTCACGACCCACTACATGGACGAGGCCGAGTTCTGCCAGCGCATCGGGTTGATGGTCGACGGCCGCCTGGTCGCCCTGGACACGCCCGACGGCCTGAAGCGCGAGCACGTGCCCGGCCAGATCTGCGAGGTCGACGGCCCCCAGGTCCACCGCGCCCTGGAGCTCAGCCGCACGCTCGAGGGCGTGCTCGACGCCCAGCCCTTCGGCGCCGCGGCCCACGTGCGGCTCGACCCCGCCCGCCTGGGGCCCGAGGGCCTGCTCGCCGCCCTGGAGCGCGGCGGGCTGCAGCAGATCAACGTGCGCCCGACGGAGCCGTCCCTCGAGGACGTGTTCCTCGCCGTGATCGAGACCGAGGGGCGCCGCTCGTGAGCGCGTTCCTGGTCAGGACGTCGGCCATCGCCCGCAAGGAGCTTCTGCACTTCTTGCGCGACTACCAGGCGATCTACCTCGCCCTGGGCATGCCCCTGGTCCTGGTCATCCTCTTCGGCTACGCCGTTACCTTCGACGTGGATCGGGCGGACCTCGCCGTGGTGGACCAGGACCACACGCCGGCCTCGCGCCATCTCGTCGCGTCGCTGAACGCCTCGGATACCTTCCGCGTCGCCACCCGGCTCGAGAGCGCCGGGGGAGTCGAGGCGCTGTTCCGCCGCGGAGCGGTCAAGGCCCTGGTGGTGATCCCGCGGGGCTTCGGCCGCCGTCTGGAGCGGGGCGAGAGCGCCGACTTTCAGCTCCTCCTCGACGGGGCGGACGGCACCCTGGCCCGCACCATCCTGGGCTACACCGCCGGCATCACCCAGGCCGAGACGCTGGAGCGGCTGCGTCAGGCCGGGCTCTCCGCCCGGCTCCCCCTCGAGCCCCGGGTGCGCACCTGGTACAACCCGCGCCAGCGCTCGGCCCTGTTCATCGTCCCCGGGCTCGTCGCCTTCGTGCTGGCGATCATCGCCGTCCTGCTCACGGCGCTGACCGTCGCGAGGGAATGGGAGCGCGGCTCGATGGAGCAGCTCTTCTCCACCCCGGTGGGCCGCCTGTCCGTCGTGCTGGGAAAGCTGGCGCCCTACGTCGCCCTGGGCTTCTTGCAGATGCTGCTCGTCGTCGTCGCCGGCGCCTGGCTCTTCGATGTCCCGCTGCGCGGCTCGTTCCTGCTGCTGATCCTGGCCACCGCCCTCTTCCTGTTCTGTGTGCTGGGCCAGGGTCTGCTGATCAGCGTGATCACCAAGAACCAGCAGGTGGCGACCCAGGTCGGCGCGATCAGCGCGCTGTTGCCCTCGCTGCTCCTCTCCGGCTTCCTCTTCCCCATCGAGAACATGGCCTGGCCCCTGCAGTGGATCGCCCGCATCGTTCCCGCGCGCTACATGATCTCCTGCCTGCGGGGGATCCTGCTCCAGGGCCGGGGCCTGGACCAGATCTGGCCCGACCTGCTCGCCATGGCCGCCATCGGGCTGGTCATCGTCCTCGCCGCCACGATGCGCTTCAAGCGGAGGCTCGACTGATGCGACGCGCGCTTCTCGCCGTGATCCTCAAGGAGCTGCGCCAGACCTTCCGCGACCGCAGGATGGCGACGATCCTCATCGTCGCGCCGATCATCCAGCTCATCCTGCTGGGCTACGCCGTGGACCTGGACGTCGACCGCATCCCCACCGCGATCTGCGACCGGGACCGCACGCCGACGAGCCGCCGGCTGGTGGAGGGGCTGACCGCCGACGGCACGCTGCGCCACGTGCTGGACACCGACCACCCGGAGCGCCCGCTCGAGGAGGGCACCGCCTCGGTGGTCGTCGTGCTGCCCCGCGGCCTGTCCCGGCGCCTCGCCGCGGGCCACACGGTCCAGGTCCAGGCGCTCATCGACGGCACCGACCCTCTCGAGTCCCAGGTCGCCGAGAGCACGGTGCAGCAGTACCTCTACCTCGAGGGGCTGCGCCTGGCCCGGGAGCGCCTGGCCCGGGAGGCCGCGCTCCAGGGACGGGCGGGCGGCTTCCCCGTGGGCACGATCCGGCTCGAGCCGCGCATCCTCTACAACCCGCGGCTGAAGAGCCCGATCTACATGGTGCCCGGCGTCGCGGCCATCGTCCTGCTGCTGGTGACCACCGTGGTCACCGCGATGGGGATCGCCCGGGAGAAGGAGATGGGCACCATCGAGCAGCTGCTGATCACGCCGATCCCGCCGCCGGTCCTCCTTTTGGGCAAGATCCTGCCCTTCGCCGCCATCGGCCTCGTCGTCGCCGGGCTGGAGCTCGCCGTGGGCACGCACCTCTTCGCCGTGCCGGTGCGCGGCTCGCTGCTCGCCGTGTTCCTCGGCACTCTGCTCTACCTGATGACGACCCTCGGCGTGGGCGTGCTGATCAGCACCGTGGCCAGGACCCAGCAGCAGGCGATCCTCGGCGGCATGTTCTTCATCATGCCGGCGATCCTGCTCTCGGGCTTCGCCACACCGGTGGAGACCATGCCGTCGTGGATCCAGCCGATCACCTGGATCAACCCGGTGCGCTTCTACGTCGAGATCCTCCGCGCCTGCCTGCTCAAGGGGGCCGGGCTGATCGACATGTGGCAGCCTCTGACGATCCTCGCCGGCTTCGGCGTGGGGATCCTCGCCGTCGCATCTCTGCGCTTCCGCCGGCAGCTGGTCTGAGGGCCTGGGGGCCGTCGACGACCGAACCTGCCAGCCCTGTGGCCTGGCGCCCTCAGGTCGGCCCAGGGGCCGGATCCGCATCGCAGTGATTGCGGCGTGTTGCACCCCGTCGTTCTGGTGCGGGTCTTGCTTTTGACAATCACCATCATGCGAGCCCTGCTTCTCACGCTCTCTTTGCTCCTGCTCGGCTGCGGCGACTTCGACAGCTACGACCGGCGGCAGCTCAGCCCCACCGGGGACGGCGACCGCCGGATCATCATCAACGGCGGCGGCGACAACACCCCTGCCCCGCCGCAGGACGGCGGCGCCCCGCCAGCTCCTGACCAGGGCGCTCCCCTCCACCCCGACCAGGGCGCGCCTCTCCTGCCCGACCAGGGGGCGCCCCCGCCCACCGGTCAGTGCGGGATGGGCACCTTCGAGGAGGAGGTGTTCAAGCTGGTCAACGTCGAGCGCGCAAAGGGCGGCCTCGCACCCTACGCCTGCAGCGCCGAGGCGGTGAAGGTCTCCCGGGCCTACAGCCAGCTGATGTGCCAAAAGGGCTTCTTCTCCCACACCGGCCCGGGCGGCACGACGCCCTCGTCCCGCTTCCAGGCTGCCGGTGTTGGCTACTCCTCGTGGGTCGGCGAAAACATCGCCTACGGCGCGAGCACCCCGGCGGCGGTGATGAAGATGTGGATGAGCTCGAGCGGCCACCGCGCCGCGATCATGAGCGGCTCCTTCACCCACATCGGCGTGGGCTACGAGCCGTGCGACAGCGGCAGCGGCGGATGGCTCAGCGGCAAGCACTACTGGGTGCAGAACTTCTTCATCCCCAAGTGACGGCGGGGCCTGTTGCGCTGACCTGCCCCGGCCCGTACCATCACTTCGATGAGACACACCGCCCTCCCCGTCGCCCTCTGCCTGCTCGCCACCCCGGCCCTCGCCAAGCCCACGCCCAAGGAGATCGTGCGCCGGTCCCTGGACCTCATGGTCTTCCGCTCCCAGGGCGCGGAGATGACGATGACGATGACCCTGCGCAACGAGCGCGGCGAGACGCGGACGCGCAAGATGTTCGCGCGCACCCGCAAGCAGGAGGGCCTGACCCGCACCCTGGTGCGCTTCACCGCCCCCTCGGACGTCGCCGGGACCGCGTTCCTCTTCGTCGAGAACCGGGACCGCGATGACGACCAGCACATGTACCTGCCGGCGCTCAAGGTGGTCAAGCGCATCGTCGGCAAGCAGAAGCAGTCCAAGTTCATGGGCAGCGACTTCACCTACGCCGACCTGGAGTGGCGCGACCTGGAGCAGGCGCGCTACCGGGCGCTTCCCGACGAGAAGGTGGGTAAAGACCTGTGCCATGTCATCGAGGCCGAGCCGACCAAGAAGGAGAGCTACGAGCTCACGCGATCCTGGATCCGCAAGAAGGACGACGTCCCGCTCAGGATCCAGTTCTTCGACCGGAGCAAGCGGCTGCTCAAGGTGCTCTTCGTCAAGGAGGTCAAACCGGTGGGGAAAACTCTGTCGGTGACCAAGCTGAAGATGAGCAACAAGCAGACCGGCCACTCGACCTTCCTCTCCATCGACCAGATCAAGCTGCGGGACGACCTGCCCGCCGACGCCTTCACGGTCCGCGCCCTGAAGCAGAGGTAGCGCGGTGGTCCGGACCCCTCGCGACGGCGCAAGGTCCGACGGTCCGACGCTGCGGCCGAGCCCTGCCGTCGGCTCACGGGTTCGGCTCGCGCTGGCGCTGGCGCTGCTCCTCCCCGCCGCCGCCCTGGCGCAGCAGCCGACCTCGATGCCGACCAGCGCGCCGACCTCCATGCCCACGCGCGCCCCGGTGGAGGCCGAAGCGATCGAGGATCCCGAGGACGAGGGCGGCTGGGTCCCGCCCGCCACACCGAGCCCTGCCCCGCTCGCGCCCGGAGGGTCCGTCGAGCCGCCCACCACCCTGAGCCTGCGCGGTCAGCTGCGGTTGGCCCTGGACACCTTCCACGAGGGGCCGCGACCGGGCCAGCCCGGCGGCTACCACGAGGACGTGATGGAGCTCACCGGCCAGGCGCTGGCCACGGTCGACCACCGCGCCCGCTCCTGGCTGCGGCTGCACCTGTCGGGGCGCGTGCTCTACCGCCTGAGCGCACGCAGAGCCGACGAGGGGAGCTACTACCTGTTCAACGGATCGCCGCACAAGAACGACTGGGAAGCGGATCTGCTCGACTCCTACGTCGCGATCCGCGCCGCGCGCTGGCTCGACCTGAGCGCTGGCCTGCTGACCCAGGTCCTCGGCGCCAACGACCTGGTCAACCCGAACGACGTGCTCGCGCCCCGGGACCTGCGCTTCGGCGTCTTCCTCGACCCGGAGACAGCGCGTCTGCCCACGCCCCTGCTGCGCGCCGAGGCCTACCTGCCCCGCGGGCTCTCCATCGCGGCCTACGTCCTGCCCGTGCACAGCCCGGACCGCATCGATCTCTTCGGCAGCGACTTCGCCCTGCTCGGACCGGCGGCGCCCGCGGAGATCCGGTGGCTCGGCGAGCTCGCCGACGGCCTGCTGGACGACTCCATCGAGGCCCAGGCCCGGGAGGCGCTGATCGCCAGCGAGCGGCCGCGACCCTTCGCCGACCCGTCGCTCGCGGCCCGCGCGGCCTGGCGCGTCCGGGGCTGGGACCTGTCCGTGCAGTACGCCTGGCTCTTCGAGCGCCAGCCCCAGATCCGGCTGGAGAAAGACCTCGTCCTCGCCCTGCTGCCCCTGTTCGCGACCGGCGCCAGCGCCCTGACCCCCGAGCAGCGCACCCAGCTCGGCGGGCTGCTGCTCCAGGAGCCGACCCCGGTGCGCGCGAGCTTCGCGCGCCAGCAGCAGGCGGGCCTGTCCGTCTCCGGCTCGCTCTGGGAGCTTGGGCTCAACGTGGACCTCGCCTGGCGCTCCCGGGTCTCGGTGCCCCTGGGCGGCGCCTTCCCCCTGCAGGCCGACCCGGACGACGATCGCTGGCTGGTGACCCACGCCGACTCGTCGCTCCTCGCCTACACCGTCGGGCTGAGCTACACCCGCGGCGAGGCGCTGCTGCTCACGCTCGAGGGCTGGCATCAGGTCTACGTCGACCTCGCCCTGGACGACGACCGGCCGGAGCTACTCCTCGGCGAGCCCCAGCTCGGCGGGCTGGCATTCCTTGGCCGTTACCGGATCCAGCGCCCGCTGGACCTCTCGCTCCAGCTGCTGGTCCACGCGGATCTGATCAACCACGGCGTGGTGCTCACGCCCCAGCTCAGCTGGCGCGCGGGGGATCACCTGGCGCTGCTCCTCGGCGTCAACCTGTTCGAGGGGAGCGCCGAGAGCCTCGCCGGCCGGCTGGACCAAAACGACCAGGTCTACCTCGGGCTCGAGGGGTACCTCTGAGCTCAGTCCGTGTACCTGAGCACCCGGCCGAGCTGGGCCAGGCGCGCCTTGAGGATCGCCTCGCGCAGCTCGGGGTCCTCGACCTGCTCGGCCACCTCGCGCTCGATGTGCTCCACCTCGTGGGGCGGGAGCTCGACGTAGGCCGGCTGCTCCTCCAGGGGCGGCGCCGCGGGCGGCGGGCGGACCTGACCGGCGACCAGGCGAATCGCCGCCACCGTCCCCTGGCCCACGAGCTCGTTGATGCGACCGACCAGGGCGCCGCGCATGAAGGAGAGCTCGTTGAGCCAGGCCGCGCTGGCCACGACCACGGTGAGCAGGCCGTCCCGCAGCGAGGTGGGCTGGGTCCGCTCGGACAGCTTGGGCCCGACCAGGTCGGCCCAGCGGTGCCGGATGGTGTAGGACCGGACGTCGCGGTCGCGGCCGTGGTTGCGGAGCCAGCGCTCCAGCACCGCCCCTGCGCGTTCGACCTTCGCCTTGAACCTCGCCGCCATCAGACGGAAAGATACCGAAACCAGCCTTGACTTGCACGGGACCTTTGCGGTACGCGGGTCCGTGCCCTACCCCGGCGTACTTGCTTGACTTGGGCCGGGGGTTGGGGTACCGCATCGCACACACAGCGAAGGGCAGAGGAACGAAATGCAGCGTTTTTTGCCAGTGATCCTCGCCGCCGGCCTGCTCGCCCCGGCCGCGGACGCCCGCGCGGACGAGGTGATCCAGCTGGTGGACAACACCAAGATCGTTGGCACCCTCGTGCACTACTTCGACGGCGTCCTGACGATCAAGCTCCCCAACGGGACCGACATGAAGCTGCCGGCTGCAAAGGTCAAGGATGTCCGGTTCAAGCTGCCCAAGCCCCGCGCCGCCCTGTCCACGCCCGAGAAGAGCTACAAGCGGCTGCGCAAGGCCGCCCTCGGCGGCGATCTGGCCACCTACCTCGACTGTCACAGCGCGTACTACCAGATGTTTCTGCACCACCAGATCGAGATGACGGGACCCGACAAGTTCGTCAAGCGGTTGAAGAAGGAGTGGGGCGACGTCCAGCTACAGGTGGTGGGGACGAAGATCAAGGGCAACACCGCGGTGATGAAGGTGCGCCGCACCAAGGGCGCGGACTCCCAGGAGGGCGAGCTACGGTTCATCAAGGAAAACGGCGAGTGGAAGATGATCCTCCCGCTCTGAGCCAGGGCTGAACAAATTGGGGTCCCAGGGCGGACTCAGACCGCCCGGGACAAAACAAAAAAGTTGAAGCTCCCGCACTCACTGCTCCCGCTGCTGCTCTTGGTCCTGATTCCCCGGACTGGCGTCGCCTCGCCGTTTCCTCACCCGTTCAAGCAGCGACAGGCCCCCGCCCTGACCCCCTTCGCCTGGCAGGTCGCGGACGCCAAGGACCCGCCCGCGCCGCAGCAGAAGCAGAGCGAGGGCGGCGCGGTGCAGGAGGGGGGACAGTGCCAGGACGACGACGACTGCGCCGCCGGGACCTACTGCGACAAGGGCACCTGCGTCAAGGTCACCTACCCGTTCCACATCCCCCCCTACCTGTTCTACCGCTCCTACGACGGCCGCTTCACCGAGATCCTCGGGATCTACTGGCACCAGCGGGGCACCGAGGGGTACCAGGTCGTCTTCCCGTTCTACTGGCACTTCTGGAGCAAGGACGACGAGAGCCGCGCGGTGCTCCCGTTCTACTACAACTACTGGGCCCCCAAGCAGGGCATCCGCAGCACGTTCTACACCCTGTTTCAGTACCGCCGGACGCCGAACGAGCGTAACTACCGCCTCTGGCCCATCGTGTTCTGGACGGACTACGGCGAAAAGGGCGCCGGGCTGACCATCATGCCCCTGTTCCACTTCGCCCGCGAGGGGACGCGGACGGCGGCGTTCCTCCCCTTCCTGCTCTCCGGCTTCGACCGCGATCCGAAGCGGGGCTACTCCCGCGGCCTCGCCGCCGGCATCTACTACTGGCACCGCGACGAGGAGAAGCACCTGCGCGCGGACGCGGTGTTCCCGATCTTCTACCGCTCCCGGGGCGAGGACGAGGCGTTCACCTGGGTCCTGCCCCTGAACTTCCACTGGCGGCGAGGCGGCGACCGCACGCTGCTCTTCCTGCCCTTCTTTTACCAGGGGAAGACGCCCGAGCGGACCACCACGGTCAGCCTGGTGCCGCCGCTCTACCACTACCGCCGGGGTGAGAGCTCCCGCCTCTTCGCCCTGCCGATGATCTACCACTCCCGGGACGGGGACCGCTCGTTCTTCCTCGGCGGCCCGTTCTACTACTCGGGCTGGAAGGACGGGCACAGCTTCGGCATGTTCCCGCTGCTGTTCACCAAGGACAGCAAGCTCACGGGCTACCGCGTGCTCTTCCCCGTGTTCTGGCAGTTCTACTCCCGCTATCACAACTTCACCGTCGCCGGGCCGGTGTTCTACCGGCGCCGCGGCGCGCGCACGACCGCGGGCGTGGTCCCGCTGTTCCTCCACCATCGTGACCGGGAGAAGGGGACATCCTTCACCACGCTGTTCCCGCTGTTCTACTACGGTACAGCGGAGCACGGCCGGCGGTCACACGTGGTCTCACCGCTCTTCCTCTACGAGCGCGACGACCCGGCCAAGGTGACCCAGTGGGGGTTGATCGCGCCGCCCTTCTACAGGCGCCGCGACGCTGACCGCGAGGTGGACGCCCTGATCCCGCTGGCGCTGCGCTGGCACGACAAGGTCGACGAGGCCACCACCTGGGTCCTCGGCCCCACGGTCTTCTACAGCGACCCGGCCGGTGGGACCCAGATCTTCTTCCCGTTCTTCTGGCGCTTCTCCGACGCGAGGAGCGGAGCGGCGACGAGCATCCTCTTCCCCTTTGGCTACCGCCACCGCCGGCCGGACGGGACGCACAGCAACCTGTTCTTCCCGTTCTACTACCGCAGGGACCGGGACGGATGGAGCGCCCGGATCCTGCCTCTGCTCTACCTCGGACGCAACGGCGAGCAGCGGCACGCGGTGCTCTTCCCTGCCCTGTGGCACGTCAAGAGCTCCGTGGCCACGACGACGCTCATCGGCCCGGCCTACCTGCGCACCAAGCACAAGGGCGGCTGGCACGCCGGCCTGTTCCCCGCGCTCTTCGCCGGCTCCGAGCAGGGCGAGCGCTACGGCGTGATCTTCCCCGCCTTCTGGTACCTCTCGTCGGAGAAGGAGAGCTACACGACCTACGTCGCTGGCAGCGCCTTCTACAGCCGGGGCAAGAACGGTCGGGTCTTCGGCCTGCTCCCGGTGTTCGCCGCTGGCACCTGGAAGGGCACGCACTTCCAGGCCGTGCTCCCCCCGCTGTTCTACCGCTCGGCCAACCCGGCCCAGGGCAAGGCCTTCACCCTGGCTGGACCGTACCTGGGCTGGCGCAAGCCCGGCGAGACGGGGCACGCCGTGTTCCCGCTGGCCTACTTCCGCTGGTCGAAGCAGGACAGCGTGGCGATGACCTTGCCGCTCTTCTACTACCGTGACCGCCCCGAGGGGCAGCTGCTGGTGACGCCCGTGGGCGGCTACCGCCGCCGGCACAAGGAGGGCGTGTTCCAGGGGATCCTCGGCCCCTACGTCTGGCACCGCAGCCCGCGCACGCGGGGCTTCGCCATCCTCCCCATCTTCTACCGCTGGACCCGGCCCGAGGAGCAGTCCACGACGACCGTCGTCTTCCCCCTCGGGGTGCGTCACAGCTCGCCCAAGGCCAGCGCGCTGGTCTGGTTCCCGTTCCTCTGGCACTACCGCGACCCGACCCAGCGCACCCTGGTCATCTTCCCCGTCTACTGGCGGGTCCGCCAGCACACGAAGACACCCGAGACCGATCTGCAGGCCGACGTGGTCTTCCCGCTGTACATCGGCCTGCGCCAGCCAAGGAAGGGCCTGCAGGTCGTCGGGCCAGGCTTCTGGGCCCGGAGCAACGACTGGAGCACGGCCGGGCTCGTGCCGATCTTCCTCTACCGCAAGAACCCACGTGGCAGCTCGCTCTACTCCTTGCCGTTCATCTACTACCGCAGGGACGAGGAGAGCCGCACGCGGACCTGGGTGGTCGGGCCGTTCTACCGGCGCCGCTACGCCCAGGGGACGGCCAACGGGCTGCTCCCGGTCTTCTACCACAAGGACACGCCGAAGAGCCGCTACACGGTCCTCGCGCCGCTGTTCTGGGACTTCGGCGATCCGGTGCAGGGCAAGCGCACCGTCGTCGCCGGGCCGCTGGTCTACCGTCGGACGCCCGGCAAGAAGGCGGTGGGGCTCGCGCCGCTCTTCTACCACGCGTGGGAGGACAGCGGCGCGCGGAGCACGGCGATCCTGCCCCTGTTCTACCAGCGGAGCGAGCCGTCACGCTTCGCCATCTACACGCCGCTCTTCGGCTACGACCGCTCGCGAGAGCGGACGCAGTGGTACGCGGGCGTCTACTTCCGGCGTCACAGCCCGGCGAGCTCGCTGGACATCGCCTTCCCCCTGTTTCTGCGCCACCGCAACCACGTCGAGGGCCGAACCTCCCTCGTGATCCCGCCCTACTACGGGCGCTGGTCGAAGGAGCGGAGCTTCCACCTCGCCTTCCCCATCTTCTGGCGCCAGCGTCGCATCGACTCGTCGGCGACGGTGCTCTTCCCGTTCCTCTGGGACTTCAACGACCGCTACGCCAGCCGCACGACCATCGTCTTCCCCGCCCTGCTCTACCACCGGGACCAGGCGGCGAAGAGCACGTCGATCCTCACTCCCCCCGGGCTCTGGCTCCGCTTCCGACCCAAGGCCACCGACGCGGTGTTGTTCCCCATCGTCTGGCACTTCGCCGGGCAGACCAGGGGCTCCACCGTGGTCTTCCCCCTGTACTGGGACTTCCGGCGCGGCCCGCGTCGCTACACCACGCTGTTCCCGGTCTACTGGGACTTCCGCTACCCCAAGGAGCAGTACACCCTCCTCCTACCCCTGCTCTATCGCTACGACGGGCCGACCCACCGCAAGTGGTGGGTCCTCAACACCTGGTACACCCGGGACAAGCGCGACGACACCTACGGCCTCTACGTCTTCCCCCTGTTCTTCAGCCAGCGCAAGCGGCCGGGCGACCTCAAGTGGGAGGCGCTCCTCGGGCTCTTCGGCTACGAGCGTATCGGGCGCAACCGGCTGATGACGCTGTTCTTCTACACCTTCCCCCTGGAGCCGGAGCCCGCCGCCAAGGGCGAGCGCCCACCGAAGCCCGCGCCGACGAAGAACACGAAAAACGAGCAGCGACAGAAGAAGGCGCCGGGCAAGCGCTGACGGAACTGGCATCCCACGGGCTTGTCCCGGCCGACCCCGACCCCGACGTTCCTGCCCCTGACCCTCGTCGTCTCCGCCATCCCCAGGCGTAGGTAGCGCTGATCACAAGCAGGACAGACCGCCGCCGCCGAAGCCCAGGGTGAGCATCACGTCGGGCCAGCGCTGACCCTCGCGGTAGGCCCCCTCCAGGCCGACCCGGTAGCAGCCGCAGCCCAGGCCCACCGAGGCGGACAGCCCGGCGTGGGTCAGCTCGCGGCGCAGGGGGTCCCAGGCGGCCAGGCCCCCCAGGGCCAGGGGCCCGACCTCGCCGCGCAGCGTGGCGAAGACCTGGTCCGCCCGCAGGTCGGGCAGGTCCAGGCCCCAGCCCGGCGCGAGGTCCAGCTCGCGAAACAGCTCGCCCACCCGGAGCAGCCTGAGGCGGTTGTAGCCCGCGCAGGCCCGTGGGCCGCCGCCGACGCAGAGGCGACCCCGCAGCTCGGTCAGACGCCCGGGATCCGGCGCCCAGCTCGCCGTGAGTCGTGTGGAGAGGATCCGGCGCAGGCTCAGCTCCAGCTCCCCGGCGACGAGGAACTGCTCCGGCAGCTCGCCGAGGTCGGTGGCCTCCGCGCCGACCTGGAGTGACAGCGCCCGCGTGGGCAAGCTCTCCCCGTCCCGCCGCCAGAGCTCGGTGCGCATCCCGAGCCGCGCCGTGGCGCCGTCCTGCAGGACCAGCCCGTCGGGCCGCACACGGGCGGCGCTTGTGGTGCCCCACCCCAGCGCGAGCACCGGCTCGACTAGGTGGACGATGGAACCGAAGCGGCGAGCCAGGGGCAGCGACGCCTCCAGGCGCAGCAGACCCCCCTGGATCCCCTCCACCGCCCCCGGCTCGGCGGCGACCCGGAGCAGGTACCGACCGGTTGTCGAGATCCGCAGCGGGCCGAGCATGTCGGCCACCGAGAGCTCGGGATCGAGCCGGACCCGGCTGACGTGGGTCGTGGATCCCGCCGCCGCCTGGATCCCGCTCCAGTGATCGAGCCCGCCATGCAGCGACAGATGCGCCGGTCCGGCGAGGCGAACCGGCGCGAGGCCGAGATCCAGGCCAGCTGCGCCGAGCAGCCCCCGGGCGTACGGGCTCGGCGAGGCCAGGTGCTGGTAAAGGTCGCCCCGGGGCGTGAGGTAGAGCGCTCCGGCGCTGGCCCAGCCCCAGGCGCGGCTGCGCAGGTACGGCGCGAGCACGCGGTCCACGTCGCGATCGAGCTCCCGGGTCAGATCCGGATCGCTGACGAGATCCGGCGCCAGCGCGACGGCGAGCCTGGCGTCGGGCCCGCCCGCTCGGGCCACCAGGCGCCCGCGGATCTGCCCCCGGTTCTGGCCATCGTCGCGCAAGCCGGCCCCCCGAAGCTCGATCTCCGCGTTCTCGTGGTACACCCGAACCCGCGCGCGGCCCGCGGCGCCCCGCTCCTGGATCCAGCCCGGGGCGACGAGCAGGTCCCACTGCGCTCCGGCGAGGTAGAGCGGGAGCGCCAGGCGGAGCCCGTCCCGCCCGCTGTAGCCCAGCTCCGGCGGCAGCAGCCCGCTCACCCCCGGTCCCAGCGGAAGCGCCAGGTAGGGCAGCGCCGCCACCGGAACCCGACCCAGGCGCAACACGGGCCAGCTCAGGTGCAGACGGCGCCCGCCCGGGGCGATCCAGGCCCGCGTCGCGTTGAAGCGGACCGGGCCCTGGTCCGGGCCGGGGCAGCCTGCGCAGGCGCAGGGCGTCCCCCGCAGCAGCCGCGCTTCCAGCGCCCGGCCCGGGCCGAGCCTCAGCTTGTGGGCCCACAGCGCCGCGTGGCCCGCGCAGAGGTTGACCTGCTCGCCCTCGAGCGTCCCCTTGGAGAGATCGACGTGCAGCGCGTTGGCCCGCAGGCGGCAGCACCCAAGGGCCCCACGCACGCTCCCTTCGAGCTCCAGCTGGTCACCGCTCGCCTCGAGCCGCAACCCCTCGACCTGGCCCGGCCGGGCGCGTCCGGTGGTCGGACAGAGCGCGACGAAAGCGAGCGACAGCGCTGCGGAGCGGACGCGGGTCAGGATCGGCTTAGCTGCCGGGAGGGAAGGAGACGATCAGGTAGTGGTACTGGCCGGCGTTCTTGGACGAGAGGGTGTAGCTCGCCTTGCGCCTGAGGTAGATGTCCAGGCGCAGCCTGTCGCCCTTGAGCCGACGCAGGCGGAACTGGCTCACCGGGGTCTTGTTGAAGCTCCGGGTGATCACCGGGCGCAGGTTGTTCTTGAGGTAGACCTGCGTCTTCTCGAGGGTGATCATGATGCGCGACCCCTTGCGCTTCTCCTTGAAGGTCACCGGACCGGTGAGCTGCAGGAAGATCTCGGAGCCGCCCTCGCTGACTCGGAAACCCGGCCAGGTGACGTACTGGAAGCCCGGGGGGGGCGCCTTGGGCGAGGGGGGCTCGCCTCCGTTCAGGGTCACACCACCGTAGCCGGCGCTCTGAGAATGGGCGGTGCCCGCCGGCAAGACCAGAAGCAGGGCCGCACAGAACAGGATCGCGGTTTTCATGCGCTCCTCCACATTCGATCATCTTAGCCCCGCCCGGGGGGAGATCGCCACTTTTTGGGTACACGGCCGCTGGTTAGCGGTAATGGTCACGCAGGTGGAGCACCAGCCCCACGGCAGCAGCGAGCACCGCCGCGCCGATGAGGATGTCGGTGCTCAGCGCCAGCGTCCGGGTCCGGTCCGCACGGTCGTTGGCGGCCGGGTCGCCGCCGGCGGCGAGATCGTCAGACTCGCGGTCGGCCTTGAGCGCCAGGCCCCCGGTCACCCCGGCCGCGACCCCCGCCGCGCCGGCCAGGCCGTAGAGAACCCAGTGGGCCACCCCGCTCGGCGGCCGCGGGGTCGCTGGGCTCGGCTGGTTCACCACGATCGGCATCTGCGACTCCCCCGACTCCGAGGGGGCGAAGCCGATCGGAGCGCTGGTGGGCGACGCGGACGCAGGAGGCGGAGGGGCCGGGGGGGATTCGAGCGCGGCGATCCGCTCGAGGTAGCGCTCGGTGAAGCGCCTCGCCGCGGCGACCTTTTTCCGATCCCGCCGACCCCTCGGCGGCAGGGGAACCCGGTCCAGGAACTTGTGAAACAGCGTGCGGGCCTGGTGCAGGTCCGGCGTCGCCTTGCTGGCCTCGTAGCGACGGAAGTAGGCCAGGCCCAGGTTGTAGAACAGGCGCGGGTCGGGCTTCAGCCGATAGGACGCCTCGAACTCGCGAATCGCCGTGTCGTAGGCGCCACGATCAAAGGCGCTGTAGGCGGCCTTCTTGTGGCGCGCGGCCCGCTGGCCACGGCTGCTGCGCGCGAAGCACGGCCCCGCGACGAGCGCCAGTGAGATGAAGATGGACAGCAGCTGTTTCACCTTGCGGGATGATACACGATGGCCTCGCTTTGTGCACCTCACGGCGACAAGGAATCAGAAGCGGATCTGGTCGCCCTCCTTGCGCTTGGGCTTCGGCGCCGGCGGCTTCAACTTCGGCGCCGGCTTCCGCTTCGGCGCCGGTCTCCGCGGCCTGGGCCTGGAGGCCGGTTTCTGCGGCGGCTTGAGCCCCGGAGCCGGCGGTGTCTGCTGACGCCGGGGGGGGCGGGGCCACGCCCAGTCTGGCGCCCCACGGGCATCCGGTGCGACGGGTGCCGTGTCCGGCGAAGCAGCGTCAGCCGTCGTGTCCGGCGAGGCGGAGTCTTTTCGCGCACCAGCCGGGGCAGCGTCGGGCAGCGGGGCGGCGGCGGGGACGACGGCCGCGGGCGCCTCGGCGGTCGCGTCCAGCCCGCTGCGGGCGAGCCCCACCGCGATCGCCACGCCGAGCAGCGCAACGACGCCGAGGAACAGCCCGACGGCCAAGAAGCTCCGGCGGCTCCGACGGGGTAGCGCGGTGCTGGTCCGCACGACGGGCTCGGGGGCCTCCGAAGGCGGGTCCGTGACTGTGTCGTTCACGTCCATCGCCGCGGCGGCTTCCTCCACCGCCGGACCCACCGGCGGCAGCGTGTCGTGGAACAGCACGGTGTGGGGGTCGACGCGACGGTGGGGCACGGTGTCCCCTTCCAGGAGCGTCTCGGCCATCGCCATGGCGTCGACGGGCGCCGGCGCGCGCGCGGGCGCGGCCCCCGCCGGCTCCGGAGCCCCGGTGGCCACGACCTCCGTCGTCCCAACAAACGCCAGGGGCTCGTCCAGCCTTCGCGGGTCCATCCCGCAGCTCTCGGCCAGCTGCACCGCGAGCTCGGACGCGCGCTGCTGGCGCTGCGCCGGGTCCTTGCTCAGCGCGCGCAGCAACAGGGAATCCAGGTGAGCGTACTGTGGGGCCAGATCGGACAGCCGCGGTGGCGGATCGTCGAGCTGCCGTGAGACCACCTCGGCCGTGGGCCCGGAGAACGCCATCTGCCCCGTGAGGCACTCATACACGACGAGGGCCAGGGAGTAGATGTCCGAGCGGTGATCCACCACGGATCCCCGGCACTGCTCCGGCGACATGTAGGGCGGGGATCCCGCCATCTGCCCCACGCGGGTGAGGTTCATGTCCATGGTCAGCAGCTTCGCCACGCCGAAGTCCAGCAGGACCACGCCGCCCCGGACATTGCTCTGGAGGAAGATGTTGGAGGGCTTGACGTCGCGGTGGACGATCTCCTTGCGGTGGGCAGCGTCGAGAGCCGCCCCGACCCTGATCGTCAACATCACGGTCTCTCGCAGATCGAGGGGGCCCTCTCTGAGCCGCCCGCAGAGCGTCTGCCCCCGGAGCAGCTCCATCGTGTAGTACAGGCGGCCGTCCGGCAGCGACCCGAAGCCAAAGACGTCGATGATGCCGGGGTGCCGGAGCTTGCCCAGCAGCCGGGCCTCGTGCTCGAAGCGGGCCGCCGAGTCCCGGTGGAAGGCGAACTGCGCCTTGATCACCTTGATGGCCGCCTCCCGCTCGAGCACCGGGTGCACCGCGCGGTAGACCGCCCCCATACCACCTTCGCCGATCGGCTCGGCGATCCGGTACTCCCCGACCATTGTTCCGGCCGGCAGTGGGGCGTCGTCTCTGTCGATCACCATGTCGGCATGCCAGTCTGGCTCCGCGTATCCTAGCAGAGCCGTCAGGTGGGCGCCAAAGCGCGGGGCTCAGGGGCAGTTGATGGTGTCCTGGACGAACCACCCTCCCTGCTTGATGGCCGCGCAACGCTCGAAACACAGACCCGGCCCCGCGACCTCGCAGCCCTGGCGCCAGATGGCCTGACCGCTCGGGCAAACGGGGGGCAGGACCCAGCACGTGCCCAGCCCGTTGGTCGAGTCCTGGCACCCCGTCTCCGTCAGGTAGAGCGTGACGCAGGCCGCGCCGGATGGACACTTCGGCGCGATGGTGATGTAGCAGACCGCCGGGCTCGTGCACTCGCCGACGTTGATCTGGGCCACGCCGGCCTTCTGCAGCAGGCACGCGTTCCAGTAGGTGAGCTGATCGGCGCCGCAGACCGGCGCGAGGCCGGTGCCGCAGGTGCAGCTCGTCCCGGGCGAGCAGATCCCTCCGCAGCCGTCCGGAGCCCCGCAGGTCTTCCCGGCGCAGGCCGGGAGGCAAGTGGCATCGAGAAGAGGGCCGAGATCGGGCAGGACGACGTCCTTCGGGGGCGCGACGTCCCCGGGGAGCTCTTTGTCCTGTGTCTGGGGAACGTCCACAGGAGTCAGGTCTGGCAGGATTGGGTGCTCGACGGCGGGAGCGTCCCCCGACGGGCCGTCCGGGCGAGGCCCATCTCCGGTGAGCTCCGTGGGCGAGACCAGCAGGCTGCACCCCGAGAGGCAGAGCGCCAGAGCAGTGAGCCAGCGTGTTGCAGCCATCGAGAGGCAGGATAGCACGGGCGTTGGTTTGCTCCTCACTCGATGGGGATGACGCCGTGGACCTGGGTCCCCTGGAGGATCCCGTTGATCGTCACGGTCTCCTGGATCGTGACCACGTCGTTCGCGCGACAGTACTTCAGCTCGGCGCTGCACGGGTCTCCGCTGCTCTCGACGGTCCCCGTGGTGACGTGCGACTTGCAGGCCTGGTCGGGGAGATCAAGCACCTGGAAGTCGACCACCGCCGGATCGATGGCGGCGTTGTAGCTCACGGTGCGCAGATCGACGAGGACGTCGCTCACGGGGCGCCGGGCGACGTGCAGGTACTCGCCGCCGCCGCTGCCGACGTAGTGCAGGCTGCGCTCGTAGGGGACAACGGCGGCCGGATCCATCGAAACGGTGCCGTGGACCTGTGGCGCCGTGGGAGGGCTGGTGCCGTAGATCGACGTGTGGGAGATGGTGACGTCGTGGCCCGAGAGGCAGCTGGTCACCGTGGTGCTGAACGGCGTCCCGTCGAGGCCGGCCCCCGAGAAGAGCACGGCCTTGCACTGACCATTGTAGATGGTCGGGGACAGCTTCATGGCGCACGGAGGTACCAGGTTCTCGTTCATCTTCACCGAGCGCACCGTGACCGGTCCGGCCCCGGCAACGCGGTGGATGACGTGCAGCCACTCCGAGTTGCCCGTCCCGGAGTAGGTCAGGGTCCGCTCGAAGTCCTTGGCCACGGGTGGTGACTTGTCCGGGCTCGGGGGACCGTCCAGCGGCAGGCCAACGTCCTTGGGCAGCTGCGTGTCGGGCTGCGGCAGCGGGCCGTCCGCCGGCGGGGCCGATTCCGAGACGCCCACGTCTGGCGCGATGGTCTCGTCAGGGATCTGACGGTCGGGCCGCGCGCTGTCGGGCCGCGCGCTGTCCCACACCGCCACATCGAGCCGGGTCCCCCCATCGCCCGCCAGCTCCGCCGGCGAGACGATCAAGGAGCAGGACGATGTCGCGGACAACAGGAGAACGAGCAACCCGGGCCACCGCATCGCCGTCAATCATATCACATCCGCCGACCGGGCTACCTGCGCGAACGGATCACCGGCAGGAGCAGGTTCTCCACCGGCGCGTCGTCGTCCGTCAGGACCCGGCCCTTGCAGCGATCGGCCAGGGTCCGCATCCCGTCCCGGCTCAGCGCGCTGCCCGGCCGGCCGCTGTCGTGGCCGGCGTACCAGTGGGAGACGTCGATCGCGACCCGGGAGGCGACGACCACGAAGGTGTCGCGGCGCCCGGTCACGCCGTACGCCCCCGAGGTGAAGACGTAGACCCGGGGGAAGACCTCCTGCAGGGTGTTGACCACCGAGCAGAGCAGGAGCGCGCTGGAGAACTTGTCGATGATGTTGATCATGTACACCCCGCGGGGCGCGAGGTGTCGGGCGAGCTTGCGCGAAAACTCCAGGGTCACCAGGTGCTGGGGCACGGACAGGTCGGCGAAGGCGTCGCCCAGGATGACGTCGAAGCGCTTGCTCCCGGGCAGATCATCCACCGCGTTGCGGGCGTCGCCGAGGGAGGTGCGGATCGGCGTGTCCCGGGGCAGGCCAAGGGCGCGGTGGTTGGCCTCGAGGACCAGCGGATCGATCTCGGCGACGAGGATGTCCGACCCCGGCCACTCGGCGAGGACCCAGCGCGGAAAGGTGTACGACCCGCCGCCGATGAAGAAGGCCGACACCTTCTTTCGCCCCTTGAAGGCCTCACGAGCCAGGGCGCGGTAGACCTTCTCGTAGTCGTAGTGCAGGTAGGTCGGGTCCCCGGGGTCGACGTAGCCGTGGATCAGGTAGTCGAGAGCCAGCACACGCAGGGTGCGCACCCCGCCCTTCACGTCGGGGTCGAGCACCTTCTTGTCGTAGACCTTGATCAGCTGGTAGTGGCTGTCCCTGGCGAAGCGGCAGCCGGCCAGGTCGTCCCGCAGGCCCAGCTTGATCGCCATCCCCGCGGCCGTGGCCGACCGCCCCGTGACGAGCAGCCCGACCACGGCGAGGACCCAGAGCAGGTGGATCCAGCGCAGCGGACCGAGGGCCAGGCCGGCCAGGGCCAGGGCCAGGCCGAGGACCAGCACGACGCCCTGGACCCCGAGCGCGGCGATGAGCCAGAAGCCCGAGGTGAAGGTGCCGAAGATGCTGCCCACCGCGCCCCAGGCGTAGACCGAGCCGATGGTTCGCCCCAGCGTGGTCGACTCCTCGAGGGCCATCTTGGCCGTGACCGGCGAGATCGTGCCCAGCGCCAGGGCGGGGACGAGAAAGATGAACAGCATGGTGAGGAAGACCCGCACCGGCCAGTGCATCCCCTCGAGCGGCGAGCTGTCGGCGAACAGGGAGTTGAGCAGCAAGGTGAGCAGGCACGCCGCCGATGCGCCCACGAACAGCCAGCCGAGGATCGCGCGCGGCCGATACCGGTCGGCGAGCACTCCTCCGATCCAGTTGCCGATGCTCATGCCGGCCAGGACGACGCCGATGATCGAGGTCCAGGTGTAGAGGGAGCTCCCCAGGTGGCGGGCCACGAGCCGGCCGGCGACGAGCTCCACCACCATGATGCAGGACGAGCTGAAGAAGATCAGAGCGTGCGGGAGATAGCGCCGGGCGCGGTCCATTGGCGGAGACTACGTCAAGGGCCCGCGGGGACTCCAGGCGTTTTTGGCAGCGGGTCGGTGGCCTGCAGCGGGTCAGCGCGCTCTCCGGCGAGGAGCTCCCGCGCCTCGCCGACGAGGTACAGCGACCCGGTGATCAGCACGGGCTCGTCGTACCTGGCGGCCGAGGCGAGCGCCGCGGCCAGGTCAGGCGCGACCTCGAACGGGCGGTCCGGGAAGCGTCCGGCGGCCCGGCGCGCCAGGCGCCCGGGCTCCACCGCCCGCGCGCTCCTGGCCCGGGTGAAGATCACCCGCGCCGCTCGCGGGAGCAGCGGTGCCAGCACGTCCCCCACGTCCCGCTCGCCGAGGAGACCGAACACCACGGAGAAGCGCCCGTCGCCCGGCAGCGAGGCGGCGAGGGCCCGCGCCCCACAGGGGTTGTGGGCCCCGTCGACCAGGTGCCGCTCCCCGATTCGCTCCATGCGCCCGGGCCAGCGCACCTCTCGCAGCCCACGGCGGGCGTGCTCCTCGTCGACGCGAACCCCCTCGGCGCGGAGCCGCTCCAGCGCCGCCAGGCAGAGGGCCGCGTTCTCGCGCTGGAAGCCCCCCGACAGGCCCGCCTCCACCCGCGCCACCCGCCACGTCGGCCCCGCGTAGTCCCCGGCGTCCGAGAGCCGCAGCTCGTGGCCCGCGAGCCAGAGCGGGGCACGCAGCTCGGCGCAGCGGGCCCTGAGCACCCGTTCCACCTCCGCCGCGCAGGGAGCCGAGACCACCGGCACGCCCGGCTTGACGATCCCGGCCTTCTCCCTCGCGATGTCGGTCAGGGACGTCCCGAGGAGGTCGGTGTGGTCGATGTCGATCCGCGTCAGGACGCAGACCCGCGGCGTCACCACGTTGGTCGCGTCGAGGCGGCCCCCGAGGCCGGTCTCCAGCACCGCCACCTCCGCGCCCTCCTCGGCGAACCACAGCAGGGCCATGGCGGTCACAGCCTCGAAGAAGGACAGGCCCTCTGCGAGCCCGAGCACGCGAGCGGCGAGCCGCGTCACCTGCTCCTGGTCCACCTCCCGGCCGTCGATCTGGATCCGCTCGGTGAACCGCGACAGGTGCGGCGAGATGTAGAGGCCGGTCCGGATCCCGGCGGCCACCAGGCAGGAGGCGATCATCGCCGCGGTGGAGCCCTTGCCGTTGGTGCCCGCCAGGTGCACGGAGGAATAGCTCCGCTGCGGATCACCGAGCGCCGACATCACTCGCTCCATGCGTTCCAGCCCCAGGCGCACGCCGAGGCGCCCCAGCCCCTGGAGGCGGCGGAGCGTGTCTTCGTAGCCCTCGAGGATCGGAGCGGGCATCCGGGCTTCGACGGTCAGCTGGGGCGGGAGCCGGCGCAGAGCGCGCGCAGCAGGAACCCGATGCGTCCCCGGAGCTCCTTCCGCGGGACGATCATGTCGATCATCCCGTGCTCCAGCAGGAACTCCGATCGCTGGAAGCCCTCGGGGAGCTTCTGTCGGATGGTCTGCTCGATCACCCGGGGGCCCGCGAACCCGATCAGCGCCCTGGGCTCGGCCACGATCACGTCGCCGAGCATGGCATAGCTCGCGGCGACGCCGCCGGTGGTGGGGTGGTGGAGCACCGAGATGTAGGGCTGGCCGCTCTTGCGGTGCCGGCCCAGCGCGGCGACGGTCTTGGCCATCTGCATCAGGGACAGGATCCCCTCCTGCATCCGCGCGCCCCCCGAGGCCGAGGAGATGATCGCCGGCAGGCGCTGCTCGGTGGCCAGCTCGAGCATGCGGGTCAGCCTCTCGCCCACCACGGATCCCATCGATCCGCCCATGTACTCGAAGGCCAGGGCGCCGATGGCGACCTTGATCCCCTCGACGTGGCCAACGCCGACGACGACCGCGTCCGCCAGCCCGGTCTTCTTGCGGGCGGCCTTGATCCGGTCCTTGTACTTCTTGGAGTCCTTGAACCCGAGGGGGTCCACCGGCTCGACGCCCTCCCCGAACTCCTGGATGCTCTCCGGATCGAGCAGCAGCTCGATGCGCTGCCTGACCCCCAGCGCGTGGTGGTGTTCGCAGCGCGGGCACACGCCGTGGTTCGCGGCGAGATCCGACTCGACCAGGATCTCGCTGCAGCCGCCGCACTTGGTCCAGACGCCCTTGGGCACGGACTTGCGGCTCTCGGCCGCCGTGGCCAGACCACGATCGTTGCGTTTCCACCATGCCATGGGGCGATAGAGTAGCCGGGGCCGCTCCCAAGTCAAGCGATGCGCGCGCGCCGGCTTGGCGGCGAGCGGAGGGGGTGGGGGCGTGGCAGGTGCCGCGAGCCGCGCAGGCCGTGCGGCGCGCGCCAACAACAACGCGCGCGCATGTTGACGCAACGGGCGGCCTCCCGCAATCTATGGCGTCATGCGTCAGTGGCTAGGGTCCCTGAACCGCGACCGTCTCGCGCTCCTGCTCCTGCTCCTGGTCGGGGTGACGGCCTACTTCACGCTGCGCAACGACGCCGGGCACCGGGGCGGGGTCGCCGAGCTGGACGGTTACTACTACTACGTCTACCTGCGGTCGGTGCAGATGGACGGCGACATCGACCTGTCCAACGAGTACGAGCAGTGGGCCAACCCGTTCAAGTTCGGCAAGACCGCGACGGGGCGCGCCCGGAACATCTTTGGCGTCGGCCCTGCCCTGCTCTGGACCCCCTTCTTCCTGCTCACCCACCTGGTGGCGTGGATCGGCGTCAAGCTCGGCTTCCCGCTCTCGCTGGACGGGATGTCCCGCTTCCACCAGGTCGGGACCTTCCTGGGCACGCTGCTCTACGGCTGGCTCGCGGTGCTTCTGTGCTATCGCATCGCCTGCCGCGTCGCCGGACGGGAGCACGCCCTGTGGGCCACGCTGGGCGCCGCGCTCGCCGGCCCCCTGCCCTACTACTGCCTCACCTGGTCCTCCTACTCCCACGCCCAGGCCGCCATGGCGACCTCGCTCCTCGTGCTGCTCTGGATCGAGTGGCGTGACGCCTGGACCACGCGGAGATGGCTCCTGTTCGGCGCGGCGAGCGGGATGATGCTCCTGGTCCGCCCGGCCTGTGCCCCGTTCCTGCTGCTGCCGCTGGCCGAGGGGCTGCGCCACGTCTGGACCCATGCCCCGTCCGCCCCACGGAGCGTGGGGCGCCGGCTCCTCGGCCCCCTGGGCGGGGCGCTGGTCGCCCTGCTCGTCTTCTCGCCCCAGCTCGCGGCCTGGAAGATCCTCTTTGGCCATGCCCTGGTCACTCCCCAGGGTGAAGGGTTCATGCGCTGGGGCGAGTCGGTCTGGTACTCGACCCTCTTCTCCCCCCGCAACGGGCTGTTCACGTCGGCGCCGCTGATGCTCATCGCCGTCGCCGGCCTGCTCATCGAGACGCGGCGGCGATCTCGACTGCTGCTGCCGCTGTGCGCGGTGGGTGTGGCGATCCTGCTGGTCAACGGCGCGGTCTACGACTGGTGGGGCTGGGGCTTCTCGGCCCGCCGTTTCACCTCGGCGCTGCCGCTGTTCTGCGTCGGACTCGCCGTCGTGCTCC
>Ga0316576_10000187_pt1 | contig 25992 bp, 20 predicted proteins | sample S0NA_FD_203075 | JGI IMG/M metagenome (GOLD analysis project Ga0316576, IMG submission 203075) | Rhizosphere microbial communities from salt marsh grasses in Alabama, United States - S0-2_050615r3r5 | ecosystem: Host-associated > Plants > Roots > Rhizosphere | place: USA: Alabama | collected...
GCGGCCGTGGTGGGTCCCGATCGCGGTCGCCGCGCTGGCGCCGTGGCATCGCGTGGTGCGCCGCAACCGAACGACCGAGCCCTGGTCGAGCGGCGTCGTGGCGGCCTTTGCTGTTGCCTTTCTCGCTACGTGGGGCGGATGGAAACCAGTCCTCGGATGGCTCGGCCTGGCGATCGCGGTGGCGGCGGTGGTGATCCTCCTGCCCCGGCACGATGGCGGCAGACCCGACGCAGGCGACCTGGTGGCGCTGCTCGGTTGGGGTGCGGCCTTTGCCGTCGTGCCGGAGCTGCTCGCCACCGAGGGGGGCGGCTGGCTCGCGCCGGCCGTGCTGCTGATCGCGACGCGCGAGCTCGCCTCGACGGTCGGCGGCGATCCCCAAACAATCCACGGAACCCTGGGACCGCCGAGCCGGGAGGTCCGGGGGACCCTCAGCCTCCGTGGGGTCGTGTTCGCGGCCGATGGGCTTCCGCTCACCATCCCTCTCGACCTCGACCTGCGAGCCGGCGAGGCGCTGGCCCTGCTGTGCGCCGAACCCGGGGCGACACGGCAGGCCTTGGCCGACGTGCTGAGCCTGCGGGCGGCGCCCCGGGCCGGGGAGATCCTGGTCGACGGTTCGCCCGTCGAGTCGGACGACCGGCTGCTGGCGGTCATCGCGCCGGGCGAGGCCTTCGTCGACGGCGCCATCGAGGACAACGTCGCCGTGCTTCGCGACACCCCGCTCGATCGAACGACCCTCGGGGCAGCGCGGGAGGCGTGTGGCCTCGACAGAGTGATCGAGGCGCTGGGCGGACGGTCGCTGGCGTGCGACGGCGCTCCCCTGGACGTCTCTGACCGGATGCTGGTGCTTGCGGCCCGCGTGCTCGTGTCGCCGTATCGGCTGGTGGTGGCGGTCGATCCCGGACCCTGGGTCGATGTACGGCGCCGGGAGCAGTGGCACCGAGCCCTGGTTCGTGCGTCAGTGGGCAGGACCGCGGTCTGGATCACTGGCGACCGCGACCTTGCCGACCGGGCCGATTACGTCCGCGAGCTCGTCGGCGGCGCCCTGTAACGCCCGATTTTCCGCGGACGTGGCTGGGGCGCTGCGCTACGATGACGAGAGGAGGATCAGTCCATGGGCAATTATGTGGGTGGTTCGGCTCCGGCCATGGCGAACCAGGTGTGCGACGGCTACACGCTGCTCACGGCGTCGATCCTGAAGCGGCTGACCATCGACCAGATGCAGCAGCTCGAGTTCGAGATGGACAAGCGGCTGCGGGAGTCTCGCGGTACGCAGCCCGACCTGCAGGACCAGCTCGCCCTGCAGCATCGTAATCGGAGGATCTCCCGCATCGAAGGTCAGATCCGTGTGCTTCGCCACACCATGCAGCAGCGTCGGATGGGGCGGTTGTGAGGTGCGGTCCGGCGTGATCTGCGGCCAACCCTGGGAGGCGCTCAGGGGCGACTCTCTCGATTGGCTGCTCGATGCAGGCCAGCCGAACCTCCACTGGCGGGTGCTGGTCGAGGTCATCGGCCGGCCGCTCGACAGCCCGGCGGTTCGCCGTGCAAGGGGGGGGGCCAATGCCGCCGAGCCGGTGGCCAGCCTGCTCGGGGATCTTCACCCTGACGGAACATGGGCGACCCATCTCCCTACATGGGCCCCCTACGGTGGTCCCGGATGGCGGCTCATCGCGGCCGTGCAGTGGGGGGCCGATCCTGACGACCCACGGTTACACGCGGCGTCCGAGCGACTCCTCGAGACCGTTCCGGGCGAGGGTGGTCTGCTCCGTCCGAGAAGCACGGCGCCGGACCCAGAGCTGACCGCAAGGGCCCTCCAGACCATGGTGTGCCTGGGGTGGCGGCGCCATCGGCGCATCCAAGAGTGGTTGGCGTGGCTTGATGAGGTTCCAGGTTGGGAGGATGATCCGGTCGTCGCAACGGCGGTGCTGGGCGCGGTCTCAGATGAGCTCCGGCCGTCACTGAGCGAACGGGCGGTCGACGGTCTCGGCCGGATCATGTCGGCGTCGCGAGGCGCCAACTTCACGACCTTCGGTCACCCGAACCTCCTGCGGACCGATCTGGCCGAGATGCTCTCGGCCCTCGCCGCGGCGCGGGCGCCGTTCGACCCGCGCTGGCGTCGATGCCTCAAGAAGCTCCAGCACCGTCAGGACCCGTTCGGCCGGTGGTCGAGGCTCGCGCCGGTGCCGAGGACTCTCGAGCTCCCTGCGCCCGACCAGCCCTCCAGATGGGTCACCCTCAGGGCGACCCGGGCGATCCTCGCCTACGCCGTCGCCGGCGAGCTGCCGCGGATGTTCCCGTACCCGCCGGGCTAGTTCCCGTCTAAAAACGGCGCTCTTCGGCAAATTTGGCGTCAACCTGCGGGTTTCCTTGTGCGGTGTACCGAAGTACGCCTCCGCGCAAACCCTTGGTTTCCTAAACCTTGCTCGAAAACCGCTCGTTTCTGGATCGGGAACGACGCTGTTCCCACCAGAGTTTCTGGATCGGGAACGACGCTGTTCCCACCAGAGTTTCTGGACGGGAACGGGCTAGTTCCTGATCACTGATCACTAATCACTGATCTCCGCATCGCCGTGATCCGCAGGATCGAGCCCAGAAGCACCGCGCCGCCGAGCCACTGCCAGGGACCGAGCCGGGAGCCATTGACCAGGTAGTCGAGGAGCACCGCGCTCAGCGGCAGGCACAGCTCGCAGATCGTGGCCACGGTCGCCGGAATCCGGGTCAGACCCCAGTAGTAGAGGAAGATGGCGCCCGAACCGGTGGTCAGCGAGATCACGAGGATGATCGCCCAGTTTCCGGGCGTTACGGTGGCGAAGGGCAGCCCAATGCCGGCGCCGATCAGGTAGGCGAGGGCGAAGGCCGAGGTCAAGCCGTACCGGATGAAGGTCGCGGTCGAAAAGTCGAGCGAGGCGAGGGTGAGCTTGCCGAGCACGGTGGCGGTTCCGAAGCAGGCGGCGGCGACGAGGGCGTAGCCGGCGGCGGCAAGGGTGGAGTCGCCGGCTGCCAGGTGGGGGACTGTTCGGCCGAAGGTGAGCAGATAGCCGCCTCCGATGGCCACCGCCGCCCAGCTGATGAAGCGCCCGGTCAGTCGCTCCTTGAGGAGGATGGCCGCCAGGGTGATCGCGAAGACCGGTTGCAGCTTCTGAAGCAGGACGACCACGCTGAGCTGGCGGAACGCAACCAGGAACAGGGCCTTGACGATGGCGAGCGTGCCCAGTAAGCCACCCGTGAACGCGACCGCCGCGAGCACGAGCCAGGTACGGCGGTCGATCCTCCCGAGGGCCTGCCACCGACGGAAGAGCACCGGCTGCATGAGGACGAAGGGAACCGCGTGGACGAGGAAGACCACGAACGGCACCGAGAGGTTGGCCAATCTCGGCGTCAGGACGACCCCATCGAGCCCCCACAGCGCGGCTGCCAGGCAGACCGCGGTCGCGCCGAGCGAAGGAGCGTTGGATCTCGTCACGGGTTCCATGGGGGTTCCAACAGGCCGGCTATCGAGGGATGAGACGGTCAGGCAAGGAACGCAACGCCTGATCCGGAGGGCATCGGAAGAGCCCTGCGATGCACCTTCTCATCGTGGGCGGCGCGAGCGTTGACCGTGTCACCGTGCCACCGCTACAGCTCGACGCCCATCCGGCTCTTGAGGGCGAAGGCGATCACCATGGTGAGGACGAAGAACACGACCATCCACGCGAAGGTCCAGTGCCAGCTGTAGCCGAGCAGGCTCATGGCGCCCTCGGGGTAGTCGAGGGTGATCCGGCGGATCGGTCCGCCGTCGGGGATCGGCGGTTCCGACGGCCACTCGAGCTGGTCGACGAAGGATCGAGGCGGCCGCTCAGGTGACAGCCGCACGACCCGGTCGGTGACGTTGACCGACTTCGAGGTGGTGACGCCGTCGACGTTGAAGCCGATCTCGTAGCGGCCCGGAGCGTCGGCGGCGAGCTCCCAGTCGAGCTCGGCCAGCGACGGCACCCACACGGCCGGAGTCTCGAGGTGAAGTCCCTCGGGGATCGAGACCTGGAGGTTGGGTCTCGCGCTGTCGTCGTCGGCAAGCTCGACCCGGAGCAGCGCGTGGTCGCCGGGATGCAGCGCCCTGAAGCCGTAGTACTGGTGGAGGTGGACCATGAGCAGAACCAGCGGCGGCAGAATGAAGACCATGGGCACCAGGGCGAGCCCCTGGTAGTGCAGCACGTGGCCCAGGATTTCCCACTGTGCGCGGGCGATGGCCCGCAGGTCGTCGTTGAACAGCCGGATCTCGAACAGGCAGGCGGCGATCCGTCGCTTGATCTCGGAGATTCGGGTTTGATTGGAGGTCTTGCCGAAAACCCAGAGCGCGAAGATCCCGACCGGAATCGACCACAGCACGACGCCGACAAGAGGCGGCAGCCCGGCGAGGGGCTTCTGCACCCAGTCGACGACCGTGCCGAAGAGGGCGTTGATGCCGGTCATTGATCAGTCCTTCCCCGCGCTACCACGTTGAGTCAAGGTGCATCGAGCCGAGCCGGACCGAGCCGACGCCCGAAAGGTCCGGACAATGCAGCACCGCGGAATGTGGCACCCTGGCATCGCGGTGTCCACCCCTACGACATGTAACCGAGGCCCTGGAGGCGTTTCTTGATCTCGTCCTCGTCCTCGGCGTCCTCGAGCAGGGCGAGCTCCTTTTCGAGCGCGTGGGTGATGAACTCCTCGGGCGAGGAGTAACCGGCAATTTCGGCGAACTTGCGAACCCGCTCGATGAGGCCGCTGTCGAGCTTGATCTTGGTGGTTCCGAACATGGTTTTCTTCTCCTTCTCCCCGTCCCTTTCCTACTCCCCCTTTGTCACGACCAAGGTAGACGCAACGAACGCGGGAGGGGGAAAGGGTCGGAGCAACAGGATCTGGTGGTTCATGAAAGCGACTCCTCATCCAGGAGCGGCCGGCCATCCATGTGCGGCGCCGGCGGAATCCCGAAGAGCGTGAGCACCGTCGGCGCCAGGTCGACGATGTGCGGGTCGTCGGTCCCGATCTCGTGATTGCTCAGCAGAATCCCCGGCACGAGCCTCGGGTCCACGATGTGGTCGCCGCTCCAGGCCTTGACGTTGTCCTCGAAGACGGGGCCCGCGACCACGCCTGACGCGCAGTCCCAGGAGATCCGGTAGCCGTGGTTGTAGCCCATGAGCAGGTCGGGGGCATTGCCCTTGTAGGGACCGTGGTACAGAGCGTCGGTGTCGAATGCCTCGTTAATGGCGACGTCGCCGGTTTCCTGATCGACGAGCCCGCCGAGCTTGCCGGCGATCTCGGCCTTGACGGCCTTGGCCTCGGCCCCGGGCTTGACGATCCCGTGGGCCTCGCGGCCCTGCAGGTTGAGGAAGATACCGACCAGCCCGACCGCATAGGCTCGGGTCCGGGACCAGTCCACCGATCGCAGCCACGGCTTGGACCCGTCGCTGCCGTCCTTGAGAGCCAGGTAGCCCTCCTCGAGCAGCCAGGCGTTGAGGTTGACGCCGCGCCGGAACGAGGTGCAGCCATGGTCGGAGAGCACGAACAGCACGTCATCGTCGTGGAGCTTGCTCATGACCCGACCGACGATCCCGTCGTTGCGTTGGTACTGCCGCTCGATCGCATCGGCGAACTCCGGGTTCTCGATACCGCGCGCCGCCGGATGGCCGTCCTCGATGTACCGCCAGTACATGTGGTTGACACGGTCCGTGGCGTCGAAGACGGTGACCAGTGCCCCTGAACGAAGCCTGTCGAGGGCGATGTCGAGCATCTGCTCGCGCTCGTTGTCCACGTCCTGGGTCTGGGCCCAGAAGGTCCCGTCGTCCGTGACCTTTTCGTTGAGCGCCCAGGTGTCCTCGGCAAGGCCGAGGGTGGCGAAGGGGCCGATCTTCTTCTCGAGGTAGGCGGAGTAGTACGACGGGTGCGAGATCGGCATCGCCGGCTTGCCGGGCTCGATGTTGATCGGCGCCATGTAGAGCGACACGTGGTCGCCGGTCTCGGTGAGCATGAGTCGCGTCAACCCGCTCACCTTCATGCCCGGAATCGCCTTGAAGTCGAGCTTGAACCAGTCGCTGAGCTCGCCTTTCGCAAGCTCGACGGAGGAGCCGTTGACGGCGACCGTTGCGGTTCCGGCCTCGGCGTCGACCTCGAGGCTGAGCGGCAAGGTCATCGGCGGGTTGCCCTCGAAGAAGGCGTTCTCGGGTCCCTCGACCGTGGCCTCGAAGCTGGTGGCGGAACCGTTGCGGCCAAGCGGCACTCTCATGCCGCCCTCCTGGAAGCTCTCGGTGTCGGGTCGGGTGGTGAAGTAGAGGAAGGTGCCCTGTGTTCCGAGCAGGTCCGGAATGCACATGGCGCCGAGCTGTGCGCCGTAGAAGCGGTCCGGCGGGAAGGTGATGGGCACCCGGATCACCGTGCTCCAGATGTTCTGCTCGCCGAGGATCGTCCACCAGGGCTTGGACTTCCTGAGCAACCGAATGTCGGGCTTAGCGAGGGGAATGCGGAGCTTGCCGAGCTTGAGGAAACGATCCACCGAGCCGATGTGAGCCGAGCTCAGGCGAGGGAGGTAGGTTCGCGGGTCGCGGTCGAGAAAGTCGAAGATGTTGTGCCGACCCGGGTTCGTGCCGGTCGAGAACGACGACCACGCGACCGGGGTGATGGACGGAAAGGTGGTCCGCAGCCGATGGTAGGAGCCGCGCTCAGCGAGCCGAGCGAGGTTGGGGAGCTTCCCCTCGGCCATCATCCGCTCGGTGATTCGCGCGTCCTGACCGTCGAAGCCGAGGAAGATCACCCGTTTGACGAGCGGTTTCGCCTTGCGCCGGTGCCGGATCATCCGCCATACCGTCCGAAACGGCCACGCCAGGATCGAGACCCCGGCGAGGATCATCGTGACGAACAGGACGGCGAAGGAGCCGAGCACGGCGAAGCCGGCCCCGGGGCCGATGTAGGCCTCGGCCGGGGTCGGCAGCCCCGCCACCAGGATGATCGTGACCAGTCCGGCCCAGACGGCCGCCGGCGACAGCTGTCGTGCTGGTTTCGTCATGCGTGATCCGAGCTCTCGGTCTGGATGATCATGGGTCAGGCCGCCCCCGTCGTGCGCAGAGGAGAACCGCGCTCGGTGGTGCGGCATTTCGCCGACGCCGGCCGACGGCTCTCCGGGCGGTGTAGTATAGGCTTCGCCACCCGGCGGCGCAAGGGCGGTGGCTGGCGTTGGTTGAACTATCGCGATTCCTGACAGTACGTTACGACATCGGGAGTGAGCACAATGACATCGATGCTCGGAGATCTTCGGCGCCGTTTCAAGTACGGGAAAGCAGTCGTCCTGGTGTCGGGGTTGCCGCGGTCCGGCACCTCCATGGCCATGAAGATGCTCGCCGCCGGCGGCATGGAGACCATCGTCGACAACATCCGCAGTGCCGACGAGGACAACCCGAAGGGCTACTTCGAGGACGAGCGGGTCAAGGACCTCGCGGAGATGGAGGACAAGACCTGGCTCCGCGATGCCCGCGGCAAGGTCATCAAGGTGGTGTCGTCGCTCCTCCAGTACCTGCCGCAGGACAACCTCTACAAGGTCATCTTCATGCGCCGCAACCTCCACGAGGTCCTGCAGTCGCAGGCCAAGATGCTGGAGCGCCGCGGCGAGACCAGCGACACCTCCGACGAGGAGATGGTGCGGATGTACGAGAGCCATCTCGACAAGGTCCAGTTCCAGCTCAAGTTCAGGGAGTGGTTCGACGTCCTCTACCTCGACTTCGCCGATGTGGTCGCCGACCCCGAATCGGCGGCATCGGCAATGAACGACTTCCTCGGCGGCGGGCTCGATGTCAGGGCCATGGCGATGCAGGTCGATCCGGATCTGTACCGGAACCGGTCTGAGACTTCGACGGGGATCGATCGGCGCTGATTGCTGCCGCAGATCACTGCCCCCGCTTCGGATGGCGCAGCCGCCACGTCATCGCCCTCACCTCGTCGAAGAGGCGGAGCACCACAGCGGCGCCTCCACGGTCGATCGCTTCAGCCTCGGCGAGCAGCCTGAGGTGGGTGTCGACCTCCTTGGCGGAGCCGTAGGCAAGGCGCCAGTGGTAGGCGCGGTCCTTGCCGAAACGGCCTTGACCTGGCCCGCCCCGGCGACTACTCAACTCCTCATGAACGACCCGGAGGCGATCATGCCGGTCGCCACCGTCGCCTCCTTCGCTGCCCCTGCCACTGTGGCTGTCACGACTCACGACTCCGGAGGGGCTTACAGCCCCGGCAGGTACCAGCAGACCACCTTGGGCTCGGTCATTTCCTGCAGTGAGAACCTGATCCCCTCTCGCCCCAGCCCGGACCCCTTGATCCCACCGAAGGGCATGGAGTCGAGTCGATAGTCGGTGGAGTCGTTGATGATCACGGTGCCGGCCTCGAGCCCCTCGATGAGCCGGTGGCAGACCTCGACATCGCGGGCGAAACCGGCGGCGTGGAGGCCGTAGTCGACCGAGTTGGCACGGGCGATGGCTTCGTCGAGGTCCTGGAAGCGATCGAGGTTGACGGTCGGACCGAACACCTCCTCGACATGAATCGTGGCGGACTCGGGGACGTTCTCGAGCACCGTCGGCTCGACCAGCGTCCCGGTGCGACCGCCGCCGAGGGCGAGGTCGGCGCCCAGAGTGACCGCCTCGTCAATCCACCGTTCGACCCGCTCGGCCTCCGCCTCGTTGATCATCGGTCCCATGTCGGTGGTCTCGTCCATCTTGTCGCCGATCCGGTAGGCGCGGGTCCGGGTGACGAAGAGGTCCCGGAAGCGGTCGTAGACGTCCTCGTGGATGTAGATCCTCTGAACGCCGATGCAGTTCTGACCGGCAGCCCAAAAGGCCCCGCTCACGCAGGTTGTCGCGGCCCACTCGAGATCGGCGTCCTTCCAGATCACGACCGGGGAGTTGGAGCCGAGCTCCATCCCGATCTTCTTCAGGCCGGCCACAGTGGCGATGTGCCTGCCGGCCTCGATCCCGCCGGTGAAGCTGACCATCCGCACGCGGTCGTCAGCCACGAGCGCGTCGCCGAGGGCTGCGCCGTGGCCGGTGATCGTCTGGAGGACGTCCGCCGGCAAACCCGCCTCGAGCAGCGCATCCGTCAGCATGAGCGCCGACAGGGGTGTGGCGGAGGCCGGCTTGAGGATGACCGAGTTGCCGCCGGCGATGGCGGGTCCGAGCTTGTGCGCGACCAGGTTGAGGGGGTCGTTGAACGGCGTGATCGCCACGACGACACCGATGGGCATCCGCTGGTAGTGCCCACGACGGTGCTCGCCGCCGGGGAAGGAGTCGAAGGGGATGGTCTCGCCACTGAGGCGTTTCGCCTCCTCCGCCGAGACCGTCAGCGTGTTGACCGTCCGTCGCACCTCTTTGCGCGCCTCGCGGATCGTCTTCGAGCTCTCGCGTGCGATCGCGCGAGCGAAGCTCTCGAGCCGGTCTCTGACGACGCCGGCGGTCCGGTTCAGGATCTCGGAGCGCTCGAAGGTCGTGAGCCGACGAGCGGTGTCACGTGCCGCGGATGCTGCGGCCAACGCAGTCTCGACGTCGTTGTCGCCGGCCGCCGGCACGGTGTCGATGAATGAGCCATCGAATGGGTCGCGGACCTCGATGGTCTGATCGCGGTCGACCCACTCCCCGGCAAGGAGCATTCTCATCGGGACCTCCTGAGGTGGATGAGATCGTTGAGGAGCGAGAAACCGGTCTCGAGCCGGCCCGCACCCGGCCCGACGATCGTCACGTCGCCCAGGGCGTCGGTTGTGATGGTCATGGCATTGGTCGCGCCGGTCACGCCGGCGAGTGGATGGCTCAGTGCCACGAGCTGCGGCGCCACCGAGGCGCGGACAGCCGTGCCATCGCGCCACACCCTGCCGATCAGCTTGTACTTCGAGCCCGCCGTCGCCGCCTCGGCGATCTGCTCGGCGGTGATCTCGGTGATGCCCTGGCACGGGCTGTCGGACGGACGCAGCGAAGCGCCGAAGACGGTGTTCGCGAGAATCGTGACCTTGGCCAGCGCGTCCCAGCCGAGAACGTCGGCATCGGGCACCGCCTCCGCAAACCCCAGGCATTGCGCCTCGGCGAGGGCGTCCGTGTAGCTCATGCCACCTTCCATCCGGGTCAGGATGAAGTTGGTGGTGCCGTTGAGGATGCCCTTCATCTCGAGGATGTCCGACCCGGCCAGTGTCCCACGGATGAGGTTGAGCAGTGGCGTGCCGGCCATCACCGTGCCCTCGAACAGGAACCGGGCGCCATGCGCCACGGCGAGCTCGGTGAGATCCCGGGAGGCGAGCGCCACCGGTCCCTTGTTGGTCGTGGTGACGCTCATCCCCTTCCCGAGAGCCGCGCGGACGTGATCGGTGGCGGGTTGGCCGGTCGCGATGTCGGTGTACGTGACCTCGACCATGACGTCGGCCTTGACGCGGTCGATCATCTCCAGCGCCGACCAGTCGCAACCGCCGTCGAGGTCCGACAGCGACCCGCCGGCCTCGACCTTCGAGAGCGCGGCCTCGAGATCGATTCCGGCGGGATCGTGACAGCTTCCCTTGAGCATGTCGGCGATCCCGACCACCGACCATTCGAGGCCGTGGATCCGCTCGAGGTCAGCGCGCTTGCCGACGAGCAGCTCGGCCAGACCCTGGCCGACGGTGCCGAACCCGATGAGAACCAGCTTCATTCACTCCTCCCTGGCTTCGATGCGGCTGAGGATCGCACCGAGCAACTGTATCGGCGGACGGATGAACGCGCAATCAGGCGAAAACTGTCCGGCCGCGACCGAAAGGGTGCATACCGCGCCGCCGGTCCCGGGGTCCGGGTGGGCCACATGCACGAAACGGCGTCGGTGGTTACAATGGCTCCCTGCCGGACAATCGGCCCGGATGGAGACAGGAAGTGGACCACCTCATCCCGCCCCACGGGGGGACCCTCGTCAACCTGTTGGTCGACGGCGACCGCGCGACCGAGCTCCGAGAGGCGTCGCGGGGGTGGCCGTCCATCGACCTCAACCCGCGTCAGCTCTGCGACCTCGAGCTGCTGCTCAATGGTGGGCTGTCGCCGTTGCCCGGGTTCATGGGCTCGGAGGATGCGGCGTCTGTCGTCGCCGACATGCGACTGACCAACGGCGTCTTCTGGCCGCTGCCGGTGACCCTCGACGTCGATCCGATCACCGCCGACGTTCTCGAGGTCGGGGCGCCGGCGGCCCTGCGCGATGCCGAAGGAGTGATGCTCGCCGCACTCGTCGTGGACGAGCTCTTCGAGCCCGACCGCGAGGCCGAGGCCGCTGCCCTGTTCGGAGCTGCCGATCAGGATCGCAACGGGGTCGCGCGCTACCTGCACCGGTCAATGCCGTTTGCTGTCGCCGGCCGCGTCGAGGGGCTGCAGATGCCCGTCCACTACGACTTCCGTGAGCTTCGGCTGACGCCGATGGAGCTGCGCCGGAAGTTTGTGCGCCTCGGCTGGCGCAAGGTGATCGCGTTCCAGACCCATCAGACGATGCACCGGGCGCAGCTGGCTGCGACCCAGCGCGCCGCCCAGGAGGTCGGAGCCAACCTGCTCATCCACCCGGTCGTCGGCCTCAACCAGCCCGGAGACGTCGACCACTACACCCGGGTCCGGTGCTACCAGGAGATGCTGACGCACTACCCGGCTTTCCTCGCCCGTCTCAACCTGCTCCCCATGGCGGTGCGCGGTGGCGGCGCCCGCGAGGCTCTGCTGCACGCGATCGTGCACAAGAACCACGGCTGCACCCACCTCATGGTCGAGCACGACGGCACCGGCTCGGTGCTGGAGACCGTCGGCGAGCCGGGTTACAGCGACGCCGAGGCGGTTGCCGCGACGGCCGCCCACGGGGCGGAGCTCGGGGTCGAGATGCTGCCGTCGACAGCCATGGTCTGGGTCGAGAACCGGAAGCGTTTCGCGCCGGCGCCGGAGGTGAGGGCCGACGACCGGGTGCTGAGGATGACCGCCGACGAGGTCCGCAAGCGCCTCGCCGATGGTCGCGAGATCCCGGACTGGTTCAGCGTTCCCGGCGTGATCCGCGAGCTGCGGCGGCGCCACCCGGGCCGCCACGCCGTCGGCTTCACGGTCTTCCTCACCGGGTTGTCGGGCTCGGGCAAGTCGACCATCGCCAACGGTCTCAGGGTCAAGCTTCTCGAGATTGGCGGCCGCGGTGTCACCTTGCTCGACGGCGATCTCGTCCGCAAGAATCTGTCCTCCGAGCTCGGCTTCACGAAGGAGCACCGCGACCTCAACATCCGTCGCATCGGCTTCGTGGCGGCCGAGATCACCCGCGGCGGCGGTGTGGCGATCTGCGCGCCCATCGCCCCCTACGACGCGGTTCGCCACGAGGTGCGGCAGATGGTGGAGCCGTGCGGCGGTTTCATCCTGGTTCACGTCGCAACGCCCCTCGAGGTCTGCGAGCAGCGTGACCGCAAGGGGATGTACGCCAAGGCTCGTGCCGGGATCATCAAGGAGTTCACGGGGGTCTCCGATCCCTACGAGGTCCCCGAGGATGCGGACGTCCGGATCGACACCTCGAACGTCACTCCCGACGAAGCGGTCCGGGAGGTGCTCCTGTACCTCGAACGGGAGGGCTACATCTCAGCTCCCGAAGACGGGTAGACGACGGTTTTCGCAGCCGGGGCGAGACCTCGTCGATTCGCTCCCCCTCCCGCTCCCGCTCCCCCTCCCGAACGGTGAGTCGTACGTCGTGGGTCGTGAGTCGTGAGTCGTCATGAGTGAGCGGTGACAGGGGGCAGCGACCCGCGTCCGCGTCCGTGCCCGACCGAATGCATCACGACGCCCACCTGGAGGTGGGCGCTACAAAGGGCGCGGGAGTGCAGCGCCGCGACTCGCCAGGGCGGCGTTTCAGGACCGGATCAGTGGGCACCGACAGCGTGCGGCAATCAGTGACAGCCACAGCGACAGGGGACAGCCGTCGGCGACAACCGCAGTTTCTCCCTGTCGGGGCTCATCTCCGGGGCGGTGGGGCTTGCGGGCGTCCATCCCGCAGGGCGTAGATCATCACCCTCGGTCCGAGGTCGAGCTCGAGGGCGGCATTGCGAGTCAGAAATCCCCGGAGCCGGTCGTCGCGCCGGTAGAGCTCGTCGGGCGGGACCTTGCCCCGGTAGTGGATGAGGTCCGATTCGGAGAAGCGCCTCTGGGGGACGTGGATGTAGAAGACCTCGCCAACGGGTTGCTCGGCGAGGGCGTCGAGGATCGCCCGGATGCCGAGGGCCGGCCGGATACGATCCATGTTGGCCTCCTGACGGAGCCGGACTCGGACGAACCCGGTGTCATTCGTCAGGAAGGCGGCATCGGGGTGACTGTCGACGAACCGGGCGACGGCGTCCTGCAGTCGATGCAACCCTCGGTCAGCGGGTACCCTGATCCGTTCGACCAGAACCGCTCCCGTGAGGAGTACGCACAGAACCGCGATGCCGCAAGCCGTCCGTGCCGTTCGACTGCGGTCGTGGGTCAAGGTCCGGGCGAGGGCGACCCCGGAGCTGAGCCCGGCGACCCCCAGGAAAAGGTGGAAGGGGAGGAGGAAGGCGAAGAATCGGGGGTGCAGGGTGAAGAACGGAGCTACTGAAGAGATCGCATACAGCGTGATCGGCGTGAGGTACAGCAGACCCGTCAGAATCTTGAGGTCTCGTTGCTTCAGGGAGATGAAGCCCGCCACGGCCGCCGCCAGGAGCAGCAGCGACACCGGATCGAGGCCGGTGTCATAGCTGCGGCCGCCCAGGAAGTTCACGAGGGCGACCGGGAAGGCGGCCTGGAAGAGGTAGCGCGCGCTCCCGACGGTGCTGGATGCGAGCTGCGGCGCGAGCAGCGCGAACCCGAGCACGAGCGCCGACATCGGCCCCGCGGCCACGCGAAGGGTGCCCAGCGCGTGAGGCGGCCGCGGGCGGTCGTCCCGGGGGTCGGGAACGAAGGCGGCGATGACCACGAGCGCAGCCTGGGCCGCGATCGAGACCGCAGCGAAAAGATGGAAGGCGATGGCAATGAGGCCGGTGACGGCGGCCAGAGCGACCCGCCGCCACGAGAAGCTCCGCAGAGCGTGCAGGATGAGCACGCTCGACAGCAACGTGAACAGGATCATGCCCGCATAGCCGCGCGCGAACACTGAGAACAGCACCATCGCCGGGTGGACGGCGAGCAGCAGCGCTGCGGCCAGCCCGAAGCCACGGCCGATCTCCCGTGATCCGACGAAGTAGAGCAGCACGACGGTGAGCAGGCTCATGATGAGATTCGGCAGCCGCATGAGCGCCGGGCTCTCGCCGGCCGTGACGACCACCGCCTTCATGATCAGCGAGTTGAGGAGGTGGTTGTTGCTGTCGAAGGGCCCCAGGACGATGTCGCCGAAGCTGCGTCCGAGCACCATGTTGCTGAAGGTGATCATCTCGTCGCCATGCAGGGGACGGTCGAGCTCGCCGATGCGAACCGTGAGTGCGACGCCCACGAGCACGATGATCGCGATGAGATCCCGATGGGATCGCAGCAGCGACCGCACGCGATCAGCCCCCGGAGCCGGCGTGACCGCCGCCGCCGGTTCCAACGCCGGACGAGTCCTGGTTGCCGATGGAATGTCCGGCGCCATCGAGCGCACGAAGCGCTCGCTCGAGCTGCCCCTGCCGAACGAGCACGAGGTCCGTGTCGTGGGTCGAGATCGCGAAGATCGGGACCTCCGCCTCGGCGAGCGTTCGCGACAGGCCGGCGAGGATCCCCACCAGGTCGAAGTCGAGCGGGCCCCGCACCCGGAGCGCGCGCCAACCGGCGGTGTGGGTGACGTCGCCGGGAACCGCTGCCGCGTCGCACACGACCGACAGCTCGCCGGTGGTGCGGGTGACGCTGACCACCGCGCCGATCCATGCCCATGACGGTACGGTCTCGCCGGGCTCGAGCCGGCACACGGCGAGCTCGCCGGGGAGGAGGTCCAGGGTCAGGGCGCGGTCGATCATGGCGGTCGCCCGACAGTCTACGCGAATGACGGCCGCGTCCGAACGGCCGATGCTGTAGCATGCCGAGTCGATGACACGGAGCTTGTCCCCTCGCATCCGGATCATGTACAAACGCCGTTCGGCACTGGCGGTCCTGGCCGTCATGGCCGTGACCGCGGCATGCGCCCCCCCCGAGCCGCCGCCGGTGGCCGGCTACATGGCGGCCGTGGACGACGCCACCGGTCTTGACGACATCAACGAGGAGATCCCCTTCGTCGATGGCACCGAGTGGGTGGACAGCTACGAGCCCGCCGCGAGCTGGCCAGGCTACAACCTCGTCCTGTACCGGCGCCGGGTGCCCATGATCATCAACATGCAGGGAGCCGTCGTCCACACCTGGCCGGAGCTTCGGGCCGTCGGGCGGGTACGTCTCGGGCACGATGGCAGCCTGCTGGTCATCGGCGTCGATGACATGATCAAGGTCTACGACTGGGATGGGAAGCTCACCTGGGCCTACGCGCTGCCCCGCGACGAGGACCTGCCCCACCACGACGTCATCCGGCTCGCCAACGGCGACGTTCTGGTGCTGGCCCAGGAGCACGAGACCCGCTCCGACTACATCCAGGAGGTCGACCGCAACGGCAGGGTCGTGTGGGAGTGGTGGCCGCGCGATCACCTCGACGAGCAATTCCCCGACCGTGATCGCCGCTACCGGGACCCGACCCACATCAACTCGGTCTTCGAGCTCGGCGCCAACCGCTGGTTCGACGCCGGCGACGAGCGCTTCCGTCCCGGCAACATCCTGATCAGCGCCCGCAACCTCAACGCGGTTTTTATTGTCGACCGGAAAACGGGTGACATCGTCTGGAAGCACAGCGACGGCCTCGACTACCAGCACGAGGCCCAGATGATCCCCGAAGGGGTGATCGGCGCCGGCGCGATCATCGTTTTCAACAACGGCTATCACGACCTGAACGCCTACCGGCGCAGCGAGATCCGGGTCATCCACCCGCTCGACGGTCGACTGCTGTGGCACTACTCGGCACAGACCTTCTACACCTCGGTGGCGGGCAGCCAGCAGGTCCTGCCCAACGGCAACCTGCTGATCACCTCGAGCGAGGGGGGGCGCGCCTTCGAGATCACTCCGGAGGGGCGGAAGGTGTGGGAGTGGATCCCGCCCTATCTGCCGATGCGGGTGCTCCGCGTCGCTCCCGATTTCTGCCCGCAGTTGGCGGCGCTCGGTGCCCTCGACCGGACGCCCGTGGAACGAAAGGACCGGCAGCCCTGGGTGGACGTCGAGCTCGGCCAGTTCGCCTTCCGCGACGACTACCGGGTCGAGACCCTGTACGGGCTGGTCCGCGAGGTCCTGGTCGCGCCCGGAGGCTGCCGCCGGCTGCTGTTGCCCGTCGATCCCGTGGTCCAGGTGGCCTACGGATTCGACGAGGCGAAGCTCGACCGTGCGCCCGAGTCGATGACCCTTCGCCTCACCGCGCGGGACCTCACCTCCGATGGTGGTGTGCGGATGGTCGTCGACGACACCCTGCACCCGACCGATGAGGTCCACTTCCGGGACCGTTACGTGGCAGTCTCCGGTTTCGGCTTGAGGTGGGTCGAGCTGTGTGTCGAAGCCGAAATCGGTGACGGCGACGCGGCCTTCGTCACCAACCCGCGCGCCTACTCCCGGAAACGGGCCCAGCTCGTGCGCGAGTGGGAGCACGAGCGGGTCGACCTTCGGGAAGCGATCCTCGAGAAGCGTCAGCTCGAGGCCCTCGGCTACGTCCAGTAGACGCGTTCGTCGATCCGGTGCGGGTTACGGAGCCTATCTCAAGTACCCGAGGGTCTCGAGCAGAGCCCGCTCCTCCTCGGTGATGTCGGCGGTCTCGTCGCTCGCCGTCAGCCGGGGAGGTTGTTGAATGCGGGTTTTGAGGATCTTCCCGAGCCCGGCGAACCGGCCGGGATGGTCAACGGCGACGTTGTCGAGCTCGCCGGGGTCCGTGGCCAGGTCGTAGAGGGCGCCCGAGCCTCCAGGGTTGACCATCATGCTCCAGTGAAGGGTGCGGATGCCGATTGTCGGACTCCTGTCGGCGGTGCGGGTGACCAGGGACCGTCCGTCGAGGGTCAGCGCTCTATCGAGGAGGTTGACGCCCTCGGTGATCGTGGGCGGATCGCCGCCGGCCGCGGCGACCAGGGTCGGGACGATGTCGGCGAGGGTCACGAGGCGGCCGGTGTCGATGCCGGTCTTCTCGGCGCCCGGCGGCAGCCTGAGCACGAAGGGGACGTGCATCATCTCGGAGTAGAGGGTGCTGTTGTGCTCCATGCGGCCGTGCTCGTAGAAGGCCTCGCCGTGATCGGAGATGACCAGGACCACGGTGTCGCGCCACGGTCGATGCCGGCGAAGCGCCGTGAGGATGACCCGAGTCGCGTTGTCGGCCGTGCGGAGGTTGCCGTCGTAGAGGCCGAGGACGTGGTCGAGGCAGGCCTGGTCCGGCTTCAGGCTACCGCCATCGAGCGCGTTGAGCGTCCGTTCGTAGCCGGCACATGGGCCGGCGTACTCGGGATCGGTGAACAGGTTGAAGACGTCGGGCGGGTCGTAGGGCGCGTGCGGCGGCACCATGTGGACGAGGAGGTGGAGGGGCCGGTCGTCGTTGTGAACGTCGCCGTCGCCGCTGAGCCACTCCACGACCTGCCTGGCGATGAAGAAGGCACGGCGGGTCTCGTTTCTCGGTCCCTCGGTCCACATCTCGCGGAAGATGTCGTAGCCCTGGTCGAAACCCTTGGCACGGGAGTTGTTCGGTGTCGCCGAGAAGCACGCGGTCCGGTAACCGAGCGGCTTGAGGGACTCGGCCAGGGTGACCGCATCCTCGCTCAGGACGTCCTCGTGCTCGACGACCCCGTGGTCGAGGAAGCTGAGCCCGGTGATGATGGTCGGGACCGAGCACAGGGTGTACGGAGCGAGAGCGTAGGCGTGGGGGAAGACCAGCGACTCGGCGGCCAGCTCGTCGATGGCGGGCGTGGTCTCCCGGTCGTTGCCGGCGAACGAGAAGCGGTCGGCGCGGGCGGCGTCGAGAATGATGACGACGACGTCCGGGCGCCGGCCGCCGGTGTCAAGGCCGTCTGAGACGGGCTCGGCGGGCGCCGTCGAAGGCGGCTTGTCGGCCTGTTTGGCCACCACCGTTGCGGGGGCAATGTCGAGCTGGCCGGAGTCGAGCTCGACGGCGACGGACACGAGGACCTCGCGTCCCGCGAGGTGACTGACATCGAGAACGACGCTTGCGGATCCAGGCCACTTCCGGAGGTTGACCGGGACCTGGCGGCGGCCGCTTCCGTCGAGGTCCTCCACCGTCGCGGTAACCGACGCGCTCTGGACGTCGACGCTGCGGGACGCGCCGACCTTGATCCGTAGCCCACCGACATTGTCGGGAACCGTGAAGGGCATGACCAGAGTGCCGGATCGTTGCAGGGCGAAGACGCCCCGGTCGGGGTCCCAGATCCGCACCGGCTGGGGGCCGCGTTGCCTGTCGCTTCCGCCCCCCTCCCGGTTCGCGAGCAACGCCAGCTCCCGGACCCGCGCAGCGAAGGCCCGGTGGTCTGAGTTCTTGCCCGCGTCGAGGGGTGAGATGCTGGCCTCGAACTCGAAGATGATCTCGTTGGCGCCGCGCTCCAGGACCTCGGCGGGCAGATCGACATGAATCTGGCGCCAATAGGACGGCACCTCCTGGCGATCGACCCGGTGGCCGTTGACGATGATCCGAACCGCCTGCCGACTGTCGTCGGGTAGGTCCGAGTTGGAGCGGAGGTCCATGACCAGCGTGCGCGGGGTCACGGTCTCGAGGCGGAAGGTGACTCGTGAGTCGATCCCGGTTGCCCATATTCCCCACGACTGGGTCTGAGTCCAGCCCCGTCCGAGGGTGCACAGCTGAGGTTGGCCGGACCACGTGGTCGTCCAGTCGTCGTCCGACGTCACGGCGCACGAAATCCGACCGTCCGGGTTGGGTCGGGGCACGAAGACGAAGTCAGGACGTTCGCCCCGCCAGCTCGCTCCAACCGCGGTCGGAACCGCGCCTCGGGACCGTCCCAGGAAGGCGACGACGCAGATCAACGCGGCGGCAAGCAGAACGAGGGCGATGAAGGTACGGATTCTCATGGTCGGATGTCCAGGCGATCCCCCAATTGGCGGGGAGTATAGCGTGCCTCGGTGTGAGGGTCGCACCGGATCGGCGACGGCTCGTCCGGTGGTATTCTGAGCGGACCGAGCGGCCCGCAATGATCGGGCTGGCAGGAAAGGCACCATGACGACATCGACCTTTCGGCTGCGAGTGAACGGCGAACGGGTTTCGGTAACGGTGGATCGTGACGAGCCGCTGCTCTGGGTGCTTCGGGATCGACTCGGGTTGACCGGCACCAAGTTCGGCTGCGGCGAAGGGGAGTGCGGGGCGTGCTCGGTCCTCGTTAACGGCGAGCTCTACCGCTCGTGCATGGTGACGATCGGCGAGATCGGACCCGACGACGAGATTCAGACCGTCGAGGGGCTCGGCACGCCGGGTTCCCTGTCGCCGCTGCAGCGATCGTTCGTCGAGCACACCGCCTTCGGCTGCGGATTCTGCACGCCGGGGATGATCGTCACCGCCGAGGCCCTGCTCCGCGGCACGCCGCATCCGAGCCGCGCTGAGATCGTCGCTGCCATGGACGACAACCTGTGCCGGTGCGCCTCGTACCCGGCCATCGTCGATGCGATCGCCAGCGTCGCCGACGGCGGGCCGGACACGGAGGACTAGATGTCTCGTCTCAGCCGTCGGTCCTTCCTCGAGCTGCTCGGCGCCAGCACGGCCTGGGCCGTCACCTACTCGTGCGCGGGCCCCGAGCCCGACGCCGTGCCGCCGGTCGCCACGGCCGTCACTGAGGAGGTGGGCAAAGCCCAGCTCTTCTACGTCGATTACACCGACTGGTTGCTCATCCACCCGGACGGCTCGGTGACCGCCCACACCGGCCGGACCGAGCTCGGCCAGGGCCTGGCCACCGTGCTCAACAAGCTCATCAGCCAGGGGCTGCAGATCCCGCCGGAGAAGGTCGAGCTCGTCCTGGGCGACACCGACCTGTGCCCGGATGACGGGCCGACCACCGGGAGCGCCGCGACCCGAATCGTGGGATGGGGTTACTGGCGGGCCTGCGATCGAATCCGCGCCCACCTCGTCGAGCGAGCCGCGGTGGTCCTTGGCGTCCCGGCCGAGCAGTTGGAGTATCGCGACGGCGAAGTCGTCGGTAGGGACCGCTCCGACCTGCGCCTCGGCATCGGCGAGCTGGTCGACGGCAAGGTGCACCTGCCGACCGCCGACTTCGTCGAGGCCTACGTCAGCTCCAACCCCTACACGGACCGCGGCGCGGCGAACGTCAACGCCGAGGCCATCGTCACCGGTACCCTGCGCTACACCGGCGACCTGTTCCCGGGCGAGGTCGCCTACGCGTCGTGGCTGCTGCCGGAGTACCACACGCAGCTCACCCGCCTTCAATCGGCCGATCTCGACGCGGTCGCCCGGCAGCCAGGGGTGCGCCACGTCCAGCGCTCCTGGAACACGGCCATCGTGGTGGCGGACAGCTACACGGCGGTCGAACGTGGCTGCGCGGCCGCCAAGGCGCGCTGGAAGGTGCCCGAGCGTGCTCGCGAGCTCGACGTGGAAGGGGAGATCCGAGCCGGTGCCGAGCTCAAGCGGCTCGTCGAGGAGCACGGTGACCCCGAGCGGGCTCTCGAACGCAGCCGCGTCGTACTGAGCGAGACCTATGTGACCCAGTATGCCAGCCAGGCGCCGATCGAGACCGAGACCGCGGTGGCCGAGGTCGTCGGCGACGCGGTGACCGTCTGGGCGAGCACCCAAGCCCCATTCCAGTCGCGCACGCGGGTTGCCAAGCAGCTCCGCGTTCCGGAGGCAACGATCCACATCATCAGCATGCCGGTGGGCGGCGGCTTCGGCGTCAAGGCGGGGACAAAGGCGCCCCAGGTCGCGGCCGAGATCGCCCGCGCCGCCGGCCAGCGGGTCAAGGTCGTCTACAGCCGGGATCGCCAGTTCAACAGCGAAGCCCGCTACAAGGAGGCTGTCGTCGCCGACATTCGGAGCGGTGTCACCGCCGACGGCAAGCTCGTCGCGAGGACCCTTGATCTCTACCAGGATGAGGGCAACGGCAGCACCGACACCTACGCCATTCCGGACGTCCGGACCCGACTTTTCCGGACCACCATGCCGGCCCGGCACGGCACCATGCGTGGAACCAGCTTTGTCCAGACCTGCTTCGCGGTCGAAAGCCACACCGACATGCTCGCCGAGGCGGTGGGCCTCGATCCGGTTGCGTTCCGTAAGAAGAACCTCGTGTTCGATGCCTTCGCACCGCTGCTCGACGCCTGTGCCGAGAGGATCGGCTACACGTCGCGGGTCCTGCCCGACGGCCACGGCATCGGCTTCGCCATCTGCGACCACGGTGGGCGGCAGCTCGGGGCGGTCGCCGCCGAGGTTGCCGTCGATCGCGCCACCGGCGTCATCCGGGTGGTGCGGCTCGAAGGCGCCTTCGACATCGGGCTCGTCATCAGCCTCAACACCCTCACCGCCAATACCAAGGGCGCCATGATCTGGGGTCTCGGCTTCGCCCTCTTCGAGGAGGTGCACCTCGACGGCCACCGGGCGGACGTGCACAGCCTGAGCGACTACCGGATCCCGCGCTTCTCGGACGTCCCGCCCATCGAGATCAGCTTCCATGACAACCTGGTCGCGAAACCGATCCCGCGTGGATGTGGCGAGCTGCCGACGGTGCCCACCATCGGCGCTTTGGCCAATGCCGTGTACGCCGCGGTCGGGCTCAGGTTCCACACGTTGCCGATGACGCCGGAGAGGGTGGTGGCAGCGTTGAGGGAGTTGAAGAAGGGTGAGTCGTGAGGCGTGAGTCCGACTCACGACTCACAAACTGCCCGCAGCATTACCACAAACACCGCCCCCGCTCCCTCGCCGTCGCCGACTCGCAGCTCCCCCCCCTGCGCTCTGGCCAGCGACCGTGCAAGGGCGAGGCCCAGGCCGAGGCCGGCCGGTGCATCGTCGTTCTTCGGGCGACGGAAGGGAGTGAACAACGACCGTCGAGCCCCGTGCGGGATGCCGGGGCCAGTGTCGGCGACCTCGATCTCGATGGTGTCGCCGGCGGCTCGCACCTGGATCCTGACCTTGCGATCGGCGCGCCCACGGGTGTACTTCTCGGCGTTGTCCAGGAGGTTGTCGAGGATCTGGCACAGGGCGTCCTCGTCGAAGGCGGCTGGTGGCAAGCCGTCGCCGACGTCGGCCTCGATCGCAAGGCCGGCGTCCGCAAGGCTCGGGCGCAAGCGGTCGAGGCACCGCGTGACGGCGGCGCTGACGTCGCCGGGGCTGGGGCTCGCAATCCGTGCGCCACGCTCGAGACGGGCCAGGTCGAGCATGTTCGACACGACCCGGCCGAGGCGGCCGGACTCGGCCGCGACGCGGGCCGCATAGACGTCGCGCTGGTCGGGGTTGCCGAGGCCCTCGGCCAGCATCTCGCTGTGAAGTTGCAGGCTCGCCAACGGCGTCTTGAGCTCGTGGGCCGCGGCCGCCGCAAAGCGGCCGCGCTGGCGGGCGAGGCGGTCGGTCTGAAGCAGGACCGCCATCACAGCCAGGGCGGACAGCAGGACCGCCGCAGCGCCGAGGGCGAAAACCCGGCGAAACTCGGCGATCGCCGCCCGGCCTTCTGCGCGCGCGCGTTCGACGATCGGTGACGCATCGGCGCTGAGCTGCCAGCCGGTGTCGGCGACCGGAGATGCCAGCTGATCGACCGGCAGCTCGGTCTCGGGCGTGAACGCGACCGGGACCGCGGCGCCCACGTCGAGCCACTGCTCGACCCCCGAGACCGCAACTGCGAAACCCTGGAGCCGGAAGCCGAGCGGCGTCTCGACCTCGCGCAGGGCCGCAAGGGTCGGCCCGCTGCCGAGCACCATGGTGTGCCACCTGAGGGGACCGACATGGATCACCACGTCGTCGTTGTCCGTATCGGGCCGCCGGCTCTCGGTGATTCCGCGTCCGGTGATCGCCGCGTAAAGGCTGTCCGCGTCCCGGATCTGCTCCCACTCCCAGCGCTTGAGCACCATGGCCCGGTCGTCGGGGTTTCCAGCGCCGGTCCCGGGTCCGGTCTCGAGGTCCATGACCATGGCGTTCTGGAGCTCGGCGAGGAGGGAGCAGAATCGGGCGAAGCTCTCGCCGGTCGACAGCTCGGGGAAGCGCTCGTTGACCGTCGGTAGACTGACGAGGCCGTTCTCGTCGAGCTGAAAGTGGGCCCACACGAGCGGGTCGGACACTCCGCGCGCGAGTGGAGACGGGGTCACGGCCAGACCCTGCGCCGCACCCCCCGGGTCGTGGGTCAGGCTCTGGTAGTGGAAAAAGGGTCGATCGGACTCGCTGCTGCGGAGCCGCTCGAGCCGGCTGGCGAGCCGGTCCGCGTCGCGGTGGAGGCCGTTCTCGAGCCCGGCGATCGCAACGTCCTCGAGCTGACGGGCGCGGCGGTTAGCCTCGGCGGAGCCGGTTAGGTACCAGGCCGTGGTCGGCAGCAGGACGGCCACCGACAGCGCGACGGCGGCGACGGTGGTACGTCGGCGGGACCTCATGACCACCGACTCCTCAGCTGTCGCCCCAGGCGTAGCCGACGCCGGTGACCGTGACCACGATCTTCGGGTCGGCGGCGTCGCGCTCGATCTTCTGACGGAGCTTGGCGATCGTCATGTCGACGGTCCTGGTCTGGAGGTCGCCGCTCGTACCCCAGACTCGCTCCAACAGCTCGGATCGGGGCACCGCGCGCAGGCGGTGGCGGTGCAACCACCGCAGGATGCCCACCTCGCGGGCGGTGAGATGGACCTCGTCGCCGGCCCGTACGGCCCGATGGCGCCCCAGGTCGAGGGTGCAACCATCGAGCTCGAGGATCTCGGGCTCGGCGGGCGCCGACGAGGCGCGGCGGGCGAAGGCGTCGATCCTGGCCAGAAGCTCGCGGACGCCGAAGGGCTTGGTCACGTAGTCGTCGGCGCCGGCGGCGAAGCCGGCCACCTTGTCGTCCTCGGCGCCGCGGGCGGTGAGCATGAGAATCGGCAGCGACGGCCGCGCCTGACGGAGCCGCCGGCAGACCTCGATGCCGTCGAGCTGAGGCAGCATGAGGTCGAGCAGGACGAGGTCGAAGCCCGAGCCGGTGCCGACGTCGACGGCGGCGCGGCCGTCCCCCACGGCTTGTACCTCATGACCCGCTGCGGTCAGCAGATCCACCAGGCCCTCGCGCAGCCGCTGCTCGTCTTCAACCACCAGAATCCGCATTGGTCCGTCCGGTTCACAGCATAGCCGAGAACGGTGGATGCCGGTGTCACGATGCTGTAAACGTCTCATTAGTGGACGTTTCCAGGAGTCGATCGCGAGTGATGTGCGCTCGGGTTCCCGGCGGACGCCCGATGGGCCGCCGGGCGCCGGTGCTGGGAGCCGGCACGATCTTCGCGTATCGTTGTCGCGAGGAGGCGACGGCGGCGTGACGAGGATTGCGGCTCGGAGGTTGGCGACGGTGGCTGCGGTCGTGATCGCGACGGGCTGCCTCAGCTCGGCGCTGACGAACGTGAGCTACAGGTACTATCTCTGGGGCCCTGATTCCGCGCTGCGGGCCTTGAGCTCCACCGAGGTCGAGGCCGCCGACCGCAGCCTCGTCGAGCTGGAGCGGGCGACGATCCTGCTCGAGCTCGGCCGCTACCGGATGAGCAACGAGGCCCTGGCCAGAGCGGCCGCCGTCCTCGCCGAGGTGCCGGAGCCGGCCGGTGATCCGACGGTCGCCGGCGATCGGAGGCCGTGGCTTCCGGCGCCCTACGAACGCCTCTTGATGGACACGATGGCGATGGCGAACCACCTCGCCCTCCAAGAGCCGGAGGAGGCCGTCGGCGCCGCCGACCGGTCGCTCACCGCTGCGGATCGGGACGAGTGCTCGAGCTGCGAATACGCCTTCACGCGGGTCCTGGCCGCGATCGTCGACGGCGAGGTCGGTCGATATCGGGAGGGGCTGGCGGCGCTGGCGCCGCTCGAGCTTGAAGGTGACGCGGGCGAGCTCGTGGCTCGCCTTCGTGCGCGGCTCGCTGCCGGGGTCGCCGCCGCCGAGCCGGAGGGTCTCGCGCCGCCGCCGGTGCTCGGCCCCCGCACCCTGGTGGCGATCCTCCTCCTCGGCCGCGGCCCGGATCGGGGGTGGCAGAAGATCCAGGTTCCGGGCGGGCAGCCGATGCAGTGGCCGATGGTCCTGACGCGCGGGCCGCAGGCGGTGGGTTTCGCGAGCTTCGAGACCGAGGAGCCGGCGGTGTCGGTGGAGCTGACGGACGTCGAGGCGCTGGCGGCCGCGAGCCTGGAGGACGCCGGCGAGCGATTCGCGCGCTCGATCGCTTCGGAGCCGGTGGCGGGTCGCCTCGATCTTCGGCACTGGTCGACCCTGCCCGCGAGCCTGCAGCTGCTCGAGCTCGAGCTCGAACCCGAGACCGAGCGGGTCGAGCTCGTCTACTGGAGCCCGGAGGGTTACGGAATCGACCACGAGGTCATCGAGGCGCCGCCGGGCTGGACCGGCGGCCGGCTCTTCCTCACCCGGCGGATGCCGTAGCAACGACCCAATCCGGCGCCGCGTCCGTACCCGTGTCCGTGCCCGTATCCGGGGTAGCGTCCGCATCCGCTCCCGCTCCCGAATCCGAGCCCGTGCTCGTGCCCGGAACCGCTCCCGGACCCGGACCAGGGACCGGATCCGGATTCGGGTCCGGCCGCGGCCGCAGTTCCCAGTGCGGGTCCGGGTTCGGGAGACGGCCGTGGCGGCGGGCGGGACGCCCGCCCCACAATGGGCGGTCCGGTGGGGTTGAGCCGTGCCGGCGTCAAGGTTGGGGGTGGAGGAGACGCCAGGTCATGGCGCGGACGTCGTCGAGGAGACGGAGGGAACGTTCAGCCCGGGTGCGGTCGACGGCGCCGGCGGCGAGCAGGACTCTGAGGTGGGTGTCCGCTTCTTTGGCGGAGCCGAGGGCGACGCGGAAGTGGTACGCCCGGTCTTTC
>Ga0316576_10000188_pt1 | contig 25989 bp, 22 predicted proteins | sample S0NA_FD_203075 | JGI IMG/M metagenome (GOLD analysis project Ga0316576, IMG submission 203075) | Rhizosphere microbial communities from salt marsh grasses in Alabama, United States - S0-2_050615r3r5 | ecosystem: Host-associated > Plants > Roots > Rhizosphere | place: USA: Alabama | collected...
GTCCGCTGCCCGCCCAATTCGGCCAGAATCAGTCCACGGCCCCTCCTGAACCGCTCGAGACTGCCAGCCGGTGGCCGCCGGGTACCTGGCGGGCGGGGCCAAAACACGTCTAAAAACTCCTACCGTTGATCATCGAGGACCAGCTGAACCGCCCACTGGAGGCCTACAAGGTCTTCGAGGAGGCCGCCGCCACGTCGCCCGGGCTGCTGCGGGCGACGGAGGCGCTGGCCGACGCTGCGTACCGCAGCCAGAACTGGCACCGCGCGAGGGAGCTGTACGACGAGATCTGGCGCGCCGAGCCGTCGCGGCCCCGGCACGATGTGTCCTACCGCCGCGGGCTGGTCCACGAGACGCTGGGCGACTACCAGACCGCCGATCTGTGCTACTCCCACGCGATATCCCTCGCTCCCGACGACCGTGCATCGCTAGAAGGAAAGGCGCGAGTGGCCCTCGCCAGGGACGACATCCCGGGCGCCATCGGAGCGCTCCAGGGCCTGGCCAAGCTGATCACCGTCGACGAGGTGGAAGAGCTCAGCGCGACGCGCTGCAAGCTGGGAGAGCTGCACCTGCGGGCCGGCGATCACGCGGCCGCCAGGGCCTGCCTGGAGTCGGCCCTCTCCCTCGACCCCAGCCACGCCAAGGCGATCCAGACCCTGCTGTCGGTCTACGAGCAGATCGGGGAGTTCGAGGGGATGGCCTCCCTGCTGGAGCGGCTGATCCGACTGACCAGCAACCCCCTGGTCCGGGCCAGCCTGTTGCACTATCGGGCCGAGGTGCTCGGGGGGGAGCTCGGCAACGAGGACGCCGCCGTGGACTGCCTGCTCAAGGCCTATGACCTCGCGCCCAACTATCCACCAACGCTCTGGCGGCTGATCGACTACTACTGGGAGCGGGATGACCTGCCCGCGGTGGCGGAGATGGGGGCGAACCTGCGCCAGTCCACCGACCTGAGCAGCGCGACGCCGGACGTGCGCCACGTGCGCCTGGCGGTGGTCGCGTTTGTCGAGGAGAAAAAGCCGCAGGTCGGAGAGGAGCTGCTGGGCGTGGCCCTGGGCAAAGCAGACCTTCAACGGCAGGTGTTGCTGGAGCTGGGCCGCGCCGTGGACAAGGGCGCGGCCGCGGCAGAGGTCCTCGCGCTGCTGCGCCGGACCGATCCAGAAAACAGGCTGGGAGAGACCCTGATCCAGGTCGCCGCAGATCACCCGGAGAACCGCGGATTGGTCACCCTGGTCAAGCTGGCGGGGCAACCCCGCTAGCGCGAGAGGCCCTCGATCCGGGCGCGGATCGCCGCCGCGTCCGGTGCACCCGGACGGAGCTCCAGGTAGCGCCCGAACGCCTCCCGGGCCAGCGCCCGGCGACCGAGCTTCTGGTAGGCCAGGCCCAGCGCGCGGTAGGCCAGGCTCAGCCGCGGGTTGTAGCGCAGCGCCTCGTTGAGCCGGCGCACCGCGTCGTCCAGCTTGCCCTGCACCAGCAGCTTGAGCCCGTCCCGGTAGCGCGCTTCCGCTGTCTTGGTCGGCGGCTCGGGCTCGGGCGCCGGGCCGCTGTCCCTGGCGGCCACCGGCACAGGAACAACGGGCCGCGGTTTCCGCGCCACACGCTGGTCGCGCGCCGGGAGAGCCGGGAGATCGGCCGACGGGGCGATGTCGGGGACGGACAGGTCGGGGACGGACAGGTCGGCGACGGACAGGTCGGCGACCGACAGGTCCCCCCCGGCCGAGTCGGCGACGCCCACGTCAACGGCGGCGGGCACCGCGGGCGGCCGGCCCGGATGCCGCGGCCAGAGCACGATCAGCAAGACACCGGCCGCCACCACAACGACGACGCCCACACCGAGAGCCCGCCTCACCTGGCGGCGGACGCGCCGCGCTCGAAGCCCGCTCAACGACCCGGTCTGGGAGGTCAGCGGCCGGCTGGGCCGTGGCGGCACCGGAGGGAGCCCGGAGGCCGTGATCTCGTCCTGCTCCGGCGGCCGGCGGCGCGTGGGCTTGATCTCCTCCTCCTCGCGCACCGGGATCGGATAGGCGACGCGACCGGGCATGGGCTTGACGGTGGCAGAGTCCATCGGCGTCGGGGGAGACGGGGCCTTGGACGACGGCGTGACCAGGCGTGGTGTGGGGAGGGGAGGCGGTTCCTCCCCCTCGACCAAGTCCTCCTCGCCGAGCTCCAGGGTCGTCACCGCCTGCAGAGGAGGCGCCTTCGTCACGTCGAACAGATCGTCCACCGGCTCGTGCGACTCGGTGTCCTCCACGGATGCGCCCGCCGGGAAGGCCTCCGCCGCTGGGGCGCCACACTTCTCGCAGGCCTCGGGCAGCGCGTCCGCCGTCATGATCTCCGAGCATTTCTCGCACTGATAGTGGGCCATCCCAGCGCATCATACAGCACTCGCGGCCCGCCCCGCGAGCCCACGGGTTGGGGAACGCCCGGGCAGGTGTGCTACCATGCCCCCATGCGCGGATGGGTCGCCCTGGTGCCGCTGCTCCTCCTTGGCTGCGACGACGGCCAGAGCCTGGGCCAGCCCCCCGTCGCCCGGATCCAGGCACCGGCCTACTGCGACCTGGGAGCGGTGATCACCCTGGACGCCCGGGGCTCGGCCGACCCGGACGGAGACATCATCCTCTTCCGCTTCATCATCTCCGATGGCAGCCCGGCGAAGGAGGTCGTCGAGCCCACCGTGGACCACGTGTGTCGGGTCGAGGGTCTGATCGGGGTGGGGCTGGAGGTGGAGGACGCCAAGGGGAACGTCGGACGCGCGCAGACCACCATCGCCGTGCGCCCCCCGTAGGCGTTGCCATCTGGAGTTTGCACATCCGGGTGGCCACTGCGGTTGAGCTTCCTCGAGCAGCCCGTGTCTTTTCGGCAGTTTCAACCCGGCACGGGCCTTGCTTTTCGGTCAGGGGTGCACCTCCGCGCCCTGACGCTGCTGCTCGCCCTCTCGATCGCGTTGCCCGCAGGGGCCAGGACAGGCCCCAGGCTGCGCCAGCGCGTCAGCCAGCTCGCCGGACGGGCGAAGCAGCTCTGGTCCCGCGCGCGGCAGGGGGGCCGTGACCGCATCACCCGGGTCCGGATCAGCCACCGGACCGTCGGGGACTGGTCCACGGCCTCGCTGCTGATGTCCTCGGCCAACAACGTCGTGCGGCTCGGCGGCGCGGCCGGCAAGCTGGCCCCGCACCTCGCCGGGTTCGGCTCGGTGGGGCTCGGGATCTACTCCCTCCGGGACCTCGCCCGGGCGAAGACCGCCGTCGAGCGGGTCGAGGCGACCCACGGCGTCGCCTGGAGCCTGCAAGGCCTCGCCGGCCTGGGGCGGGTCTTCCGATCCAGGGCGACCTGGATCGCCCCCACGGCCAAGACCCTCGGCGTGGCCGGCGGCGCGCTCCAGGCCGGCGTCGGGAGCTACCGTCTGGCCCAGGGCGTCAGGGGGCTGCGGCGGGGCACCGAGACGCGCAAGAACCGCTCCCGGGTCGTGCTCGGCCTCGTCGACCTGGGCGCCGGCTCCTGCTGGGCCGCCTCGGCCTGTGGCGTCGCCGCCCCCTACACCCTCGGCGGGTTCATCGTGCTCACGGCGGCCCGCATGGCCTACAGCCACCGCGACGCCCTGGGGCGGGCGGCGCGCAAGCTCACCGCTCCGCTGCGCCGATCGGGCGACACGACGGTCATCGTCACCGCCCCGACCACGCCCGAGGTGGCTGCGCGGGCCCTGCAGGGTCCCGGCACCGCGTCGATCCACGACGGGAACGGGCGGACGGCGCTCCTCACGCCGGCCACGGTGAAGACCTCGCGCGGTGTCGAGAAGCCGGCGCTCGTCGTCACGCCGGTGAGGAACGCGCCTTGACACGCCCCGGCCCACGCAACAGCCTTACCCCCACATGAGCGAAATCGCGCAGGGGCTGTGCCTCAACTGTGACAACCGCCATGGTTGCCGCACCGCAGATCCCCTGTGTTTCGCGCTCGAGCTCGACGCCTCCGAGCGCGCTCTCCCCGGACGGGAGGTGATGCTTCGTCGGGGCCTGGTCCGGCGCTGCCGCCGCTGTGGCCACTTCCGGCAGTGCTGGACCGAGGACGCCTACCGCCGTAGCCTCCTCCGCTGAGGAGGACCGATGCCCCGCATTTTGATCGAGCACGGCGACGTCCTGGTCGACGCGGGCGGTGAGCTCGAGCTGCACCGGGACCACGCCGTCGCCGTCGAGGGCGGCGCGATCCTCGCGCTGGGCCCGGCCCCCGCCGGATTCGCGCCCGACGAGGTCATCGACGCCACCGAGTCCCTCGTCCTGCCGGGCTTCTTCAACGCCCACTGCCACTCGCCGATGACCCTGGTGCGGGGCTGGGCCGAGGACCTGCCCTTCGAGCGCTGGCTCAACGAGCGGATCTGGGTCGCCGAGTCCGCGCTGGAGGAGGAGGACGTCTTCTGGGGCGCGGCGCTCGCCGCCTGCGAGATGATCCGGGCGGGGGTCGTCGGCTTCGCGGACCACTACTTCTGGATGGACCAGGTCGCCAAGGTGGTGGAGGAGTCGGGGCTCAAGGCCCTCCTCGCCTGGTGCCTGTTCGGGACCGGACCGGATCAGGAGGTCGGGCGGGCGACCCTGGAGACGGCGACGGCCTTCGCCCGGCGCTGGCAGGGCGCGGCGGCGGGCCGTATCCGCACCGCGCTCGGCCCCCACTCGCCCTACATGTGCCCGCCGGCGTTTCTGCGCCAGGTAGCCCGCGAGGCCGAGGCCCTGGACCTTCCGGTGCACCTGCACCTGGCCGAGAGCGACGAGCAGACGACCCGGTCCCTCTCGCGCCATGGCCTCCGCCCCGTGCCCCACGTCGCAGCCCAGGGGCTGATGGACCGGCCCGGGCTCCTCGCCGCGCACTGCATCGCGGTAAACGACGACGACGTCGCGCTCCTCGCCGAGCGGAAGGTCGCCGTGGCCCACACGCCGAAGACCTACATGAAGCTGGCGATGGGGATGACGCCGCTGAGCCGACTGGAGCGCGCGGGGGTGCGGGTGGCCCTGGGAACGGACGGTCCGGCCTCGAACAGCGACCTCAACATGCTGGAGATCATGCGCCTGGTCGGGCTGCTGCAGAAAGCGGAACGGGGCGACGCCGGGGCGATGCCCATCGCCCGCCTCGTGCGCATGGCCACCACGGAGGGCGCGCGGGCCCTGGGCTTTGCCCGGAGTGGGCAGCTGGTCCCCGGCGCAGCCGCCGACCTTCTGGTGGTCAGCACCCGGGGCCCCCACTGGGCGCCGCGCCACGACCCGGGCGCCGGCCTGGTCTACGCCTCCCACCCATCGGACATCCGCCACGTTCTCGTCGACGGCCGCCCCCTGCTCCGCGACGGGGAGCTGCTCACCCTGGACGAGGAGCGGATCCGGTACGAGGCCGAGCGTCGCGCCCTGCGCATGGTCGGCGGCGGGGGCCTGACAGCCGTCCGGCCCTACCGCAGCTGACCGGCCCCCCGGCTTTGACACTCCTCTTGCGGCGGTGCTATATCAGGGCACCTTTAGCCCAAATGATCAGAGGAGCAACCGATGGCTGACCTTCGCACCACCTACATGGGCATCGAGCTGAAGAACCCCATCGTCGTGGGCGCCTGTTCCCTGTCCAAGCAGATCGATACAATTCGCCAGATCGAGGCGGCCGGCGCCGGCGCCCTGGTCCTCAAGTCGCTGTTCGAGGAGCAGATCCAGCTCGAGCGCGGCAAGCTGGAAGACGAGCTCTCCGAGTACGAGGAGCTCTACGCCGAGGCGGTCACGCTGTTCCCCAACCTGGAGCACGGCGGGCCCCAGGAGCACGTGTACTGGGTCGCCGAGGCCAAGAAGGCGGTCTCCATCCCCCTCATCGCCAGCGTCAACGCGGTGAGCGACGAGTCCTGGGCCGACTACGCCGTCAAGCTGGCCGAGACCGGCGTGGACGGGCTCGAGCTGAACTTCTACTCGCTGCCCCTGGATCCCGAGCTGACCTCGACCGCCATCGAGCAGCGCGAGCTGGAGATCTTCGCGAAGATCCGCAAGGCGGTGAAGATCCCCATCGCCGTCAAGCTCCACCCCTTCTACACGAACATGATGCACGTCGCCGCGGCCTTCGACCGCGCGGGCGCGAACGCGGTGGTGATGTTCAACCGGCTGTTCCAGCCCGACCTGAGCATCGAGCGTGGCGAGGAGATCGCCCACCTCGTGCTGAGCAGCGCCACCGACAGCGCCGTGTCCCTGCGCTGGGCCGCCCTGCTCCACGGCCGGCTGCAGAAGGCCGACATCGTCAGCGCCACCGGGATCATGACCGGTCGAGACGCGATCAAGATGATCATGGCCGGCGCGAGCGCGGTCCAGGTGGTGAGCACCCTGTACAAGAACAAGGTGACCCAGATCGGCGAAATGCTCGCGGAGATGAGCACCTGGATGGATGGCAAGGGCTACAAGACCCTCGCCGACTTCCGCGGCAAGGCGAGCAAGAAGAACGTCAAGGACCCCTGGGCCTTCGAGCGCGGCCAGTACATCAAAGCCCTGCTCGGCTTCGACTAGGAGCCATGGATCCCATCGAGGATCCGGGGCCGCTCCCACACCCGCCTACACGATCGCTTGTTGTTTTATCTTGAGCGCTTCCCACATAGTGGGGGTGGAAATTTGATCACCCCGGGCCCCGGATCTACACTGGAGCGGTCTTGATGCTCCCGCTGTAGCAGATCGATTTCACACGGCTTTTCCCACGGACCCCAACGGAGGAACGGTTGTCCAGACAGGCTTCGTGTGCCCCCCGTCCGTCGGATCCAAACCAGCGATCCCGAGGACGCGTGGCGGTCATCAACGACCCACCGTCACCCAAGCGACAGCTCCCCCTCAGCCCGGCGCTGCGCACGCGGCAGGCCCGGGAGCTCGCTCGCCGGCTGGATCCGCTGGTCCCCGGCGCGCTGCAGCTGACGATCACCGACAACCGCGCGGTGATGATCTCGGTCCAGCGCGACGCCCGACGCAGGATCTACCGCGTGCGGCTGCACCACCTGTTCGTCGACGCGCCACCCGACGTGCTCCGGCTGCTCGGGCGCTACATCGCGCTGGGCGACCGGCGCTCGTCACGCGAGCTCAACCAGTTCATCGACGAGCGCCAGGACCGGATCCGGGAGGACGAGGAGCCCGCCCCCCAGAGCCTGCCCATCCGGACCAGGGGCCGGATCTACGACCTGCGAGAGCTGTTCGACAGCCTCAACGCCCGCTACTTCGACGGCCAGGTCAGCGCGCGGGTCACCTGGGGCCGCGAGGTCAGCCCGGGACGGGCCCGGCGCAGCGTCAAGGTGGGTTGCTACGTCCTCGAGCTGAACCTGATCCGGATCCACCCGGGGCTGGATCGGGAGTGGGTCCCGCTCTTCTACATCGAGTGGGTGCTGTTCCACGAGATGCTCCACGCCGTGCACCCGATCCCGACAGTGAACGGGCGGCGACGCTTCCACACGCCCGCCTTCGAGGCCGACGAACGGCGCTACGAGCACTACGCGACGGCAACAGACTGGGAGCGGCGCAACCTCGCGTCCCTCCTGAAGATCTGACATCTGTTGACTTGCCGCGACCCCTCCCGGAAACTGGGCAGGTCCACCACTGGAGAGACGCCATGGCCGAGGGCGGCAGCGCCACATTTCTGGACCAGGCCCGCAAGCTCATCGCGGCACGCCAAACCCTGGTCTTCGTCGAGACCCCCGAGGAAGAGCGGCTGGAGCGCTTCATCGACTCGCTGGCGAAAAAGTCGTTCTCTCAGCCGGTGCCTTTCTTCACCTGGTCGGTGACCGAGGGCCTCCGTCGCGACGGCGCAGACGCCATTGCGGGGACCCAGGATCCGGCGACCGCGCTCGAGGCGGTCATCGCCCACCCCAAGGCCGCGCTGTTTCTGTTTCGTGATCTCCACCCCCACATGGATCCCCGCACCGTGCGGCGGCTGCGGGACGCCCACCGCGCCTGCAGCAAGACCTTCAAGACGGTGTTCATCTGTGGCCCCGAGATGCGGGTGCCACAGGAGTGCCGGAAAGAGTTCGTCGTGCTCTCGCTTCCCCTGCCGGACCTGAAGGAGATCGACCAGGTCTTCAGCGAGGTCTGCGGCGGCTTCAAGAACGTCAAGGTGGATCTGGGCGAGCAGCGCGAGGACGTTCTGCGCGGCACCCTCGGCCTGACCGAGAACGAGGCCCGCACGGCATTCACCAAGCTGATGCTGGGCCGCCGCCAGATCGGAATCGACATCCTCGACCACCTGTACGAGGAGAAGAAGCAGATCGTCCGCAAGGAGGGCATCCTGGAGTACGTCCCGCCCAGGATCCGGCTGGACCAGGTCGGTGGGCTGCGGGTGCTCAAGGACTGGCTGCGGCAGCGCAAGCGCTTCTTCTCGCACCAGGCCGAGGACTTCGGCCTCGACCCGCCCAAGGGCCTGCTGATCACCGGGATCAGCGGCTGCGGCAAGTCGATGGCGGTGCAGGCGATCAGCGCCTACTGGATGATGCCGATGCTCCGCCTGGACATGAACCGGGTCTACGGCGCCGTGGCCGGCTCGCCCGAGCGCAGCCTGGAGGTGGCGATCCGCACCGCCGAGGCGGTCTCGCCCTGCGTGCTCTGGATCGACGAGATCGAGACCGCCCTGGTCGGCACTCAGGGCGGTGACGGCATGGGCCTGGCCACCCGGATCTTCTCCTCCTTCCTGACCTGGATGCAGGAGAAGGAGCACATCGTCTTCGTCGCCGCCACGGCCAACGAGATCGACCGGCTGCCGCCCGAGCTGATGCGCAAGGGCCGCTTCGACGAGATCTTCTTCGTCGACCTGCCCAAGGAGCAGGACCGGATGGAGATCTTCTCGGTCCACCTGGCGCGCCGCGGCAAGGACCCCAAGGCCTTCGACCTGGTCAGCCTGGCCAAGTCGACACCCGGCTTCAACGGGGCCGAGATCGAGCAGATCGTGCTGGCGGCCATGTTCACCGCGTTCGACCAGAGCCGCGATCTGACCATGAACGACCTGTACCGCAGCCTAGGACGGATGGTCCCCCTCTCGACGACCATGTCGGAGCGGATCAAGGAGATCAAGCGCTGGGCCGACACCCGCGCGGTGAAGGCCAACGGATAGCGGAATATTGGCGCCGCCCCGGGCATTTCTCAGATGTCGAGGAGGAACCATGAAGGCCATGCTGGCAGCAGCGCTCGCTCTGGCCCTGGTCGGCTGCGGGGGCCGCACCGTCACCGGCGGGCCCCCTGACCGCGGAGCTCCGAGGGACTTCGGCGTCCAGCCCATCGACCAGGGCGTGGTGCCGGTGCCGGACTGGAATCGGCCCTGGCCCGACCAGGGCTGGCCCTGGCCGGCGGACTGGGGCTGGCCCGCGCCGGACTGGGCCCCCCCCTGGCCCGACCACGGCCTGCCCTGCTCGACCAAGCTGGGCACCCCCTGCACCTCGTCCTCGGGCTGCTGCGGCGGCCTGACCTGCGCCCAGCTCCCGAGCGGGGTGGGCGTCTGCACCAAGCCCTGCACGCCGGACGACCCGACGACCCCGCTGATCAACGAGGACAACTGCCCGAACATCGCGGGCACCCTCTGCGTCAACGTGGACTACCCGGGAAGCTCGCACTACTGCCTGCAGAAGTGCTCGCCCGCCCTGTACAAGGCGAGCTGCCCCGCCGGGCTGGCCTGCGACCCGCAGAGCGCCGCGCTGACCCGCGAGCCGAAGACCGCGGTCTGTTTCTACCCCGGCTGCAAGGGCCCCAGCGACTGCCCGGTGCGCCGCAGCGAGGACTGCAACCTGGCGCTGAACACGCCCCAGTGCGTCGGCCTCGGCCCCACGGTGTTCTGCGCCCCGGACCTGCCCGGCGGCATGCAGGGCAAGTGCTCCCTGCCGGGGATGTGCGAGGCCACGAGCGGGCTCTGCCTGGCCCACGGCTACGGCAAGCCCGGGGCCAAGGTCGGTGATGCGTGCAAGGACGACCTGGACTGCGGCGGCACCATGCGCTGCGAGCAGCAGAGCGGCGCGAGCAGCGCCGTGCACGCCCGCAACGGCTACTGTGTCATCGAGGGCTGCTCCTTCGCGAGCACCTTGCCCTCCCGCGCCTGCCAGGTCGGCTCCGCCTGCCAGAACTTCTTCCCCGGCGGCCGCTGCTTCAAGACCTGCGACCTGAAGAACGCCGCCGACTGCCGCGGCAACCCGGCGGACAAGCACGGCGACTACGAGTGCTACGACTGGAGCAACCTGACGATCAGCGGCGGCTACCCCGTCGCCGGCCAGCCGACCTGCGAGCCGGCGGACAGCTACCCCTGCTCCCTGTTCCAGGGCAGCGGCATCGACTGCAGCGCCCTCGGCAACCAGCCCAACAACACGACCCAGATGACCTGCCGCGACCGCGTCAGCGGCGCCGTGCTACCCCAGCACAGCCCCGCTGGCCTCTGCCTCGACACCACCTCCTCCGGGAGCTGAGCGCATCGCCCGCAGCTGGTCGAAGAAGGTCGACTTGGGGATCCCCAGCGCGGCCGCGGCCGCGGTGTGGTTCCCGCCGTGCTCCTCGATCACCCGCCGGTAGACCTCGTCGCGGATCGCCACGAAGGGGCGGCCCCGGAAGCGGACGTAGTCCTTCAGCCGCTCGCCCCACTCCTTGTTCCGCACCGAGTCGAAGTGCTCCACGTCGAGCTCCGCCCCCCCCTCCATCAGCGCGAGCTGCACCGCGTGACGGAGCTGGCGCACGTTCCCGGGCCACGGCTGCTCGCGGAGGAAGTCCATCGCGCGCTCGGTGACGCAGGGCATCGCCCGCGGCCCGCGCCCGATCACCTCCCGGGCGATGAAGTGCTGCACGAGCGGCGGGATGTCCTCGGGACGGTCGCGCAGCGGGGGCAGCGTGATGATGCCCACGGCCAGCCGGTGATACAGGTCCAGGCGAAACGCCCCGCGGGAGATCTCCCCGAGCAGGTCCCGGTGTGTCGCCGAGATCAGCCGCACGTCCACCACGCGGCGCTGCTCGTCTCCGAGAGGCCGCACCACCCCCTCCTCGAGCACGCGCAACAGCTTCGGCTGCAGCTCCCGGGCCATCTCCCCCACCTCGTCCAGGAACAGCGTGCCCCCGTCGGCCCGCTCGAACGCCCCGCGGCGCGCCCGGCAGGCGCCGGTGAACGCACCCTCGGCGTGCCCGAACAGCTCGGCCTCGGCCAGGTCCCGGGGGATCGCGCCGCAGTTCAGCGCCTCGAAGACCGCCATCGCGCTGGGGCTGGCGGCGTGGATCGCCCGGGCGACGAGCTCCTTGCCCGTGCCGGTCTCGCCCTGGATCAGCACCGGCCGCATGGTCGGGGCGAATCGCTCGATCTGCGCCACCACACGCTCCATGGTGCCGCCGACGATGCCGTAGGCCTCCGCGGCCTGGCCCTCGGTCTGCAGGTGCAGCACGGTGTGACCCACCGTGATCCGCGCTCCCGGCGCGACGCGGCAGCGCTCGACCCGCACGTTGTTGACCCACGTCCCGTTGTGGCTCGCCTCGTCCTGGATCCAGACCCCGTCGTCCTCGACGAGCAGCGTACAGTGGTGACGTGTGATGTAGGGGTCGCCGGGCAGCGCCAGGTCATTTCGTGGGCTGGACCCGACCGTCAGCCGCCGGCCCCTGACCGTCACCGTCCGTCCGCCGCCCACGATCCTGACCTCCAGCGCGGCACCGGGCCGCTCGGCCGCCCGGAGCTTCCCCACCGACGACTTGGTGCAGAGGCAGGCCCTGGCCTCTGGTCTACCGTCGCTCATCTTGACCTCCTTGCTCACCCACGCTTATCGGCGAGCGCGCCGCGGAGGTTGCGTGCTTTTTTTGGGGGGCCGGACAGTTTTTGGGCGGGATCGGGCCGCGCCCGGCTCAGAACCGCCGGAAGGGCCGCTGGCGTTTCGTCGGCCCGGTCCCCGGCCCCGCGGCCGACGGGACGGGCCGCAGGGTCTTGAGCGGCCCCACCAGCCGCATGCCGAAGAAGCCGTCGGGGCGCTTGGCCTGGCCCAGACCATTCTCCACCAGCTCGAACTTGGGGTCGCGCCTCTTGAGCTCCGGGCTGATCTTGAACTTCAGGTAGGCCTGGCTGTTCGAGAAGGCCAGGGGCTGGCGCAGCGCGATCGTCCCCTCGAGCGCCACCTCGATGTCCGGAGACTTGGCCGAGACGTTCTCCAGCGTGGCTGTCCCCTTCTCGATCTTCACCTGCCCGCCAAACTGCCCCAGGCGAATGCGCGGCAGGGTGATGCCCATGGCCAGGAGCGGGTTGCCCGGGACCTTCAGCTTTGCCTTGCCGTCGCCCACCGCGCACCCGTCGCACTCGAGGCTCAGCTCTCCCGAGGCCTCGGGCCACTGGTTCTTGGGCACGGTGAGATCGATCTTGGCGGTCAGCGCCCCCTTCACCGGCAGCCCGACGAACTCCTGCACCGCGGGCAAGTCCGCCAGCCTCAGCCGCTCGGCTTCGAGGCTCAGGGCCCAGCCCTTCGTCTTGTGCGCCTCGTAGCTCCCCGAGATCGTCCCCCCCATCCCCTCGACGTCGAAGCTCACGGCGGTCCCGCCGCCGAGCACCGCCAGCAGGCCCACGCTCCCCGAGACCTCGTCGAGGAGGATCCGAACCGGCTTTGGCTTCTCCGGCTTCGCGGCCCCGGGCACGCCGGGCGGCGGCGCGCTCCGCGCCTTGGGGGTCATCACCAGCAGCACCCGCTTGGCCGACAGCCCGAACAGCGGGCTCGGTCCCAGCTCGTCGATGGTGACCTTCATCTCGCCGGAGGCCGAGAGCTGCTGCTCGATGCGGTCCTTGAGCTTGTCGTAGGGAAACGTGACGTACAGGAACACCACGAAGCTGAACAGGCCGAACAGCGGATATCCGACCCACTTCACCAGGCGCGCGATCAGGGCGGGGCTCATGCTCAGCTCCTCCCCCGCTTGCGCCGGACCCGGGTGGGCTCGTCGCCGCCCGCCGGCTTCTTGCGTCGTTCGAAGGTGGAGACCACCATCTCGACGTCGAGCTCGCTGTGCTCATTCCAGCGCGTGGAGACGTTCAGTCGGGTGATCTGGACGATGTGCGGGCTGTTCTCCAGCTCCTTCATCAGCTTGGCCAGCTGCTCGATCTTGACCTTGCGCAGCTTGATCTCGACGCCCCGCTGTGTGTACCGGTCGATGTCCACCGGGCTCACCTCGCTGGACTCGGCGATGCTGACGCCGACCGCCGAGGCCGCGGTCTCGACGAACCGGTTGAGCTCCAGCGGCGTGCGCGACATCCGCACCTCGATCTGCGCCGTCCTCTGGCGGTGGGCGAGGAAGCACGCCCGGTTCTCGGCCAGGTCCTTCAGCGCCTGCCGGGTCGCGCTGTTCTTCTCCTCCAGCTCCTCGAGCCCCGAGACGATGATGTAGCCCACAACCACGATCACGCCGATGACGAACGTCGCCGCGAGCCCCCCGAGCATCACGCGCTCCCTGGGCGAGAGCCGCTCCAGCGATCCCTTGAGGTCCTCGAGTCGTGCACCGAGCTTGCTGGCCACGCTACACCTTCCCTTCCATCAGAAACACTCCGTGTCCATGGTCAGGGTGAACTGCTTCTTGCCGTCGGAGACGTCCGAGATCTTGCCCGACGTGACCTTGGAGAAGCAGGGGTTCTTCTCCAGCCCCTTGACGATGTCGTCGACGGCGGAGCGGGTGTCAGCCGTCCCCTTGAGGTAGGTCTTCCCCGGCTTGATGTCGAGCCGGATGATGTCCAGCTTGATCTTGTCCGCGCCCGGGATCTCGCGCGACAGGGTGTCCAGGATGTCGAAGGCGGTCTTCTTCGGGATCCCAAAGGCCCGCGGCCGGCAGCCGCGCTTGACCAGGCGCGACGCCGCCCGGGGGTTGTCGAGCACCTCGCCCAGCACTTGCTGGGTCGCCTGCTTGAGCTGCAGGCCGAGCGCCTTCTCCTCCTTGCGCAGGGAGTACAGGCTCATGTAGGCGCTGAGGGCGGCGAAGACGAGGATCGTCACGAGCGAGACGGCGACGTGGACCAGCTTCTCGGTGAACACCGAGCGGTCGGTCTTGTAGGCGAACTCCCCCTGGCGCAGATCGACGTTCCGCCGCCCGCCCTGGTCGATGGCGATCCCCATCGCCGCGGCGGCCATCGCCTCTCCCTCGACGGTGAGGACGGTGTCCCCCGGCTCCGCCACGGCGCCGACCTGGAGTCGCCGGGTGGGCACCTGGAGCTCAGCCTCGAGGTAGGGCTCCAGCCCCTCCAGCAGGGATGTCCCCCCGCAGAGCAGCAGCTGATCCGCACGGCGGCCAAGCTCCGTCCCCAGCAGCCCCATGGTCAGCCGGACCTCCCGCACCACCGGCGCCAGGGCCCCGGCGACCGCCGCTGCGATCTGCTGGCGAGGGGGAGGCAACGCCTCGCCGTCCTGGGCCACGCACCCCTCCCGCTCCTTGAGCTCCTCCGCCTCGGCGTAACTGAGCTGCAGCGCCTGCCTCAGCGCATCGGTCACCTGGTGGCCCCCGCGGGAGATGCTCCGCGCCGCGGCGACGCGGCCGTTGATGACGTAGCACAGGTTCGTCGACGTGTGCCCGATGTCCAGGACCGCCGCCGTCCCCTCCGGCATGGACTGCCGCACGATGCCGCCGTAGCAAAGCGGCCCCACGGCGATGGCGCGGGGGTCGATCCGCCGCTCGGCGAGCTCGCCGAGGAGCATGCGGACCTCGTCGGTCCGGGCCGCGGCCGCCAGAACCCGTCCGGGCGCGTCGGCCGCCGCGGTGTAGTCGAAGACGACCTCCTCGAGCTCCCAGGGGATCTCGTCGGCGAGCTCGTTTCCCACGACCGCGCCGAGCTTCTTGGGCTCGGTGAACGGGATCTGGAGCAGGCGGAGCAACACCCGGTCGCCCGGGACCGCGACGACGACCACGTCAGAAGCCGTCAGCGTCATCTCCGCCAGCGCGCCGAGGCTCCGCTCGAGGGGCGAGGCCGGGCCCGCCGGCACCGGGTAGGTGTCCAGCCGCACCAGCCTGGAGCTTCGGAACCCCACCTCCATCGCCGCCACCTTCACGGCGTAGGTCCCGAGATCGATTCCGATTACTCTCTGGGCCACGTTGCTACTCCTCGCGCCAGTAGAGGAACCCCCCGGGTCCCATGTTGCTCTTCCGCGCCTGGAACGAGATGTACTTCATGTCCCAGACGGCGGTTATCTTCTTCTTCACCCGCCCGACATCGGCCGTGGCCGCGATGCGCCAGATCCTCCGCGGCCCGCCCACCACCACCGCCTCGCCGAGCTTCTGCTGATTCAGCTTCACCCCCCGCGCCATCGGTACGTTGGCCGGGAGGGTGTCGCCCCGGTCCTCGCCGTCGATCTGGAACGCGGGCACCATCGCGTTCACCGGATTCTCCACCGCCGCGGCGAAGGCCTTCAGGTCGGCGAACCCGCCGTAGTAGTCGCGGATGTGCTTCACAACCCGGGCCAGCAGCGTGAGCGACTCGAACTCCAGGCCCGGATCGTTTGGCGTCGCGGCGTACTGCATGATCAGCGAGGTCAGCACCGGCACCGACGCCAGGTTGACGTTGACCTTGCAGTCTCCGTAGACGGTGAACGCGTCGCCGAAGGCCGCCATGAAGTCGTCGTCAACGCCCTTGACCAGGCGCACCTCGTCCACCGTGTCGTAGTAGTGGTTCTTGATCTCGTAGGGGTCCTTGCCCGTCTTGTAGCGATAGTCCTCCGCTGCCGACGAGCCGAACATCACCATGTCCTGGTCAGCCCAGTCGATGATCGCGCGCATGACCTCCAGTCGGTCGGCGTACTGCCCGCTGTCGTCCACGTCCTCGAAGATCCGGTTGTAGCGCACCGGGAGCATCAGGGCGGCCAGCGAGGCTGCAAAGCGGACCACCTTGTCGTCGCCAGGGTTCGCGCCGCCGCCGCAGTTGAGGTTGAGCTTGCCGTCGAGGCTCTCCATGTTGACGTCGAAGCTGCCGACGTCGACGCCGATCCCCTTGATCCCTCCTTCGGCGACCCCGAGGAGCGAGCCCAGGGCCTCGGCCCCCTCCTTGCTGTTGAAGGCCTGCATCAACAGGGGCGCGTAGTCCGCGATCTGAATGTCCATGCCGCCGAAGAACTTGCGGTTGGGGTCGATGAATCGACTCTGGACCCGGAACAGAAGCAGCGCCAGGTTCACGCCAGAGCGGGAGAGGTAGTGCGCCCGCAGGTCGTCGCGGGCATTCACCGCGGAGGCCAGATCAACGCTGCTGTTGTAGGCGAAGTCCGCCGCCGCGGTGGCCAGCACCACGAGGGCCACAAGGGCCGAAAGCAGCGCCACCCCCTTCTCTCGCTCAGGACGTTTCTTCTCCTGGTCCACTTGGGTCACCGTCAGTTCGACGACATCAACGCGTCCAGCAGGAAGATGCGCGTCGCCGTCTTGAAGGTTATCTCCTTGCCCTGCTCGTTGCGCACCGTGAGCTCGATGCGCACCTTGGACGGCAGTCGATCGGGCTGGCCGTCCGCGGACGTCGTGTTCCAGGTCTCCTTCCACTCGTTGGCCTGGTCGTCGAAGAACCCGAAGTGCAGGTCCTCGATGTCCTCGAGCATGATGTACGCTGGCCCGTCCTCGCCGGGCCGCTCCACGCCGAGGCGGCGAGTCTCGCGCCGCATCAGGTTCGTCACGCTGCGGTCGTCGGGGTCCGGCGCGCCGTAGTAGCGAATCAGGCTCTGGTCGCACTCCTTGGCGTTCTCCCGCAGCCTGACGTGGGCCAGGCCGGAGAACAGGAGATCGTCCACGCTGCTGTTGCGTTGCCCCGCGAACTGGGTCCGCGGCTTGAGCGCACCGGGCTGGTCGTTCTTCGACAGGTAGGCCATCGAGATCTCGCGGGCCATCCGGTTCATCGCCAGACGGATCTGGTGGTAGCGCTCCTCGATCTCCTCGGCACGCTGCTTGGAGCGCACGGTGAGGGAGAAGGCGCCCCAGATCATCGTCATCATCCCCGCGATGATCGCCACGCTGACGAGCACCTCCAGCATGGTGAAGCCCGCCTCCCGGCGCCCCGCGGCGTGACCGGCGCTCATCGCGTGCTCCCGGTCGTCCGCGGCGTCGTCGTCGGCGTCGTGGTGGTCGGCTTCTTACCGGTCGGGGTCTGGGTCCCCTGGCCCAGGAGGCTGGGATCGATCCCGCCCCCCGAGGCCGCGTCGATCTTGCGCGGGTCGGTGAAGTAGCCCACCACGGTCACTGCCTGGGTCCGCGACCCCTCCTTCCACTCCACCTTCAGCTGCACGCGCCGGATGCTCTGCTCGAGCGTGTTACGGATCATCTCGAACTGCTTGGAGAGCATCTGCGTCCCCATGGAGAGCATGCTATTCTGCGGCGAGGACTGCCCGCTCCCGCTCTCCTCCGAGCCCCCTCCCACCGCGTTCTCCAGGCTCTGGGCGTCCATGTTGGTCGGCAGCTCGATCTTGTCCACCTGCAGCTCGTAGGTCAGCTTCTCGAAGCCGTCGTCCTTGAAGTCGCCGGTCTCCTTCTCCTCGAAGTCGGAGAAGCCCTCCTCGAACAGCTTGTCCTCGATCTCGACCATCTTGTAGCGCGCGAGCATCGTCGCCACGGTGATCCACTTGGCCCGGTTGACGGCCCGCATGCTGTTCTGCTGGGACTGCGAGATGGTCACGAGCGACATCCCGAGGATCGCGAGGGTGATCATCACCTCGAGCAGCGTGAAGCCGTCGGTCAAGCGCCGGAGCCGTCGTCGTGCGCCCCTCATATGCCCCCCGTCCCGGCGCAGCCCTCCAGGCTCTTGGCGCTGCGCTTCTCGTCGTCGACGCCAAAGTCGGTGGGGATGCGATACATGCAGGGGTAGACCCTGGCCTGTCCGGTGAGCGGGTGGAGGACAACCGAGTAGTACTCCTCGTCGTCGTTGACGAGGTGGACGATCGCCGGCTCGCTGTGGCCCTGGGGGAAGAAGTAGACGTGGGCGGTCCCCTCGGTCACGGGCTCGACCAGCCGCGGGGTGACCACCGCGTCGATGCTGATGCCCTTGGCCAGCTTGATCTTCTTGGTCAGCATCCCCTTGAGCGGGGTGAACTTGGCGGGTGCACGCTGGACCGGCTCGAGGTCGGCCTGCACCTCCGAAACCATCTGCTTGACGTCGATGCCCCCCTGGAGCATCCCCTCTCCCTCGTCGGCGCCCTCGCCGGACCCCGTCCCGCTGCCCCCAAACAGGGGAAACGGCATCGCCGGACCCGCGCCGGTCGTCTCCCCCGCGGGCCTGCGTTCGCGCTCGGCCTTCGCGCCGTCCGCGCCGATGGTCACCCGCTCCGTCGTGCCCTCGAGCCAGATCTCGCCCTTCTCGATGTCGAGGGCCAGCCGGATCGTCATCCCGGTCATCGTCGCCCGGTCGAAGGCGAAACGCATGGACGAGGCGGTCCTGCTCGCGGCCGAGCGCAGCCGGCTGCGGATGATGTTCTGGAACGACAGCGCCGCCGCCGCCAGCAACATGCCGGCGATGGCCACCACCACCATCAACTCGATGATGGTGAAGCCCCGGTCCTGGCGGCGCGAGCGCGGCACGCTACTCGCCCTTGCCCGAGGAGTCGTCCCAGGACTTGATGTCGTCCTCGGTCCCCTCCTGCTTGTCGGGGCCCTTGGAGGCGATGTCGGCACCCTCCGAGTCGTGCTCGCCGGGGCACTTGAAGATCAGCTCCTGGCCCCAGGGATCCCTGGGCTCCTTGGTGAGGAACTTCTTGGTGTAGAGCACGTTGAGGTCCGACGGGCAGTCCTCGTTGGTCTCCAGCCGGAAGTGCCCGAGGGCCTGCTGCACGTTGGAGATGACCAGCTTGGCGTCGGTGATCTTCGCCTTCTGGTAGCGCTGGTAAGCTACGACGCCCACCGTCCCCATCAGCAGGCCGATGATCGCCACCACGACCATGATCTCGATCAGGGTCATACCGGCCTCGGCGCGAGCCGCGGCCTCCCCGCTCGCGCGCATCCGACGCCTCAGCGCTTGAACCACCTGGATCACAAGTCTCATGAGCTCCTCCGTCGCTGTCAGCCGACCATCTCGTTCATCTCGAGGATCGGCATCAGGATTGAAAAAACGATGAACCCCACCACACTCCCCATGGCCAGGATCAACAGCGGCTCCATCAGGGTGGTGAGCCGGTTGATCTTCAGCTCGACCTCCGACTCGTAGGCCACGGCCACGTTCTCCAGCATCCCCTCCAGCTCCCCGGCCCGCTCCCCCACCGCGATCATCCGCGTCACCACCGGCGGGAACTGGCCACTCTTGGCGAGCTGGCTCGCGATGCTCTCGCCCTCGCGGATCGCCACCCGCGCGTCCTCCACCGCCTTGACCAGCACGTCGTTCTCCAGCAGGTGCTTGACGATCTCCATCGCCTTGAGCACAGGGACGCCGCTGGCGAGCAGCGTGCCCAGCGTGCGCGCGAAGCGGCCGATGGCCACCATGCGCAGGATCGGCCCGATGACCCAGACGCGCAGCACGAAGCGGTCCCAGCGCGGCTTGCCCTTGGTCGAGCGCTTCCAGCGCCGGAAGCCGTAGTACGACAGGCCGCCGAGCATGAGCAGGAGCCACCAGTAGTTGCCGGTGATCCTGCTGACGAAGATCAGGAGCTGCGTGTTCCAGGGCAGCGCCTTGCCCAGGTCGTCGAAGATCTCGGTGATCTTGGGCACGACCACGACCATCAACATGCCGGTGATCAGCGTGCCGACGATGGCCATCACGATGGGGTAGACCATCGCCCCCTGCACCTTGCTGCGCAGCTTGGCCTGGCTGTCGAGGAACTCGGTCAACCGCACGAGCACTGTGTCCAGGTTGCCCGCGGTCTCGCCGGCCCGGACCATGTTCACGTAGAGGTCGCTGAACGCCTTGGGGTGCTCGGCCAGGGCGTCGGCCAGGGACGTCCCCTCGTTGACCTTGGTCCGCACCTCGGCCAGCGTGCGCCGCAGCTTGGGCGAGGTCGCCTGGTCCACCAGCGCCCCCAGCGCCTCGGCCAGCGGGATCCCGGCCCGGGTCAGGGTGGCGAGCTGCCGGGTGAGGATGGCGACGTCCTGGGGCCTGATCCGGTCGAACATCCCCTTGATGTCCACCTCCCGGCGCAGCCCCTTGCCGCTGACGACCCGCTCGGCCTCCTCCGACAGATCGGTGACGAAGACCCCCTCCTTGCGCAGGTTGCGCCGCAGCACACGCGGGCTCTCGGCGTCCCGCATGCCAGAGACGGTCTTCCCGCGGCCGTCGAGGCCCTTGTAGGCGTAGACCGGCATGGGCTAGCCCGCGTCCTCCTGCGTCACTCGCATCACCTCCTCGATGGTCGTCCAGCCGCTCATCACCTTGGTCCCACCGTCCTGGCGCAGGGTTCGCATCCCCTTGGCCACGGCGAGCCTCTTGATCGTGTTCGCGTCGGTGTCCTTGAGCACCAGGGCGCGGATCTCGTCGTCCATGGGAAGCAGCTCGTAGATCCCCGTCCGGCCGCTGTAGCCGGTCCCCATGCAGGCCGAGCAGCCGCTCGAGCGGTAGACCATCCCCGGCGGCGGAGGCGGCCGCTGCGGGTCGTGGAAGCCGTGCTCCTTCTCCGCCTCCTCGCGGAAGCTCTGCGGCGTGAACCCGAGCCGCGCGAGCTCCTCCTCCTTGGGCGCGGTGACCTGCTTGCACTCCGGGCAGACCTTTCGCACCAGCCGCTGGGCCAGCAGGGCGATGAGCGAGGAGGCGACGAGGAACGGCTCCACCTGCATCTCCACCAGTCGGGTGATGCCGCCCGCGGCGTCGTTGGTGTGGACGGTGGAGAAGACCAGGTGGCCGGTGAGCGAGGCCTGGATCGCGATCTCGGCCGTCTCCAGGTCGCGGATCTCGCCGACCAGGATCACGTCCGGGTCGTGGCGCAAGAACGACCGCAGCCCGCTCGCGAAGGTCAGCTCGATCTTCGGGTTGACCTGGGTCTGGCTGATCCCCTCGATCTGGTACTCCACCGGGTCTTCCACGGTGAGGATGTTCTTGTCTGGCCTGTTGATGCGCGAGATCGCCGAGTAGAGCGTGGTGGTCTTGCCGCTGCCCGTCGGGCCGGTGACGAGCAGAATGCCGTGGGGCCGCTGGATGATCTCCTCCATCTCGCCCAGGTGGTCGGGTCCCATGCCGATCTCGGACATGTCCACCAGCACGGCCGTCTTGTCCAGCAGACGGATGGTGATCCGCTCGCCCTTGGCGGTGGGGGCGGTGGCCACGCGCATGTCGATGTCCTTGCCGGCGATCCGGCGGCGGATCCGGCCATCCTGCGGCAGCCGCTTCTCGGCGATGTTCAGCCCGGCCATGATCTTGACGCGGGCGGCGATGCTCGCCGCGTAGTTCCGGTTGGCGCGGCGCGCCTCGTAGAGCACCCCGTCGATGCGGTAGCGCACCACCACCTCGCGGTCGCCCGGCTCGACGTGGATATCCGAGGCCCGCTCCTTCACCGCCTGGAAGATCAACGAGTTGACCCAGCGGATGATCGGGGCCTCGTCGGTGACGTCGATGATGTCGACCAGCTCCTCGGCCTCGCCCTCGAACCCCTCGCCCTCCTCCAGGTCCACGGTGCTCGTCCGCTTGGCGTAGACCTTGTTGATCAGGTCGAGCACCTTCTCGCTCGTGGAGAGCACCGGCAGGATCTCGGCGCCGAGCAGCGTCCGCAGGTCGTCGGCGGCGAACACGGCGCGCGGGTCAGCCATCACCACCTTGATCGCGCCGTTGGTGCGGTGGAAGGGCAGCATCAGGTGCGCCTTGACGTAGTTGATCGGCAGGTCGGCGACGAGCTCCCCGTCGACCTCCTCCGGATCCAGCGTGCTCAGGTACTCCACGCCGAGGTGCATGGCCACCGCCCGGAGCAGCTCCTCCTCCGGGAGCGCCCGGTTCTTGAGCAGGATGTCCGCGAGCATCCCCCCCTCGAGTCGCTGACTCTCCAGGGCGCTGTCCAGGTGATCCCGCGTGAGCGAGGTGTCCCTGAGCAGGATCGTGGCGAGCTGTGAGTCATCCATGGTGCCGCGCTCCTCTCATCGTTCCGGGGAGGGGGTCGGGGAGCTCTCGAGGCGGATCGACCGCCGCGGCCGGATCGGAGGCCGCGTCGTCCCCTCCGCCGGCGGCCGCACGATGCCCTCCTGCGGCGGCGGCGACACCGGGCTCACCGTCGAGGAAGCACCGCCGCTCGACGACGGTGCCATGCCCTTGGGCATGTCGACCCCCTCGGGCGGCTCCTCGGTCTCCCGCTGCGCCTCCTCCAGCAGCTTCGCCTCGGCCTCCGCCTGGGCGCCGATCGCGTTGATCTCCGAGAGCAGCCCGCGCTTGTGGCGGTAGTCGATGTCTCCCGTCACGTCCTGGTGCTCGAAGGTCGTGTAGCGCTCGATGAACTCGCGGCGCTCCTCCAGCTTCCGCTTGAATATCCGGCGGAGGTCACTCTGGTCGCGGATCACGTAGGGCGTGAGCACGATGAGCAGGTTCGTCTTCTGCACCGTCTTGTTGGAGAACTTGAAGAAGTAGCCGAGGATCGGAATGTCGCCCAGCAACGGCACCTTGCTCACCCCGTCCTGGATCCGGTCGGCCATCAGACCGCCGATGACCACTGTCTGCTGATCCTGCACCACCACCACGGTCTTCGCCGTCCGCTTCGACGTCGACGGACCGAGGCCGTTGAAGTTCTGCGAGGCGATGTCGGAGACCTCCTGCTCGAGCTCGAGACGGACCATGTCGCTCTCGTTGACGTGGGGCGTCAGCTTGAGCTTGAGCGCGACGTCCTGGCGCTGGACCGAGACAGCGGGCAGGAACGAGGAGATGCTGGACTGCCCGCTCGCCCCGGCGGCGCCGGCGAGGTTGCCGAAGCCGCCGCCCATGAACGCGCCCTGGAACGGAATGTTCTGCCCGACGGTTATCTCGGCCTCCTCGTTGTCCGTGGTCAGGATGTGGGGCGAGGAGAGCACGTTGACGTTGTTGTTGTTCTGCAGCGCCTGGAACATGACGCCGAAGCCGGGGATATCCGCGGGGAGCCCGAGGAGCTGCGCCGAGCCCTCGATGGTCGCCCCCCGGGCGCCGACGGCGAGCCCCATCAGGGACAGCGGGTTGAACACCAGGCTGTTCCACTCGCTGTGCTCCACGCCGCCGAAGATGATCGACTCGGTGTCGCCCGAGCCGGCGATGCCGCCGCCGTGGTAGGCGAAACCGAGCTTGCGGCTCTTGTCCAGGCTGATCTCCATGATCGAGGCCTCGACGAAGACCTGCCTTCGCGGGATGTCGAGCTTCTTGATCACCTTCCGCAGACTGAAGAAGTCCTTGGTCGTCGCGATGATCACCAGGGAGTTCGTCGCCTTGTCCGGGCTGATCTTGACGTCGCCCTCGAAGAGCGTCGTGGAGCTCGGCCCCTGAGCCCCGCGTGGACGGGCGGGGGTCCGTCCCCCCCGGCCGCGCGTCCGCACCTGCCCGCCGGTGAGCCCCGAGAGCGTGTTGGACAGGTCCTCGGCGTCGGCGTTCTCCAGGTAGTAGACGTGGATCTTCTGGTCCGCGCCTTCGCTCTCCACGTCCAGCTTCTTGATCAGCGAGGCGATCTTCGCGAACGCGCTGGGGCTGGCCACGATGATCAGCGAGTTGGAGGCGGCGTCGGGCACGATCTTCGACGCGCTGAGCGCGTCTCCACCGCCGCCCTTGCCCTTCACCTGGGGGATCGAGCCGGCGCGCTGGGCGAAGATCTGCGACAGGATCTTGTTCACCTCCTCGGCGTCGGCGTGTTTCAGGCGCACGACCCAGATCTTCTCCCCCTGGACCTCGACATCCAGCTCCTTGATGATCGAGACCATCCGCCGGACGTTGAGCCCGGAGTCGGTGATAATCAAAATGTTCGTCGGCTTGTAGGCCGTCACATCACCGGAGCGGGACTTCATCTTGTTCAACACCAGCAGCAGCTCGTTCACGTCGACGTTGTTCACGCGTACGAGCTGGGTCACCACCTCGTCGCTGGCCGGCACCCGCCCCTTCCCCTCGCCGAAGGTCGGGATCGGCGACTGGATCGCCCAGTTGCCCTGGACCACCTTGAGGTAGTTGCCCGCCGGGACGACGGTCAAACCCATCACCTCCAGGGCGCTGAGGAAGGCCCGATAGGCCTCGCCCGCGGTCACCGGCGCCGGCGAGACCAGCGTCACCTTCTGCGCCCGCAGGGTCTCGGCGACGATGAACCGCTTGCAGGTCATGCTGCTGATCCAGGCCACCAGGTCCTTGAGGTCGGAGCCTTGCTTGAGCGTGACCTTGATCCTCCGGCCGCGCGGGATCTTCACGCACTCGTTGAACTCCTTCTCGCCCGGGAGCGTTGCCTCGGCCACCGGGGCGGCCGGAGCGGTCTGCACGGGCGGCGCGGCCGGTGCTGGGGCGGGGACCGACCCGCGGGCCGGCACGGGGACCGGCGCGGGACGACCCGACCGGCGCCTGACCTGCGGGCGCACGGGCGCCGCGCGGGCCCGCTTGGCACGAGCGGCGCGCTCTTCCGCAGCCCGGCGGGCCTCGCGCTCCTTCTTCGGCTCGTCTCCCCCGCGCTGGGCCTGGGCCGGAAAGACCGACAGCGCCAGCAGGGCGCAGGTGAGGATGACGGTGGTGGAGCGAACAGTGCTGAACAGTCTCATCGTTTCCCCGTCACTGGTGTCATTGGATCGTGAAGTCATAGGTCAAGGTCTTGCCGCGCCGGTCGAAGCTGACCTGGACGTGGCTCGTGCTCTGCAGCCGGGAGTAGAGCGAAAGGGCCACCTCGGGGGTCAGGGGGCGCCCGTTCACGGCGCGGATCGCGTCGCCGCTCTTGAGACCGAGCAGAGCGAAGATGCTGCTCGGGTGGATGCGGTAGAGGGTGAAGCCGGCCGGGCGGCCCTTGTCGTCCACCCGGGGCACGATGCGCGCCCAGCGGGCCTGATCGGGCGAGTGGGCCAGCTTCTTGATCAGCTCGCGGTCGACGACGAAACGTCCCTCACCGACCTGCCGCACGCCCGCGGCGAGGCCGGCGAGAGGCGAACGGGCAGCGCCGGGCTTCGCGGCGGCGCTCGTCTCGACAGACTGGAGCTCGATCTGGCCCGTGGCCGTGCCCTGCTCCACGGTGACCCGACGCTCCTCGACCCCGGCCACCACCGCCCCCCCGGGGAGCCGCGAGCCCACGCCATAGAGCCCGATGGCGTCGGTGCGCGTGTCCCGGATCGCCCCGAAGGACCAGGCCGGATCATCCTCGCTGACCAGCGTGGCGAGGAGCTGCAGGTGGCCGAGCTCGAGCGAGGGAGCGGAGGCTTCGAGCGGGACCCCCTCCAGTGGCTCCGCCCCCTTGCAGGTCGAGCAGAACAGGTTGCGGGCGACGATCGTCCTGTCGCTGCGCGGCTCAACGGTGCCAGCCGCTTTCCCGGTCCGGATATCGGATTGGCGGGGGAAGGTGCCAGCCGAATTCTCGTCCACCCGGATCCCGATGAAGGTGCCAGCCGCCTGGGCCGCGAAGAAGGCGCAAAGGGCGATGACCAGAGCCGGCCCGATCCAGCGTCCCGAGAATCTGAGCACCGTGTGCGGCAAACCTACTCCTCCCGGAGCACTGGTGAGCAAGGGCAGTGCCAACCTCGGACGGCTCTAACATCCTGGAATCAAGGGGGCGAATTGCCGAAGATCCAGCCCTGGCGCCAAAATGGCAAAAGCGCCTCCGGGGACAGACCCCGCTTGTCATTTTGGCAAGCGGCCGTGGTAGGGGGTCGGCGTACGGACCCGGGCTCTGCGCCCGTCACCCCACTGAATCGGCACTCCTATCGCGCGCAGCACGGCCCGCTCGACCTGAGCCATGGGCCCGTGCGAGATCGGGCTCCCCAGCGGGCGATCGACGATCACCTCGACTCCGAGGGTCGTGATCTGCTCGCACTTGGCCACCGATGGTTGACCGAGGCCGCATTCCTTACGGCCCAGCCGCACGTGCCACGGCCCCTCTCGCAGCACGCTGGAGATAGGGATGACGATCACGTCGGAGGCCAGGCGGTTCCTCTCGTCCGGCGAAAGCACCAGCACGGGGCGTCGCTTGTCGCCGGGCAACCGGGCCCAGTACATTCC
>Ga0316576_10000189_pt1 | contig 25790 bp, 18 predicted proteins | sample S0NA_FD_203075 | JGI IMG/M metagenome (GOLD analysis project Ga0316576, IMG submission 203075) | Rhizosphere microbial communities from salt marsh grasses in Alabama, United States - S0-2_050615r3r5 | ecosystem: Host-associated > Plants > Roots > Rhizosphere | place: USA: Alabama | collected...
GACCATGGCCGTCGGGGCGCGGGGCCTGGCGCGGGAGCAGGCAATCGTCACCCGGCTCGAGTCCATCGAGGAGATGGCCGGCGTGGACGTCCTCTGCTCCGACAAGACCGGCACCCTCACCCGCAACGAGCTCACGCTGGGCGACCCCGTCGTGTTCGGGGAGCGGAGCGCGGACGACGTGGTGCAGTCGGCCGCTCTGACGTGCCGGGCCGAGGCGCACGACCCGATCGACGACGCCGTCCTGGCTCGGGCGGGCGACCTCGACGGCTACCAGGAGCTGCGGTTCACCCCCTTCGACCCCACGAGCAAGCGGGCCACCGCCACGGTGCGTGCACCCGACGGGCAGGAGCTCACCGTCACGAAGGGCGCACCACAGGTCGTCGTCGACCTGTGCCACCTCGCCGAGGACGAGGCGGAGCGAGCCGACCGGGACGTCACCGACCTGGCGTCCCGCGGCTACCGGACGCTCGGCGTCGCCCGCCGAGGCGCGGACGACGATGGCGACACCTGGGAGCTCCTCGGCATCCTCCCGCTCTCGGACCCGCCCCGGGCGGACGCGGCGGAGACCATCGAGCACGCCGGCGAGCACGGGATCGCCGTCAAGGTCGTCACCGGCGACGACGTCGCCATCGCACGGGAGATCGCCGGCGAGCTCGGGCTGGGCACCACGATCCGATCGGCGGACGACCTCCCCACCGAGGTCGACGACGCCACCGCCATGGGGCGGGTCGGCGAGCAGGTCGAGGAGGCCGACGGCTTCGCTCGCGTCTTCCCGGAGCACAAGTACACGATCGTCAGCGCCCTGCAGCGGCGCGGCCACCTCGTGGCCATGACCGGGGACGGCGTGAACGACGCTCCCGCCCTGCGCCAGGCCGACGTCGGCATCGCCGTGAGCGGCGCCACCGACGCCGCACGTGCCGCCGCCGACCTCGTCCTCACCGCACCGGGGCTGTCCATCATCGTCGAGGCGGTCGAGAGCGCCCGCCAGATCTTCGAGCGGATGAACAGCTACGCCACCTACCGGATCACCGAGACCATCCGGATCATGCTCTTCGTCGTCCTGACGATGCTGCTGTTCGACTTCTACCCGATCACCGCGATCATGATCATCCTGCTCGCACTGCTCAACGACGTGCCGATCATGACCATCGCCGTGGACAACACCTGGCTCGACCCCGAGCCGGTGCGCTGGCGGATGCACCGGGTCCTCACCGTCTCGACCGTGCTCGGGGTCGTGGGCGTGATGGGCAGCTTCGGCATCCTGCTCGCGGCGAGGCTCTGGCTCGGCCTGGACGACGCCGAGGTCCAGACCCTGGTCTTCCTCAAGCTGGCCGTCGCCGGCCACCTCACCCTGTTCGTCACCCGCACGGACCGCTTCGTCCTCGCGCCACCGCATCCGGCGCCGGCGATGCTCTGGAGCGCCATCGCCACCAAGGTGCTCGCCACCGCGCTGGCGGTGGTCGGCTTCGGGCTCGTCACCCCGATCTCGTGGACGGCGGTGGCACTGGTCTGGGGCTACGCCATCGCGTGGATGTTCGTCGCCGATGCCGTCAAGCTGATCACCTACCACCACCTCGATCAGACCGCCCCCCACCACCGGCGCTTCCTCGAGCTCGTCCGTCGACCGCTGCACCCCTACAGCACCTCGCAGCGCAGGTGACCCGGCGCGCCGTCCGTCCGGTGCGCCCGTGGCGCGCCGAAGGTACCCTCGGGCCGCTCCGGGCCCCGGCGCACTGGTCCGGCCACGGGCCCGAACGGAGATCGGAGAACCCGTGACCGACCGACGACCGGCGCCGAGCGCCGAGGGGCGTTCCCGGTCGATGACCGACGCCGCACCGCTCCCCACGTTCCTCGTCATCGGTGCCCAGAAGAGCGCGACCCGTTGGCTGAAGGCGAACCTCTCGGAGCACCCGGACGTCTACGTGGTCGCCGACGAGATCAGCTACTTCGACTCGCCCCACCGGGTCCGGGAGGACGGACCCGCCTGGTACCGGGAGCAGTTCGCCGGATGCACCGGCCAGCCGGTGGTCGGCGAGGGCACGCCCGGCTACATGATCTGGCACCGCCGCCCGGCGGACGTGGCCGAGCGCGTCGAGCAACTCGTCCCCGACGTGCGCCTCGTGGCGCTCGTCCGCAACCCGGTGGACCGCGCCGTCTCCGCCTTCGTCCACCACCAGCGGCGGGGCAGGATCGACCGAGGCGCGGACCTCGTGGAGCTGGTCCGGCGTGCGGCCCCCGACCTCGCCGACGGGCGACACCCGCCGGAGCGGTGCGTCTACGGGTGGGGAGGGCCCCAGACCCTCGTGACCGGGGGGTGGTACGGCGCCAGCCTCGCGCCGTTCGTCGAGCGCTTCGGCGCCCAGCTGCAGGTCGTGGTCCACGACGACGTGGTGGCCGACCCCGGGCTCGTGTACCGGGCGGTGCTCGAGCACCTGGGGGCTGACCCCGACTTCGTCCCGACGGACCTGCCCGCCCAGCGGTTCAGCAACTCCGCCGGCCGGCGACGCTGGCGCGCATCGGGTCCACCTCCGCTCTCCCTCGACCAGCGTTGCGAGCTCTACGAGCTCTTCCGGCACGACGTCGCCGAGCTCGAGCGCCTCACCGGCCGGGACTTCGGCATGTGGGACCCCGCCGGAGGGCCGGAGCCACGCCACGACCGCAGCCCGGACCCGGGCGGCCGCCTGGGGGTGGAGGGACGGCCGGACGCGGGTCAGGCGCACCCGGGGGGCGCCTGACCTGGTGTTCCCTGGAGCGGACGACGAGATTCGAACTCGCGACCCTCACCTTGGCAAAGACGGGAGAGGTGAAGGCCTTCATCCCCAAAAGCCCTGTGGCACAAGGCTTTTCGGAGACGCACTCCCCGCGCTGGGCACAATGCTGGGCACAATCCCGCCGTTCCGGGTTGGCCGTACCACCGGGGGTCTCACCGTCCCACTCGCTGGCGGCCAGGCACACCGCAGTCTGGATGCCGATCGGATTCGCGAGCGACGCTCAGCCGTGCACTGGAGCCCTGTCGTGAGAGCGACCTCCTGATCCGACCTCAGATGGTCAGCGGCTCGGCGGATGTCGATCGGACTTCCCGGGTGGCCAAGCCGCACCCCGTCACGAGCGCGTCGCCAAGGCACGGGGAGAAGGCATGGCGAGAGAGTCGACGGCGTCGATCCGCGCCCCAGGGGCGCGAGACCCTGCGTGCGGCCGACGGAGAGCTCCTCCGCCACCTGATGGTAGGGAGCGGCGATCTCGACCATCCCGATGACGAACAGCTCGTCGTGTGCGCCCTGAGGCTGCTGTACACGGCGGACCAGGTCGAGCTTCGACCGGATCCGAGCGGCCGACCGACAATGCTCCCGGTGAGAGCGTCGCGACAAGCCGAAGCGATCCGCCCGAGGTCGTGACCAGCACGCGACAAGCGTGCAGGCACCTCCCGTCATGCCCCTCGCTCCCTGTCTCCGTGCCGTCGGACACGAGCGTCGTCCGGTGCAACCCTCGGGGTGTGCTGATCGCCTGGAGCAGGGGGCGCGCCCCAGGCGATCAGCGAGGGCCGGCGAGAGGAGGGGCGATCGCCGTCGAACCGCATGACAGGAGTCGTCGCAGGCGTGCGTCCGAGATCACCTGCCTCGCCTCCTCCCGGGCGTGTCGACCGCCCGGAGCCACCGGGCTCAACTCCCTCGGGAGACGCCGTCGAAGAAGTCGAGGATGAGCGAGCTCGCGTCGACCGTCTGGGTGGCACCACCGCGCTCCGATCCCGGCCAGACGTGCTCGCCACCCAGGATCTTGTAGACCTCGGCCGTCGCACCGTCGGGGCAGTCCCAGACGATGTGGACGACGTCATCGCCGATCGGCGTCTCGGTCGTGTCGGCGGTGCAGCCCTGGCGCTCGGCGAAGTCGGCGGCCCTCTCCTCCACCGCGGGAATCCCGAGATCGAAGCCCGACAGGGTCCCGCCGGTGTAGTCGACCTGGCTGTCAGCGTCGCCGTGGAAGGTGATGAAGGGCGGCACCGTGTCTGCGGGGCAGAACAGCCCCTGCGTCAGACCGGCCACCGGAGCAGCGGCGGCGAAGCGGGTTCCGTCCTGGCAGATCATCCAAGTCGCCATCCCCGCCCCCACCGACATCCCGGTGATGTACTCACGGTCAGTGTCGACGCACATCGTCTCCTCGAGGTGGTCGACGAGAGCATCGAGGAACCCGATGTCGTTGCTCTGGGAGAGGTCGACGTCGGCGTCGGGGTCCACCGGAGCGTCGCTGAAGGCGCCGACGACGTTCCACATCGGGCCCGTCCTGGTGCCGACGGTGGCGAGCGACGCCTCGGGCGTCACCACGATGTAACCCCGCTCGGTGCCCTTGCTCGCCATCTGGGTGGACTCGTCCTGGCTCTCCGAGGTGGATCCGAAGCCGGGGAGATCGAGGACCAGGGGCATGGCCCCGAGCTCTTCGGCGTCCGCTGGTACGGAGATCAGGTACTTCCGACTGGCCCCGCCGTACTCAAGCGTCTGTGGTCCGTCGAGGGCTGGCGCCACGCCTGCGGAGCTCGAGCAGCCGCTCGACGCACTGTCCGGCAACGCCGCTTCGGACGTCGTGGTGCTCGCGCCGTCCGAACCGCTCGAGCAGGAAGCCAGCAGGAGCAGGGACACGGCCGCGACCGCGACGACGGCGCGTCGGCCCGCTCCTCGCCCACCGGAGAGACCTCCCTCGCTTCCGAAGGATCTCGTCCTCGACCGTCGTCCGTGCACTGGTGGCCCCCGATGGCTCCCGAGACCGACGAGGCCAGCTGGAGCCATCCACGCCCGACCTCAATTTGTGACAGTATTCAAGAAGTGTCTGCAGCGCAAGGATCCCCCGTCGAAGGTCGGACGTCGCTCGAGGGGCTCTCCGCGCTCGGCGCGCCTGCGACTGTGGGCTCCACCGGCTCTGCCGGCGCACCATTGGTCAGCCCCACCGTCTCGGCGTCCTTCTAGGCTCCGATCATGCCGTCGACACCCGCTCTCGAGGGACGATCCAAGCGAGGGCGACCGGCGACCATCGATCGGGACATGATCGTCGCGGCGGCGCTGTCCATCGCGTCGGAGGAGGGAGCGTCGGCGGTGAGCATGTCCAGCGTCGCCCGCCGACTCGGCGTCGGCATGCCGGCGCTGTACCACTACATCCGCAACGTCAACGAGCTGCTCGGTGTGGTGGCCTCTGCGCTGCTCGCCGACATCCCCCTACCGGACAGCCGCCTGCGCTGGGATCGATGGCTCCTGGCCTTCGCCGAGGAGTTCCGATCCACGCTCAAGCGAGAGCCGCTCTTGACGAGGATCCCGTCCCTGTCGGTGCACCAACCCTTCCCCGCCCAGACGATCGAGCGGGGCTTGCGGACCCTCGTGCGCGGCGGGTTCGACGAGCTGACCGCTGTGGTGGTGTTCGGTGAGTTCGTGCGCAAGGTCGTCGACCTGGTCTATGCAGAGCACGCCCGTGACGAGGAGGTGAGCATCGGGCAGAGTCCGTTGCACGTCCTTCGAGCCAGGGCCGAGGGCGTCCCGGCCACCGAGATCTCCACCCTCACCAGCGTGCTCGAGGCGCTCAGCAGCGTGCCCGAGGACGTCGAGGGCGTCTCCGACCTGCTGTGGGAGTGGAACCTGCACGTCGAGCTGCTCGGCCTCCGGGCCCTGCTGGACGACTCGAGCCACCACATCCGACTCTGAGGGCGTCGATCGCGCCGGACCGGCCCGCCGAGCGGCTCACGTCGAGGCCGCCGCCGATCCGCTCCGGGCGATGGTCTGCTCGTTGGTGCCCAGGTAGCTCGAGATCACCGCCGGATCCCTCCGTACCGAGTCGGGGTCGCCCTCTGCGATGACCTTGCCCCGCTCGAGGCAGTACACCCGGTCGCTCATGCCCATCACGAGAGGCATGTCGTGCTCGATCACGATCATGGAGGCCACCAGGTGCTGGCGGATCTCCACCAGCAGGGGTCCCATCGCCTCGGCCTCGCGTTGAGCGACGCCCGCCGTGGGTTCGTCGAGGCAGAGCACCCGGGCGTCGAGGGCCAGCAGGGCGGCGAGCTCCACGATGCGGCGGGTCCCAGTGGACAGCTCGGAGACCGACTTGTCGGCGTAACGGCCGAGGCCGAGGAAGTCGATCAGCTCGGCGGCGTCGGTCCGCTTGGCGCGCTCCCGGGAGTGGGCGCGAGGCGAGAAGAGGGCCACGCTGAGCAGCCCGGAGCGCCCGCGGGCTTCCAGCGCGACCTGCACGGTCTCGCGGACGGTCAGCTCCGGGAACAACGTGGCGGTCTGGAACGTGCGGCCGAGGCCCTTGCGGGCCCGTGCCGCCACCGAGGCATGGCTCACGTCCGAACCGAGCAGCTCGACGGTCCCCGTGGCCGGGATGAAGCCGCCGATGGCGTTCATGAGCGTCGACTTGCCGGCCCCGTTGGTGCCGATCAATCCGACGATCTCGCCGTTGCGCACCTCCATGGAGACCTCGTCGTTCGCCCGCACGCCTCCGAAGGCGACGCTCACGTCGGAGGTGACCAGGACGAGGTCGACCTCCACCGGGGGCCGAACGTCGTTCCCGATGGCCGCCGGCGGCGTGGCGGCGGTCTTCTCGACGGGTGGCAGCTTGGCTTCCAGCCAACGGTAGAGACCGGCGCGTGCGTTGTACACCACCTGCATCAGTCCGCCGGGGAAGTAGAGGAGCAGCACAAGCAGGCCGAGGCTCGAGGAGAGGAGCGGCACCAGTTCGTTGTCCGGGAAAAGCGCCGGGAGACCCACGATCCAGATCGCTCCGATGACAGCACCGGCGCTCGACCCCATCCCGCCGATGACGATGATGGCCACGAGCAGCAGCGACCCCTCGATCGCGAACGGTGACTGGCTCAACGGGATCTGCTGGTTGGTGCCCGCCAGCAAGGCGCCGCCGAGGCCAGCGATGAACCCCGAGAGAGCGAACGCCCTCAACTTCACCGCAGCCGGACGCACGGTGTAGCTGGCGGCGCTAGCCGGGTTGTCCCGCACGGCGATGGTGCTCCGGCCGACACCGGAGCGCCGCAGACGACCCAGCAGCCCCATGACCACGACGAGGACGGCGAGCACCACGTAGTAGTAGGTGCGTTGGTCTCGAAGGCTCAGCCCCAGGAGCTCCCCCCTCGGGAACGACACACCGGTCGTGCTCCCCCCGCTGAAGAGGTCGAGCCGGTAGATCCACGTCGCCGCTGCGATGGCGAAGGCGAACGTGGTGACCGCGAGCAGCAGACCGCGGGCGCGCAGTGCCCCGGCACCGATCACCACGGAGAGCACGGTGGTCACGGCAGCACCGAGCAGGATCGACACGGCGAAGGGCACGCCGTAGAGCTCGACGTCGATCAGCTGGTGACCACCGATCGCCCAGTCGACGACGAGCCCACGGGTGAACGCCGCGGCGCTGAAGGCACCGACCCCGGCGAACGCCATCTGACCCAGTGAGAGCTGTCCGGCCCATCCGGTGAGCACCGTCAGCGAGAGTGCGCACAGCGAGTAGCAGACGATGGTGGCGTAGAGCGCCTGGCGAGAGGGCTGGGTGACGACGATCGGGAGAGCGACCGCACCGGCCAGGACGGCGAGGAGCACGACCCGGTCGATGTGTCGAACCCAGAACGACGTCCGCAGCCGCTGGGGGACCTTCTCGACGCGAGGCGTGAACGAGAACGGGGACTCCTCCTCGGTCCCGGCGTGTCGGGACTGGAGCCACACCGCGGCCAGAACGACGACCAGGAGCAGCACGTCCACGAGCCCGGGTTGGTCGAGGAAGTTGAAGCGGAGCAGCGACTGCCCCAACCCGATGGCCAACGCCGCGACGAGCGCCGTGCGGAAGGACGTCAGACGCGCGATGACCGCGGCGACGAGCGCCCTCAGGAGCGTGTTGGGACCCAGCGACTGGAGGCTGGTGGCCGAACCCTCGAGGCCTCCGACCAGCACCATCGACAAGGTGGCCACCAATCCGGTGATCGCCCAGACGAAGGTCGAGACGTTCTTGGGGCTGATACCCGAGAGACGGGCGAGGTCAGGGTTCCCGGCCGCCGCCTTGACCGTGCGCCCGAGCAACGTGCGGTTGAGGAACCATCCGAGCACCATCGCGATGGCGGGAGCGGCCACGAGGATGAGGAGCTGCGATCCTTTCAGCTGCACGTCGGCCACCTTCCACGCCGACCCGACCGCCTGGGGGAACGGCTTGCCCTCGCCGATCAGATCGGGGAAGGCGTTCAGGATCGCCAGCGACAGCTGCGCCACGCCGATGGTGGCCACCAGGACGATGACGCGCGGGGCCCTGAACAGCCGACGGATCACCACGAGCTCGATCACCGCGCCGTAGACGGTGCCGACGACGAGCGCGATCAGCAGCGAGAGCCAGAACGGGAACCCGTAGTTGACGTCGCAGATGACGAGGAGGCCGGCGCCGACGAGGCCCATGTTGCCGACTGCGAAGTTGATGACCTTGGTCGACCGGTAGACGAGCACGATCGACATGGCCAGGAGGCCGTACACGAACCCCTGGATGACCCCGTCAAGGACGATCTGCTGGGAGATCCACGCCGCGAGCGTCATCCCCCCTCCCGGCCGAGGAAGACGGCCCGGGCCAGGTCGCCACGGCCGGCGAGCTCGGCGGTCGGGCCCTCGAACCGGACGTGACCCTTCTCCAGGAACACGGCGCGATCGGAGACGGCCATGGCAACGTTGAGGGACTGCTCGACGACGATGATCGTGATACCGGACCGCCGGAGCTGCTCGATGGCCTCGACCAGGCGCTCGACCATGATCGGCGCGAGCCCGAGGGAGAGCTCGTCGATGATGAGGATCTCCGGTTCGCAGGCGAGGGTGCGGGCCAGGGCGAGCAGCTGCTGCTGACCGCCCGAGAGCGAGGAGGCGAGCTCCTCGGTGCGGTCGGCCAGCTCCGGGAACATCTCCAGCGCGGCCGCGATGCGCCGCTCCATGTCCGAACGGTCGTCTCGGAAGTTCCAGGTCGCCATCTCGAGGTTCTCCCGGATGGTCATGTCGCCGAAGACGCCCTTTCCGCCCGGCAGGAGCTGGATGCCGAGGTGGGTGCGCTGCTCCGGCGACACGTAGGTGATGTTGCGGCCGTTCTGGCGCACGACGCCACGCGACGGTGTGCCGAGTCCGGCGATGACCCGGAGGATCGTCGACTTGCCTGCGCCGTTGGTCCCCAACAGGGCGAGCACCTCTCCCTTGCGGACCTCGAAGCTCACGTCGAAGAGGATCTGCACCTGGCCGTAGGAGAAGTCGATGTGGTGGACCTGGATGGCAGGGATGGTGTCGGGGTCGGCCTGGTGGCGCTCGTGCTCGTCGAGCTCCTCGCGGATCTCGGCGACGATCATGGTCAGGTCGTCCTTGATGAACGTCGAGCCCCTGACGATGAGCAGCCCGCCGATGATCGTCGACGGCACCCCGAGCACGATGACCGCGACCCTCGGTCCGTATGCGTTCACCAGGAGCCCGGCGAGGACGGCGCCCCCGGTGGCCCCCACGAAGAAGATGTAGAGGGCGCCGAGCGCCGAGCCCAGACCTCTCAGCCGGTAGGGGACGACGGACGTGAGGATCGGGCCGACCATGGCGAACGACGCCGACAGCAGCACCGCCGAGGGGATGGCGAGTAGGGCGAAGCCGAACGGGTTCGGCATGAAGTACTGAAACGGGGTGAGCAGCGCCGACGGCAGGACGATGATCCCAAGCAGGCGCAGGGCTCGAGCCGGGTCCCTGCGGTAGAGGCCGTCGTAGTACTTGCCGACGAACGGGATCGTGACCAGCACGAAGAGACCGCTGATCGTGGCGACGACACCACGACCGAACGAGCCGAGGTCGTACTCCTCCTCGAGGAAGAGGTTGGCGAGCACCGGCACGGTGAAGAGCCCGAAGCCCATGGCCGCGAACGCGATGACGGTCGTGCGGATGGTGTTGATCTGCATGAGCCGGGAGAAGGCCGCCTCCACCGAGACGGGAGCCGGCCGCTCGTCCTCGATGACCTCGCCGATCACCTCCTTCTTCTCGAACTGCCCGCGCGGCGGCTCGGGGATCCGGAACGCGAAGAAGGCGGCGACCGTCGACGGGATGGCGAGCACGATGAACGCCCAACGCCATCCGGCACCACCGCCGGCGATGGCAGCGATGCCACCGACCAGCAGCGGGCTGAGGGTTCCGGTGATGCGGCCGGCGATGGCCACTCCGGCGAAGATGCGGCCGCGCGTGCCGATCGGGTACGCGTCGGCCAACAGAGAGCCCTGCACCGGCAGCTGGTTGGACTTGGCGATCCCCACGCCCATGCGGGCAAAGAAGAGGTGCAGTCCGTTCACCGCCAGGCCGGACAGCACGACCATGCCCGAGAAGGCGAGGCTGGCCCACCCGATCACCCGGCCACGGCGGTACCGATCGGCCAGCCAGCCCATCGGGAGGGCACCGAGGACCAGGAACCCGCCGGCGGCCGCGCTGATGAAGACGATGACCCCGTCGCTGATGCCGAGCGTCGAGGCGATGTCGGGAGCGAGGGTCGCGAGGGCGGCAGACTCCAGTTCGTCGAGGGCGACCAGCAGAGCGACGACGACGAAGGTGAAGCTCCCGCCGAGAACGAGGCCCTGCCGGAGGGTCAGCTCGTCCTCGCCGACCCCGGGGAGCACGTCGTCGGGCAGCACGACGCGCTCGTCGGCCTCGGCCTGGCGTTCGGCCTCGAGGTCCAGGATCTGTCCCGCCAGGTTGGCGGGGCTCCGCCCTCCAGGTGTTGGCTCGGTCGGCTCGACTGTCACGAGACCGGGGTCGGGTCCACCACCAGTGCGTCCGTGGCGGAGTCCCACCGGGCCAGGAACAGCGGCGGATCACCATCCGGGTGATCCGGCGTGTAGTCACTGGGCCCGCCCCTGCCGGGCAGCGTGATCACCCCGAGGTTCTCGCCGGCCTGCCCGAAGGTGTCGTTGTTGAGCGTCGATCCGGCCTTCTCCGCGATGGCAGCGAACAGCTGGAGGGCGGTACACGCCGATTCCACCGAGATCTGTGGCTCGGGAGACTTCCCGGTGGGGTCGTAAGGGGTCTCGATCACCCGGTCGGGCTCGATCTCCTGCACTGCGTCGTGGCACTCCTGGACCGCAGGCTCCGCGGCGACCTCCTGGGGCGATGGAGGTCCCCCGGCGATGAGGCCCTGCATCACCGCGTAGTCGCTCGTCGCCACCAGGAACCCACGCACGACGCCCGTGGACGTGGCGATGAGCTGCGGGCGGTAGTCGGTCTGCTGCAGGGCCTGGGCGAAGAGGACGAACACGTCGCCGATCACGACGACCTGGTCCGCGCCGTCGCTGCGGAACCGCTCGGCGAAGGTCTGCAGCTCTGCTTTGGTCGCCGCGGCGTCGCCGCTCGGCGGGCTGCCGATGGCGACGTTCACCACGTCGACGCCGGCGTCCTTCAGCTGGGTCTCCGTCTGCCCGGCCACCGGCTCGTCGGCCGCGGCGGCGACGATCGCCACCTTCTTGCCCTCGAACCCGCCCTCGCCGAGGACCCCTTCGACGGTCTGACGAGCGGCCGACGCCGACGACGGATCCCACGCGAACCAGGGGGCCCGAGCTTCCTCCAGCGCCTCGTTCGTCTGGGTCCCTCCGACCATCGGGGTGGCGTGGTCGACGAGGATGCACTGCGAACCCGCAGGCGTCGTGTGGGCGGCCAGGACCGCGAACACCTGCTCGTCCTCCGTCAGCTGCAGGCAGGCGGTCGACGCCGTGGCCTGCTCGATCGGGTCGAACGTGGCAAAGACCAGCTCGACCTGACGGCCGTTGATGCCCCCAGCGTCGTTGATCACCTTCGCGTAGCTCTGGTAGGCCGTCTCGTAGTCGCCCTGGTCGAGCGACGGGATGATGTCCTTCAGCTTCGAGAAGTCGAGGTAGACGACTCCCACCTTGATGGTGTCGGAGGTGACGCCCCGGCCGTCCCCCGCGGCCACCGGCGCCGAGCCTCCCTCCCCTGAGCTCGACTTGCACGCACCGAGGACGAGCCCCACTGCGAGGAGCATCGCCAGAATCCGCTTCACGTCATCGTCCCCCTGAGGTCCCCGGTCGAGCCGTCTGGAGCAATGGCACCCTGACAGCGCTCGCCCTGCCCGGACCGCTGCTCCCGGACTTTTCGAGTGCTATCAAGATAGTCGACGCACGATGGTCGGTCCACTGATCCCACCGGATCTGATCCCGGTTCGACGAGTCGTGACTCGGAGGTCCCGCGCCACCATCGGATCGTCGGTCATCGACGCCTCAGGCGACGACGTGGCCGCTTCGTCGCTCCACGCCGGAGAAGGCGGCCTCGAAGTCCCGCCCCGGCACCAGCACCGCCAGAAGCCCCACCGCCACGCCGCCACGCCGCCACGCCGCCACCGCCACGGCGAGCTCCAGGACGAGCCAAACCGAGCAGACACCCTGGACCATCTGACCGACGATGGACGTCAACTGGCAGCGCGAAGCGCCGGTACTCCCTCACCTCCAGCGCGACAAGGGTCCGACGGAGGATGCCTCGAGTCGAATCGGGGGTCACTCGCGCACGACGTGCGACAGGGTTGCGCGGTGGTCGACGGCCGATGCGGCGACCACGATGTCGAAGGGCCCCGACGGCACGTGCCAACGTCGGGCGGCGACGTCGTAGGTGGAGAACGACCGCTCGTCGAGGACGACGGAGGCAACGGCGCTCTCGCCCGGGGCGAGGCGCACCTTCGCGAAGCCAGCGAGGCGCGTGGCCCGAGCGCTCGTGCTGTCCCGGCGGCCGAGGTACACCTGGACCACCTCGGCGCCGGATCGGTCCCCGGTGTTGCGGACCGGGACCTGCACCTTCACGTCGGCCCGGTCGCCACTCAACAGGGGCGGGCCCCATTCGAAGGTGGTGTAGGACCCGCCGTGACCGAAGGCGAGGAGCGGCTCGATCCCGTGGGTCTCGTACCAGCGATGCCCGACGAGCGTGCCTTCGCCGTACGGCTCGACTCCCCCGGCGCCCGGGTACCACTGGTAGGAGGGCGTGTCGCCGAGCTCGTGGGGCCAGGTGGTCGGCATTCGGCCCGACGGCTCGGCGTCCCCGACGAGCACGTCGGTGATCGCGGCGCCGCCTTCTTGTCCGGGGTACCACGCGACGAGGACCGCCGAGACCTCGTCGAGCCACGGCAGGCTGGCCGGTGAGCCGACGTTGAGCACCACGACCGTGCGTGGGTTCGCTCGTGCGACGCGTCGGACCAACTCGTCCTGGTCCATCGGGAGGGCGAGAGACTCGCGATCCCGGTCCTCGGCCTCCCACTCCGAGTTGGTGCCGACCACCACGACGGCGATGTCGGCGGCCGCGGCCGTCGTGACCGCCTCGTCGGCCAGCTGCTGCGCGTCCTGGGTTCCCTCGAAGGCAACGCCGACGTCCACGTAGAAGAACGGCGTCGAGTCCGACGGGTGAGACCAGGCCGCGAGCGTGGCGCTGTAGAGCCGTCCGGCCTCGAGCTCCACCGACGCCACGCCACCCCGCAGGCCGAGCCCTGCGACGAAGCCGTCGACCTCGTTGTCGGTCACCAGCTCATCGTCGACGAGGAGGCGGGCGGGGCCGAAACCAGCACCCATGACCCGCGCCGGTCCGCCCCGGTCGGGCCTGAAGGTGAACGACAGCCGCAGCGAGCCGCGACCCTTGAATGGGATCGACTCGGCGAACCACGCGTTCGACACGGCGAGCCTCTCCTCGACGAGAACCGGCTCGCCATCGAGGTCGAGCCCATCGATCCACTCGATTCTGACGGGCCCCTCGAGCCAATGGAACGGGATCGTGGGGCACGATCGGTGGAGGTCCACGCCCACAGCGTGGGTCACCTCGCCGTCCCACCTCGCTGTGAACGCCTCCAGCAGGTCGACCCTGCGGTACGGCTCCAGGCTGGCCGACCCACCCCCGAGCAGCGCAGTCCTCGCGACGCCGCTGCCGATGAGCGCGACCGACGAGGCAGGTGGCAACGGGAGCAGGCCGTCGTTCTTGACCAGGACCATCGAGTCAGTGGCCGCCCGCCGGGCAAGGCGCCGGTGAGCGGGGCGCTCCTCGGCTGCCTCCTCGTCCTCCACGGTCGTGCCGGGCAGGCGCCCACGCCACTCCAAGAGGCCGAGGACCCGGCGCACCTTGTCATCGATGGCCCCTTCGGGGACCTCGCCGTCCCTCACCGCGTCGAACAGCTGGCCGTCGCCCCACCACACCCCCGGGCCGGGCATCTCGAGGTCCAGCCCGTGCCTGGCCGGCGGCACCGTCGCCTTCACCGCGCCCCAGTCGGACACGACGACCCCATCGAACCCCCACTCGCCCTTCAGGACCTCCTCGAGCAGGAACGGGTGAGCGGTGCAGTGGTCACCGTTGACGTAGTTGTACGCCGCCATCACGGTGCGCACTTTTCCAGTGCGAACAGCCGCCTCGAAGGGCCGGAGGTAGACCTCTCGCAGCGTCTGCTCGTCGATCTGGACGTCGATCGTCCTGCGCTCGTGCTCCTGGTCGTTGCACACCAGGTGCTTCGCACAGGCCGCCACGCCGACCGACTGCACGCCCTCGACGTAGGCCACCGCGAGCTCGGCGGTCAGCGTCGGGTCCTCGCTGAAGCACTCGAAGTGACGCCCCCCGAGCGGCGAGCGGTGCAGGTTGATGGTGGGTCCGAGGAGCACGTCCACGTGGCGGTCGATCGCCTCGAGCCCTAACGCGACACCCACCTCGCCCATCAGTCCGGTGTCCCAGGTCGCACCCAGGGCCGTCTCGCAGGGGAAGAGGAGGCTGTTGCCCGCGCTCATCCCACGCACACCCACGGGTCCGTCGCTGAGCCGCCAACCGGGGATGTCGAGGCGTTCGCACCCTGCGACGGTGAACGCGCTGTCCCCGACGAGCAGCGCGCACTTCTCCTCGAGGCTCAGCCGGTCGACGAGGGACTCGATCCGACTGCGGTCGTCCTCTCCCAGATCACGCTCTGACGACATCCTTACGCCTCTCCATCAACTCGTTCGGCTTCGGGGTGGGCTCATGGGCCGGCGCGTCGCCTCGTACGACGTCCGCCGCAGCGAGCCCGCCCGGAGCAGCACCGGACCGGACCGAGCCCTCGGCCGTCTGCGCCCGGGATCCGAGGCGCAATGGTATCCTTGCATCAGCGTCGGGTGGCGTCGAGCGCGCCGACGCCGCCCCGAGCCGTGGTCGTCGTCCGGAACCTGGAGATCGCCGTGCCGAGCATCGATTGCCGTACCCGCCGCGCTGGGGTCGACCCGCTCATCGATCCCACCACCTTCCTGAACGAGGTCGCAGAGGTGGTCGAGCACCACGGTGCGGATGCCGCTGAGGCGCTGGAACGCAGGTCGCTCCCGCCCTTGACCCTCGAGGTCGCAGGCCAACCGGTGAGCTTCCACACCGAGCACGGCCTGCTCCGAGTGGACGGGCATGCGAAGGACGCTCTCGTGGTGGAGCTCGATCGTGCCGGCTTCTCGGACCTGCTGCAGGACACCGCGTCCACCTTCGGACTCCAGATGCAGGGCCGCGCCCTGGTGCGTGCCGGCCGTGCCGAGGACTTCCTGGCGTGGGAGCCTCTCCTGCGCAGCGCCCTCGACGGTCGTCCCGTCCACCGGCCCGGCTCGATCGACCTGGTGGGGGACGACGGCCGCGAGATCCAGCTCGAACGCACGTTCCACCGCGACGATGACCGTGACGAGATGGGAGCGTTCCTCGCGCAGGTCGGCTACCTGCACGTGGCGGGGGTGTTCACCGACGCCGAGATGGCGGAGGTGTCGGCGGACATGGACGCCGCCATCGCCGCCGCGAGCCGCGACGACGGATCGTCCTGGTGGGCTCGCACCAAAGACCAGGGTTGGTACCCAGCGCGGATCCTCGGGTTCAACCACCGATCGCCGGCGCTGCGAGAGCTCCTCGAGGACGACCGCTTCACCATGCTGGGCACCTTGACCGACGACCCGATGGTGCAGCGGGATCCCTTCGAGACCGACGCAGCCGAGGCCCTCCTGAAGAAGGTGGGGGTCATCGAGGGGATCTCGGACGTGGTGTGGCACAAGGACTGCGCCATGGGCGGCCACAGCCGCCGGTGCTCGGGGCTCACCGTGGGGCTCAGCGTCACCGGAGCAGGACCCACCAACGGCGAGCTCGGAGTCGTCGCCGGTTCCCACCGGTCCAACGTGGCGCCTCTGGGCGTCGATGGCGTCGACCTGCCCCGGATCGCCGTCCCCACGCGGACCGGCGACGTCACCGTCCACTGTTCGTGCACCCTCCACATGAGTCGCCCGCCCGTCTCGGAGGAGCGCAGGGTCGTCTACTCCGGCTTCGCCCTGACCCCGTTGGCGGGTGACCACGTGGTCGAGCGGGACCCTACCGAGGCTCGGCGCGAGCGCCAGGAGCTCAACGGTCTCAGCCGCGAGCTGCGCCTCCGACCGGACACCTCCACGATCAGCTTCGAGTTGGACTAGCCGCTCATCCGTCGGCCGGTGGTTCCGCCATCGCCGCCAACTCGGCGCTGAACGTCGCCGGGTCGAGTCCGCCCGGATGGTGGCCGAAGGTCTGCCACGTCACCACGTAGCCCACCACCGCGGTCGTGATGACGGCCGCCCGGTCGTCCCTCGCATCGCCGGAGGGGGTCACCCATCCCCGGAACCCAGCGTGGAGCGCCTTGGCCAGCTCGGGCCGCTCGATCTGCAACCGGGACACCAGTGCCAACAACGTCGACTGCTCCTGGAGCACCGCGATCGCGTCCTCGATCCTCGTCGCCAGGCCCGCCTCGGAGGCGTTCACATCGAGCGTCGGCAAGCCGAGACCAGTGGTCGCGTCGTGCACCACCGCTGTCAGGAGCTCGTCCTTGTTGCGGAAGTGGCGGTGGAAGCTCCCGGTCCCCACCGCGAGACCGACCGCGGCTTCGATGTCGGCGATCCGGGTGCCGTCGATGCCCTTTCGGGCGAAGAGGAGCGTCGCCTCACGGATGATCCGATCTCGCGTCGAGACGCTCGATCGGCCTGGCTCGCGGTTCATGTCTGTGGCCTCTGCGGTCCTCGTGGGGCCTCCACGGACGGGTGGAACGACCGCTCATCGGGAATCTAGTTCGGCACGAGATCGCGCCTCGCGGGTGGGCCCGTGCGACGCCGAAGGTGGGCACGAACGTTCGAACCCGATGTGTCAGCTGGGTTCCACCAGCTCCACTCGGAGGGTGTGCGCGACGTCGTCGGCCGAACGGGCCACGAGGAGGTCGTACACCCCGGGATCGACCTGCCAGCCCGGGGCGCGGCGGTCGCGGCGTGGCGTCGGGTCGACGAAGGCCACTGGTTCCACGCGGGCCCACACCTGATCCCAGTCGGGCTGGCCCGGGTCCCAGTAGGCGAAGGCTCGCTCGTCGAGCTCGAGGTCGACGACCGTGGTCTCCCCCGGCGCGAGCCGCACCTTGGCGAAGGCTCGCAGCTCCTTCGCTGGTCGCACGAGCCTCGGGCACTGCGGTGCCACGTAGCACTGGACGACGTCGGATCCGGCTCGGGTGCCGGTGTTCGTGACCGGTACCGACACCACCACGGTGTCGCCGGGGCGGACGCACTGCGCGGAGAGCTCAGGAGTGCCCCAGGCGAACTGCGTGTAGCTGAGGCCGTGCCCGAAGGCGAACCGGGGCGCGATCGACCGGCGGTCGTGGCCGCGGTACCCCATGAACAGACCCTCGCCGTAGCGCACCTGGCCGTTCTCGCCCGGGAAGTTGTCGAACGACGGGCTGTGCTCGAGCCTGACCGGGAGGGTGGCAGGCAACCGGCCCCCCGGCTCGGCGGCGCCGACCAGCACGTCGACCAACGCCGTCGGCATGGCCTGGCCACCGAACCAGCACATCAAGCCAGCGGCGACGTCGTCGATCCACGGGAGCTCGACCAGGCCACCAGAGTTCACGACCACGACCGTCCTCGGGTTGACCGCGGCGACGGCGCTCACCAACGCATCCTGGTCACCCGGCAGCACCAGCGACCTCCGGTCGGCCATCTCGGTCTCGTGCTCGGGGGTGGTCCCCACCACCACGACCACCGCATCGGCGTCCCGAGCGGCCTCGACCGCCCGCTCGACCAGGTCGCTTCGCTCGGGCGGTTGGACGCAGACCTCGACCCCTCCCGTCCGACTCGGAGCTTCCAGTGTGAGGAAGATCTCCACCGGCTCGCCGGCCCGGAGGGACACCTCAGCCTCGCCGTACTGGTCGAGCAGCGCCAGGGCTCCGGCCTGCGGCAAGACGGGCAGGCGGGACTCGAACCCCACCTCGCACCCGTCGACGAAGAGCCGGACGCGGCCGAGGTGGGCGAGGAGCAGGCGGTGGCAGCCGTCCTCGCGCGCCACGACAGTGCCTCGGGCCCGCAGGGACCATCCTGCATCGTGCCCCTGGGGGCTCGGACCGTCGAGGACCAGGTACCGCAGGACGTCGAGGTGCTCATGGGCGTCGGGGGGACCGACGGGGTCGGGCCGGGCGAAGAGCTCGGCCTGGAAGCCGTCGACCGCCCGCAAGCCGGCGTCACCCAGAGGCCGGCCTCGCCGGTCGATGTCGCAGCCCCGCTCGTAGCGCACCTCGACCTCGGGACCGAGGACCGAGGCCAGCTCGTCGACAGGGGACGCCATAGGTCCGACTCGAACCTCCGACGACCCGCCACCCATCACCCGCAGCGCATCGGCGTTCGGGCCGACGACGGCGACCGTGCCCTGCGAGGGCACGCGGAGCGGAAGGGTGCCGTCGTTCGTGAGCAGGACGACGGAAGACGCGGCGGCGTCGCGCGCCACCTCGAGGTCGGCGTCCGAGGGCTGCCTCGGACCGTCGGGGACATCCGCCACGAACGCCCCGATCCGGTCGAGGGTCGTCACGAGGTGTCGGACGGGACGATCGAGCGCCTCCTCCGACACGTCACCGGCCGCCACGGCGGCGTGGAGGGCCGGCCCGAACGCCCGCCCGGGGCCGGGCATCTCGAGGTCGAGGCCTGCATCGAGGGACCCAGCGGTGGAGGCGATCCCGAACCAGTCCGTCATCACGAGCCCGGTGAAGCCCCACTCCTCGCGGAGGATCGCCGTGAGCAGGCCGGAGCTCTCGGTGACCCACCGCCCGTTCACCCGGTTGTAGGCGGTCATCACCCCCAGGGCACCGCCCTCCCTGACGGCGAGCTCGAACGGGCGCAGGTAGATCTCGCGCAGGGTGCGCTCGTCGACCACGGCGTCGATGCTGGCCCGCTCCGTCTCCTGGTCGTTGGCGACGAAGTGCTTCACGGTCGCCACCACACCCTTGGCCTGGGCACCTCTGACGAAGGCGGCCGCCAAGGTGCCGGCATGGATCGGGTCCTCGCCGTAGCACTCGAAGTTCCGACCGGCGAGGGGCGATCGGTGGAGGTTGGCGGTGGGGGCGAGCAGGATCCGACATCCACGGTCGCGAGCCTCGCCGGCGACGAGGCGGCCGACGCGCTCGACGAGCGCAGGGTCCCATGTGGCTCCGAGGGCGGTGCCTGCGGGCACGCACACCGAACGCGGCGTGTGCGAGCCCGGGAGCCACGGACCTCTCGCTCCGCTGGGTCCATCGGTGACGGCGACGCTCGGGACCCCGAGCCGCTCGACAGGGACCGTCGACCACAGGTCGTGCCCCGCGAGCAGGGCGAGCTTCTCGTCGACGGTGAGGGCGGCGAGGATGGTGCTCGGATCGGGGACGGCGTCACTCATGCCGTCGACGCTCCGCAGAGGGCACTGGCGCAGGCCAGCGGAACCGACGAACCTAGCTCGGCTCTGATCACGTCGGGCCCTCCACCTCGACGGGTCGGTGGCCATCGGCGTGGCGCAACACCTGGCCGACTCCCTACTCTTTCGACAGGTGACGAAAAGTATCACGCATCCGTGTCGGGGAGAGCCGCTGTGATCCGTTGGGGAATCGCGGGACCGGGAGGGATCGCCGGCCGCTTCGTCGACGCGATGTCTCTCGTCGAGACGGGGACCGTCAACGCGGTCGCCTCTCGGTCGATCGAGCGAGCCGATGCCTTTGCCGACGCGGCCGGCATCCCGGGGCGACACGGCGACTACGAATCGCTCGCCGGGGATCCCGACGTCGACATCGTCTACGTCGCAACGCCGAACAGCCGACACGAAGCTGATGCGTCGATGTACCTCAGTGCCGGCAAGCACGTGCTCTGCGAGAAGCCGATGGCGCTCGACGCAGCTCAGGCCACCCGAATGGCCGACCTGGCTCGTGAGCAGGGGCTGTTCCTGATGGAAGCCATCTGGAGCCGGTTCCTCCCTTCGTACCGGAGGATGGTCGACCTCGTCGAGAGCGGGCTCATCGGCGACGTGCTGCTGGTGGAGGCCGACTTCGGGCTCCGCATGCCGTTCGACCCCGCCCACCGGCTCTTCGATCGCAGCCTCGGCGGCGGCGGGCTGCTCGACCTCGGGATCTACCCGGTCCAGCTCTGCCACCTCCTGCTCGGCGAACCCGCCGCCGTGGCTGCGGCCGGGTCGCTCGTCTCCACCGGCGTCGACGGCAACGTGGCCGCGGTCCTGACCCACGCCGACGGCGCCCTGGGTGTGGCCGAGGCGTCGTTGACGGTCTCGACCTCGTGCACGGCACGGATCTCCGGCACCGACGGATGGATCGACCTCCCGCCGTTCATGCACTGTCCAGAGTCGCTGACGATCACGCACTCGGGGGGGCGTGAGACGATCGAGACGCCGTGGGAGGGGGACGGCCTGCGGTTCGAGATCGAGCACGTCCACCGCTGCCTCGGCTCGGGGGCTCTCGAGAGCCCCGACGTCCGGCTCTCTGACACGATCGCCATCGCCCGCACGCTCGACGCCGTCCGCGAGCAGGTGGGTGTCATCTATGGCTGACCCCCGCTCGGCGGGGCGATCAGAACCCGCAGACCGCGGGCGCAGACGAGGCGCCCGACCGAGATCAGACCGACCAGATCGAGAAGGAGGTTGGACGCCGATGGGGAGAGCGAGCCGATGACCGTGGTGCGCACGGAGATCGTCGAGCCGGGCATCGCAGTGGTCACGATGAACAGGCCCGACCGGCTCAACGCGCTCAACAAGGAGCTGGTGGCGGAGCTGCACCGGACATTCGCCGAGCTGGGCGACGACCCGTCGGTCCGCGTCGTCGTCCTCACCGGCGCCGGACGAGGGTTCAGCGCGGGAGCTGACATCAAGGGAGGGCCCGACCCCGGAGACATCGGGACGCCGATCGGCCCGGGCGTGATCCCGCTCACGCTCCAGGCCCAAGAGCACCTCGCGGCCCTGCACGAGCGCATCCACCGCCTCCGCAAGCCGGTGATCGCGGCAGTCAACGGTGTGGCGGTCGGCGGTGGGTTCTCCCTGACGCTCGCCTGCGACATCCGCGTCGCCGCCGAGGAGGCGCGCTTCGGTGCCGTCTTCATCACCCTCGGCATCTCCGCGTGCGACATGGGTGTCAGCTACTTCCTCCCTCGGCTCGTCGGCGCGTCCCGCTCTGCCGAGCTGCTCCTCACCGGTAGGGTCTTCGACGCTTCCGAGGCCAGGGACATGGACCTCGTGATCGACGTGGTACCCGCGGACCGGCTGCTCGAACGGGCCCTGGAGACCGCACGTGCGATCGCCGCCAACGACGCGCTCGCGGTCTGGATGACCAAGGAGACCATGTGGCAGACGATCGACGCCCCCTCCCTGCGGTCCGCCCTCGACATGGAGAACCGGACGCAGGTCATGTGCACCGCGACGGGCCAGATGGCCGCCGCGTCAGCCGAGTTCGGACGTGACACGCCGTGACGGCAGCAGCCGAGACCCAGACGGCCCTCCGGGCCCCGACCGAGCTCTGCGCCGCATGAGGGTCGACGCGTTCCTGGCCGGCGACCTCGCCGGCGTCGCGACCGACGCTCCCCACATCAGGCGCTCGGCTTCGACGGAGTCGTGGCACCTGAGGTGGCCCATGACCCGTTCCTCCCGCTCGCCCTTGCCGCCAGCAGGCAGCGGGTGCGGCTGCAGAGCGGCGTCGCCGTCGCCTTCGCCCGGAGCCCGATGACCGTGGCGGTGACCGCAGCGGACCTCCACGGCTTCTCGCACGGTCGGGTGGCGCTCGGGCTGGGCAGCCAGATCCGAGCCCACGTGACGCGACGGTTCTCGATGCCATGGTCGCGGCCGGCCGCCCGGATGCGCGAGTACGTGCTCGCCCTGCGGGCCATCTGGGACCCCTGGGAGACCGTGAGCCGATCGACGTCCATGGTGAGTTCTACGAGCACATCTTGATGACCCCGATGTTCTCCCACGGACCCTCTCCGTGCGGGTGGCCACCTGTGCTCGTCGCCGGCGTGGGTCCGGCCAGGACGACAGTGGCCGGCGAGGTCGGCGACGGCTACCTGGCCCACGGCTTCACCACGCCCGACTACCTGCGTGACGTCACCACGCCCACCTCGCCGAAGGGCCGGAACGAGCTGGGCGATCCCGCAGCGACATCGAGGTGAGCGTCCCGCTCATGACCGTGGTCGGCGAGGACGAGGCGACCATCGAGTCAGGCCTCACCGGGCTGCGCCACACCATCGCAATCTACGGCTCGACGCCTGCGTACCGACCTGTCCTCGAGCACCACGGGATGGGGAGCCTCGGCGACGAGCTCCACCTGCTCTCGAGGGCAGGAGACTGGCCGGCCATGGCGAGCGCAGTGCCGGCCGACGAGCGCACCGTCGAGCTCGTGGCAGGGGTGCGTCGCCGCCCCGGCTGAGCTGACCTGCATGTGTGTCGATCCCGTCGCATCACGTGTGGCTGGAGCCCTCAACACGAAGGGGTCCGGCAGGCTCTAGCCACCCGAGCCGACACCGTAGAGCTCGATGGCGTTCTCGCCAGCCACCCGGTCGGCGGTGCTCGATGAGAGCGGTTCGAGCAGGCGCTTCAGCGAGTCCCGCCAGTTGGCAGGGTGATCCGGGTGGGGGTAGTCGGAGGCCCACAGGAAGCAGTTCGAGCCGACGTGGTCGATGACGAGCGGGGCGGCCGTCTCGTCGGGGTCGCACGAGATGAACGACTGGCGTCGGAAGTAGTCGCTGGGCGCCATCGACAGCGACACGAAGTTGCGGAAGAGAGTCTCGCCCACGAGCACGTCGAGGCGGTCCAGGAAGGAACCGATCCACCCCGCCCCCGACTCCAGCACCCCGACCTTCAGCCCCGGGAATCGCTCGAAGGTCGAGTAGGCGAAGAACGACGAGAACGCCTGCTGCATGCCGTAACGGGCCGCCATGTTCGACATGACCTGGGCCCCGGCGTCGCCGACGCCCGGAGAGCTGTCCTGGTCGGCGAAGCGCGCCAGGGTGTTGGCGAAGCTCGGCTCGTAGCCGGGGTGCAGCCCGATGGGCACGCCCAGGTCTTGCGCCGCCTCCCAGAGGGGGTCGAAATGAGGGTCGCCGTGGGGCACGCGGTTCCACGTGAACGGCAGGGTGAACGCTGCCCGGCACCCGTCGGCCACGGCCCGGCGCAGCTCCGTGGCCGCCCGCTCGGGATCGTGCAGGGCGAGCTGGGCGACCGCCACCAGGCGACCCCCGGAGTCACGGCAGAAGTCTGCGATCCAACGGTTGTAGGCACGTGCGTAGGCGTCGGCGAGCTCGGCGTCTTCCACCACCGACGGCCAGACCAACCCGATGGTGGGGTACAGCACCACACCATCGAGCCCTTCGCGATCGCAGTGGACGAGGCGATCGACGGGGTCGCAGGCGCCGAAGGGCATGACGTCCATGTAGCGACGATCGGGGCTGGGAAGGGCACCCTCCTCGCCCATGCTGCCGATCAGCGCGATCCCGCCCGGGTGCAGGCGCGGGAACGGCCGGTTGTCGACCATGACGATCTCGAGGCCGTCGTCGTCGAGCTCCAGTCGGATCGCCCGATCGACGAAGGCCGCCTCCAGGTACTCGGTCCAGAGCCACCCCGGCTCGAGCACGTGCCCGTCAGCATCGACCACCCGCTGCGCGCCGCCGCCGCGTCGTGCATCCCCCATCGTCTCAACTCCCAGCTCGGTGCTCCACTCCCGACCGGGATGCTAACCATCCACCCTCCTGCGCACGCGGCCGAGAGGCACCCGCAGAGGTGGGCGTGGACGATCTGGTCCAGGCGGTCGATCCGCTCGAGGCAGTGCCATGCGCACTCCAGTGGCGGACCCCCGCGGACGGTCACCGGTCAGGCGGGGAGCCGGACGTCGCCCACGTCACCAGGTCGGAGACGGAGTAGGCAGGCAGTCCTCGTCGCCCCAGGAGGTCGGCCAGGCTGCCCACCGGCTCCTGCAAGTCTTCACCAGCCCTCACGGTCGGCCAGTTGGCGAGGAGGCTCTCCGGGGTCGGTTCCTCGTCCGGGGCCAGCCAGCCCTGGGTGGTGCCCAGCACCACCCGCGCGACCCGTCCACCACCGACCTGGAGGATCTCCCCCGACGACGGGCAGGATCCGTGGGCGAGGAGAGCGATGGCCGGCGCGACCCGCGTCGCGGAGAACGCGCGATCGAGCATCGCCTGGAACCCGTCGTCGGGAACCCTCGGCATGATCGGGGTGAGGGCAACGGGCATGACCGCGTTGACCTTCACGTCGAGCTCGAGGTCCTCCCCCACCTCGTTGGCGAGCACCTTGGTGTACGCGAGGACCGCGCCCTTTGCCGCGGCGTAGGTCCCGGTGCCGGGGATGCCGAGGATCGAGCCGGATGTCGTGTTCACGATCCTCCCGTACCGCCGGTCGCGGAAGACCTCCATCGCGGAGCCGACCAGGTTCGTGGTGCCCACGAAGTGCACCGCGAGGGTCTCGTGCACCGACGCGTCATCGAGGAACGTGCCGGCCGGGCCGCCCGCCGCGTTGTTGACGACCGCGTCGAGCCTTCCCCATCGCTCCAGCGCCGTTCCCACCATGTCATCGGTGCCGGCACGGGTGGTGATGTCGGTGGTGTCCTCGATCGCCTCGCCGCCGGCCGAGATCACAGCGGCAACCGTGTCGGCCGCGCCCTGGATGTCGTTGACGACGACCCGTGCGCCCCGGGCGCCGAGGAGCCCGGAGTAGGCCCGACCGAGCCCGTGGTGGGCACCGGTGACGATGACGACCTCACCGTCGAACCGCAGCTGGTGCATGTCTCCTCCTGGGTCAGAGACCGGTCGGGCCAGCGGACGCCGACTCGACGCCGGTCAGCATGTGCATGCGTGCAGGTGGGGAGCAACGACCCTCGAGTTCCTGGGTGGCTCGGACCTCCCACCGGGACCGATCAACGACCGACGAGGCGATCCGCTCGTCTGTCGCCATGTCGGCCGGGACGCACGCCCTCTGCCCCCCCACAGGGCGCGCCGATCACGTTGGGTCCTTCGAATCCTCTCCTGTTTCGACGGCTCGACATCGGACTCGTTGGCCACCTCGTTGATTTATGAATACCTGTCACTTACTTTGGTTGTGACGGCAGTCACCAACGGAAGGATCGGTCATGACCCCTGGAACTCATCCACCTCGTCGCCTTGGTGGGGCGATCGTCGCCGTCGTCGCGATGGTCTGCGGCGTTCTCTTGGCGACCCCCGCGATCGCCAACGCCGGACCACCTGACCACGCCAAGGCGTGCAGCACGCCGAAGCCAGTCGCTGCGGGAACCACATCGGCGACCTTCGAGTTCAACGGCGCGGTCCGGAGCTACCAGCTCGACATCCCCAAGAGCTACAACGGGCGGCACAAGGCGCCGGTCGTGGTCAACCTCCATGGCACGGGCTCGACCCCGCAGCGCCAGAACGACCAGACACGGATGCCCGAACTGGCTGGCGGGCGCGGCTACGTGGTCGTGGCTCCGGCGGCTGCGGGTAGCTTCGGGTGGAACAT
>Ga0316576_10000190_pt1 | contig 25736 bp, 18 predicted proteins | sample S0NA_FD_203075 | JGI IMG/M metagenome (GOLD analysis project Ga0316576, IMG submission 203075) | Rhizosphere microbial communities from salt marsh grasses in Alabama, United States - S0-2_050615r3r5 | ecosystem: Host-associated > Plants > Roots > Rhizosphere | place: USA: Alabama | collected...
CATCGCCCGATCGAGCGAGCCGCGACCACGGGCCACGTCGTGCAGGTCCATCGCCTTGCCGATGGCGAGGTAGCTGTTCGTGTCGAAGCGACGGGCGAGCTTCGTCCCGTGGTACTCGAGGTATCGCTCGACCTCGAACCGCTGCCACATCCCCAGCGTGTCGCCGACGGAGGCCTTGTCGGCGAGTTCACGGCCGAACCGGTCGGTGAAGACGTTGTCGCTCCGGAACGTCACCTGCGCCACCATGCGGGCGATCTCGAGCCCCTCGGCGGGACCGTCCCCCGGCGCTGCGTCGTAGTAGTCGCCCCCTCGCCACTTCGGGTCGAGCCGGATCGCCCGCCGACCGATGGCGCCCCAGGCGATCTGCTGGGCGGTCGCCTGCATGCACGTGGCGATGGCGACGAGCGAACCCACCCGCCTCGGGTACATCACGGCCCATTCGAGTGCCTGCATCCCGCCCATCGAGCCACCGATCACCGACAGCCAGCGGCCCACCCCGAGATGCTGGCCGAGTTGCGCCTGGGCTCGCACCATGTCGCGGATGGTCACCACCGGGAAGCGCGACCCGTAGGGCTGCCCGTCGTCGGGGTGCGGTGAGGCGGGGCCGGTCGACCCCTGACAGCCGCCGAGCACGTTCGCACACACGACGAAGTACTTGTCGGAGTCGATCGGCTTGCCGGGTCCGACGGTGTCGTCCCACCAGCCGGGCTGCGGGTGTCCCCGACCGGCGGGGCCGGCGGCGTGGCTGTCACCGGTCCAGGCGTGGCACAGCAGCACCGCGTTGGACCCGTCGGCGTCGAGGCGACCCCACGTCTCGTAGGCGACCACGACGTGGCTGAGTGCGACGCCGCAGTCGAGCGCGAACCGCCGATCGGTCGCGAAGGTGAAGAACTGCCGATGACCCGGCTCGTCGCCGGGCCGCCAGGCACCGGTCACCGGGAGCGGGTTCGACGAGGCCATGGTGGCCTCACACGGTACCGATCACCGGTTGGGCGAGCGTCATGCGTTGTTCGTACCCCGTCTCGTAGGGAAGGAAGCCGTTGCGGTCGGGGTAGAGCATCTGGACCAGCTCGAACGGCTCGCCCTCGTACCAGTCCGTCGCCGTCGAGAAGTACGGACCCCACGGATCGAGGTCGACCGGCGCGAAGAGGCAGCGCAGCTCGTTGTCGAGCAGGCCGACCAGTTCGACGCCGAGCGGGATCTCGGTCCCTCCGCGACAGGCATCGGCGACGAGACCGAGCAGCCCCTTCGCCGCCGCCGGCGTGAGTCCGAACACCGTCACCTCCGGGAAGCCCACATCGGCGGTGAGTCCGATCGTGTACGCGTACCCGGGTGTCGGCGGCACGCTCTCGGCGTCGGGCGGAACCGCCTCGATCGCCCACCCGTTGGTCTCGATCATGAAGTCGATCTTGTCCCGCTCGCTCATCGCCTCGAAGCGCTCGGCCAAGTGATCGTCCGGGTGGTCCCTCACGTCGACCGACCGTAGCGCCTGATCCGCGAAGCGATGAGCGAAACCCCCGGGACGGCGGGTTTCGCTCATCGCGGGGCACGGCAGGTGGGCCGGTGCGGGTCAGTCGAGATTGTCGATGTGGAGGGGCGGGAGCTCGTCGGCGGGCTCGAACCCGAGGATGCGACCGTGGAAGGCGAGATCGGCCTCGAACCACCGCACGATCGAGTCGGCGGCACGGAAGCCGTGCCCCTCGCCCTCGAACGTCAGATACGCGACCGGGAGCCCGCGACGCCGCAACGCGTCGACGATCCGTTCGGAATGCGCCGGCGGGACGATCGTGTCGTCGGTGCCCTGCAGGACCAGCAGCGGGGCGGACAGCCGCTCGGGGAAGTTGATCGGCGACCGAGCCGCATACTCGTCCTCCGCCTCCGGCCAGGGGCCGATCAGGCCGTAGGTGTAGCGCGACTCGAACTTGTGATCGTCGGTGATCAGCGCCGCCATGTCGGTGACGCCGAACAGGTTGGTGCCCGCGGCGAACACGTCGTGGTTCGCGATGGCGAGAAGTACCAGTGTGCCGCCGGAGCTGCCGCCCTCGATGACCATCCGGTCGGCGTCGACGTTCCCACGCTCGGCGAGGTGGCGCGCGGCGGCGACCGCGTCGTCGACGTCGTACACACACCAGTTGCCGAGCAGCTTGCGGCGGTAGGTGCGGCCGTAGCGCGTGCTCCCCCGATAGTCGACGTCGACCACCGCCACGCCGCGGCTGGTCCAGAACCGGTGACCCCGTCCGGGTACGAGCCGGCGCTGTGCCGCCGACGTCGGGCCACCGTGGACGAACGCGATCAGCGGTGGCCGCTCCCCCGCCGGCACGTCGTACTCCGGATGAGCCGGCGCGTAGAACAACCCGTGGGCGACGTCGCCGTCGGTGGTGGGGAACGTGACGAGCTCCGGCTCGGGGAGGAAGGCGGAGTCGAGGCCGAGCTCGTGACCCTCCCGAATGATCTCGACGCGGCCGTCCCGGAGCCGGACCACCTCGTCGGTCCTCGTGTACGAACTCCCCACCAGGGTGAACGCGTCACCCGAACCCCGCAGCGAGCCGATCTGCGTGTACGGGAGATCGACATCCACGCTCAGACTGTCGCCGGACTGGTCGCCGCGCACGTGGACACCCTCGGCGTGCCGCGCGCCGCCGAACACCCAGTGCGGTTCGACGATCTCGAACTCGCCGACCGCCTCCGGCGTCAGTTCCCCGGTGGCCGTGTCGACCCGATAGAGGTTCCACCACTCGTCGCGATCGGACACCACCACCAGCGTGCCGTCGGCCCACCACAGCGGTTCCTGCAGCGCCTCGTCGCCGTGTCCGGCGAGCTTCCTGGCGTTGCTGGCGGCAGCACCGGCGACATCGGCGATCCACAGCTCCGTCGCATCCCAGGGCATGTTCGGGTGCATCCACTGGATCCACACGATCGAGCGCCCGTCGGGCGACACGCGTGGCGCGGCGTAGAAGTCGGCGCCGGAGGCGATGAGCTGCGTTCGCATCGAGCCGTCGGTGGCCACCGCGATGATCTCGTTGACCGGTTCGCCGTCGCCGTGACGTTCGTGGACGCACACGTACCATTCGCCGTCAGGGGTCGGACGGCCGTCCGCGTAGCGCAGCGATCGTGGCGTCGACGGTTCCTCCGTGAGCAGGACCGGTTCGCCGCCGGGCTCGACACGTCGCAGCCGCTGGTCGTCGAACTCGGTGAAGTAGGCGACACCGTCGTGCGCCCACCACGCCCCGCCGCCGTACTCGTGCACGCTGGTGCGCACGTTCGAGTCCGGTCCAGTGACGTCGACCGTCGCCCCGTCACGCCAGCGGACCAGTGTGGATCGCCCACGGTTGTCGGGACGCGACTCCACCCACCAGATGTCCTCGCCGTCTGGAACGACCTCGCCGATCGACACCACGCCGCCGACGAGCGACCGTGCCGTGATCGGCGATGGCCAGGTTCCTGCGGGGAGCGAGCTCATCGGACCAGTGTCGCGCAACGACGATCCCGCCCGAACCGGCCTCCGTCCCGCCGCGTCGCCGGTCAGACGAGCGAGATCGAGTCGAGGTCGAGCGCCTGGCGGAGATGGCGTTGCGCCATGGCACCGAACATCGCCTCGCTCCGGTCGTTCAGCGTCACGATCTGCGAGGCCATCGCCGCGACGGTCAACCCGGCGAACGCATCACGCCGGTACTCCTCCCACACCCACGACTCGTCGAGTTCGACGCCGTATGCCCCGAGCGCCTCCAGGTACACGTCGATCAGCTCGCGCTCGTGGGCGCGGCGCTCGGGCGGCAGGAGCCCCGCGCCGACGAAGTACGAGAGGTCGCCGATCGGATAGCCGTGGGCCGGCGTCTGCCAGTCGACCACCGTGACCGGCGGCCCACCCTCCGGTGTGGCGAACAGCATGTTGTCGAGTCGGTAGTCACCGTGGGTGATGGCCCGCGGGCCGCTGTGCCCACCCCGCCACTGCCCGATCACGGTGCCGAATCGTTCGGCCAGCTCGAACTCCTCGGCGCTCAGGTGGGATCGATACGTGGCAGCGAATCCCGGGAAGAGCATCTGCCACATCGCGGCGAGGCTGGACGACGACTCCTCTCCTCGGTCGTGGTCGATCCAGTCGATGTCGAGCAGCGACGGATCCTCCCACCGGGGTCCGTGGAGCTTGGCCAGCTCACGAACGGCGTCGCGCGCCTGGTCGAGTGAGCACCCCGTCAGCTGGTCGCCCTGGCGGGCTGGCGCCATGTCCTCGAGCACCAGCGCGAAGTCGTTGGTGGCCGCGTCCCACTCACCGTGCAGGCAGCCGGGCACCCGGATGTCGACCGTGGGCGCGAGCTCCGTGTAGAAGCGCGTCTCCCGTTCGTAGTGGCGCAACATCGCCGCCGTGGTCAGGCTGACCTGGTCGGTCGCCGGAAGCTTGACCACCACCGAACGGGGCAGGCCGGGCTCGGCCTCGGGCATCGAGATCCGGAGATTCGCACCGATGTGACCGTCGCCGATCGGCTCCGAGGAGATCGGCCCGACCTCGCCACCGAGCACCGATGACAGCCACGGCGAGGTCACGTCTTCTGCACGCATGGCGCGGCACGGTAGTGCTCCCCCGCCGCTACCGTCGTGCCCGAGATGTCAGGGTCACGTGTCTCGTTCCTGTTCCGTCCCAAGTGGATCGCATTCCACCTCCTCGTGTTCGGCACGATCGCCGCGATGATCTGGCTCGCGTTCTGGCAGCTCCGCCGGCTCGACGAGCGGCGCGCCTTCAACGACCGCGTGACCGAACGGATCGACCGCCCTCCCGTCCCGCTCGACCAGGTGTTGGCGGAGGGTGGCGACGACCCGACCTCGATCGAGTGGCGGCAGGTGATCGTGCGCGGGAGCTATCTGCCCGAGCAGATCATCTGGTTCAACCGCTCGCAGGAGGGTGTGGCCGGTGACAACGTGCTGAACGCCCTCGTCACCGACAGCGACGCCGGAGACCCCACGACCGTCGTCGTGAATCGCGGTTTCGTCGCGCTGGGCACCGCGGTCCCCGACGAGCCGCCCACGGGCGAGGTCGAACTCCTCGCCCGCGTCCGGGTCCCGCAGGAACGCCAGCGAGGCGAGCTGACCGACGTGTCGGACGGCGGCGAACCGCTGACCGAGGTTCGGCGCATCGATCTGGGGCAACTCGCGGAGCAGCTTCCCGGACCCGTCGCACCGGTGTATCTCGACCTGATCGACGCCCGACCGGGGCTCGGCCCGACCGACCCGGTACCCGTGCCTCCGCCGACACTCGACGAGGGCCCGCACCTGTCGTACGCGGTGCAGTGGTTCATCTTCTCGGCCTGTGTCCTGATCGGATGGGTCCTGGCCATTCGCCGGTCGATGCGGAATCGCCGGACCGACGTCACGGACGGAGCAGACGAACCAACGCCGCCGGATTCCGGCCCGCCAGACGACGTCGTAGCCGCCAGCTCGACGACCGGAACAGGTGGCTCATGACGCTGCTGATCTCGCCCGGCGAGGTATCGATCCGCAGGTAGGCCGACCAGTCCGCGGGTGCGAGGTCGAAGAAAGCGTCGAAGAAGGATCGAACCTCCTCGTCGTCGAGATCGAGCAGGACGTCGAGTCCGAAGTCGTGCAGGACACGCGTGCGCCGGAGCGCCGTCGGCCAGACGGCCTCGGCGACGACTGCCGAATCGATCACGCCGGAGGGTCCCGACAGCACGCCGGCGATCGCTTCGGCCACGCGCGGTGCCGCCCGAATCGACGCGGCGACGGAGAACCCCGTCGTGGCGTGCACGTAGCCGGCTGCAGCGCCGAACGCGACGACCGGCTGATCGAGGAGCGGTCGCGCTCCACCGAGCGGGATCCGCACGTACTCGGTGCGCACCGCGTCGGCGAGCACCCGGTCGGGATGGCGTCCGAGGCGGGCGGCGAGACGCGGCAGCAGCGCGATCGGCTCGATCGCCGGCCGGGCTGCCAGCACGGTCTCCTCGACCAGCCACCCGTCGCCGACCGGGAGCGAGTAGCAGAAGGTCGTCACGCCGTGCGGCCCGACGGTCGAGGGACGGCCGTCGGCATCGGTGACCTGCCGGAAGTCCATGAACGTCGGTCGACCCAGGTCGCCGGGCGGTGGCCCGGGCAGCACGACGCCGAGTGCCGTCTGCCAGGCCGGCGACTCACCTCCGGATGCGCGGCGAGCGAACGATGCGGGCCAGCCGGTCGCATCGACCACCAGGCGGGCGGCGAGCCCGCCACCGCCCACCAACTCGACCCGATGCCCGACCGGATCACCGATCGGCACCGTGACCACACGGTCGATCCGGCCGATCCGGTGCCGCACCCCGGAGCGCAGTGCGGACCGCAGCCGCGCATTGTCGAGCGTCGCGTACCGGCGCTCGAGACGATGCGCACGGTCGCCGTAGGCCCACACCTCGGGATTCGAGATGGCCAGGACCTCGTCGATGTCGACGAGCGCGCTCGGATCCGGACCTGCGAGCTCGTCGGCCCAGGTGCTGTACGTCGCCGACCACTCGGCGTCGTCGCCGACCAGCGTGACGTCGGCTCCGGCCCGCCGACACGCCTGGGCGAGGGCGCTCCCCGCCGGTCCGTCGCCGAGGACGACGACGTCGACGACGTCGGGAGTGACGTCGTCGGGGCGGGTGGGCGTCACGCGCGTTCGAGTTGGGCCATACGCCGGAACTGCTCCACGACGTCGGGCGTCACATGGGTCGGATCGAGCGTGCGATACACCGTCTCGACGTTGACGGCGATCCGTCCGAACTCGCCCCACTCACCGAAACGCTCGTCGAGGCCGAGCTCACGCCCGATGTCGCGCGCTGCGTCGAACGCGTCCATTCCGGCATCGTGCCGCGCCGTGGCGGCATCGTCGACGAACGACAGGTAGTCGCGGACCGCCACGATGCCGGCGTCGTCGGTCAACGGGCCGTGCCCCGGCACCACGGTCTCGAGATCGAGACCCAGCATCAGATCGCACGCTGCCACCCAGTTGGACAGCGGCCCCGCCCAGACGATCGGGGTACCACCGATGAACAGGATGTCGCCGGTGTAGACCGTGCGGGCGTCGGGCACGTGCACGATCGTGTCGCCGGCCGTGTGTGCCGGACCGACCTCGATCAGCTCGACCCTGCGACCACCGACGTCGAGGTCGAGCCGGCCGTCGAAGGTTCGCGTCGGTGGGACCAGCTCGATGCCGTCGAAGTGGAACTCGCCGAAGAAGGACCGGAAGAGCTCGCCGACCTCACCGGGTGCCTGATTGAGCGCTGCGAGCATCGACGGCGGGACGTCGGCCATCTCGTGCGCGGTCGCCGAGGAGGCGACGATCTCGATCTCGGGCCGACGACGGGTGACCTCGGCATTCCCGTAGCAGTGATCGCCGTTGGCGTGAGTGTTCACGACCGTGTCGACCGGAGCGACCGACGTCACGTCCCCCATCGCGTCGAGCATCGCGGCCGTGAGATCGAGGTCGAACAGCGTGTCGACCAGCAGCGACTGGCCGTCGCCGACGATCAGACCGGCGTTGCTCCATCCCCATCCCCCATCGGGCTGCAGGTACGCGAAGCAGCCGTCGTCGAGCTGGTGCAGTCCGAGTGTGTATCCGGCCGGCGTCGCCATGTGTGCATCTTGACACGCGCTCAGCGGCGCAGCCAGCGTGCGCTCAGCCGCTCCGCGAGCATGGTCGTCGGCAGATTGGTGTTCACGTCGGGGATCGACGGGAACACCGAGGCGTCGCACACGAACACACCCTCGTAGCCGATCACCGCTCCGTTCTCGTCGACCACGCGCCCCATCGCACAGGTGCTCGACGCGTGGACATAGTCGCCGACCACACCGTGCAGCCAGCGATCGATGGCCTCGTCGTCGCTCAGCGCCGACGCCGGCGTGCCGAACGGATCGATGAACACCTCGTCGACCACCTCGGCGAACGACGGGGCACGGATGAGGTCCAACGCCGTGCGCACGCCCTCGACGAGGTGAGCGACGTCGCCGGGGTCGTCCAAGAGGGAGAAGTCGATCGCCGGCTCGACTCGTGGATCGTCCGATGCCAGGCGGACCGTGCCCGCCGCGCCGCGGGGCCGCATCAGCGCGACCATCAGCAGTCCCAGACCTGGTGCAGTCGGGCCGAGATGGTTCATCGGTAGGTACTGCATCGGATCCCGTCGCAGGAGCGAGCCGATGACGAGCCCTCCCGTCGGTTCGTCGACCTGCTCGCGGAGGCGCAGGGTCAGCGGAGCCGACGGATGGTCCTGAAGACCCTCCCCGACCCCCGGTGTGTCGACCCCCGAGCGGAGCAGGATCGCGGGCGAGTGGATCGCACCCGCGGCGAGCACCACCCGGTCGGCGGGGACCTCTGCACCGTCGGCCAGCAGCACGCCGACCGCACGACGACCGTCGAACACCACGCGATCGACCGGGGCGTCGGTTCTCAGTGCCAGGTTGTCCCGCCCGAGCACCGGCCACAGCGAGGCCTCCGCCGACGTCACCCGACGGCCGTTCCGCCGGGTGAGCCGGGCGATCTCGGCGTCCGGGGCAGCGGCCAGCAGGGCCCGGTCGACGACACCGAGCTCGGATTCGTCGACGGGCTCTTCCGGCAGCGCCACTCGGTCCCAGGCCGCCGGCGCATCGATCCATCCCCACGAGCGATACAGCTCCGGGTCGCCGCGCAGCGCCACCATCGCGTTCACGGCCGACGAGCCACCGATCCCTCGACCGCGGCGGTACGGGAGCCGGGGCCCTCCTCGCGCCCGGACCGCGACCAGGTCCGGGAAGCTTCGGCCGGGCACGTCGAGGGCCGCGAGGAAGTCGGCACGGCCGAGGGGTCCGTCGAGGTCGGCCGGTGTGAGACCTGGCCCGGCCTCGACCAGGGTGACCGAGCGGCCGGGATCCTCCGACAGACGACCGGCGACGACGCATCCGGCCGAGCCGGCCCCGACGACACACCAGTCTTCGGAAGGATCGGCCTGGCGACGTCGGGACGGCACGGTCGGATCGTAGGACGGCCGTTCAAGAATCGGGGTGACGTGCCGATACCGAAGACGGTATGGACAACACGACGGACACGATGACGAGGCCCGGGACCGGTTTCCCGCCCCCGGCCTTCGACTCGGCACCACCACCGCCACCACCGTGGCCGGGACAGATCAGTCAGGCGCCGTCGCTCCCGACGGTGGCCGCCGCCGTGCCCCGACCCGCATCCGCGCCCGAGGCGAACCCGTTCGCGACCGCGATGTTCTCGTCGCAGCCGTCGACGCCACCGCAGAAGCCCCCGCGCCAGCGCAGCGGGCTGCGGCGCACGATCAGTTGGCTGTTGCTGCTCGGCGTGATCGGCGGCCTCGCCTACGGCGGAATCGTGTACGGACCGGAGCTGATCGACAAGTTCAACGGATCCGAGGACGCGGCGGAGCCGTCGGCACCGCTCGCGTTCCCACAGCCGACCGCCGCGCCCGTCGCGGTCCGCTCGGCGACCTTCACCGTCTCCGAGCCCGATCCGTTCGGCGGCACCCAGGACTACGAAGTGACGGCCGACTTCGAGTCGGGCATCGCCCAGGTCGTCATCCCACGGACCGAGACGGTCGATCTCGAGATCCTCAGCGTCTGGGATCAGGCGTTCATCCGGCGCATCGACGACCCGACCTGGTACTCGCTCCCCCGCGGCGACTTCCCGATCGACAGCTCGCTCGGTCGCAGCCGCTGGGTGCGAACGATCGACGAACTGATCCCACCGGGAATCCGCCAGTACACGACGGTCACCGAGGCCTCCGAGTCAGAGGTGGGGACCGAGCCGACACGACGGCTCATGGTCTCGGCAGAGGCCGCCGGTCTGCTGCAGGCCCAGAATGCCACCCAAGTGGTGCCGGCCGACGGCTCCGCCCCACCCGCACCACCGCTGCCGCCGGGCATGACGGTGCCACCAGGCCTCGTGGGTGCCGAGCCGCTCGAGATCGAGATCTGGGTGGACGACGCCGGCATCGTGCGCAAGTCCGTGGTTCCGGATGTACTTGGCGGAGAGACGATCGTGGTCACCTCGGTGTCGTCCGACGCCTGGGAACCCACGTTCCCGACCCCCGACCTGGTCCTTCCGCTCACCGCCCAAGCGCTGTTCCACCTGGGCATCTGAGCGAGGCATCCGCGCGAGGCATCTGAGCGGGGGCATCTGCGCCCATCCGAGCGAAGCGCCAAGCCAACTGCGCCGGGGAGACATTTTGTTCAATCGACCGGACGGTTCCGCACGCGATCCGTAGGGTCGGCGCAGTGGCCGACCGGCATCGACTGACGATCACCTCCCTCGATCCGGACCCGCGCGGCGCGGCGATCGCCGCCGCCGCCGCCCAGCTCGGTATCGCACTCGACGGACCGGTCCAGGTCGCCGACGTGATCCACGTCATCGGCGACCTCGACGACCAGCAGCGGACCCGCCTGGCGCGGGTGCTCGCCGACCCGCTGCTGCAGCGAGCGAGCTGGGATGCACCCACGTCCGACGCCGTCGAGGTCACCTTCCTCCCAGGCGTGACCGACACCGCTGCCGACGCCGTGCTCCACGCTGCCCGGCAACTCGGCGTCGAACCCCTCGCGGCGGCAACCGCACGGCGCATCGAGTTCGGCCCCGCAGTCGATCGCGACGTTGCCGACGACGTGGTGCGCCGGGTGGTCGCCAACCCGGTGATCGAACGGTGGGGACACGGCCTCGTCGAACCACCGCTGCTCGACGACGCCCCTGGTCACGCCGACGCCGAACACATCACCATCCGCGGGCTCGGCGACGACGAGCTGCAGGAGCTGAACGCACGACGGTCGTTGTCGCTCGACCTCGCGGAGCTGCGCACGATCCGCGACGAGTTCGAACGGATCGGTCGCGACATCACCGACGTCGAGCTCGAGACCCTGGCCCAGACCTGGAGCGAACACTGCGCCCACAAGACGTTCCGAGCCGTGATCGACGCGACCGGAGGGCCGGACGGCGACGCCGAGATCGCCCCGCTCCTCGCGCAGTTGCGCTCGTGTACGGACTCGATCGACGCAGCGTTCGTGCGCTCGGCGTTCGTCGGCAACGCCGGGGTCGTGGAATTCACCGAGGGCACCACGATCGCGCTCAAGGCCGAGACGCACAATCACCCGTCGGCCGTCGAACCGTTCGGCGGTGCGAACACCGGGGTGGGCGGTGTGATCCGCGACGTGCTCGGCATCGCGCACCGTCCGATCGCCGTGACCGACATCTTGTGCTTCGGTCCGGTCGATCTGCCGCTCGACGCGCTGCCCGACGGTGCGCTCCACCCCCGCCGGATCCGCGAGGGCGTCATCGACGGCGTCGCCGACTACGGCAACAAGATCGGGTTGCCCACCATCGCCGGCGCCGTGCTGTACGACCCGGCGTACACCACCAACCCCCTCGTGTTCGCCGGATGCATCGGCACGGCGCCGTCGCGCTCCGTGCACGACGGTCCGTTCGCCGGTGACCGCGTGGTGGTGCTCGGTGGCGCCACCGGACGGGACGGCATCCGAGGCGCCACCTTCTCCTCGGCGACGATGGATGCCACCACCGGCGAGGTGGCGGGGGCCAGCGTGCAGATCGGTGATCCGATCGTCGAGAAGCTCCTGATCGACGCGCTGATCGGAGCAGAGGACCTGTACTCCGCGATCACCGACTGCGGTGCCGGAGGGCTGTCGTCGGCGGTCGGTGAGATGGCCGAGGGCGTCGGCGCCGACGTCGACCTCGACCTGGTGCCTCGCAAGTACCCGGGTCTCGACGCCTGGGAGGTGTGGCTCTCCGAGGCCCAGGAACGGATGGTGATCGCCGTCCCTCCTGAGCACCTCGACGCCGTCCGGGCGCGGTGCGAACGCGTCGGCGTCGACCTGGCCGACCTCGGCTCGTTCACCGGCGACGGCCGCCTCGTCGTGCGACACCGCGGCCACGTCGTGCTGGATCTCGACACCGCGTTCCTCCACGACGGCCGCCCGCAGCGGCGGATGTCGGCCGAGCTCCCGACACCGAACCGCTACGACCACACCCCACGGACGGTCACCGACCCGACGGCGACCCTGTTGGCGCTGCTCGCCCACCCGAACATCGCCTCGAAGGCCGCCACGATCCACCGCTACGACCACGAGATCCTCGGATCGACCGTGGTCCGGCCACTGGTCGGTGCCGCCGCCGACGGGCCCGCGGACGGCGTGGTCCTCGCCGAGCCCGACGCCACCGAGGGAATCGCCGTCGGCATCGGCGTCAATCCGTGGTACGGCCTCCACGACCCCGAGGCGATGGCGTTCGCGGTCGTCGACGAGGCGATCCGCAACGTCGTCGCGGTGGGTGCCGACCCCGACCGCGTGGCCCTGCTCGACAACTTCTCGTGGGGCGATCCGCGCCGCCCGTCCACGTTGGGCGAGCTCGTCGCCGCGGTCGATGGCTGCTGTGCGGCGGCGCGGATGTACGGAGCGCCGTTCGTGTCCGGCAAGGACTCGCTCAACAACGAGTACGTCGGCGCCGACGGGCAGCGCCACGCCGTCCCGCCCACGCTCGTGATCACGGCGGTCGCCCACGTCCCCGACGCCGACCACTGCGTCACCCCCGACCTCGCCGAGGCCGGCAACGTGCTCGTTCTCATCGGGCGGACCGAGACCGAGTTCGCCGGCTCGCACCTCGACCTGCTGCAGGGCGCGCCGCACGACGTCGGCGTCGCTCCCGCTCCGGATCCGGACGCGCCCGACACGTACCGTCATCTCCACGCAGCGATCCGTGCCGGGCTGGTGATCGCCTGTCACGACGTCAGCGAGGGCGGCCTGGCCGTCGCGTTGTCGGAGATGTGCATCGCAGGCCGTCTCGGCGCCCACGTCGACACGCTGCCCCACGACGATCTCGTCACGGCGCTCTTCGGAGAATCGTCCGGCCGCCTCGTCGCCGAGATCGCTCCGCGCAAGGTCGAGGCCTTCATGAAGATCATGGGCCGCTCCGCCGCCCGCCTCGGCGTGGTGACCGCCGAACCCGTCCTGACCATCCCCGGGCTCGAGCCGATCCCCGTCGCGCACCTCGCCGACGCCTTCAACGCAGGGGGTGCGCGGTGAGAATTCCCGCGCTCGTGATCGCCGGCCCCGGAACGAACCGCGACCGGGACGTGCAGCACGCGCTCGAACTCGCCGGCGCTGATGCGCGCATCGTCCTGGCCTCCGAGCTGGTCAGCGAGCCGCGGCTCCTCGATGCGGCGCAGCTCGCCGTGGTGGCGGGTGGGTTCAGCTATGCCGACTCGCTCGGCGCCGGACGCATGCTCGCGCTCGATCTGGCGATGGGGGTCGGCGACGCGCTGCACGACTTCGTCGGCGCCGGACGACCGCTGATCGGCATCTGCAACGGATTCCAGGTGCTCACCGCGGCTGGCCTGCTCCCCGGCGCCCTGGGGCACAACGCGCAGGGCCATTTCGACTGCCGGTGGGTCGTCCTCGAACCCGATCCCCACAGCGTCTGCATCTGGACGCAGGGCATCACCACCCCGATCCACTGCCCGATCGCACACGGCGAGGGCCGCTACGTGCATCCTGATCCGGATGCACTCGCCGCCGCCGGACAAGTGGCGCTGCGCTACCGGAGCACCAATCCCAACGGATCCGTCGCCGACATCGCCGGTGTCTGCGACCCGTCCGGTGTCGTGCTCGGGCTGATGCCCCATCCCGAGAACCACATCGTCCTCCGCCAGCATCCCCGTCACTCGAGAGGTGGCGGCGGCGAGGCCCACCTCGGGCTGCAGCTCTTCGAGAACGGCGTCCAGTACGCCAAGAGGCGGTGACCGCTGCGATGACCGCTGCGACCGATCTGCCCGAACCCTTCGACGACATCGACCTGCCGCTCCCCGATCGACGCGTCGGCAAGGTCCGGGTGTCGTACGCGCTGCCCGGCGATCGGCGGTTGTTCGTCACCACCGACCGACTCTCGGCATTCGACCGGATCATCGCCGGCGTGCCGTACAAGGGACAGGTGCTCAACCAGCTCAGCTGGTGGTGGTTCGAGCACACGCGCGACATCGTGGCCAACCACGCGTTGTCGACACCGGATCCGAACGTGCTGATCGCCGCGGCGGCCACCCCGCTCACGGTCGAGGTGATCGTGCGGGGCTACATCACCGGTGTGACGGATACGGCGCTCTGGACCCGCTACGCCGCCGGCGAGCGCACCATCTACGGTCACGACTTCCCCGACGGGCTCCGCAAGAACACGCCGCTGCCCGAGCCGATCGTGACGCCCACCACCAAGGGCGCCGACGGCGCCCACGACGTCCCCCTGTCGTGCGCGGCGGTCGTCGCCGGAGGTCATGTCCCCGCCGACGTCTGGCACCGCGTCGAGACGGTGGCGATCGAGTTGTTCCGCCGGGGCGCCGAACGCGGTGCGACGGCCGGTCTCGTGCTCGCCGACACCAAGTTCGAGTTCGGCATCGACGGCCACGGCGAACTCCTGCTGATCGACGAGGCCCTCACCCCCGACTCGTCGCGATGGTGGGTCGCTGCGACGTACGGCGAGCGCATGGAGGCCGGCGAGGAGCCCGAGAGCCTCGACAAGGAGGTGGTGCGCCGCGCCCTGGCGGCCGCCGGGTACACGGGTGACGGACCGGTGCCGGAACTGCCGCCCGAGGTGTGGGCGGCCACCTCCGCGCGATACATCGACGCGTTCGAGCGGCTGACCGGCACGACATTCGTGCCGGGGGCCTACCCTGCAGTACCAAGGATCAACGCCGCGCTGGCGGGATTGGACATCGACTGACATGGGCACACCAATCGCTTGCACCGCCGTTCAGGACCTCCCGGCCGACGACACTCCGAAGGACGAGTGCGGTGTGCTCGGCGTGTCGACGCCGCACGGCGACGGTGTCGCGCAGTTGGCCTTCTTCGGGTTGTTCGCGCTCCAGCACCGAGGCCAGGAGGCGGCCGGGATCGCCGTCAGCGACGGGCAGCGTGCCCGCGTCCACAAAGAGGCCGGCCTCGTCGCCAACGTGTTCACCCCCGAGACGCTGGCACCGCTGACCGGCTACCACGCGATCGGTCACACGCGGTACTCGACCACGGGGTCGAGTGCCGAGCGGAACATCCAGCCGTTCCTCGTCGAGACGATGCACGGCCCACTCGCGCTGGCCCACAACGGCAACCTGGTGAACGCTCCGGCGCTGCGCGAGGAGCTCCTCCACCGGGGGTTCGGGCTCACCGCCACGAGCGACTCCGAGGTGATGACGCTGATGCTGGCCGCGGCCGGCGGCCAGTCGTGGGAGGAGCGGATCGAGCGGACCCTGCCGGCGTGGAAGGGTGCGTTCTCACTCGTGTTGCTCGCCGCCGACCACGTCATCGCCGTCCGTGATCCGTGGGGGTTCCGACCGCTCTCGGTGGGGCGGCTGCCGCACGGTGGCCATGCGGTCGCCTCCGAGACGTGTGCGCTGTCCACGCTCGGCTGCGTCGACATCGACGAGGTCGGTCCCGGTGAGATGGTCAGCCTGCGCGGTGCCGAACTGCACCGCACCCAGGTGCTCGCGCCCCAGCCACGCGGCGCTCGCTGCACCTTCGAGTTCGTCTACTTCTCGCGACCGGATTCGGTCTGGGACGGCCACAACGTCCACCACGTCCGCCAGCGCCTCGGGATGGAGCTGGCTCGGGAGGCGCCGGCCGATGCCGACGTGGTCATCCCGGTTCCCGACTCGTCGATCCCCGCAGCGATCGGCTTCTCGAACGAGAGCGGCATCCCGTTCAACGACGGTCTGATCAAGAACCGCTACATCGGCCGCACGTTCATCGAGCCCACCCAGGACATCCGCGAACGGGGGGTCGCCTTGAAGTTCAACGCGCTCGACGAGAACCTGGAGGGCAAGCGGGTCGTGATGATCGACGACTCGCTGGTGCGTGGCACGACCGCCGGACCGTTGGTGAGGCTCGTCCGCGACGGAGGCGCCACCGAGGTCCACGTTCGGATCACGTGTCCGCCGATCACGCACGCCTGCCACTTCGGTGTCGACATGGGCCACGACGGCGACCTGATCGCGGCACGTATGACGGTCGACGAGATGCGCGAGCACATCGGCGCCGACAGCCTCGCGTTCCTGTCACTCGACGGCATGATGCTGGCGGTGGCCGAGCGCAGTAGTGGCGAGGACGACGGCTACTGCAACGGGTGCTTCACCGGCAGGTACCCGATCCACGTCGGTGACGCCCAGGCCAAGCTGGCCTTCGAGGGCGTCCTCGCATGAGCCGATCCTGCGTTCTCGTGAACCAGGCGCGCATCGGCGCCGCACCTGGTTCACGAGAAGGGGTGCGTTGATGCGCGTGCTGGTGATCGGCGGCGGTGGTCGCGAGCAGGCCATCGCCTGGGCGTGCCGCCACCACGGCCACGACGTCCGCCTGTCCGCCGACCTCGGGGACGCCTCGACGTCGGACACCGACCTCGTGATCCCCGGGCCGGAGGCGGCACTCGCCGCCGGAGTCGCCGACGAATGCGCCCGCCGTGGACTGTCCTGCTTCGGGCCGAGCTCCGAGCTCGCCCGGCTCGAGTCGTCGAAGTCCTACGCGCGCGAGCTCGCGGCACGACTGGGGGTCCCCGGGCCGCGAGCGGCCGCCTTCGACAACGCTGACGATGCGCTGGCGTGGTGGCGCGCGCTCGACCGGCCCGTCGTGGTGAAGCTCGACGGGCTCGCCGCCGGCAAGGGCGTCTCGGTGCCCGACGACGACGCCACGACCATCCGGGCGATCGAGGCCGCAGCGGCGACGGGGACGTTCCTGCTCGAGGAACGCCTGCGTGGGCCCGAGTGCTCGCTGCTGGCACTGTGCGACGGCACCCGCGCCGTGGCGCTGCCGCTCGCCCAGGATCACAAGCGGCTCGGCGAAGGTGACACCGGGCCCAACACCGGCGGCATGGGCGCCTACGCTCCGGCTCCCGTCCCCTACGACGCAGACGAGCTGGTGGCCGAGTTCGTCCAGCCCGTGCTCGACCACTTCGCCACGGCCGGAACCCCGTACGTCGGGGTCATCTTCGCGGGGCTGATGTTGACGCCCGACGGCCCACGGCTGATCGAGTACAACGTTCGATTCGGCGACCCGGAGGCGCAGACCGTGCTCCCGCTGGTCGAGACCGACCTCGCCGAGCTCGCGCTGCTCGCGACCCAGGGATCGATCGACCAGCTCCCGCTCGTGGTGCGGTCGCAAGCGGCACTGACCGTCGTCGCGGCGGCGGCCGGGTATCCGGACGCACCCGCGGCCGGCGCAACGATCACCGACGAGATGGTGAGCGGCGCGATCGGGGTCGACGGGACCACCACCCTGCGCTTCGACGCAGGCGTCGACGCCGACGGACGGGTCGGCGGCGGTCGTGTCCTGGCCATCACCGGCATCGGATACGACCTCGCCGAAGCCCGAGCCGCCGCGTACGAGCGCATGCGACACGTGCACTTCGACGGCATGCAGGTTCGCCGCGACATCGGCTGGCGCGCACTCGGTGCCGAACTGGTGTCGTACGCCGCGGCCGGCGTCGACATCGACGAGGGAAGCCGTGCCGTCGCAGAGATGAAGGCCTCGGTCGAGGCGACGCACGACAACGGTGTCCTGAAGGGTGTCGGGTCGTTCGGGGGCGTGTTCTCGGCTGCGGCGATCACCGAACTCGACGATCCCGTCCTGGTCGCGTCGACCGACGGCGTCGGCACCAAGGTCGAACTCGCCGCCCGGCTCGGCGTCGTCCGCGGCGTGGGGACCGACATCGTCAACCACTGCATCGACGACGTGCTCGTGCAGTCGGCCCGACCCCTCTTCTTCCTCGACTACATCGCGGCGAGCGTGCTCGACGCCGACATGGTCGCCGAGATCGTCGGCGGGATGGCCGACGCCTGCCGAGCAGCGGGATGCGCCCTGCTGGGCGGCGAGACCGCCGAGATGCCGGGCGTCTACCTTCCCGGGGCCTTCGACATCGCCGGCACGTTGATCGGCGTCGCCGAACGTTCTCGGCTGCTCCCCCGCCCGGACGTGGCGGTCGGTGACGCACTCCTCGGCGTGGCGTCGAGCGGGCCGCACACCAACGGCTATTCGCTGCTGCGCAAGGTGTTCGAGTGGATCCCGATGGATGTCGTGCCCGACGGGTTCGACCGTCCGCTCGGCGAGACGCTGTTGGAGCCCCACCGGTCCTACCTCGACGTGCTCCGCCCGGTGCTCGATTCGGGTGCCGTGAAGGCGCTCGCCCACATCACCGGCGGTGGACTCCCCGAGAACCTGCCACGAGTGCTGCCCGCCGATGTCGATGCCGAGATCGATCTGGGCTCGTGGCCGGTCCCGCCGCTGTTCCGGCTCGTCCGCGAACTGACGCCGCAGATGTCGACCGCCGAGCTGTATCGCACTCTGAACATGGGCATCGGCATGGTGATCGTGTGCTCCCCGGACGATGTCGACGTGATCCAATCGTCGATCGCCGAGCCGACCTGGGTGATCGGCAGCCTCATCCCCGGTACCGGCTGCGTCCGCCTGACCTGACAGCGTCTCCACCCAACGTCCTGCTTCGTGTCGGCGCACAGAGCCGAACCGGGCCTCGGCGCTGACACGACGTGCCTGTGTCGGCACAGAGTGCCGAACCGCGCCTCGGTGCTGACACAGACCAATGGGTGGGCCGGCATGAGCGCGTGACTTTTCGTTCACATGGCCGACGGGTCGGGAGGGGCATCGGTAGGTTCGACACATGGGATCCGCGCCCGCCCGCCGCAAGCGACTGGTGGTGATGGTGTCGGGATCCGGATCGAACCTCCAGGCCATCATCGACGCCGGCGCACGGGGAGCGTTGAACGCCGACGTCGTCGCCGTCGTCTCCAACAAGGCCGACGTCTTCGCGCTCCAGCGCGCCGACGCCGCGGGCGTTCCCGCCGTCCACGTCGGCGTGCATCCCGGCGAGGAACGCAGCGACTACGACGCGCGACTGGCCGATGTCGTCGCCGGCTTCGACCCCGACCTGGTGGTCCTCGCCGGCTGGATGCGCATCCTCACGATGAGCTTTCTCGGCTGGTTCCCCAACCGGGTGGTCAACCTCCATCCGGCCCTCCCCGGCGAGCTGCCCGGCACCGGGGCCATCGAGCGTGCCTGGGACGAGGCGGTCAAGGGCGAGCGGACCCGCACCGGTGTGATGGTGCACCTCGTTCCCGACGAGGGCGTCGACGACGGCCCCGTGCTCGGCACCGCCACCGTCGAGATCGACACGAGCGCCGGGTTCGAGCACTTCGCCGAACTCGTCCACACCACCGAACACCGGCTCCTGGTCGACACCCTCAACGACCTGTGCAGCACCGAGTACACCCACACGGAGGTCCCCGCATGACCGGCCCCACACCGGACTCGGCCCGCACCAACCCGAACGACGGGTTCTTCGATCGGTTCGAAGCACTGACCTTCGACGATGTCGTCGTCGTTCCCGGCTACTCCGAGACCCTGCCCGACTCGGTCGACACCACGGCGACCTTCGCCGCCGACATCGAGCTCGCGGTGCCACTGGTGTCCGCAGCGATGGACAAGGTGACCGAGGGTCGCATGGCGGTGGCGATGGCCCGCCACGGCGGGATCGGGGTGATCCACCGCAACATGTCGATCGCCGATCAGGCCGCCGAGGTCCAGAAGGTGAAGCGGTCCCAGTCGGGCATGATCACCGACCCGGTGACGCTGCCCCCGGACGCGCTCCTGCAGGACGCCGAGGACCTGATGCACAGGTTCAAGTTCTCCGGCGTCCCGATCACCGACCCCGACGGTCGGCTGGTGGGCATCCTCACGAACCGCGACATCCGCTTCTGTGAAGGGTCCGACTTCAGCCGGCCGGTCACCGATTTCATGACCGCCGAGGGGTTGGTCACCGCCGAGGTCGGCACATCGCTCGATCAGGCCAAGGCGATCCTGCAGCAACACCGCATCGAGAAGCTGCCCCTGGTCGACGCCGATGGACGGCTCGCCGGCCTGATCACGGTCAAGGACATCCAGAAGCGACTCGACTTCCCGAACGCCTCGCGTGACAGCGCCGGTCGGCTGCGCTGCGCCGCGGCGGTCGGCGTCGGCGCCGACGTCGAAGAGCGGGTCGAGGCGCTCGTGGCGATGGGCGTCGACGCGGTGTCGATCGACACTGCCCACGGGCACTCGGCCAACGTGGTCAAGGCCATCGAGCGCATCAAGGGCTCGTGGCCCGACCTCCCGGTCACCGCCGGCAACGTCGTCACCGAGGAGGGCGTCGAGACGCTCGCGGCCGCTGGTGCCGACGCCGTCAAGGTCGGTGTGGGGGCCGGCTCCATCTGCACGACACGGGTGGTGTCGGGAGCCGGCATGCCGCAGCTGTCAGCCATCTGGTTCGCGTCGAGGCGAGCGCGCGAGCTCGGCGTCCCCGTGATCGCCGACGGCGGCATCACGTTCTCGGGCGACATCGTCAAGGCGATCGTGGCGGGCGCGTCCACCGTGATGCTGGGCTCGCTCCTGGCGGGCACCGAGGAGAGCCCCGGCGAGATGGAGCTCTTCGAGGGGCGCCGCTACAAGAGCTACCGCGGCATGGGATCGATGGGGGCGATGACCGGCGACAGCCAGGACCGTTACGCCACCGGTCAGTCGTCCGGCACGACCGACGTCGGCGCGGGGTCGAACAAGCTGGTGCCCGAGGGCATCGAAGGACGCGTCCCCTACGCCGGCCCGCTGGGCGACGTCGTCTACCAGCTCGTCGGTGGACTCAGGTCGGGCATGGGCTACGCGGGGGCGGCGACGCTCGATGCGCTGCGTGGTGCACGGTTCATGCGCGTCACCACGGCCGGTCGCGAGGAGTCGCACCCGCACGACGTCACGATCACCAAGGAAGCGCCGAACTACCAGCGCTCGTAGCAGCGCGTTCCCGAAAGAGTTGCGGATCGGTGCGCTGAGCGCCCCATCCTGCGCGCGATGCGGGAGTCAGGCGAGCTTCTCGACGAACGTCTCGAGCTGGCGCAGGTTGCGGCACTCGTACACGCCGTCGGTGTGGGTGCCGTACTCGCCGACGATCGAGTCACCCGTGTTCCAGTAGCTGCGCGGTTCGGGGTTCAGCCAGTAGACGTGACGCGCCTTGTGCTGGATCTCCTTCACCACCCAGCTCTGACTCGCGTGGTAGTTGTTGCGAGCGTCGCCGAGGAGCAGCACCGTGGACTTCGGCCCGACGTCCTTGCCGTAGCGCTCCCAGAAGACCTCGAACGCGTGGCCGTAGTCGGAGTGCCCGTCGACCCAGACCACGTCGGCCTCGGTGTTGACCCGGTGGATCGCCTCGGTGATGTCCTCGGTCGCCTTGAAGTAGTCGGTGACCTCGTCGATGCCGTCGATGAACACGAACGAGCGCACCTTCGAGAACTGGTTCTGGATCGCGTAGACCAACATCAGCGTGAAGCGGGCGAACGCCGCGACGGAGCCCGAGATGTCGGCCACCACGATCAGCTCCGGCTTGGCCGGACGGGGATACTTGAACTTCGGCTCGGCCGGGACGCCGCCGTAGCTGAGCGAGTGCCGCACGGTGTTGCGGAAGTCGAGCGGCCCCTTGCGGCCGTGGCGACGCTTGCGGGCGAGACGCGCGGCGAGCTTGCGGGTGAGCGGGTACAAGGATTTCTTCAGCGCCTGCATCTCGTCGCGGGACGCGTGCATGAACTCGACGTCCTCCGGGAGCGGCTTGCGCAGCGTCTTCGCCATGGCCTCGGCGCCCCGATCGGCCACGAGGCGTCGCCGGATCTCGGCTTCGATCTCGCCCTTGAACTTCTCGATCCGGTCCTCGTACTCCTCGCGTTCGAGGCGCTCTTCGAGCGGCGTCAGGTCGCCCCCGGCGTCCTCGCGCGCCTGCTCCATCATCTTGTCGAGCATGCCGTCGAGGTCGAGGTTGCGCAGCGTGCGGTAGAGGTAGTACGTGCCGCCGACCGGACGCCCCGGCTCCATGCCGGCGAAGCGCTGCACGGACTGCTTGGCCATCGCCCGCATCATCCCCTGATCGCCGTTCATCAGCGCCGACATCAGCATCTGGGCGATCTCTTCGGGGGTCAGGCTGTCGAGCCCGCCGGCTCCGCCCTGACCCTCCTGCTTCTGCTGCTCCTGGAGCTCGCGCCAGAGCTCGTCGATGTCGGTGTCGTCGTCACCGTCCTGCACGAGCTTGTACTCCGGACCGCGCAGGCTGAAGTACACCTCGAACACCGTCTCGAAGCTGCGCCAGTGGGCGTGGTTCTTGATCAGCGTGGCGCCCAGCGCGTACTTGAACGCCTCGCGGTCCTCGATCGGGATGTGCTGGACCGCCTCCATGGCGTCGAGGTTCTCGGTGAGACTGACGGGCAGCCCGGCATTGCGGAGTTCGACGACGAAGCCGTTGAGGAGGTCGAGCATCAGGCGATCACTCGTCGACCGAGAGTTCCTTCACCGCCTTGGCGATGTCGGTCTGGTACTTGAGCAGCACGTTCAGCGTGTCCTTGGCGGTCTGCTCGTCGATGTTGTCGATGTTGAGCAGCAGCAGCGTGCGGGCCCAGTCGAGGGTTTCCGAGACGCTCGGCGCCTTCTTGAGGTCGAGCTGGCGGATCGAGCGCACGATCCGGGCGACCTGGTCCGCGAGATGCTCGGTGATGTCGGGCACCTTGGCGAGCACGATCTCCTTCTCGCGGTCGAGCTGCGGATAGTCGACGTGGAGGTAGAGGCAGCGGCGCTTGAGGGCCTCGGACAGCTCGCGGGTGTTGTTCGACGTGAGGAAGACCAGGGGGATCTGCGTCGCGGTGATCGTGCCGAGCTCGGGGATCGACACCTGGTAGTCGGACAGGATCTCCAGCAGCAGTGCCTCGGTCTCGACCTCGACGCGATCGACCTCGTCGATCAAGAGCACGACGGGCTCGGTGGCGGTGATCGCCTCGAGGAGCGGGCGGGTCAGCAGGAACTCGTCGGAGAAGATGTCGTCCTTGATCTCGGTCCAGTCGTGACCTTCCTGTTGCCCTTCGCCGCGCTCGGTCTGGATGCGCAGGAGCTGCTTCTTGTAGTTCCACTCGTAGAGCGCCTTGCTCTCGTCGAGGCCCTCGTAGCACTGCAGACGGATCAGCCGTGCGCCGGTGATCTCCGCGATCGACTTGGCGAGCTGGGTCTTGCCGGTGCCGGCAGGTCCTTCGACCAGCACGGGCTTGGCGAGACGATCCGCGAGGTAGGCGACACCGGCGATGCCTTCGTCGGCCAGATAGTTCACGCCGCGAAGGTCGTCGCGCACCGATTGGACGCTGTCGAACCGGTTGGTGGTGCTGCCGGGCGCTCCGGCATCCGTGGTGGTCATGCCATCGCACGCTACCTTCCGCCTTGACCCACGGGTCAATTGAGATGCTCTACGGTGGCGGGTCGTGCCGGGCATCAGCTTCGACCGCGTCGCTGCGATCTACGACGCCACCCGCGGCGGCGAGCGCCGGGGCAACATGCTCGCCGGCTCGATCGCACCGCACGTGACCGGAACCCGGGTGGTCGAACTGGGTGTCGGCACGGGCGTCATCGCCAAGGGCCTGCGACAGCACGGGGTCGAGGCGACCGGGATGGACCTCAGTGCTGCGATGCTCGAATCAGCGATCGGACGTCTCGGGCCGCGGGTGGCCCAGGCCGACGTCGATCGGCTCCCACTCGCCGACGCGTCGATCGACACGGTGCTGTTCGTGTGGGTGCTGCAGCTCGTGGCCGACCCCCTGGTCACGCTCGGTGAAGCGGCGCGTGTCCTGCGTCCCGGAGGCCGGGTCGTGGCGCTGCCGTCGACCGCGGAGTACGACCCCGACGACGAGATGGCACCGATCATCGCCCGGCTCGGGCCGTTGCGGACCCACCGGCTCCCGGCATCGGAGATCGCCGGCGCTCGGCTCCCACACCTCGAGCTCGTCCACGAGGGCTTCACCGCGTGGGACGGGTTCTCCCAAGCGCCCTCGGAGGAGGCGGACAACATCGAACAGCGGCTCTACTCCTCGCTCTTCGATGTCGACGACGCCAGCTGGCAGCGCGTCGTCGTGCCGGTGATCGACGCGCTGCGCGCCCTGCCCGATCCGGAACGCCCCCGGATCCGCCGCAACCGCCACCCACTCCTCGTCTGGTCGTGCCAGTCCTGACCACACCCTGACCACACAGCAGTGAGCGGTGCACGCAGATACCCCGTGCATCACTCACCGCGACGGCAACGGTGACCGGGATGTGAGCGGTGCACGCAGATACCCCGTGCATCGCTCACAGCGGTGAGGACGCGGGCCGGGCGCGATCGCGAGCACTAGCGTTCGCTCGAATGAGTGGACTGCTGCGAAGCAACGTCGTCGTTGCCAGCGGTACGGCCATCTCCCGACTGACCGGATTGCTGCGCATCGTGGTGCTCGGCTACGTGCTGGGTCAGACGGCGCTCACCGACGCGTACCTGATCGCCAACGAGACGCCGAACATCGTCTACGACCTCCTGCTCGGCGGGTTGCTCTCGGCGACGCTCGTCCCGCTCTTCTCGACGTTCGTCGAGCAGGACGACGACGAGGCCACCAACGTCGTCATCTCGGTGTCGGTCGTGTTGATGGCCGCGCTGACCGCCGTCGCCGTCATCGCCGCACCGCTGATCTTCGGCCTCTACTCGGTGAACATCTCCGACGGCGTCGACCCGGACGTGTACCGCGAGGTCGGCACCACGCTCGCTCGGATCTTCCTGATCCAGATCCTGTTCTACGGTCTCACCGGGCTGGCGAGCGCGTTCCTCAACAGCCGACGCCGCTTCTTCGCCGCCGCATGGAGCCCGATCCTGCCGAACCTGGTCATCATCGCGTTCCTGCTGTCGCTCCCGAACCGTGGGTCGGCCGACTGGCAGCTCGATCAGGTGCTGACCGACGACCGCCTGCGCTGGACCCTCGGTCTCGGCGCCACCGCCGGCATCGCGTCGATGGCGCTCGTCCTCGTTCCGGCGATGATCCGCACCGGCTTCAGCTTCCGACCCAGATTCGACTTCCGGCACCCGGCGGTGCGCAAGCTGCTGTCGCTGTCGTTCTGGACGATCGGGTTCGTCGTCGCCAACCAGATCGCGCTGCTGGTGGTGCGGAACCTCGCCGAGCCCGGCTCGAGTGACGCCTCGGCCTACATCAACGCCTTCACGTTCTTCGTCCTGCCACACGGCCTGCTCGCCGTGTCGATCGCCACCACGTTCCAGCCCGAGATGTCGCGTTCGGTCGCCCGCCGGGATCGCGACGGGTTCGTCGAGCAGGCATCGCTCGGACTGCGGATGACCGCCCTGTTCACGATCCCGGCCGGCGTCGGCATCTTCGTGCTCCGGCAGCCGATCATCGGGGCGCTGCTCCAACGAGGCGAGTTCGGCGCCGCCGACACCGATGCCGCGCAGCGCGCGCTCGCCGGGCTCGCCCTCGGTCTGGGCGCCTTCTCCGTCTACATGTTCGTCCTCCGGGGCTTCTACGCCCACAAGGACACCAAGACACCGTTCAAGGTCAACGTGGTCGAGAACTCGATCAACATCGTGCTCGCGTTCGTGCTCGTCGATCGGTACGGCGTGCTGGGTCTCGGCCTCGCGTTCGCGCTCGCCTACGTGATCTCGTCACTGTGGGCGATGCAGATCCTCAGCTACAAGGTGCCGGGCTTCGCGGTGCGCCCGGTGCTCGTGAGCCTGGCGCGCATGCTGCTGGCGTCGGTCCTGATGGCCGAAGCCGTCTGGCTGGTCACGCAGCAGGTGGGCGGGAACGCCGGCACGGAGGCCGTGCTCCGCCTGGCCGCCGGTGGGGTCGTCGGCGCAGCCGTCTACCTCGGCGTGCTGGCCCTCG